>Ga0307379_10011332_pt1 | contig 11711 bp, 14 predicted proteins | sample UN2MG_FD_202237 | JGI IMG/M metagenome (GOLD analysis project Ga0307379, IMG submission 202237) | Soil microbial communities from Risofladan, Vaasa, Finland - UN-2 | ecosystem: Environmental > Terrestrial > Soil > Coastal area > Acid sulfate soil | place: Finland: Risofladan, Vaasa | collected... | reverse complement strand
AAGAAGGAAGAAAGAATTATTATTTGAATTAAATGATTCAAATACTGAATCTAATGAACAGAATAAAGAGAACGAATTAATAGGAGATTTATTTTATGAGTCAATGAAATCATTTTTTGATTTCGGAGTCGAGCTTGCTAACAACTTGACAAATGAATATTCTGAGAAGGAATAATTCGATATACTTTTTATGTGAAAATGAATGTTTTAGTACTCTTTCTCATTTTTCTTAAATTCAAAATATATAGATCCCCCATATAAACTTCTTATCATTATAGACACCATCACAAGTGCCCATTAAGTTAAATCCGAAATAAAACATGCTTAATTAATGTGAATAATAAAATATAAAGAAATAATAGATATTTATTATACTCTTGATTTCTTTTCCGCGTGAAGTTCTTGAAGTTTTTCCTTTACTTTCTTTAGTTTTTCACCGTCCAAGGGGTATTTATAAACAGCAATTAAACCAATACTCAATGCTATTGCTGGAAATATAACCATTAACGCTCTTAATCCAAAAATTATTTCTTGAGTTATAGTTTCTGGTTCAAAAACAGTCCATCCAGCGTTCGTAAACACAGTACTAATAGCAAGAACGACGAAAACTGTTGATAACCTGAAGAAAAAGGCTTTTACACCGTAATAACCAGCTTCTCTACGAGTTCCTGTAATCGTTTCGTCTTCATCGATAATATCGGCCAAAATTAGATCGCCAAGAAATATAGGGCCAGCTAACCCTATTCCTATAAAAAAAAATACAATTAAACCTTGTATTTTATCGTTTATAAACATTGCAGGAATAAGTGTTAAGATCCAAACGATGACAGAAATTAACCAAGTTTTTCGAGGACCAATCTTTTTAACAACAGGTTTCCACAGAATGTTTATGAAAAATGCAGATGAAATAAATGCTATACCTAATAATAATCCTAGAAAAATAGTTTCTCCTTCACCAATATTTAAAACATATTTCCCGTATAGCGGTACTATAGTAGTTTGCATCCCTATTACAAACCACACTGCAATTTCAGCAGGGATATAGGTCATAAACGACTTATTCTTAGTACAAGTCTTTACCGATTCAATTAAGCTAGGTGCGTTTTTATATTCGTGTTGAAATTCAATCCTTTCCTTTGGGCTAATTTTTAAGAAAAGTAAACCGAAAATTATGATTATTACCGCATTAATCATTCCAAAAAATTGAAACTCAGGTAAATAAGTTGGGTCTGAAAAATCGGGGATGAAGATTGTTGGTAAGACAAAAGATAGAAGTAATCCAAATATGTAAAATACCATTCTAGTAGCATTAGCTTTCCTTCTTTCATCCTCAGTAATAAATAATTCGGGAAATAAAGCTATTAAATTTACATCGAACATCGTAAAGAAAAATTCAAAAATGATAATAATAACGAGAAAATAAGCGAAATTAATAAGCTCGTTAGTGATACCGAAAGATAGTGGCGGATAAAACAATAATATCGATATTATAGCCATGGGAATAATCGAAATCATTATATAAGGGAAACGGCGCCCCCATTTTGTATGAGTTCGATCTGATAGCGCACCTAAAATGGGATCATTGATGCTATTCCAAACCGACCAAATGATGAAACCAATTGTTATTAAATGAACATTGATTCCAACTACAGCAAAATAAAATGTGAACGTTAGAAGAGCAAACGTTTGATACGACGCTGTATTAACTATTTGACTCGTGCTATAGGCTGCTGCTTTTTTAGTTGAATGTAGTTTTATATTATTTTTTTCTTTTTCATTCATGATTTAAGATTTCAAAAATAATTTTAATTAATTTTAATGATGTGAATCTTATTTTTAAATATTTAATTAATTGCTAGTATGGGTTTAAACCTAAAATTAATTTTAGAAAAAAAAATGAAAAAGATCTAAAATCGGGATTATTTGGATTATTTGCTTTTCGGATTGCATATATACACTTTTCTTTTGGAAATATTTGCACTCCTAAGACATATAATCCAGGAGATATGTGAATGGGATTTTTTGTAGGAGGAGGATCAAGGTGTGGGTCGATTTTAATATTAATGATAGTATCTATGGCATTTTTTAGATTATCCAGCTGACTTCGACTAATGCCAATAAATTCAAATGGATCATCTCTTATTCCATATAATATATAACCACCTATTTCCGAATTGGCAAAAGATACTATATCCTTTCTCAACTCATCGGGATCTCCACCATATTGTTCTTTGTATTCAATATTCATGTCCTCTAGATTATAAGGATCATCCCGTAATAATTCTAAATCATCAATTGTCCAAGCCAATATTGGTTTATCAATTTTCATAAAAACACTCAATTTTAGTTAATTATTTTTACATTAATTAAACTCAAAAATATACTTGATGCTATGATAACACAGAACAAGATTCCATTTCTTTTATATTTAAACTTCTATAAACCTAAAATTACGTGATAAAATTTATAAATATACGCTACCGTTTAATGACATTAAATATAGGACTAATTGCTAATATAAAACATGAAAAAAAATCCTACAAAACTATATGGATTCAGTATAACTCAAAAGGGGGCTCCATCATTTTATCTATTTTCTTTATTTGGAGTCCTACTTTGTGTATATGCATTATCATTAACTTATTTAACAATTTTTATTGAATCTTATTACTTTTCTATTGATGGCTATATTTATGATCATGTGCTCTTTATTAGAACGATTTTTGAGCAACTAGCTGTATTTATCTCTTTATTTTGTGCATTGTGTCTATGTTATTATACTTTAGCAAGATGTAAAAAAATCGCTAAATTTTATAATCAGCACGATAATACTAATGAGCAACCCCCCAAATATTTTGGATTCTGTTTAACTCGACAGCAATATCTTGAGAATTTCATAATAGCATTAATAGGTTTATTTATTTGTGTTTTCCTTTATATTGTATTCTTTCAAGCAGTATATTGGAATTTTCAACCACTAGTATATGAAACTGATGAATATATTATTTATTATCAAAGAATTCTTTTAAAGAATTTTATAATTGGCAATTTAGGATGGTTAATTTTAATCTTTATGGGATTTATTACATGTTGCTATACTTTATCAAGGTGTGGAAAGGCTATTAAATATTTTAAACAAAAAAAATTTATAAAAATAAATAGTAGAAAATAAAAATATCTTTTAATACCTTGTTCTCGTCGCTTGAATTCTAAGCTTTGCTTTAGTTTTTTCCTTATCATCTTGTAAAATGACATATTCAGTCTTCTGAGGTAATCGAATTTCATATTCTTGCTCAGCTATTGTAGAATCCTTCTTCATTGGATCCTTTTCTCTTAGAATTACTTTAACGGGAACAATGATACTTTCATCAGCACGCACGGTTTTAAATTGACTCCATAACGACATATCGGCTTTAGAGACAAATTCTTGATTTCGCTGTAATTTGATGGTTCCCTTGTTGGGCCAACGAGCTTTGAACAGCTTGGCTCCCTCCGTCTTAAAATAGAATTCCCCGCGCCATCCGAACATATCGTAGTCCTTCAATGTTTTCAAACTCATTAGGGAGATGTTAATTAAGTAGCGCTCTTTTTCTTCTCCAACCTGATCCTGTTCAAAGGATTGGTCTTTTGCATAAGTCTTTTTCCCTTTTGCGTAATATCTTCTTGACATATCAAAATCACCAATATATTTTTATAATAAAAATAGAGCAAGTATTTAAAAAAATTTGTAACTTAAGATTAATAATCAAATTAATTTTACTACAAAAAGCTTTTAGCAAACTCTTCATCATATCCACTCGGGACTCATTCTCCTATATATTTAAGAATTTAAATAATTCGAGTATTTCTTTCTTTATATGACCGTTAATACAAACACTATGATTTTAAAGATTGGATCTAAAGGAGAAATCTTTCCCCCAAAAATAATTCGAGAGAAACTTGGATTTGAACCAAATCAGCCAATATTATTGTTCGTTCATCAAGATCAACTAATTGTGAGAAAAATCTACACCATTGAAGAGATATTGAATGTTCCCCCGAAAACTAAAATAAGCTACCATGCCTGGAAACAATTTAAAGAGGAATTAATTGAGGATTATGAATCATGAAGATTCTCATTGATACCTCATACTTTTTACCTCTCATCAAAATCGGGATTGAAACCATTCCTGACAAATTCTTGATTGATCTTCTTTCCAAATCTTCTAATGATTATTTTTACTCTACTTTGACTATTTTTGAACTCACGGCAAAAGGAATAAAACTATCATCTAAAGAGAAGGCAATAACGCCCCAAGATATAAGGATTGGAATTGATGCCATCCAAAACGATGCACGACTTATAGAAAAATCGTTTACAGATAATCCCATGATCATTGAATTAGCATCACTTAAAAACAATGCATAATGATACTATTGACTGCTTAATTTTCGCAACAGCGATTTGTACCTGTGATTGCATCATTACAATGAATGAGTTTTTCTTCGATCAATTAAATAAATCATCCATGTTACTGAAAAAGTTGAGAGAAATTAATGATAACTTCAAATTTTGGTTTAATGACCTTACAGGGGAGTTAAAACACCTTAAGTCAAACGGTTTATAGAATCGGGACAGAATTGATACCTGACATTACTTTCTTAGGAGGGGGCACCACGGGGGAGGGAGGAAATAATAAAAGTAGAAGAAGTATAATAAAAGATAAAAATTATTTCAATGCTTTTCAATGAAAAAATTGAATTTTAGATTCTACTCTTCTTTAGCGAGGTAATCTAAATATTCTTCATCTTTCTCTTTTTCTTCCTTGGAAGACTTGTAAAAATCGGGATGTATTGTGAAATACAGAATTATTGGTAAAAGAAAGAAACTTAAGATATATGCAATAATAATAGCATTTTCGAATAACAGAAAATCTTGCGCATCTCGCTCTCTAATACTATGAGTATAAACGAGATTATAGTTCACAGTGCCATTCTTTGGATTATTGTTCAATTGATAGTTTAAATCAACGGAGCCTTGACAAGTTAAATTGTCTCTAAATAGTAATTTAATACTACTATAAAATATTACATTTGACACGTAGGTACCATTATAAGTGTATATACTTATTGTATTCTTATAAATTAGACAATTAATTCTTTCAATTTCTACAGCTGTTACACTTGCATTATATGTGAAATCGAATATCACATAATAGGAATATGAAACCGGAAAATATATGCCTGATTTTAACTGTACACTCATAGTAGCAGTTAAATCGACATCACCGTCAAAAGTTTGATTTTTAATCCCTTTAAATCCAAAAAAATAATCCATGGCGCCTATTAGCGGATTTAAACACAATAAAACTACAATAGTTAAAATTGTAAACACTATAAATTTAGATTTTTTAGTCTTTAACATCTTTCTCCCCCCATTTTTTTAAAACAACAATTTAGAATACAAAAAAATTCTCATAAATTATATTAAAAAAAGAAGTATTTTAATGTTGAGAACTAAACATAGAAGTCATTATAATTGAGATTTATGGGAGCCCTATGGGTGCTTATATACTCACTCCGACACTAGAAATTGTCAAAATTTTTAATGAGAATTATCCTGGTGGTAAAAAATATAAAACTCAAGACAAAATTAAGGATTTTACGGGACTAAGAATAGTCGATTTTGAGATTTTTGCACATTATTCTGAAGTCCAACACAAGAAAATTCTTGAAAATTATATTGAAAATAGAAGAAAAAATGTAAAAACAATCGCAGATAACGTGTTTCGTGGACTTTATATTTCTGACAAATTATTAAACAAAAAATTAAGTAGAATTTAAGAAATAATCCCGAAAAATGAAAAAATCCTCTTGCTGAGTGTTGACAGTGATTCCTCCGATGATTGCACACTCACCCTTAAAATCCCCCATTTCTAAGAATGCTTGCATCATAGTTTTGAATTTTGTCATTACTAAATCATAATTAATTTTAGCCAATTCAATTATAGTCAAGTTAATATCTTGCCCATGGAGATTTTCTATGATCTCCTCTTTAAAATTATCTATTAAATCCTTGAACAATATAGTTTTAGTGGGATCATTTGGATCTTCTTTGAAATTATACAGATCATTTACTGTAACTGCGGACCGTATCGATCTAAGAAAACCCATCATCGCACCACAGGAAGTTGTAAGTTTATCTTGACCTGGTCTCTGAATATATCCATACAATACTTCATTTTCTAAATCTAACCCTAAATGCGGGCTAATAAAAAATATTAAATTACCCGAGCGGCTACATTCTCCTTCCACATAATCAGGAGAATGATGGCTTGCTGCTGAGATTCCAGTTATACCTCCAATCGGATATGCTGCAAGATTTCCTAAGTGAAATTCTTCACCAAACCTCTCTCTTATCTTATTCTCGATGGTATCCCGTTCATGCAATCGATTCACATCGTCAGGACATACGCTAAAAACTATACGCGAATTCTCTTTCGAAAAGCCCATATCGAGTAGTCTTTTAAACGGCGAGGGATCTTGTGTGAAGAGGGTTCCCACTGAAAGAATATTACCCCAATCGCCAAAATCCTTTTGTAATTGCTCCATATATATATTCATCCTTCTATGACCTCAAAATCTATTATTTGTATAATTAAAATTATTTAGTAAATAATTTAATCTTGATTTTTTTAAAAAAGGGTTAAAATTTCCATTGCTCAATCTCCTAAATTAATAGCCACCATTTTTTCAGAATCGATATTAAAGCTTACAGGATATCTTTTAATTGCCATTTGAGATAGAATAATTTAAAAAGATGTAAATTCAAAAAAGATAATAATTACTTCTGAAAGTGGTTATTGCTTATTCTGCCTATCTCCTATTCTCTTAATTAGAAATTAATACTGAACTCATTTTTTACACATTCCATAATTTAATTTATTTGATATTTTATTATAACTAAAATATAAAAAAAAAGTGTTTTAAATCTATTTATTATTCGTTTGATTACACTCCACACATAGCCACATAATGGAATAATAATTCAATTTCACTTGTATGGGAGCATTTTCGAAATGTTAATTACAAAACAAAATACAATTTAATGTATTGGTAGTAGAGATATAGATAGAAATACAAATGTTAATTGATGAAAAATGAAAGATAAATATCAGACCACTTTAGAATCATTAGACGATCATCCATTACCAGAATGGTATGATGATGCAAAATTGGGTATGTTTATAGATTGGGGATTGAATTCAATCGCAGGATGGGCGCCTCAAATAGGAGAGGGCGCAATTTATCCCGATTGGTATTTATGGAAAATGTATCATTCCCCCCGAACAAGAATATATCATAGAAAAACTTGGGGCAAAGAATTCGAGGGCGATGATTTCATTCCTTTATTTACTGCCTCTGATTATAATCCTAAAAATATAGTACAACTCGCCATAGAATCAGGCATGCGTTATATCATTCCTTTTTGCAAAATGCATGATGGTTTTTGTCTTTGGGGATCAACTTACACCAATCACAATTCTGTTAAGCTAGGACCAAAACGTGACCTCATCCGTCCATTGGTTGATGCCTCTCATGAAGCAGATCTTAAATTTGGTTTTTATTTCTCGATTGATGAATGGGTATATCCAATGATAGGACCAAACAAAGAATCTTTAATTCGTATATGGAAACAGAATTTCGTCGGTTATGACGATATAGAACTGTTGCCTTATGACAAGAAATATGAAAAGAGAATTACGGGAAAGATTCCTGTAAAAGATTTTTTTTCAGATTATATTGTCCCTCAAGCTAAAGAATTTATTGAGAACTATGATCCTGACCTACTTTGGCTCGATGGAGAATGGGGGCTCCCTGCAATTAAAAGAAATTCTCCAGAACTAGTGGCATTCTATTATAATCAAGCAGAAGGTAGGAAAGAAGTAGTCGTTAATGATCGCTTAGGGGTTGATACTCGTGCTAAAAATGGAGATTATTTTACGAGTGAATTCCACGATGGAAATATGTCTCTTACACATAAATGGGAGGAATGTCGTTCTCTTAGTCAAAATTATGGATATTATAAAGATGAGAAAGAAGAGGATATCCTTAATGATAAGCAACTAATACACATGTTAGTAGATATTGTTAGTCAAGGAGGAAATTTACTCTTAATGGTAAATCTTACAGATTTAGGTGGGATCCCTCCAATGTATACAAAACGATTGAAAGCTTTAGGGAAATGGCTAGAAATCAATGGAGAAGCTATATATGCCACTCGCATGTGGAAGAATTGGAAGGAGGATGAAAATTTAAGATTCACAATGAGTAAAGATGGCAAATATATTTATATTATTTGCTTAGAGTGGGAAGAAAACCTATTGAAGAGTAAAATGCTTCAACCTAAAGAAAAATCTAAGGTGTACATGCTTGGAGTAAAAGAAAATTTGGAATGGAGAATTGATAATGGTGTATTGACAATAATTATTCCTCCATATATTTCAAATAAAAAACCATGTGAACATGCATGGGTTTTTAGAATAGAAATCTGAAGTATAGGTTATTTAATTTGATATAATACAATGATAAAAAGCTTAACCTTCCTACAAATCAGTTATGTAATATTTTATATTTTTTCGAAATGTTAATTACATAACAAAATACAATTTAATGTATTGGTAGTAGAGTTTTAGAATGAGATACAAATGTCAAATGAAAAATTAAATGGTGAAATTTTAGAGGCTATAGTAAATTTAGATAAGGAAAAAGCCTTAGAATTAGCTAACCGTGCTATAGCAGAGGGTTTGAATTTGCTTGAAGTAGTTGAACACGGATTTGGAGCAGGTATAAGAAAAATTGGAGAACTCTGGGATGAAGGAGAAATTTTCTTACCTGAATTGATGTTAGGAGGAAATATCATGCAAGAAGCCATGGAGCTACTATTACCTCATTTAAAAGAACATTCTGAGACCTTTAATCGTGGAACAATAGTAATCGCAACGATTGAAGGAGATATTCATTCCATCGGGAAAACTATTGTAGGAACAATGCTTAGCGCAAATGGTTATAATGTACATGATCTTGGAGCAGATGTTCCGGCAGAAAAAATAGTTGACGAAGCGATTAAGGTCAACGCAAATATAATTGGGGTATCTGCGCTACTTACAACAACCATGACTGGGCAAAAGAAAGTAGTTGATATTCTAAAAGAGAGAAACATTCGATCAAAATTTAAGGTCATCTTAGGAGGGGCTCCAGTTTCACGTAAATGGGTTGAAGAATGTGGAGCTGATGGATATGCTGATAGTGCTGTTGATGCAGTAAAATTAGTAAAAGAATTATGATTGAAAGGGGGATTTAAGATGTTATTTAACGAATGGCTTAAAGATGATACAAAAACGATATTATTTGATGGAGGAATGGGGTCAGAGATTATTAAAAGAGGACTTAAACCGGGAAAACTACCAGACCTATTAAATATTGAAGAACCTAATGTTATCAGCAGCATACATCAAGCCTATTATGAAGCAGGTTCAGATATGGTCCAATCGAACACATTTGGATCATCTTATCTGAACCTAAAAAATCATAAACTTGAGGAGCGTTTAGAAGAAATCAATCAAAAAGCTTTAGAAATCATTGATAGTATTCGTCCAATAGATCATCTCATTGTTGGTGATATCGGTCCCTCAGGCGTGTTTAAACCTCCAATAGGGAATGCTTCGATCGATAAGTGGCAATCAAGTTTTAAAAAACAAGTCGAAATTTTAACTTCAGGAGTCGATCTATGGCACGTAGAGACTATTTCTGATATTGATGAAATGAGAGCTGCAATTCGAGCAATAAAAGAAGTGTCTTATAAACCAATTATTAGTTCAATGACCTATAAAAAAACTAAGAGAGGATTTTTTACTATTATGGGAGATTCCCTGGAAAAATGTATTGATATCCAAATAAATGAAGGAGCAGATGTTGTTGGAACAAACTGCACTCTAGGTTCGAATGAAATGATTGATTTAATGTCCGAATTTAAGAACTTAACAGATAAGCCTGTATCTATTAAACCAAATGCAGGTAAACCTAGACTTGAAGGGACTAGAACCATTTATGATCAAACTGTACAAGAATTCGCACGAGATATTATTAAAATAATAAATTTGGGAGCAAAAATAGTTGGAGGATGTTGTGGAACGACACCTCAAACCATTCAAGAAATTAAAAAAAAAATGGACTAGTGCAGGGAGATATAAAATGACAATTTTAAGACCGAAAATAAAAGTATTAGATGAAAAACATATAAATTCAATATTAAGTGAAGCAAAACAGATATTAGAAACTCTTGGAGTATTTGTAGAAAATGAACAAGCAAGAGAATTATTAAAAAATCAAGGAGTAAATAATGAAGGATTTTCTTTCTTGATTCCTTCAGATTTAGTAGAGAAATGTTTACTAACCGTTCCTAGTGAAATTGCTTTATATGATAGAGAAGGAAAGGAACACATAACTCTTAAAGACGACAATGTACACTATGATCCTGGTTCTGCTGCAATTCTGATATTAGATGAAAACTCAGGAGACACTAGAGAAGCTACTTCGAATGATTTTATTCGCTTTTCAAAAATAGTTGGTCATTTGAAATATATTGAAGCACAAAGCACGGCTTTTGTTTATCAGGATGTCCCCAAAGAAGCACAGGATTGGCATAGACTATTTATTGCATTATCAAATTGCCATAAACCAGTTATTACAGGTACATTTAGAAAGGAAAGTTTCTCAATAATGCGAGAACTTTTATTATGTTGCAGGTTATCTGAGGATGATTTGGCGAGGAAACCGCTTGCAATATTTGATGCTTGTCCAAGTCCCCCACTAAAATGGTCAGATTTAACCACGCAATCACTAATTGACGCAGCAAAAAGTATGATCCCTTCTGAATTTGTTTCAATGCCGCTTGCAGGTGCAAGTGCTCCTATCACCTTAATTGGATCAATAACTCAACATTGTGCAGAATGTTTAGCAGGAGTCGTTATTGCACAATTAGCTAAACCTGGTGCTCCTTTGATTTGGGGTGGGTCTCCTGCTATATTAGATATGAAATATGGAACTACGCCGATGGGTGCAATTGAAACAATGATGATTAATCTAGGAGATGTGGAAATGGGTAAATTTTTAAAAATGCCTACTCATGCTTACATGGGTTTAAGTGATTCTAAAGTCCCAGATGCTCAATCTGGATTCGAAGGAGGAATGGGTGCTCTCTTAGCAGGACTTGCTGGTGTTAACGTGGTATCAGGTCCAGGCATGCTTGATTTTGAATCCACTCAGAGTGTAGAAAAATTAATTATCGATAATGAGATTGTTGGAATGGTAAAAAGGCTTTTACGAGGTGTTGAAGATCGGGGAACTCCTTTCGCTTTAGATATTCTAAAAGACTATAGTGAAACAGAAGAATTACTTTCACATCCCTCAACATTAAACTTGTTTAGAAAGGAATTGTTTATTGCTGGACCCATCATTGATAGGATGTCTCGTGATGCTTGGAATGATTCTGGATCCAATTCAGCAAGGAAAAGAGCTAGAATTGAAGCAAAAAAATTGGATTCTAAGCCAACAATTAAACCTATTGATGATAATCTTTCTAAAGAATTAGAACTAATTACTAAAAACCATCTTAAATAATTCTAATTATTATTTTGCATTTTTTTTATTTGTAATTAATAAGAAGTACA
>Ga0307379_10011330_pt1 | contig 11711 bp, 9 predicted proteins | sample UN2MG_FD_202237 | JGI IMG/M metagenome (GOLD analysis project Ga0307379, IMG submission 202237) | Soil microbial communities from Risofladan, Vaasa, Finland - UN-2 | ecosystem: Environmental > Terrestrial > Soil > Coastal area > Acid sulfate soil | place: Finland: Risofladan, Vaasa | collected... | reverse complement strand
ACATACCTTCAGCTTCACTTTCATTACATTTCCCTTCCCTAATGTTTCAACCCAGATTATGCAACAGGCACCTGTTGTGGCTTTACAAAACGTGCTGCAACCCTTGTTTCACAATTTCATTTCTCAATATATGTTGTACTATGCCTTCGGTAAAAAATCGTTTTAACTTCGCGTTTCGCTGAGGTTTTTCAACCCTCGCTACGATACATACTGCACAATCTGGGTTAAAAATGTACATGAAATTACAGAGGATTGACACAAATCCTATTAAATAGTATAACTATTCTAAAATTGTGATAATTTAGATTTTTTAAAGATGGTATTAAACAAATAGGAAATGATATCTTTTGTGGGTTGACGGGGGGTTGTCTTTTCAGGTACCTAAAATGTTACCTATTACCCACTTCTATATTACATCACTTATTATCGGTCTTTCTTGCGAGGTTTTAAAAAGGTGTAGGCTATGAATGATTCTTTGCAATCCAAAGAAAAGTCTTTTGGGGAAATAGAGTGCCCAGAAATCATAGGCGAGAGTGATGCGATAAAAGCTGTAAAAGAAAAAATAAAACGGGTGAGTGAAAAGAATGTAACTGTTTTGATACGGGGAGAGAGTGGTACAGGTAAAGAGCTTGTGGTCCGGAATATTCATTGTAACTCTCCGCGGAAAGAGGAAAATCTTGTTCACGTTAATTGTGCAGCCTTACCAAGCGAATTATTAGAGAGTGAACTGTTTGGGTACAGAAGAGGAGCTTTTACAGGTGCTACATACAATAAACTAGGGAGATTTGAGAAGGCAAATCGAGGGACATTTTTTTTAGATGAAATAGGGGCCTTGAGCCATTCACTTCAAGCAAAGATTCTACAAATATTGGAAGATAAAAAAATGTCACGACTCGGCGGTGTAAATGACATTCCTGTAGATGTTCGGATAATAGCTGCTACGAATTCAAATCTGGAGGAAAAAATTTCAAAAGGTGATTTTAGAACTGACCTTTATTACCGTTTGAACGTAATTTCTATTGAAGTGCCTCCTTTAAGAGAGAGAAAGGAGGATATCCCTGCTTTAACACAACACTTTATGGATAAATTTTGTGATGAGCTGGGGAGAGATTGTATCCAAATTGACGATTCTGTGAAAGAGCATTTTCAAAAATACGATTGGCCAGGCAATGTGAGAGAATTAGAGAATATAATGAAAGGGATTATAGCGTTACAAAAAACAGATATTGTGTATGCTGACTTAAAGCTGGGGAACGTGGCAGATAACGAGGAAGAATATTTGGATGCTAAGAGCAGAAATCTTTTTCAAATGTGGGATGATAGAAGAATAAGCGAGTTGATTAATGATAGAAGAGACATCTGTTTAAAGACAATACGTGGACACTATATTGCTGATGTTGAAAGGCAAGCCATTTGCAAGGCCCTGGAATTAACGCAGTGGAATAGGAAGGGTGCAGCACAATTATTGCGGGTTAGTTATAAAACCCTTTTAAACAGAATCGAAGAGTATAACATAGTGTAATGAAAGATTTTCCTTTGGTTTTTTACAATATAGTTGCATTAAAATGTTTTGTTTCTTAAGGTAATGTTGGTATAAGACTGTCTGGGGATAGTTTTCCTCAAAAACTCGGAGGGCAATTTTGAAAAAGTTATATATAATCGGTGGTCCAATTAAAGGCGAGTCTTTTACCCTTAACGATGATGTGACTACTATTGGGAGATCCTCTGATAACGACATATGCATCTCAGATATAGGATCCTCACGGCACCATGCCAAGTTTGTGAAAAAGGATGATAGAATTTTTATCACAGACCTGAAAAGTTCTCAAGGTGTCTTTATTGACGGAGAGAAGATAGCGCCAGGATTAGAGGTCGAGCTAAAAAAAGACATGACGTTAATGATAGGAAACACAATTCTATCATTCCAAGAGGAATCTTTTGCAAAAACATTGGCGAAACCATACTCTTTTGCCGCACAAACAAAGCCCTTTGATATTAGTAAGTCTTCAGAGGATAGCTCAAGAAACTACATACAGAGTTTGGAATTACTCCTTAAAGTATCAAATATCTTTGCTCAATCCCTCAATATCCAAGAATTGTTAGGTTTGGTGATAGATCAAATTTTGACTCTTTTAAAGAGAATTAACCGTGGAGCAATATTGTTGTTGAACAAAGACACAGGCAAACTACAAGAGGTGGTTTCAAAGACGAGAATAGACGATAAAGATAATCTCTTCTCTAAAATTAACTACAGTAGAAGCATTGTGAATAGAGCTATAAAGGAAGCTAAGCCAGTAAAAATATCCAATACGAGCCTTGTAAACAAAACCAATCTTTCTGATAGTATGGAACAAATGAATGTCATGTCAGTTATGTGTGTACCACTCATATATAAGGAAGATATTCTTGGAGTAATTTATGTAGATTCGATCGATTTGCCTGAAGGATTTAGAAAGGATGACCTCGAACTGCTTACTGGCTTAAGTAATACTGCGTCCATTGCCATAGAAAATGCGCGATTGTATTCAAATTTGGAAACATTGGTTAAACAGAGAACAAGTCAGTTAGAAAAGGCTAAAGATAGGGTTAAAGAGAGTGAATCAAGGTTTAGAGCGGTATTCGAAAATATGAGTAATGGTGTTGCTATATTATACGCAATAGAGAATGGTAAGGATTTTATTTTTAAAGATTTCAACAAAGCCACTGAGAGAATAGATAAAATAACAAAGCAGGATGCCATTGGTAAGAGTGTCCTTACTGTGTTTCCACGTTTTAAAGATCATGGCTTTTTTGATATATTTAAAAGGGTCTGGGAAACAGGAAAGCCTGAAGATCATCCTCCTATGCTCTATGAAGATGATAGAATTAAATCCTGGAGAACAAATTATGTCTATAAATTACCCAATGGAGAAATTGTATGTATCTATGAAGATGTCACTGCCCAAAAACAGGCGATTGAAAATCAGCAGAAGCTTCAAAAACAGCTTTCTCATGCTCAGAAGTTAGAATCATTAGGCAGACTGGCAGGGGGTGTGGCGCATAACTTTAGAAATATCTTGCAAGCTGTTATGGGAAATAGTCAATTCCTTCAGATGGCATACCGTCAGGATGACCTCTTACAAAAAATTACAGGGACTATCAATGAATCAGTAAAAAAGGGCTCCAATTTCATAGATAGTTTATTGAAATTCTCCAGGCAGGATATTGAAAAAGAGTTGCTCCCCTTAAATCTAAAAGATGTTCTCGATGAAACATATAAAATAATCAGCAATACCTTTGATCATCGGATAAAGATTGTCACAAAGATAGAGGAGTCATTGCCAATTAGAGGCGACCATTTAAGTTTAAATCAAGTGTTTATAAATTTGTGTAATAATGCACGAGATTCAATGCCAGGTGATGGTGATCTCAAGATAGAAGCAAAGAAAGATACGGAAAAAGTTATGGTTACTATTTCCGATACAGGATGTGGTATGGATGAAGAGACCTTAAAAAACATATTTGATCCCTTTTATACTACTAAAGACATCGGCGAAGGAACTGGTTTAGGCCTGTCAATAACCCATGGTATAATAGAAGAACACAATGGAACTGTATCTGTATCCTCCCAGCCAAACAAGGGAACGACGTTTACAATTTCTTTTCCCATAGCTGAGAAATTTGTTCAGGCTGAATCAGAATCTCCTCTGAGAATCAGGCGCGGGAAAGGAGAAAAGGTTTTAATTGTAGATGATGAACCGGATGTCTTAAAAGGCCTTGAGAATATGGTTAAATCGATCGGTTATGAAGTAGATTTGGCACGTAACGGTAATAATGCCCTTGAACACTATAAAACATATAAACCCGATGTAGTTTTACTCGATTGGAAGATGCCTATTATGGATGGAGTAACGTGTGCCAAAAAAATTCTCGAAAATGACCCCGCTGCCAGAATAGTCATTATTTCCGGCTACCAAGAGAGTGCCGTAGATGGCATAGATACCGGTTTGAAAACCGATATAAAGGATTTTGTTCTTAAGCCTTTTGATATAAATGAAATAAGTAAGGTTATTTCAAAAGCCCTTCAATCTTAATAAAAATAAAATCCGCCTATCTCCCCAGTAATTTTATTACATGATCTTTTAATTTTTCCATCTCAAATGGTTTGCGTAATACGACATCCGCCTGTTTTTCAGCTGCAAGCCGTTCGGGATTTTTACCATATGCAGTGATGGCGATAACCGGTAAATCAGGGGTCTTTTCTTTGATAACAGTAATAATTCCTACCCCACTTACGTAGGGCATAACGATATCTGTAATAACTAAATCATACTGTTCGGATTCGGCCATTTTTAATCCATCCATTCCATTTAATGCTGTAATGATAGTATAGCCTAAGTATTCAAAGTAGTTCTGCATCATAGAAAGAACATGGTTGTCGTCTTCAATAATAAATAGTATTTTTTTCATTACACACTCCTCAATCCTCTGAATTACCTACGCGCGTTTCCTACCTCATATTCGCCTTACCGCAGATCACCGTGGTGCTGAGGTAATTTAAATTCATAAAAATTGTAACAAAATCCACAATACACTACTGACAACACCCTAAAGACATGATGCATTTATGACATACCCTCGATAAACGTTATATCCTGCTCTTGTGTATTTTTAGTGCCGATGGTAATTATTTCTATCCTTTTGTCATCTCTTTTTTTGAAATATATTCTACCAGAATAGGAGAAGATTGTCTCAAATATATGTAATTTACCCTTTTTACTAAAAAATTTTCTTTTGATATTCACCAAAGAATCGTCCTGATTTAATCTATGGATTATCTCTTCGGCTTTAAGTTGAAAATCCTGTGTTAAATGTATGTACCCCTCAAGTGCTTTTTTATTAAAAATCAATTTTTTATATATAACAGTAAATCTTTTTTCTACTGAATCAATATCCTTTTTTCTCTTCTTTGCACCTTGTTCCTCTATCATCTTCAACTGGTTTATTTCTTCCCTTAGCTGGGTAATTTCACGCTCTTTCTCTTCCTTCAAGGCCATATTTTTTTTTGAATCCTCCTCGAGCCTTTCCATCTCATCAAGAATCTCATCTATCTCCAATGATTTTTTCTTCTGAATTTCTACCTCATCCATAAGGTGCACAACTTCAGATTCCAGATTATCTTTATCATGCTTAAACTTTTCTACCTTGGTAATATAATCCTTCTCCTTTCTAGAGAGTCCCTCCATGGTTTTTTCGCTTTCATCTAATTTCTTTGAGAGGAAATCAATCCGTTTTTTTTCGTTCTCTCTGGTTGCAACCCATTCCCTGACCCTCTTTTTATAATGCCAATAAAGTAACAATATCGAGGAGAAGAGATATAAAATCAGGATACTATTTGTGAGCCAACTATTGTGCTTTACTTTCACATCTATCGATACTGTAAGACCATCATTTAAAATTTGAAAATTCTTTTCTGCTATTTTAATGTAATCCAATGATTCACTATTATTACCACCAAATTCCCCCTGTTTGTTAAAAGACATATCTCCTTCTTCCCAAAAATAAGGGTATAACAACTCCCCTTTTTTACTTGTAACCACTATCTTTGTAATAACACCAAGGGGTTGCAATGTATCATTTCCTAAAAAGCGGTCTATATTGTTGTGTATCTCCTCCTTGATGCTATACCTCCCATCATACAGTGCCTCATAATCCTGAATAATGACGTTTTTTACATCTTTTTCTCTGCTGTTCTGCAGGTATCCTTCAAGGATCTGGACGGAAAAAATGTAGAGAATAGGTGGTAAAAATATACAAATAAAGATTATTCTAAAAGAGATATAATTCATTCCATATCCACCAAGGCTTTTTGGGCCTCCTCGTGACCAGGAAACGTTTTATTCAGCGTAAGGGCCTTTTCAAGGGCAGATTTGGCCTCTTTCTTCTGATTGTTTTTTAGATACGCCATGCCCATATGATACAGTATTACCGGGTTTTTCTGTATTTTTTCATGGCTCTGCTCTAACTCTACAATAGCATTTCGATACAGGCCTTTCTTATAATATATCCACCCCAAAGTATCCATAATTGAAGGGTCCTTTGGCATCTTCTCTTTGGCTGTTTGTGCCAGGCCCAGAGCCTCATCTATATTTCCCCCATGCTCAGCCAGTATCCAGGCCAGGTTATTGGCTGCTGGTGCAAAGTCCTTCCTTATCTCGAGGACCTGTCGATAATACGATTCTGCCTCTTTGATATCATCCTTTTGCTGATAAATAGTACCCAGTGACATGTATGCAGGAATGTAGGAAGGATTCTTTGCCAAAATTTCCTTATATTTCGAGATCGCGCTCTCAGTATCCTTCTCGCTTACATAAATCCTTGCAAGGGCAATATAAGGAAAAAGCACATCAGAATTGATTTCGATAGCCTTCTCAAAACTCTTCTTGGCTTGTGCAATCTCGTTGTGAGCCAAATAGATTCTGCCTTTAAGATCATGGATAAAGGCCAGGGATAGTGAATCTTTCCCCAAACCTTGCAATTGTTGTTCACAGAAGGTAAGTGCCGTATCAAATTGTTTTTTCTCTAAGTAGATCGAGACACTATATGTCAACGCCTCCCTGTAACCGGGTTGTAACCTCAGGGCTTTGGCAAACCCCTGCAATGCCTTTTCATGTTGTTTTTGCAACAGGTAAAGGAATCCCAATCTGCTGTATCCCATCGGATTTTCAGGCGCCAATTCAATGATCTTTTTGAAGGTTTTTTCAGCGTCAATGGGCTTTTTCTCCAATAGTGCCAGGTTTCCTTTATACATCAATGCCTGAATATTTTTTGGATCCTGCTCCAAAATCTTGTTTACCTCTCCTCTGGCCAGATCAAGGTTTCTTTCTTTAAAATAAAATCTGGCCAAAATCAGCCGTGCACCTATAAGTCGTGGGTTGAGCTCAACCGCCTTGATAAGATCTTTACGGGCCAATGCCTCCTCCTTCTTATCCAACAGAGCCAAGGCCCTATAAAAATATGCATCGGCCAGGCGTGGCTCATTTTTAATGACAATGTCAAAGCAGGAGACCGCTTCAGAAGATTTACCCTTATTCAACAAAAGCCGTCCCTTTATCAGGTTTGCCACCGGGTGACCCTTGTCTTTTTTAATAATTGCATCGACTGTTTTCTCAGCCTCAGAAAAATATTTGTATGCATAATGGAGCCGGGCAATAGCAGCTTGAATATTTAAATTTTCTGGCTTACGCGCAGCAGCCTCTTGCATGTTTTTCAGGGCAGAATCATAGGAATTTCGGCGAGCATAATATTGAGCTAAAACCATTAACGGGCCAACATTTCCCTCAGGTGCGGCATTAACTGCCTCCTTGTATGTGTCCTCTGTCTCTTTCCATTTTCCTCTGCTTTCATAAAAAGATCCAAGCACGCTCAGTGCAGTATGTTTAACTTGAGAGTCAGCAACCATTTTTTTCAACTCTTTTTCTGCATCATCATAGCGCCCCATTCTCACATACAACCTTGAAAGTTCTCCTCTGATAACAGCTAGTTTCGGATTGTGCGCAAGTGCTTTTTTATACTCTGCCTCGGCCTTTATATATTTCCCATCCATAAAAAACAGCCGCGCAAGTGCTAACCGAACCTTAACCTGCGCTGGATCAATACCCACCGCCTTTTGTAGCGTTTGAACGGCCTTATCTTTCTTTTCCTCTCTTATTTGAACGCCTGACAGAAGCATTAATCCATCAATATTTTGTGGATTCTTTGCTAAAACAAGTTCTGCTTTTTTTCGTGCCTCCTCAACCTTTTTGCTGAGAAGATAGATGTTACCCAGCTTCACCTGTGCATCGAGATTGTCAGGATTAAGTTCAACAGCCCGTGTAAAAGAGCGAAAGGCCTCTTGTCCTCTTTTTAGCTTTAAATAAACCTGGCCTAACTCATAGTGGGCAGAGTCATTTTTTGGATCAATTTGGACTACATTTTTATACTCAATTACAGCCTTACTGTATTCAAGACTCTTGACATATTTTTGGGCATTAGCCAGATGCTTGGCCTTTTTTTCCTCCTTCGTGCCACAGCCGCAAAAGATATTTAAAAAAGCTACGATCAAAAGGATGTTCACAATCTTCTTCAACACAAACAGGCTCTTCCTTTCTGCAAAATTCATATATCACTTCTCCTTTACAATTATTTTACACTCACATAAATGCATACTAAATAATCGTTAAAATATCAAAGTTAATATTATTTAGTCCTCGATTGGTACCATTCAAGGGTAGCTTTAACTCCCTCTGCCAGAGATGTCTCAGACCTCCACCCAAATACATTTTTTGCCTTTTCTACTACCAAACAACTTTTAGTAATATCACCTGGCCGGGCCAATTCCCTTTTTGGTTCCTGAAGGTTATCAGCAAAATCTGTTTTGACCTTTTTTACCTCTTTAAAAATTATCCGGAAGAGATCCAGTGTAGTGGTCCCCTTTTCAGTCCCTATATTGAATATGTCATTCTCGCCTTGATTAAGGGCCAGGAGGTTTGCCTTAATTACATCGCCAACAAAACAATAATCACGAATCATACCTGAGGGCTCATCGGGAAAGTAGTAGAGGGTGCAGGCTTGGTTGTTCATTAGGTGAGTCATAAAAATTGCCACTACACCGGCTTCTCCATGAGGTATCTGACGCGGCCCATAGATATTAGCATATCGGAGTATGGTATAGGCAAGGCCCCACTGATGATAATAATAGGATAGATAATATTCAGAAACAAGTTTGGTAATGGCATAAGGGGACAGCGGCTTTGGAGAGTAGTTCTCAGGTGTTGGGTATTGGTCTGCTTCACCGTAAATTGCACCACCAGAGGAGATGAAAACAATCTTGCGAACTCCATTTTTTCTGGATGCCTCCATTATAGTAAGGAGGCCTTTAACATTAACATCTGCATCAAAACAAGGATCTTCCACCGAGGCGGGTACACTTATCTGGGCTGCATGATGATTAATTACCTCAGGCCTTTCTTTCTCAATAATTGTTGCAATTTCTTGAGACCTTATATCTACTTCGTAAAATGTTGCTGCAGGGTTGAGGTTTTCCTTCTTTCCGCTAAATAAATTATCCACCACAACAACACTGTGTCCTTTTTCAATATAGCCATCAACCACATTAGAGCCTATAAAACCTGCACCACCAGTAACCAGTATCTTCATCTTGCTTTTCCTCCTATGTGAAATTTTCTCTTTCCTGTCTGATACTATCTTCTTAATTGATTATTTCCGTAGCTCCTTTTGGTAATCCTTATTCTTAGCGAGGGTAAGACTTTTGCCCTCTTTTCCGAAAAGAAAAGGCGGTATCCTTTATGAGTACCGCCTTTAGAATTCCAGGCCCTTAAACGCTATTGGTGTTCCATATAAGTAAAGCACTCCTTAAAACTTTGACATGATTCAAGCATTAAAAATGATATCTAATGCCAAAAAATATCACATGCCCGCCAACATCCAGATCATTATATGAATGGGTTGTGCCAAAGAAGTTATTAATCTTATCTATCAATACCTTATCAGCATCATCTATGTTTGCCCATGAATATTTATATTCGAAGATTAAGCTTACAGGTAAATTATAGAATCCATACTTTACTGGTTGTTTAAAAAAATAATACTCAATCCCGATAAGGCCATGCAATCCAAAGGTGTTGAAGGTTTCACTTATTTCATAATTAATAGAGCCAAACTTATAAAAGTGGAATTTTCTTGTACGATAATAATCAGGGCCTATACCTAAATAAAACACAAATGAATTATTTATGGGAATGGCATATTTAGCGCTAGGAGATAGATACAAATTTTTAATGGTAAGATCTGAGGAATCACCAGAGAAAAGTACACCTTTATGATCATCAGTTGACCTAAAAAATCCAAGAGATAATTCAAATGACAGTTTTTGTGATATCTTTCTCTCGTAAGCTAATTCCCCTGTAGCACCTATGAAATCAACTTTATCAACCTTCCAGAAATCCATATAATCATTATCTCCATAGATATGAGGACCTATCTTAAATGAAAGGGCATTGTTTTTCAGAAAATGTATACTTTCTATCTCTGTTGCATAAATGCTGCTAATAAAAGTAAAGAAAAAACCCAACGTGAACAGTAATACCTTTCTCAAAAACATGGCTTCCTCCTTATTTATACATTTATGTTCCAATTACTTTCAGCAAGGTGTTCCCCTCTCCCTGCATAATGAAATCCGTATTGACAATAGCCTATGGTAAGTTTGCCTTCCCGGTTACTTTTTTATGATTTGCAATCATATTTTTATATATCACATTTATACACATTATAAGCAATAGTTCAATAAGTATGGGTACAAGCGTACCCCTTTTTCGATGCTTAGTGCTTCGATTCGCAAATACTATAACGTATTTGAATGAGTATAATCTTTGCGATTGTCTTCGACCCAGAGCTCCATTCGGCTTGAGTCGTTCGACCTGGAGGCTCTCGACAGGCTCAAGGCCGAGGAGTTCGTCGCGGGCAGCACTTAGTCCCGAGGGCTTCGACTGAGCGACTCGACGTGAGCTCGCCGACACGTCTCAGCCGAAGTATAAATAAATACGTCATCAAATTTATGAATCGAGGGACTTAGTAAAATTGTTATTGACATGATGTTAATAATGAGTAATACTATTACTGGTATTACATATTTATGGAGGGTTTATTATGCGAGTTACAATAAAAGGTCAGGTAACCATACCGCAACACATAAGAGAAAAACTTGGAATCACACCAAGCACTGAAGTTGATTTTGTAGAAAAAAATGACCAGGTTTATTTAATAAAAAAAACTGGAAAAGATGCAGTAACAGATAGATTTCGCCGTTTTCGAGGTATTGCAACAGTTAAGATGTCAACAGATGAGATAATGTCTTTAACGAGAGGCGATGAATGAAAGGCATTCTTATTGATTCCAATGTAATATTAGATCTTTTTGAAAATAATCAAAACTGGGCTGAGTGGTCCGAGTCATCTCTGGAACAATATAGTATGACACATACATTATACATAAATCCAATTATCTATGCGGAAGTTTCTATAGGGTTTGAGCGCATTGAAGAACTTGAAAACGCCATAACAGGCTGCGGTTTTCAAATGATTCAGATCCCAAAAGAAGCCCTTTTTCTTGCTGGCAAGGCATTTATCAAGCACAAGAAACAAAAAGGTAGCAAATTATCCCCATTGCCTGATTTTTTTATTGGTGCTCATGCAGCTGTAGTTGGTTTGGAAATAATGACCAGAGATATATCAAGATTTAGATCATATTTTCCTACTGTGAAGCTGGTTACGCCTGATATTTTATGACAAAAATCATCGAGCCACCGGGCAAACTTATACAGAAGCCGCCTGGCCTTTTCTACAAGTTGGCCCGTTTCTGAATAATCAACCAAAAAATTGCTATAGGTCGAAGCACATTTAACTTGGGCATGACCGCCTCTGGAGGGTTTACCCTGCCTGTCGAAGCTAAGTTTACCCCGTTAAATTTTTCGTAGAAAAGGAGCGAAGCGGATTTAACTGGGGTTTACCCCGTGAAACCTATCTGTTTTTTCTGTTTAACTGGGGCGTAGATTTAACCGCCTTTGGAGGTTCCCGTTATCGGGGACCTATGGAATGCTTGCCCCGTTGAATGCTCGCCTCATGAAATTTTTACCCCGTTGAACTCGAAGACCGTTCAACTGGGGCACGATAGTG
>Ga0307379_10011329_pt1 | contig 11712 bp, 9 predicted proteins | sample UN2MG_FD_202237 | JGI IMG/M metagenome (GOLD analysis project Ga0307379, IMG submission 202237) | Soil microbial communities from Risofladan, Vaasa, Finland - UN-2 | ecosystem: Environmental > Terrestrial > Soil > Coastal area > Acid sulfate soil | place: Finland: Risofladan, Vaasa | collected... | reverse complement strand
TGTGAATATCTAAAAGTGCAATTGCTAAGCCCGGTATATTCAAATTTTAAAAAACGGCGTTTGCCGTAATGGGGTAGTTTTGCCTAAAAATGGGCAGCTTTTTTACTTGACTTTCTTCTGGTGCTCTTCTCAATAAGTTCTGGTATCGCTCATTGCGAGCGAAGCGAAGCAATCTAATGAATTGCAACAGTCTGTAATTACTGGATTCCCGCCTTCGCTGGAATGACAAGCAAATGAAAATTCGGCTTTTTACGAATTCATCAACCTTATTTGTTTACTTGAAACAAAATCTTGTTTATCCTGTTATTCTGTCTGGTTTTTTTCAAATGGTTAAAGAGAAACGGCGCTGGTTGAAATTTTTGAAAAGTCGGCAAATAATCTAAATAGTTCTTCAATCTGTTTTAGCAAAGAAAGCCTGTTGTTTTGTATGCTCGAATCTTCCGCCATTACCATCACCCCGTCAAAAAAAGCATCAACAGAATCGCGCAATGAAGCTATATCAAAAAGGGCTTGTTCAAATAATCCCTTGTCAAGATCATCAAGCACCTTTTTCTTAATTTTTTTATAGTCAGCATATAAAACAGCTTCGCATTCATGCTCAAACAGACTTTCATCAATATTTTTTGCTTTAAAATCGCGGGATTTTTTTATTATATTGACAACACGCTTAAAAGTAACAGCTAAGGGTTCAAAATCCGGCTTGGCTTTGAGTTTTTGCAAAGCGCTCGCTCTGCTCCAGACATCAGGCACATTATCTGCAGCAACAGAAATAGTGGCTACTATAACATCTTTTGAAAATCCTTGCTCAGATAAAAGATTGGCAATCCTGTTTTGCAAAAACATATAAACGCTTTCCTTAATTTCATCATTATTTTGCTTGCCGAATAATGTTACGCTTTTTTCAATCAGACGGCTCAATTGAAATGAAAAATTCTTATCAAGCATTATCTGGATAATGCCTATTCCCTGACGCCGAAGAGCATATGGATCTGAAGCGCCGGTCGGAATCAACCCTGTCATGAAACAACCGCAAATGGAATCGATCTTGTCGGCAATAGCTAAAATTGCGCCTGTTTCTGTTTCAGGAAGCCGGCCGCCGGAATATGTTGGCCGATAATACTCTTCTATCGCAGATGCCACCTCATCCGGTTCTCCGGCAGCAGCAGCATAAACCCTTCCCATCACCCCCTGCAGTTTTGGAAACTCAACAACAACCTGGCTGACAAGATCGGCCTTGCACAAATAAGCGGCTCTCAATACCTTTTGTTTAAAATCCGAATCAAAATTTGCAGCATCTGCCAAATATCCTGCAAGTTTTTGGACCCTCATTACCTTATCATGCACAGTCCCAAGCCCGGCTTGAAAAAGAACCCCTTTTAATTTTTCCACCAAACCTTCAAAGGGTCTTTCTACATCGCTTTTGTAAAAGAATTGAGCATCTTTAAGCCTGGCTCTAAGCACCCTTTCATGCCCCTTTGTAACCAGAAACATATCTCTTGCCAATGTATTGTTCACAGCAATAAAATTCGGCATTAGATTGTTTTCTTTATCAATTACGGCAAAATACTTCTGGTGCTCCCGCATTGCTGTAATCAATATCTCACGTGGAAGCTCAAGAAATTCCTTATCAAAACCACCTGCCACAACAGCCGGATATTCAACAAGGTTGGCTACAATGTCAACAAGTTCATCATCTTGCAAAGCCCTGCCTCCGCAATCGCCGACTGCTTTATCGATGCCGCGTACAATCTGTTTTTTTCTTTCTTCCGGATCAATTAACACATAGTTAGAACGCAGGATTTCAATATATTCATCTGGTTTGGAAAGCCTGATTCTCCCCGGACTCATAAAACTGTGCCCAAAAATATATCTGCTGCTTTTTACATTGCCCAAAACAAACGGGACAACCTTGTCTCCAAGCAGCGCCAGAATCGAATGTATCGGTCTTGCAAACTCAATGGATAGATCCGCCCATTTCATTTTTTTGGGAAATGGAATTGACAAAATCACATCAGGCAAAATGCTTTTAAGAAGTGTGCTTGTGGCAAGGCCTTCCTCTGTTTTTCTTGCGCATAAATACCAGCCTTTTTTTGTATCCTTGACTGTTAAACTATTAACAGGAATCCCTAACTTCTCGGCAAATTTCTTTGCAGCTAAAGTTGGCCTGTTATCTTTATCAAAAGCGATTCTTTCAGGAGGCCCTGTGATCTCGACTGCCAAGAGCTTCTGCTTGCCGGCAACATCCGCAACTTCCACTGCAAGCCTTCTCGGCGTTCCAAAAGTCCTGGCCTTGCCATGTTCAATGCGCGCATTATCCATGCTTTGTACAATCAGTGACAAAAGGCTATTCAGAGCCGGCTCAATATAACCGGCAGGAATTTCCTCCGTACCTATCTCAAGCAATAGATTGTGCCTAATAGACATCTGTTTCCTCCTAAAAAAATAAAATAACCCTAATAAAAAGGGTGTGTGTCCATAAAGTTAAAAATTATGTCAGAAACCAGAAAAAACGTAAAGAATATATTCAGCAAAACACAAGATAATAATAATTATAACATATAATCTCGTGTCTGCCTTAATGCTGTTAAGACTTAATCTGAAGTTCCTTTCTGGCAGATTTAGTAACAATGTCAAAAATGAAAAACCGACCCCGATGGTTTTCTTAAACTATTAACCTTTCGGTGTGGAGAAAAAATAAGTCCCATATTTGCCATTGATATTTTTTCCCCCGCTTAAACTTCCCATAGTCCTAACAAGTTTAAAAGTTGAGAACTGACCAGTTCATGCAAGGCGAAAAACCAAAAGCATGGAAGAATGGAAGGGAGCCAAGCATTATTCCTTTGCCATACCGGTCTCCTTTTTGGTTGTTTAAAAACAGCTTTTATATTACACTCAAATTAAGTGATTTTTTTTAAGAACGCGATATTTTTTAATACTATTTGGATTTTATGATCCAATAGAATATTTGTCAACTTTGATGAATTCGTAACAAATCGTCACTCCGGTAGATCCCGGATCGAGTCCGAAAGAAGTCCAGATGGTCTGCAACTGCTTGAAAGAACTGGATAGCGCTAACGGTTAGCGCTTCCGCTTCACTACGTGCCCGGCTGGAATGACAAAAAAATGTGTGTTTTCAACTTTTTACGAAGCTGTCAATCAAAGGATAGGAAAAAATGGATACTGCATTGATTGCTCCGGCCGGCGCTTATATCCTTGGAATACCTGCTGTTGTGTTTTCTGTTTTGATTCCTGTTGCCGGGACCGGCATATTTACATACATCATCGCAAAACGGCTGGCTCCTCTTTTTTCCGCAGCCCCTGATCCACGATTTGATCATTTTAACCATCGGTTTATATGTGTGCTTAAATATGCTATCGGCCAGTATCGCCAGCCCAGATATCTGCTTGCCGGTACCATCCATATTATAATATTTGCCGGTTTTATGATCCTGACCATTCATTCGGTTTCTCTTGTGCTAACAGGAATATCAGAAGGTTTTGCGGCGTCTGTTTCAAATTCTATAGCCGGACATATTTATGGAGTATTAAAGGATTTTGCATCTACATTTGTTTTGCTGGCATGTGTAATCGGAATTGTCCGGAGAGGTATTTTTAAGCCAAAAAGATATTCAGTGCCTCCCGAGTTTGGCAAAGAACACATAAAGGAAGCGATTTTTGTGCTGATGCTTATTTCGACTCTTATGGTATGTGATATGTTTTTTGAAGCAAGCATAGCCGCTGCCGGCATCCAGAAAGGGTTGGACACGGGGCTCCTTGTTCCAGGCACAGGCACATGGCTTGTTACCGGAATATTGCTTGCAATGTCGCCTGTAAAACTGCAAACCATCCATCTTGTCTCATATTTTATACATGATTTAACCTTTTTCTTTTTCCTTTGTTTTTTGCCTATGGGTAAGCATTTTCATGTAATTACCTCTCTTCCGAATACATTTTTCATAAAACTAAGTAAAGGAACGGTTAAACCGGTTATATGGGGCATTGAAGAAGAAAATCTTGACGACCTTGATTCTTTTGGAGTTAAGAGGTTTTCGGATTTTACATGGAAGCATATGCTTGATTTTTATACCTGCGCTGATTGCGGAAGATGTGCAGATCAGTGTCCTGCCACTGCTGTCGGCAGGCCGTTGTCTCCCAGATTTATCTCCATCAAATGTCGTGACTATATCTTCAAAAATTACCCTCTACTTGGCAAGACAGCCAAAAACAACAAGGATTTGATCGGCGACATATTTACAGAAGATGAGATCTGGTCATGTACCACATGCGGCGCCTGCGAAGCAGAGTGTCCGCTCATGATTGAGTATATTGACAAGATTGTTGATTTAAGAAGGGGTATGGTTGATGACGGCATTGTACCGCAGTCGTTGCAGAAGCCGTTGCGCTCGCTTGAAAAACGGGGTAATCCCTATGGAAAAATTGAGAACAAGCGTTCTGACTGGACTAAAGAAAAGGAGTTTTCCGAAAAGCACACAGTAAAGGTTATCGGAAAAAAGGAGACGGCAGATGCGCTTTATTTTGTTGACAGCATAACATCCTTTGACGACAGAATGCAGGAGATCGCCAGATCTGCTGCCAGAGTTCTTCATGCAGCTGGTGTTGATTTCGGGATATTGGGATCTGCTGAGAAGGACAGCGGCAATGAAGTTAGAAGATTTGGCGAGGAGATGCTTTTTCAGGAATTAAAAGAGCAAAATACCGAAGCAATCCTTAGTTCAGGTGCAAAAAGAATTGTGACTGCAGATCCGCACGCTTTTAATTCATTAAAAAATGACTACAAAAATATTCCACAGGTGGAACATATAAGCCAGGTTATTGCAAGGAAAATAAAGGCCGGTGCAATCCGGCTAAATGGCGTGAAAGACAGCGCCGCAGTTTATACATATCATGATCCATGCTATCTTGGACGGCATAATGGGATTTATGACGAACCAAGAGATGTGATAGATGCTATCCCGGGTATAATAAGAGTTGAGATGCACAAAAGCAGAGACCGTTCCTTTTGCTGTGGCGGCGGCGGTCTGATGCTTTTTTATGAACCGGTAGAGGAAAAAAGGATGGGCTGTCTGAGGGTTGAGATGGCAAAAGAAGCCGGCGCAACCGTTATTGTTACAGCCTGCCCATATTGTATGGCCAACATTGAAGATGCCATTAAGACAAGCGGTCTGGAAGGGAAGATGGAAGTTGTTGATTTAGTTGAGCTGATTGATCACCATATAAAATAAGATAAAAAAACCCCTTCGAGTTCTTCATGGTGATCAACAATAAAATTGCCTAAGTTCAAGTTATATTCTTATGGGAGTCTTGGCTTGAAAGAAAAAATAAATATTGATCGAGAATTAGATCGGCTTGTTTCTTTTCATGAGAATGGCGGTGGTTTCGGAGACCCTGATGCTAAAGCAGAACATGATAGAAAAATACAACTCCTAATGCATCGTCAAATACAGAAAGTGAATAAAAGCAACACATACATGGCTGTGGCAAATGTGGTTATTGCTGTTGTAAATATAGGCATACTAATCTACCAAGTTTTTTTTAGATAAGACATGGTTGGAATATAATCTGACAGTTCAGTGGACAGCCAAGGCCGACGCGACTTGGGACACTGTTACAAACTTGAAAATTAACCTTTCCCCAGATATCAGTGGTAGCCCTGTTTGCACCTGACTTTTGCGTTAACAAGTTAATTTTCTCTAATTTTAAATTAAGAATTTAGAATTAAAAATCGTTCATTAACTGTTCTGGAGGAGTAATATGGAAATTTTGGTATGCATTAAGAGGGTACCCGATACTTCTGAAAACGAAATCAATGTCAACAGGGACGGGACCGATATAGAGCGGGATGATCTTGTGTACTCGGTAAATGAATGGGATAATTATGCGGTTGAAGAGGCAATTCAGATTCGTGACAGGGTGGGCGGTTCGGTAACTGTTGTTACAGTCGGAGACGAGGAAGCAGAGGAAGTGGTCAGGAGGGAGATGGCTATGGGCGCAGATAAAGGCATTCTCCTTTTGGATCAAGTATTTAATGGTTCCGACGGCAGAGGAATCGCAAGCATTATTGCAGCCGAAGTTGAACCGCAAAAGCGAGCGCATTCCCCGCTGCTTGCGGCGGAGAATGCGAGCGAATCCAAAAACAGCAAACTTCCTTACGGTCGAAGATTCCCCGCTGCTTGCGCCGGGGAGCTTCAAAAAGGCAAATACGATCTGATCCTCACAGGCGCTCAGGCAGATGACGGGGCAGGCCAGGTGGGAGGCATGCTGGCGGCAATGCTTGATAGGCCTTATGCATCTCTTGTGACCTCTTTAGAAGTAATAGACGATAAAAAAATTAAAGTCGGCAGGGAAATCGAGGGTGGCAACGTGGAGATGCTCGAGATTGATCTTCCGTGCGTGCTTTCGATCCAGACCGGTATCAATGAGCCGCGTTATGTGGGGATTCGAGGAATAAGAAAAACAGCATCTGTGGAGATTCCTGTTTACGGCGCAGAGGATCTTGGTTTGTCGCCGGAATCTGTTGGCGAATCCGGATCAAGGGTAAAACGGCTTGATTACTTTATGCCGGATTCCGGTGAAGGAGCCGAAATTCTCGAAGGAAGCACCGACGAGATAGTCGGGAAACTGGTTGAACTATTAAAAGCCAGAGGAGGGATTAAATAATGGCCAGACAGGTTTTTGCATACATTGTTCATAAAAAAGGGGTTGCTGATGAAACAGCCTTTGAAATGGTTGCGGCAGCTAAAAGGATAGATCCTGATGCTTCAATTACTGCAATTGTAGCCGGAACCGGTGATAATCTGAATGCTGTATGTAATGAAATTGCTTCTTCTTATCATGAGGTCTGGAAGATAGATAATAAGGCGCTTTCCTATCCAAATGCGGAAGCGATCCGAACGCTTCTTGTCCGCATTTTACCGGAACAAGGGATAGTCATAATACCTCACGATACATTTGGAATGGATCTGGCACCTGGTTTATCCATAAAGCTTAATGCCGCATATCTTCCTGATGCCGTAGATATAGACGGGGTTGATGAAAACCAGCTGAAAGCCGTCCGTCAGGAGTACAGCGGACAGGTCAGCACACATATTGTTTGCGATATCTCCGGCGGCGCTGTGATTACAACCCGGCCCGGGTCGTTTAAGGCAGATGAGACCAAAGGGAACGGCGGTCAGATCTTTGACAAGACAGCCCAGGCCATGGAAGGAGGATTTCCCGAAACCGGTCGCCGGTTTATCGAAGTTATTGAAGCCGAAGTAGGGGCTGTTGATATAACCAAGTCCGAGATCCTTGTATCTGTGGGCAGGGGGGTCGAAGATAAGGATAATCTGGAAATTGTATTTGATCTTGCTAAGGCTATGGGAGGAGATGTTGCGTGTTCGAGGCCTATTGTAGATGCAAAATGGCTTGAGAAATCGCGGCAGGTCGGCACGTCAGGGAAAACAGTGAGACCAAAAGTCTATATGGCCTTAGGCATAAGCGGTTCGTTTCAGCATCAGGGGGGTATAAAGGGAGCGCCTTTTATTGTTGCGATAAACAAGAACCCAAAAGCTCCGATTTTTAAGGTGGCAGACGTTGGTGTTGTGGCGGATATGCTCGATTTTGTCCCGAAGCTTACCGATAAGATAAATGGTAGCCGTTGACGGCTTGAAACTTGAAATTGGAAAGTAGAATTCGCCTGGTTCCCATGCTCCAGCGTGGGAGCCCATATGGTATGCATTCCCACGCTGGAGCATGGGAACAAGAAAACGGTATTTTTGGACTTTTTAAGTTTACTTTAAACTTTTTTTGTTTCGTGTTTTCTGCCTTTCGTGTTTTCGTGATTGTTTTTTTTATTCTTTTGCTAAAAACCTAATTGTTACCGGAGAGTTAGATAATGAAAAAAGGTTTTATGTTCAAGTCAATGCGGGTTGTTGTGGTTCTTGCTTTGTCTGTGGCTGTGGCAGTGTTGCTTATAGCGCTGCGACCAGGAGCGAAACGTCAGGTTAAAACGGAAACAGGAAGACTTGTTGAGGTTCTGTCTGTTAAATCTGAAGATTTGAATATGATTATAGATGGCTATGGCACGGTTACACCAAGGGAGACGCTGAAACTTGCAGCAGAGATCAAAGGACAGATAATTGATGTTGATTCATCCTTTAAGGAGGGATCTTTTATCAAAAAGGGCACTGTCCTGATTAAGATAGATCCGCGTACATACCGGTTGGAAGTCGACAGGCAAAGGATACAGATAGAGCAGGCCGAAGCTGAGATAAAGAAATTACAACAGGAGATAAAAAATTTTGGTGCCAGCATTAAAATTGCAAAGGCTGATGCAGCCCTGGCCCGGACCGATTTTGAGCGATTAAAAAAACTTTCGATTAGAAATGTGGTGTCCCAAACCACGCTTGATCAGGCAGAGCAGAGACATCTTGCAAGCCTTGAGCGTTTACAGGGGTTTGAAAATCAGCTGGCTTTAACAGTGTATAGGGGACGTATAGGGGACGTTCTTCAGATTATAAGTTGCTAATGGATAGAACATGTGGTATTAAATATATATGCCAAGAAAAGCCAGGATAGATGCTTCCGGTGCTCTCCACCACATTATTGCCAGAGGCATTGATAGAAATGCAATCTTTCAGGATGATTCCGACAGAAAGAATTTTATAGACAGGTTGGCTACCATCCTGAATGAAACCAAAACAGTCTGCTATGCATGGGCTTTGATTCCGAACCATTTTCATTTGCTGCTCAGAACCGGACTTGCTCCTGTTGCAACGGTGATGAGACGGCTTTTGACCGGTTATGCCATGTCATATAATCGCAGACACCAGCGTTACGGCCATCTTTTTCAAAACCGTTATAAATCCATTCTTTGTCAGGAAGATATCTATATGCTCGAATTAGTCCGTTATATTCATCTGAATCCTTTACGCGCAGGAATCGTCGATGACCTAAAAGCGCTTGACAGGTTTGATTTTGCGGGTCACAGCGTGATTATGGGAAAAAGAATAAACAGCTGGCAGGATGTAAGCGGTGTCCTGTGTTTATTCGATACAAAGATTTCTATTGCCCGGCAGCGATATAGGTCTTATGTAAAAAAAGGGATTTCTGACGGGAAAAGAGCTGATCTGACAGGTGGAGGTTTAATACGCAGCATAGGTGGATGGTCAGCGGCAAAAGCCATGCGAAGGTCAGGTGTTTATCAAAAAGGCGATGAGCGTATTTTGGGGGATGGTGATTTTGTCAATACAGTCCTTAAGGCTGCTCAAGAGGAAATAGACAAAAAATATTCTCTTAATGCCAGAGGCTTTAATCTTGACAGAGTTGCCATGCGGGTTTCTCATCTATTAGGAATTGAAGCCAAAGAGTTGTGGGCAAAAGGGAAATATCCTCGATTAGTTCAGGCAAGGAGTTTGCTGTGCTATTGGGCTGTGAGGGATCTGGGAATGCGGATGTCGGAACTTTCACGCAGACTGAAATTATCTCAACCTGCCGTGAGTCTATCTGTTAAACGTGGTGAAAAAATAGCAAAAGAACACCAATATTCACTCCTTGACGATACAAACTTATAAACTGAAGAACGTCCCCTATTTTGTATATGACATTGGCGCTATTGAGCTATACCAGCATATCAAAAACGGCCTTAATATATACCCCAAAGATTTCTCTACTGTCATGCTTGCAGATCATGTACAACCACTCTCTAAATATGATATTGGTTTTGAAATAGAATATGACATGGCGAATAGCGATGAGGTTTATATATCCTCCAAGATTATCATTTTAAAGTTTGTGATATTGAGAAATACATAAGAGCAAACAAGAGCACATAACAAATCACTACCTTAAGGCGTTAAAGATATCTGCTATTCACGTAACAAATTGAAACGCTTTAAAATTTGTGATATGCAAACCCTATCTGCATGAAACATATTGAATTTTTGGCTTATTACCATGACAAGTGAACACAACTTTGGATCTCAAATAATTTGCTTGCTTTTCCCACAGAGTGTCGGATTGATGATTCCTGTTACGAACCATCAATTTGACGGCATTGAAGATTAAGGCAAGACATCATGCACCACAGCTATCACCAAAATTGAATAGTCTGAAAGGAGATATTCTATGTTGAGAAAAGCCAGCCTTTTAATACTTGTATTAATCCTTATTCCCTGTATTTCCAATGCTGAGATAAAAACCTATATCTATACGGTTAAACAATCATTTGGAGGAAGCCAGTCGCCAGATGACGCACGGGTTGGGGCTATTGCCAAGGCTAAGCGTGAAGTCCTTGAAAAGGCCGGAACATATCTGGAAAGTTTGACCATCGTAAAGGAAAACGTAGTTGAAAAAGACGAAATCCGTGCTTTAGCCGCCGGTGTGCTTAAAGCAGAAATTATATCCCAAAAGAACTTTGTAACAAAAGATACTTTTGGAATTATTGTTAAGGCAAAAGTAGATGTTGATACGAGCATTCTTGAAGAGCGGGTAAGAAAATTGCTTCAAGACCGCAGCCTTTTGGAAAAATACAAGGAAAATCAAAAACATGAAAAGCAGCTTCTGGCAACGATCAAAGAGCTTGAAAGAGAAAATCAAGAACTAAAAAGCCTGCCGGCAAAAGAACAGAAGCAGAAAAAGGAAATACTAAAAAACCAGTTCAGAGAAGCAATGCAAGGCTTGACTGCTTTTAAATTAATGGAAAAAGCTCTTGGTCTTTCGGAAAACGGAAAATATACAGATCCAGACAAGGCGTTAGAGTATTTAAACAAGGCGATTAGTCTGGTTTCAAATTACGCTGGTGCCTATAATTTCCGAGGGAACGCCTGGGCTGACAAAGGCAATTATGACTTGGCTATATCGGATTTCAATAAAGCAATTGAATTAAACCCAGGAGACGCTGCTGTCTATTACAACCGAGGGCTCGCCTGGCATAACAAAGGTAATTATGATCAAGCTATATCGGATTATAATAAAGCCGTCGAATTAAACCCAGGATTAGCTGACGCCTATAACAACCGAGGGAACGCCTGGAGGAAAAAAGGCAATTATGATCAAGCTATATCGGATTTCAATAAAGCAATTGAATTAAACCCAAGAGACGTTAAAGCCTATAACAACCGAGGGAACGCCTGGGCTGACAAAGGCAATTATGATCGAGCTGTATCAGATTATAATAAAGCAATTGAATTAAACCCAAGAGACGTTAAAGCCTATAACAACCGAGGACTCGCCTGGGTAGACAAAGGCAATTATGATCGAGCTGTATCAGATTATAATAAAGCTATACAATTAAACCCGGGAGACGCTGACGCCTATGGCCACCGAGGGGTCGCCTGGGGTCTCAAGGGCAATTATGATCAAGCTGTATCAGATTTTAATAACTATCTAAAAATAAATGGCAACAAAGATGGAAAGGCCGACCAGATAAGACAAGTAATAAGAGATTTAGGATATACTCCAAAATATTGAAGTTCACATAATATCACATTCAAGATAACAGAAATTTTCAATTGAGACACGCAGGCTGTAGGTGCCTCAAAAGTAATGGTCGAATGGCGAATGGGGGTCGGGCCGCAGGAACATCTTGATATAATATATAAAACGTTTAAATTTGGCGAATGGGGGTCGGGCCGCAGGAACATCTTGATATAATATATAAAACGTTTAAATTTTGCATCAAATAAGGTCTTAAAAGGGCATTTTTGGGGGCCA
>Ga0307379_10011327_pt1 | contig 11713 bp, 8 predicted proteins | sample UN2MG_FD_202237 | JGI IMG/M metagenome (GOLD analysis project Ga0307379, IMG submission 202237) | Soil microbial communities from Risofladan, Vaasa, Finland - UN-2 | ecosystem: Environmental > Terrestrial > Soil > Coastal area > Acid sulfate soil | place: Finland: Risofladan, Vaasa | collected... | reverse complement strand
CGCGGTTTGAAAGCCGGTGAAAATATGCCCAAACCGTGGTTTTTTGTCAAGGTGTGCGGGAGGCGTACCGAAGGTGGGCTGGCAACGTCCCGGATTCGGCAGCCATAGAGGCGATCGGAGCACTTGAGCAGCATCTCCACGCACCGCACAAGTGAAAGTCGGCGGAATTCGTGCAGATGGGACATTAGACCGAAGGGCTGGCACGAGAAATATAGCATGTATGTAGTGTTGGACAGGCAACAGAGACAGAAAGCAACGAGGCAGGCGACATGCGACATGCGAAGCGAATACGCCGGGGATCCCACTGGCAACGATTTGATCCACACGGTGGAAATGCTGGACATTCACGATCGAAGAGATGAGGATGCAAGATATCCGCGTGTTGTGGAGAAAATCGGAGAATCGCCTCCCCAGTACGGTTTCGTCGAACGGTTTCCCGTCATGCAGCATCCTCCTCATGATTCCGCAGAGCTTCCGGATGAGAGCAATCCTGGATCTGCCCGCACCTCTGCGGTTTCCATCTCATCGTAGTAGTTCCTGAAGTGCAGCCATGCATCGGTAACCTGGACGCTCTGTTGATGTGTCCTGACCAACTCTTATCGCCACTTGCCCTCAACCTTGGCACCAACCCAAGGTATGCGTTCATTTGGCCTCCGAGACATCAAGCTCTTCGAGCATCTGCTTCCCATACTTCTCAGAAAGAAGATGATTCTTCTCTACCCTTGGAAGTACGATCCCGTTGTCTGCCAGTACAGCCTGGACTGTATTCTTGTACACCCGGATCCGTTTGTTCAGCACCTGATATTGGGCATACAGCTTCCGAAGCTCTCGGACCAAAGCGGAGGGCTTATACACCAGCGGAAGTCCGAACTCCCCGGTGACCGAAGACACCCGCAGCGCTTTCGCCATATTCTTCGAATCCCGCTTGTCCGTCTTATTCCTCAGAATCCTTGATGATCTTGAACCTGTAGGGATCGATGATGAAACACTGGACGTCCCGGTCTTCATGAGCACCGCATCTTCAGGACCAAGCGTTTCTATATAGGCGTTTAACCATTCCTTCCTCCTATATTCTACTGGGAGAAAAAGGAACGGTACCTTGATGGTTAAAGGCGGGCGGCCAGCCTATTTTCCATTCCACCATTCAGGCATCATGTCTGTGTGCTAATTTATTAGTACGAAGGCAGCGGGGCGCGCAGCCTATGTGGCCTGGCCAAACCTATCAACGTGTGGTCGCCTACAGGTGCCACAAAAATTTATTAGGCCATCGGCATGCCCGGTCCACGTTCGGGCACCACTTCTGCCCTATCCCTTCGTCCAGCTCCCGGCGGAAGAGGGCGGTCCGCTGCGGCTTCGGGTCGCAGACGTGGATTGCGAGCTCGGGGAAACGGGCGGAGACCGGTCTGGCCAGGGCGAAACCTATGTTTCCCCCGCCGATGAATCCGACACTGGTCAGTGTTTACGGTAGCTCGGTTTTCATGCAGGTGGAGTGTAGTACAAGCCGGTGGAGAAGTAGACCTGAAGGGGTTCGGCTGATCGGCGTGCGGGTTCCCCTTTCCGATCGATCAATCTATAATGAGCGGTGATGAGCTTCAAACCGAGAATTCTCCTGGTGGACGACGACACCACGGCCCTCGAGCTCATGGGGGAGGTCCTCTCGGAGAAGGATTACGAAGTGGATACCTCGTCCCGGGTCGATCTGGCCGTGGAGAAGCTAAGGACTCGACACTACCACGCGGTGGTAACCGACCTGAAAATGCCCGAGAAATCGGGAATGGATCTTCTCCAATACACCGTTGACAGTTTTCCCGAGTTACCGGTGATCATGCTCACCGCGTACGGCACGATTCAGACGGCCGTTCAGGCCCTCAAGAGAGGTGCGTTCGACTATATTTCCAAGCCGGTCCAGGTAGAGGAGCTGGCCCTGGCCCTCGAGAAAGCGATCAGCCACTCGCAGTTGAAGGCGCAAAACACCTTCCTCCGCCATGAGCTTGAGAAACGGGATGAGTTTCTCTACGGCACGGAAAACGCTGAGATGGCCCGGGTGTTCGAAACCATTGAAGCGGTGAAAAGCGTACAATCCACGATCCTCCTACAGGGGGAATCGGGAACGGGTAAGGAAGTGATCGCCCGCTACATCCACGCGAAGAGCCCCCGCTCGGCCGGCTCCTTCGTGCCCATCAACTGCGGTGCCATCCCGGAAAGCCTGATCGAGAGCGAACTGTTCGGCTATGAGCGGGGGGCGTTTACCGATGCGAAGACCCGCACCAAAGGCAAATTGGAAGTTGCCGACGGCGGAACGCTGTTCATGGATGAGATCAACGAGCTTCCGGCCAAGGCTCAGGTGGCCCTGCTGCGTTTCCTGCAGCAACCCGAGATTACGCCGCTTGGATCCACCCGACGGATCCTCCTGAATGTCCGCATCATCGCGGCGACGAATAAGGATCTGAAACACCTGGTTCGGGAAGGGGATTTCCGGGAGGATCTGTACTATCGCATCAACGTGTTGCCGATCACCCTGCCTCCGCTGCGCGATCGCAAGGAAGACATCATCGCCCTGTCGCTGTGGTTCCTTCGGAAGTTGGATCAGGAGTACAACCGCAAGCTATCCGGCCTCAGCGCCGAGGCGGAGAAAAGACTTTTGGCCTATGCCTGGCCCGGAAACATCCGCGAGCTGCGAAACTGCATAGAGCGGGCGGTTATCACCGGCCGGGGAAAGGAGATCGGCCTTGACGCCCTGCACCTTGATACCGACAACGGGGAGTTCTGTGATTTCTCGACGATCGGGATCGTGCCGCTCAGGGAGTTGGAGAACCGCTACATCCGTTGGGTGCTCGACAGCCTCGGAGGTAACAGGACCGCCACAGCCGCGCGCCTGGGCGTGTCCGTGCGAGGACTGCGCTACAAGCTGCACAATGAAGAGACTGCGGACTAGATTCTTCCTCAACTCTTTCATACCGATTGTGCTTGTCTACGCCGCCGTGGTGGTGGCCGGATCCCTGTACGTGAACAGGTACTACGAAGGGCAAGCCGTCACCCAGAAGAGCAACGAGGTGCAGAACGTCTCCCGGGCGGTTAACGATTGGCTCATCGCCCGTATTTCGGAGATCATTCAACTGTCTCGCACTCCGACTGTCCAGTCCGGTGATCTGGAGTCGATGCGACGGTACCTGGGGCAGTGGCGCGCACACCTGGCTTTCGTCTACCGGGAGATCTGCTTCATCGACCTGTCGGGAGCCTACTGGGCCTCCGGGGGTCAGCGGGGAATCCTCCGGAACACGGCTTTCCTGCAGAGTTTTTCCAACGATATCCCCCGCTACTTCTTCATGGGACCGGTGGCGGGAGAGCCTCGGTTCGCCGAGGCGGTGATCGTGGCCGTCCCGATCCACAAAGGAGGGGTAATTCAGGGAATCCTCGCCGGAGTGATTCCGTACTCGGTAATCGACAGGATGATCGGCTTCTTCACCTTTTCGGAGTTCGACTCCTACATGCTGATCGATCAGTCCGGCCGCATCATCGCCCACTCTAACCACTTGCTGGCCGGAGAAACGGAGCGGAAGGTCTACGGCCGGGAGTTCACTCAAAGCACTCGCGACGATGATCAGATGGTGTTCGTCAACGTGCTGAAAACCACTTGGAAGTTCGTGACCTTCCAGCCCCGCAGTGTATTGCTCGCCCCGATCAGGCGCATCAACAGCTTGGTGGTGCTCTTCTTTTTCGGGATCGTGGCGGTGCTCCTCGTCGTTTCCTACACCACCACCTCCCGCATCGTCCGTCCGATTCTCAGACTGACCGAAGGGGTGGAAAGGATAATGGCTGGAGACTTCCGGCAGCACGTAAAGATCGAGACTGACGATGAAATGAAAACCCTGGCGGACAGCTTCAACCGTCTGATCGACCGCATGATTCAGATTCGCACCGACGACCGGTTCATCTTTCTCGGACATATCGCCGCCCGCATGGCGCACGAAATGCGCAGACCTCTGCACCTGATCCACCTCGCCGCCCAGAGCATGACAGCGAAGAGGGTTTTCAGCGACAAACACGCCGAGCTCATCCTGCAGGAGGTGGAGAACGCCGACCTCTTTTTGAAGGAGATACTCAATTTCGCACGGCCGGACATGCTCAATCTGCAGAAATACAGTCTCCCGGAGCTGTGCGAGAAGATTTCCCAGAAGTACCGGTTGATCGGCGAGGAGCTCGGAGTCGCCCTGGTCTGCCGAGTCAACAACGAGATTCCCCCCTTTTATATGGATATTCTGAAGTTGGAAGAGGCGTTTTCCAGTCTGCTCGACAATGCCTTCGAGGCGGTCCACGGCGCCGATCCGGAGGGGCGGGACGGCCGCAACGTCGTCATAGAGCAGCAACACGATCCGCAAAAAGGAGTGCTGGTGAGCATAACGGACAGCGGGCCGGGATTCGAGGAGAAGACGGTAGGCCGGCTTTTCGACCCGTATTTCACTACCAAGCGAGACGGGACGGGCCTCGGCCTGTCCATCGCCTATCGGATTCTCTCCGCCCACGGCGCCACGATCGATCTGAAGAATACATCCGACGGGCACGGCCGAGTTCGGATCCTCTTCCCGTTGTGAGAACGAGCCTATGGTGAACAGACTCACGGCAATTGCCGTCATCCTGCTCAACGTCGTGCTGCTGCCGGCGGCGGGAACCCGGGAAAGGGAGCACATCGTTCTCCGGGCAGCGGATGACCACGAATTGAGCTACCCCACCACCCAGGGCCTGGTACGGATGGGTAGGCTGCTTGAAGAGTGGACCGGCGGGCGGATCACGGTGGTGGTGTATCCGCTTGCCCAGCTTGGCTCCGAATGGGAAACCATCGAGCTGACGCGGCAGGGGGTAATCGACATCAACCGGGTGAACATCAATCCGATAACCCAGATCGTGCCGGAGCTCAAGGCGCTCGCGCTGCCCTACATCTTCCGGGACGCCGATCACATGCATCGGGTGGTGGATGGGGAGATCGGTTTGGATCTGCTAAAAACGCTGGAAGAAAAAGAGCTGGTGGGACTGGCTTTTTATGATTCGGGGCAGCGAAGCATCTACAACTCGATCCGGCCGGTCCGCTCCCCGGCGGACCTAAAAGGCCTGCGCATCCGGGTGCAGAAGGCGGAAATCATGATGGACATGATCCGAGCCTTGGGCGCGGTGCCCATTCCGATGAGCTTCGAGGAGGTGTACACGGCGCTGCAAACCGGGATTATCGACGGCGCGGAAAACAACTATCCCTCCTGGGTGACCAAGGGTCATTTCGAAACGGCCCGCTTCTACAGCCAGAACGAGCATTCGCTGGTTCCCGAGATCATTCTGTTCAGCAAGCTCTCCTGGGACAGGATTACCGCAGAGGATCATGAACTGATACTGAAGGCCGCCCGGGAATCGGTTCCTTACCAGCGGGCCCTCTGGAAAGCGATGGTGGAGGAGTCGATTCGCAAAGCCAGGTCGGCCGGCTGCGAGATCATCGTGGACGTGGACAAGGGGCCGTTTATCCAGGCCATGGAGCCGGTGTATGCCAAGCACGCGGCGGGCCTTCTCCCGTTGGTCGAACGTATCCGAGCGGTCGAATGATGGGGCAAGATTTGCCGGAACGCTAGGCAAGATTTGCCCGCCTGTGGGTCCTACGCCGCCGGTCGCCGAACCGCGAGGCGGGGATTCTTTAATCAACCTGAATGCCCCCCGGTTTATTCCTTACCGAACATATACTTACCGGATCCGCCGGCCGCCGCGTCGGCAGGACTTCAGCTGCTGAGTGATTCCTCGCGATGGTACGGTTCTTGCAGCTCTGACAGAAAGCTCTCTCCCCCTCTAAAACGAGCACGGATCGGCATGTCTTCGTTGTGGGCGGCGGAGAAAAAAGCAAGGAGGAATGTATGAAAAAGCTTCTCATTGTCTTCCTAGTCTTCCTGGCGGCGGGACTCACGTTTGCCACGGGCCAGAAAGAAGCCGGAGGACCGAAATCGCTGCTGGTGGCCGCGCCGCCGTGGATCCAGAAAAAGACGGCCGTCCTTTCCGCCGCCGAAGCCTTCCAGAAGGCCCACGCTGATGTGAAGGTTGAGATCATCACGGTGGACAAGTGGGGCGGCCCCACCTACATCCCGGAGTGGCAGGCCGGAAAGACCTCTTTCGATCTGTTCGTGAGCGGTACCGGCACCATGCTGGCTCCGCTGATCGTGGATGGCTGGCTGGAGCCTCTCGACGACATGCTGACCGGCAGCATGGCCAAAGACAAGATCGTGGGTGGTTTCTTGAGTGAAGGGTACTACAAGAAACCGGACGGCAGCGGCGCCTTCTACCCGATGATCCCCTTCCTCGGGGAAGTAGCCATCGTGGGCATCAACACCGCGATCATGAAGCAGGCGGGCTTGTGGAAGGATGGACCGGTGCCCATGCCCGGTTGGGACGCGCAGGCTTACTTCGACTGGTTTCGCAAGATGAAGCCCTTCGCCGAGCAGGGCGCCCACGTGCAGATCTGGGACAAGGAGTTCATGCAGTACAACTACTGCGCACCGATTCTGGCGATGACCGGGACCTTCATGGATGCGAGCGGAAAAGGCTTCGACGTGACCAGCTCGGCGGCCAGAAAATGGCTCGGCATGATCCAGCAGATGGCCAAGGAAAAGCTCGGCAACTGGACGGCTACCGACACGGCGGGTTACGAGGCCTGGAAGACCGGAAAGGCCGGTTCCTTCTTCGCCGCTCAGGGGCATACCATGGAGCTGGTGCTGAGCGCCGGAGCGCCGGAAGACGCCATCGGCTACGTGGGCTGGCCGGGTTCCGACAAGAACGGAAGCATCATCTGGACCCACTCGGTCTGGATACCCAAGGCGAGCAAAGCCAAAGATCTCGCCAAGGCGTTCATCCGGGAAGAGGTGTTTTCCAAGGACTTCCAGCAGTGGCAGTTCAACAACTGGGGCAAATTGCCGACCTTCAAGGAGGCCTACGGCAGCGGCATCCAGAGGTACGGCGAGTACATGCCCATGATCCTGAAGGTGGCGGACAACTCCAAGTCCATCCCGCTGTTCAAGGACCTGCAGACCTACGCGGACATCATCAAGAAGTACCTCCCCGATGCGGCGAACGGCCGGATCAGCGTGGATGAAGCGCTGGGGAAGATAAAGGCCGAGTCGGCGAACCTCGATTTCACCGATGTCCGGGCGAAGTAGAGTGCCGTAGAGTACCGCCTCAACGAAACTGCGGCAGGGTGGCGCCGGCGGAAACCGGCCCACCTTGTGGCAAACCTGTGCTATGATGTTCCTCTCGCGGGAAGGACGCGTTTCCGTCGCGAAAGGCAGGACCGCCCACGGGAGATTCTGTCAGGAAAGGACCGGCTCCGCCATGGATGAGGCGCTCGCCGCCCAGAAGCATCGGATGCGGGCCAGACGAAGGTTCAGGGAGAGGAGGAACCTCTTCCTCTTCCTGCTTCCCACGCTGTTCTTCGTTGTCGTGTTTCTCGCCTTTCCGCTCCTTTCCTCAGGATACCTCAGTCTGACGGACGTCCGGGCCAACATCTTCGAGCCCCACAAGCTCATCGGACTGAAAGGGTACTACCAGACCATCGTCAAGGACAGCTTCTTCCACACGGCGATGCGCAACCAGACGATCTACGCCGTATCTTACTTTTTTCTCACCTTCAGCTGTTCGCTCATCCTGGCCATCCTGATCAATGAGCTGCGCAAGGGGGTTGAGATCCTCCAGGTCATCTTCTACCTGCCGATGATCATCCCCCTGTCGATCGTCGGGGGAATCTTCTTGTGGATCTTCTCCGGAACGGGCAACGGCTTCTACAACCTGGTGCTGAATCACCTCGGCTTGGGACAGAGCCCGCCGGTGAACGTCTATGGGGACCCCAGGTATGCTCTCTTTGGATTGGTGATCGCCCGCTCCTGGAAGATGACCGGCTTCACCCTGATCATCTTCCTGGCCGGTCTGAAGGGGATATCCAAAGAGGTTCGGGAGGCGGCCCAGATCGACGGGGCGAGTTTCCGTCAGGAGCTGTTTCGAGTGGTGCTTCCCATGCTCAGGCCGTACCTGCTCATCGGAGTGGTCTGGATCCTGATCAACTCGATGAAGGAGTTCGACCTGCCCGCCGTCATGACCTTTGGGGGGCCGGGAACGGCTACGCTGACCCTGTACTACCGCGCCTGGTCGCTGGCCTTTGAGTACTGGGAGATGGGGAAATCGGCTCAGGTCTCCTACATCACCGCCTTACTGATCCTGCTTGTCTCCTGGGTGTTCAACAGGATCTTCAAGCCGGAAACGGCTCAACGGGGTTAGCATGAAGGGCTCCGATCAAGCAGCTCCGCCGGCGGTGAAGAACAGAACATCTCGCAGAACCGTCGTCATCTTCATCATCGTGGTCGTGGCGGCGGGCGTGTTCCTCTTCCCACTGCTGTGGATGCTGCTCACCTCTCTCAGGCCCAGGGCCGACATCTACAAGGCGGTGCCCACCATCATTCCTGAGGCCTTCAACTTCGACAACTACCGCTATATCCTTACCCAGGAAAAGTTCCCCAGGTTTTTTCTCAACAGCGTGGTTATCACCAGCAGTACCGTACTCATCGTCCTGTTCTCCAGCCTGATGGGCGGCTACGCGTTGGGCATGCGCAGATTTCGGGGACAGAACATGCTCTTCTTCCTGGTTACCCTGGTACTCGCCATCCCCTACATCATGTACCTCGTACCGATCTTCGTGATGGAGATGTACCTCGATCTGCGCAACACCTGGCTCGGATTGATTCTCCCCTACGTCGCGCTCAACCTGCCGTGGGGGCTTTTGATCATGAGGGGAGCATTCTCCACGATTCCGCTGGACTTGAAGGATTCGGCCACGATCGACGGCTGCAGCGAGTTTCGGTTCGTGTTCGCCATTTGCACTCCCATCCTGAAGCCGGCGCTGGCTGCCGCTACGATCATCACCTTCGTTTTCGTCTGGGAGGAGTTTCTGTTCGCCAGCAGCATCAACGTGCGCAACTACACCCTGCCGGTGTACTTCAAGTTCCTGCTGGTGGAAACCCAGGGCCAGGAATGGGGTAAGGTCGGCGCCGTGGTAGTGGTGACCATCCTCCCCGTCCTGATCCTCTTCCTCGTGTTCCGCAACTTCTTCATCAAGGGTCTAAGCGAGGGGATGCTGAAAGGGTAGCCTTCGAACCCGCCGGCGTGCGACGGCGCTGCGCCGCTCAGGGGGCGTGCGACGGCGGAACTGCGCCTGTACCTCGGCGCAGGCGCGCAGTCGAATGCCCTGGGTACATGATTTCTGTGGAATTTGCCCTGCACTGCCCCATATTTGCGATCCATGTGCTTCGATCGGATCTGGGTTATGCAAAAAAAACTCAGCCGCAGCGATCGTTTCGGCCCAGACCCAGTTCCGTGTTGATCTTTTTGAGATCGAACTCTTCCGGGTCAAACGGTCCCACCCATTCTTTGAGCTCTTCGTGCTCCGGATCTTCAGGATCATTCAACACTATCAGCAAGCTCTCGTAGCCCCAGGCACCCCCGCAGTCTTCCGGCGGGCAGGCCCGTTTGCCTTTCAAGCAGACTGGTTGGCCCAGGTCTTCCGGATCGAGCTCGTTTTCCGGAATGATCTTTTCTACGGTTATCACGTGCTGCCAATCGTCGCCGAAATCGTAAACGTAGCGGAATTTCATGTTCTCCCGTTGAATGACCTCATCCAGGGTGTACTCCCCTTCGTCTTCGGCGCCAAGCTCGCCGTGTACGTCGAACTCAGGGTCGCTGTAACAGATGCCGCCGATTTGAAACTCGTGCAAATGGCAATTGTACCAGCCCATGGCTGTCTGCAGTACGTAGTGCAGGTCGGCCAGGGTAAAATCGCCGGGAACCCTTATCCGGCGCCAAATGGGGGGCTTGATGTCTTTCAGAGCAACTCTCAAGCGATAGGCGGTCTCTGCACTGTCGGTCCTTTCAGTGTGTAAAAAAGGAGATTTCGGCTGAGCCTCCTCCACTGCCTGCATCGAATCCTGTAAAGATGCCTGTAGTCTGTCCAAAGTTTCTACCACTTTTAGATACTCTTGCTCTGAGATATTTTCAGTCTGATTCAGGGCACTGAGCAGACCGCTGAGTTTTCCTGCATGTTGACTCACCAGAATTGCCGCCTTGCCCGGAAGCTCTTCCGGAACGAGACCGCCGTCGTCCAGACCCCTCAGCCATTTCAGATAGCTGTCGAAGATCTGCAGGGCGCGCCGGCGAAGCTCACCCGAGCGCTGGTCTGCAAAGTAGTTGTAGCTCTCTTCAACCTCCTCCCACAGCTCAAATAAAAACGTAAAGAAAGCCTTTTCCTGTTTACGGTTAGAAAACTCTACCTGACTTCCTTTTTGTATGCGGTTGGCGACCCGGGCCGGGTCATCATGCCGGTGGAACAGCTCATCCCTGACATAAGCTTCTACTTCCTCTTCGGAAAGGGCAAACCCGAGATCGTTTAAGATGGCTTCTAAGGAATCGTCGTCTCCTCTGGGCAACCGACTACGGTCCTTGAAAAAAGTTGCATCATCGATCTTTTCGCCCTTTCGCCAGAGATAGGTACTGTTTCCCAAGCCGGTTATCCTTACCGCATTGGATTTTTCCAGAAATCCACCCAGGTGCAGGAGCGGGTTGCTCAGCAGGTCCCCGCTGGCATAGAAGAAGGCATAGGCGATTGTTTCGTCCATGCTTGCAGGCAGACCCAGATCGTCGAAGGTCTGGTCAAATCCTTTCTCCAGCTTCTCTATCCAGGCTGCGACTGCTGCCGGGTCTTTCTCACGATTTTCCCTAGAGATTTTTTCAAAGCTAAAAATGCCCGCTCTCCAGTCCTCCACGGTCATGATCAGCCCGTCTCCGTTCTGTAGATCGAGCTCCCTATCGACTTGCCCCAGGTCATAGGTTGTTATGTCCACCTTTTCAACAAGCGGGTTATCCTTCTGGAAAGCTTCCGCGTTGTCTTCGTTGTCTGTCAACAGAACCAGTGGAAGTTGAACCAGGTCGAACAAGGTATAGTAGACCAGGATGTCCTTTAGCGGCATCATAACTCTTTTGGTCGTTAATGGAAGACCACCGGAGCGGTTCAGCGTGCACTCCCAGGGCTTCAATTCATAGGAGTAGAAAGGGAGAAATCGGTGTCCAGGAATGAGTATCTTTTGCTCGATTTCAACCGGAGTCAGAGAAACCATGAAGGAGGCGCCTTGAAAGTAACTCTGACGAGGGGAAAAGGTCTCGTCGTCCCTGCTCAGAATCAGTGAGCTTTCATGCAAAATGTCGATCATCCTGCTTGAAGTTTTGCTCCGTATAGTAACTCCCTCAAATTTCAAGTGGTCTAAAAGCTCGTTCAGGTCGAATGGCCCGTCCTGAGCTTCCACAAAATCGAGAACAGCCTTTTGGAGAGATGATAACTGTCTGATAACCAGCCCCCTTCAAAAGTGACAATACACCATTTCCCCGTTCTGTAAAAGTACTAGGAGTTTTCACTATTCATCCGTTCGAAGAGCTTGATCTCATGCGTATTGCCTTTTCCATGCGAGCGATTTCATCCTCCGAAAGGGTATCAAAGCGGCTTGCACGTTTGCAGCTTGAGAGTCGGCCATTATTCTGCAGGCAGAACCGGATGAAGAGATCGATCTGCCGGTCGGGCATGTCCACGATCTCCTGGATAGCCCTCTTGGTCTCGTCGTAGTTCGCTAAAAACGCCAATTCTTCGACGAGTTCCGTA
>Ga0307379_10011325_pt1 | contig 11715 bp, 8 predicted proteins | sample UN2MG_FD_202237 | JGI IMG/M metagenome (GOLD analysis project Ga0307379, IMG submission 202237) | Soil microbial communities from Risofladan, Vaasa, Finland - UN-2 | ecosystem: Environmental > Terrestrial > Soil > Coastal area > Acid sulfate soil | place: Finland: Risofladan, Vaasa | collected... | reverse complement strand
AATGAGCATAACCTCCGTGATAACAATGAGATACGAAAAAATAGACACTTGGTTATTCAGGCAAACAAAGCCAAAACAAACCCAATTCAAACCCAATCAAAGCCAATTAAAGCCAATTTCAATGCAAAACAAAGCCAAACAAAGCCAAAACAAACCCAAACAAAGCCAATTTGTCGAAAGGGAAAAATTGATGCAAAGTGTGTATATACAAAGGATTATGAACAAAATTGTGGATATGGGCCAAACAAAACAAAAACATTCTGCCATATATCTCAGTGGTCAAACTCAGGAACATGTGTTCTGCTTAACTTTGGCTCTCTCCGTGAAAATTAGAAGGTACTTGTAGGTCAACTTGTAGTCGTTGTAATCAGATTTCTTGTACACTCACCATTTGAACTCAGGGAGTCTTAATGTTGGATGCTTCTTTGGTCTTTGCTATTCGACTAACCAATTCGATACCTTCGTTTTTTCCCAGATTCCGCGAGTATTGTTTGTCTCTGGGATTGTTCCAGTGCTCGTGTACGCCGAGGCTTTGCAAGGATGTTCCATTACCGTCAGGGTCATAGAAAGTTCCGGATATGGGATCGTTTGCCATAGCGGCTTCTTCCAGGTAATCGTCGGCCCACGATCTACGGGGATCCTCATCCCATTCGGCCCAGAGGAAGTCAAACCCCACAGAATCGATGGCGACGGGATCTTGGGATGCAAAGAGACTGGAACTCCAGTCGTCATTAAAGGGAGCCGTTTTCAACTTTATCGGCGAGAGCCGTTTCGGGTGCCTTCCTGCGTAGAGACATCAATCAAATAAAGAACGGTTTTGCCTCCGATGTGCGGGTGTCCCATCAAGTCAACAAGCGTTCGATAGGTGCCAAGTTCCGGATTGCCAATATTTGTATGCAAATCGTAGTAGCCCGGCGCATCGGGCATACGAATAAGAGAACCATAGTTGTTCTTCCCGCACAGTGTTATGCCGCCGCCCCAATTTGATTTCAAGTTAGCTATATTGATGAAATAGTCCGCTTCCACATAGGAAACTGGTACGTAGTCCGGCAAGACATTTTTCGGCTCGCAACTCCAATGAAATCGAACGGAAGAGGGTTTTGCCCCAACGCGACCGAATTTCCCGGCGCAGTCTAAGTAGTGCACGTTCGGAAACTTTCGGTGACAGAGTTCATAGTACTGGTTGGCGAAAAAGGCCGTTGTATCTCCAATCGTAATATCGCTTTGCCTGATACCTGCATCATTAACAAGCTGTCTGAGAAGAGCGATCATCATTTGCGGAGACGTGTTCATATAATCCAGCTTATCCACTAACTCGTATGTATTGGGGTCTACTCCTCCCCATGACCAGCCGACAAATCCAACGAAGTTAACTATGATCTTTTCACCGGGCCTATAGCCTACACTTCCTTTTCCATGAGTTCCGTTGAAATGAAGGAAGAGTTTGTCCCAGGCGGTGGTAACCGCATCCTGACCAGTCAATGCACAGACTGCGTTGGACATCATTTTATTCACGACCGCCTGATTGGTATGGCTTTCCTGCCACCAATGTCCATCACCGGGACCGGCCCAATTTGTTGCATCCGGGTCATGAACCCATACCACGCGTCCGGGATGGATTCCTTTGCCCGTACCTACCGGAGTAAGAGGTACGGGATCCGGGCCTCGAACGAATTCAAATTTTCCGAATGATTGATTGCCGGTTATATCAGAAAATGAGATGACACCAGCCAACACTGCAACCGTAACGCAAATGCAAGCCAGCCCCAGTCGCGACTGTCTCAAGAATCCCCTCGCCTTACGAAGAGCCACAGCGGAGCTTGCCAAGCCCACAATCCATACAAATAAGGATGATGCCAGCGGCATAACGATTCGCTGACAGGGATAAGTCGCTCGCGAAGGTTTCGGTATGACGTGCAGCAGAAACCATATCAATGAGACCAGACCCAAAATAGGCCATGTCAAAAGCAAGAAGTGGTGTTTTTTATGGGTATGAAAGCGGGCCTTCGGACAAAAGGACAAAACACGATCTTTTTCTGGTGACGACATGTATATATACCTCCATAGCAATTGAGCTATCTACGAGCAGGATATATTTATATACTATAGCCGGAGTGTAATCAGGTTGTGTTCGTCAGTCATTATCTCTCCTGCAACGATTACTGTACCTCACCACATCGCAAGGCTCGTCACATCCGGTTTGCGAGTTCACATCACAGGGATATTCAGAGCTTCGGTGATACCCTTCATGTAGCCTATCGCAAAAACTTTCCCCTGCATTGCATAGCCCGGCCGCTCGTTACTTTCATCTGCCAAAGTCGGTGCGTGGTCCGGACGGATCGGCCCGCGGAATCCAACTTCGTGATAGAGTTTTAGCATTTCAGCCATATCGGTCGGGCCGTTATCGTGGAACGTTTCGCGGAAACGCTCGCGAGTTCCCTTTACGTCACGCAGGTGAACGAAGAAAATCTTGCCGTGTTTGCTGAAATCCCTGACCAGCGATTTAATGTCTTCACCCATTAGCTGGAAATTGGCCTGACAGAAGGCGATGCCGTTGACGGGACTCGGCACTATTCGAAGGACCCTGCGGAACGCTTCGCCACTGGTCAGGATACGTCCGATCCCGCGAAGCGGCGAGAGAGGCGGATCGTCCGGATGCAAAGCCATTTTCACGTTTGCCTTCTCCGCCATGGGAATGATCCGTTTCAGAAAGTAGGTGAGATTGTCCCAGATTTTTTCTTCGCTGATCTTTCCCCACTCGGTTAGTCCCCGCTCTTCGGCGAACCTGTTGTCGAATTCACTTGCCAGTGCGCCGCCGCGTTCAGGAATATCAACCTTGGTACGATACCACCCGATGCCGGCCATGAAGTTGTAGCAGCACATCGGAATCCCCAGTTTTCCCAAGGCCTCGATCACGGCACAATAGTTGGCGATTTCTTCATCCCTACCGGGCAGTCCCAGCTTGATTTTCTCTGCGGCAACCGGGTGACTTTCTACGCCTGCAATGGTTAGCCCAGTTGCTTCGTAAGCCGCTTTGATCTTCGTCAGCGTATCGAGGTACTTGTCCCGAGTGACCTTTTCCAATTCTTTACTCAACGGCACGATAGCGTGATTAACGCCGATCTGACGCGCCAGCACCCAGCTTTCTTGATTCTCCGGGCGGAGCATCAGCGCCAGCTTCATGCCCCGGTCTTTTGGACGAGAACGACTGCCTCGTGTCTTTTCGTCCGATGGAAGCGGCTCTTTGACTGCTTCGGCAATAGACGACAAAGCGGCTGGTCCTCCCAGAGCGCCCGCCAGAATGGCTTTGCCAAAGGTCCGTCGGTCGGGCTTCAGTGATGTTCGGACAGGCTCCCTGGTTATATTATTATTGGGCACGGCTCTACTCCTTAACTAAATTTTTGCAGAATCGAAAGAGAAGTTTTTTCTCTTTCTAAAATTATGTGCATTCCGGCAATCATGCCGGAGCGCCCCATCGACCAATCTAATTTCAGTTTTGCAGAAATTTTATTCCAACTCTCGAAAAACCACAGAAATTATAGCATAATCAGGAAAAGTCCGTCAAGATGGGCATACATATGGATCAATACACAATAGAAGTCGGGGAAATACCTATCGATAGTAGATCGTCGATTCTACGGCCACAGAACACCTATGAAGGCCGCTCAGCTATATTCTGTCTACTGTCAAGTTCAAGAGGCAGAGCCGCTTTTATTCAAGGCTATCGAAGGCCATTGTTTCAGACTTTGCGATACTCACCCATACACATTGCAGTCTCTTAACAACCTAATCGAACTCTACGAAGCCTGCAATAAGCCTGAAGAAGCTGAAAAGTGGCGGGCAAAACTGCCACAAACAGAAGCTGTAGAACAGTGACAGAATACACTCAAAGTCACCTCTTTCAGGGGCTGAAAAACACACTGATTTTCAGGTGACTTCATGACTCCATTTTGTCACCACAAATATCAAATTTGACGATTGATGGAAGCACTAAAACTCAAATATTGGCCGAAAAGCGAATATATTTTCGGAATTTTTTATTTCTTTCGGATTAAGTAAACGGCTGAGCTTTAGTGGTACAACTTATAGTCGAACATCGACAACCTATGGAGGTGGGAAATTTGGAATATGCTGCGAGGTACAAGTTCTAACTTCAGAAGACGGGACAATAATCAATATAAGCGCACTTAAAGACACTTGGGGTAGACGGGAAACTTCAAGATGTGCTGAGATATTCAAGTAATGGGTATGTTAAATTAAATCTCTTTTATAGCCCTCAACATCCTGTCTAGTTTCTCAGGCTTTAATGAAGCTTTAAGTGCTGTTTCCTGGTCAATATACTTCTGGTCCAATAACTCTTTCAGAGATTGATTAAAATTCCGCATGCCCTCTTTTCCTCCTTTTTCCATAACTTCCGGTAACTTATTTTCTTCACTTTTTTCGATATACATTTTTACAGCAGGTGTATTAATAAGGACTTCTGTTGCAGGAATTATTCGAGTACCTTGTTTTTTGCAAGGCAATAGCATCTGATTCATTATGGCTATTAATGTGGCACTCAGATTCTGCCTTACTGCATATCTTTGATCCGGAGGAAAGAAATTAAGTATTCTGTAGAAGGTCTGAGTAGCTGTTGTGGTATGTAGAGTGCTAAAGACAAGATGCCCTGTTTCAGCTGCGGCAATTGCTGCATCGACTGTATCACGATCTCGCATTTCACCTATCATTATAACATCAGGATCTTGCCTGACAACAGCTTTTAATGCGTCTGCATAACTAGGAAAGTCCCCACCGTATTCTCTTTGATCTATCCATGACATTTTATTAATTATAAGATATTCAATAGGGTCTTCAATTGTGACGATGTGCTTTTTTTCATTTTGATTAATGTAATCCATCATTGCTGCTAATGTAGTGGATTTTCCGCTTGATGTCTCTCCACCTATCACAATAATACCTTTTGGTCTCAGGCGCATTACCTCCTCATATACCGGGGGCAGATTCAACTCTTCAAATGTAGGAATCTCTGATTTGACTCTTCTCATAGCAACAGTCATGCAGCCTCTTGACTTGTACAGTTCTATCCTATACCTGACTTTTGCTCCAATATCCGGTTCATAGGCATAATCTACATAACCCTTTTCTTCATATTGCTTTTTGACTCTATCATTCAAGGTAGGTTCTACTGCCTGCTCAATTGCCTGCTTGCTCAATGGCTCTGAGTCAAGCTTCATTAACCTGCCAGCTACTCTGAAGTAAGGAGCTGCATCTCTTGATAAATGTATATCAGAAGCATCGTATTTTTCCGCTGCTAAAAATAGTTTGTGCAATAAATTATCTTCTTCTACCATTTTATTTACTCCCTTAATAGAGGGTAACGAATGAGTATTTTTAAACCTTTTGCCGCTTTTGAATTGGTTCATTAGGTGACGAAATGACCTCCTCCCCGCACTAAAGTGCGGGGTATCCCTCTAGTTGTGAATCTTTGCCAGGTATTGGCAATGGTTGTTATTTTAATAGGAATACTTAAGTCCCTGATAATATACATTAAAGACGCTTTATTCGACAAAAAGGCCTTCGACGCCCTGAAAGAAAGCCGCCTCGAAATCGGCCATGCGTTTTCTCTGGGTCTGGCTTTCCTGATCGGCGCAAGCATCCTTAAGACAATCCTAGCGCCGACCTGGAGCGATATCGGACAGCTCGCGGCCATAATAGCAATCAGAACAGGCCTGAACTTCTTCCTGCTCAGAGATTTAGAAAGCCTCTTCAAAAAACATGACAAATAAAAATTCAAATCTCGTTTTATCCGACATTTCCCATATTAAATGCTTGGCTACGCAACCAAGCATTCCAATTCCATAATAATAACAAAATATTCCTCGAATTGTACATTTCTGAAGTTTTTTTACAAATTTTGTCGCTAAAGTTACTCGAACCGCAAATTGTTGCCCTTAAAAAGGATCGTCGGTTTACGGTTTTTACACACCTCAACCGTAGTCCCCACCTGAAAATCAAGTTTTTCTGCGATTTTTAACATCATCCGGCTCCGGAAGGTACCGCCACCAACATTAACCATCTGATTCGAGCAAGGATTTCACAGAACAAAGCCTTCGGCACGGCTACCTCTGCCATTTGAAATATCACGTATCTTGAATGCCTTACAGTCCATGTGTCACGAAGTACTTGGGAAATCCGGGTTTAGAAGCCAGAAAACACCACAATTTCTAGGTGACAGTTTGTCACCATTTTGTCTCCACAAATGTTGATTTTGCCTATCTCGAGTCCTAAAAAACGTCGATTTTTTATGAAAATCTGAGTATTTTGAAATTTTAATCGGATTAAGTATCCGGAGACAAAGAAAAAGAACATTTAATTATCATGTATCATTTTCCATAGTCGCAAAGAATTATTCTGTTTGGAGTAATCACTTTGACGATGGAGGTTTGTCCCTATTAATTCTTCTTTGGTTTCTTAATAAAATTCTTTATGGTTCTTCCTTAAACATGCCGAGCTCGGCATAAACGTAAGACATTTGGCTCGGTGCTTGCCCAGAATGGCGTTTCGACTGCTGTGATACAGAGGCTCACAAGTTCTCTCACAAGCTATAACGGCCGTTAAAAAAGATAAAACATTTGAGAAAATCTCGAAAAAAGGATAAAACCGTAACAATTCCGTAACGAATACACTTCAAAATGCTTCTATGTTATAACAAGATAACCTTTTTGAAAGGAATAATTATGAAAAGACAAATCTTACTAACAGAATTACTTTTAATAATTTTTATTGGAATCTCACTACAAGCGCAGACCAATAGCAAAGTAAACCTTAGCTTTGAGGATAAGATACAAAGCTGGATGACTGAAGAAAATGTACCAGCCGTTGGAATTGGTATAATCGAGGAAGGTAATATTAAATATATAAAGGTATTTGGAGAACTTCAAAAAGGTGTTCCAGCACCCGATAATACCATTTTTTGTGCTGCATCCATGACCAAACCTGTTGTGGCAATGCTAACGTTAAAATTGGTCGAACAAGGTCAATGGAATTTAGATGAACCGCTGTATCATTACTGGATTGATCCGGATATAGCTATTGATCCACGCCATAAAAAACTGACCACGCGTCATGTGTTGAGCCATCAAACCGGATTTCCAAATGGGAGGAAGGGAAAACTGGCATTTGAGTTTGAACCCGGGACAGATTTTCAATACTCGGGGGAAGGATTTGAATATTTGGCAAAAGCTTTGGAAAAAAAGTTTAAAAAATCACTGCAGCAATTATCCGATTCATTGGTATTCAAGCCGCTCGGAATGAAAGATACACGATATTGTTGGGACAAAAACATGGATGAATCAAGACTCGCCCATGGGTACGATTCAAAAGGAAATACATATCCATTATACCATGTAATAGATCATCCAGCGAATGCTTCAGGCAGTTTACTTACTACTACAGAAGATTATTGCAAATTCTGCCTTGATGTGATTAATGGCGCCGGTCTTTCTCCAAATCTTTATAAAGACATGATACGCCCCCATGCAAAAATCAAGGAACATTATGGCAAAGGACTTGGCTGGCAAGTGATAGTTGATCTACCCAATGAGGAGTATGCCTTGGAGCATGATGGCAATAATCAAGGCTATAAAACCAAGGGACTGTTACTTCCCAAATCAAAACGTGGTGTCATTGTTTTTACAAATAGCGATAATGGATGGTCTGTCTGTAGTAATGTTATTCAGGAACGGATTGATATTGCAGAAACCATTCAGGATTATATGAGCGGATCCAAACGAAACATGATAGCGCTGTCTGACAGTATTTTGGAAAGATATATTGGTATGTATCTTGTGGATTCACATGGAGTAAATATTACAATAACCAGAGAGGATAGTGTTTTAATTATGACAGGCGGAGGAATGCCGATAATTAAATTATACCCTGAGGCGGTAAACAAGTTCTTTATTAAGGGCGTTGACGTTCAAATTGAATTTGTTAATGATGATTCATTTAATTTAATTGAAAATGGGAAAATCAGTTGGAGCGCAAAAAAAATAAGGTAGAAAAATGAAAAATAATATATTAGTTCAAAAATATCGGAAAAGTGCAAGAATGCTGCTTTTTGTAATACAGTTTTTATTTGTATTCGGACAAGGAGTAACTATTGCACAGGAAATTGAAAGTATATCGCTAAGAAACCTTCGTCAACATATGGATTCTATTGCATCCGATGCCACTGAAGGACGGTTTACAGGTTCCCCTGGATACAGAAATGCTGCACAATATGCAGCAAATGTATTTCGGAAAGCAGGATTGGAACCTGGCTATACCGACGAGAACGGTGAAAAATCCTACTTTCAGCCTGTGCCTTTTGTACGTAAAAACTATACATCCACCTCATTAACAATCCGGAAAAATGGAAAGGATAAGATATTCTATCACTCTGATGGTTATTTTGTTGTTTTTAATGCGGGGATACAGAATAAAAGGATTCGGATGGCGTCCCCTGCTTTTATCGGTTATGGCATAAGTGAACCGGAAAAGGGATGGGACGACTATGCAGGTTTGGATGTTAAAGGGAAATGGGTAATTGTAATAGATGGAGTACCCCCAGCTGACGCAAATCCTGCATTTCCGGATTGTCTGCGTAAACAATATGCTGATTGGAAGACACGTGATTCACTTAGATATGAAGCACTTATGAAGCATAAAGTAGCGGGATTGATCATTTTACCGTATAAAAAAGAAATTGACAACTGGGAAGGTGCTCTGCTTCATAGTTACAGGGACTATTATTGTTACTTAGATGACGAAATGAACGGAAAAGAAACATCTGATCCCGTTTTGCCTGTTATCCTTATTGGCCCGGAGCTCCTTAAAATATTTTTTGATGGACAATCCTTTGAGCCTGTTAACAATAAAGGTGACTTTCACTCATATGTATTAAACAATATAAAAATCAGTGTTACTGTCAATTGCAAGAAGGAACAGGTTAATTGTCATAACGTTATCGCCATTGTTTCAGGAACAGACACTACCTTAAGAAATGAATATCTTACTGTAGGCGCGCACCTTGACCATATTGGCAAGTTTAGAGATCACGTATACAATGGCGCAAACGACAATGCAAGTGGTTGTGTTATTATACTTGAAGCCGCCAAAGCGATTGCATTAAATCCTCCAAAAAGGCCTGTACTATTTATACTTTATACGGCAGAGGAATTAGGAATGGTCGGATCAAAGCACTTTGTCAAATATCCCCCAATTTCTTCAGAGAATATTTTACTCAACATCAATATTGAACAAATTGGCAGTAAAAATAGGGATGAAGCTGATATTGGCGGAATTGGCTTGCTTCAATTCAAAGAATCATTTTATAAAGCAGGTAAATCTATTGTTGATAAAAATCTTAAATACGATCTGATTGAAAATTGTATAAATGATCTGAAAAATAGCGTTGATTTATGGAGTTTTTACAAAAAGGGAATACCAACAGTTATGATTTCATCAGGTGGGTTTATGGAACATCATACCCCTCAGGATAAAATCACTTTAATAGATTTTGAACATTTGCTCAAGGCAGCAAAACTATTGCATTCATTTATCATGGAATTAGGGAATGAACAACATTCATCTGATAAATAAGATTAACAAGACAGACAACTAATGATAAAACCGATTTATTGATTCGAAAAATGGAATAAGAATTAATCGTTTAAAATGAATACAAAATAAAACGTTTGCTACCAACGGCTCATATACAATGCGGGGTACAGCGGGTAGGCGAGATTCAGTTTCCGTATGCAAGTTTCGTCACGTGGGATAGTGATGCAGCTTCGCAATCCCGCACTTCATATTGCCGCGGCCGTTGACAATGAACACATAACCAAATAATGAACCGGATTGAAAACAGTTACGGATATATCAAGCGTCTAAAGACGATCCCGTGAAGGGTGCTTTTACGACTCGTGTCAGCCCTAATGGTCGTTATGTAGTCTGTGCAGACGTTCACTCTACTTTAGCGCACCTGGCGTACTTCGATGGCTCTAATTCTGTCAACTTATTCGAAAGAGACCAATCGACCGGCACATTGCCATTTGACCGTGAGGCTCTTCGTAAGGCTGCTTTTGGAGAGATTCAACGGATAATAAGAGAAGAGGAGCCACCTCGGCCAAGTCAAAAGCTCTCGAGTCTGGGTGATGAGGCCACGGAAATTGTCCAAAATCGTCAAACTGAGTTGCCTTCCCTTATCAAACGGCTTTACAAAGAGCTTGAATGGATTCCGCTCAAGGCGATGCGTAAGGAAAGGACACATCGCTACCAGTCTGCCTCTGAACTTGCGGATGATATTCAGAATTACTTGAATGGGTCTCCGTTGATTGCCGGACCTGAATCTAGAATATATAGGGCCAGGAAATTCGTGAGACGCCACCGGGCAGTCGTAGCCGGTATCACGGCTGTCATACTCGTGCTGCTTGCCGGAGTCATAGTGTCGATGCTATTCGCTTTGGAGGCCAGAAGAGAACGTGCGATAACGGCGTCTGAAGCTGAAGCTCGTCGAAGAGCTTTGTATCTGAATCAAATCGCATTAGCTCAAATCAAGACTGAGCAAGAGGATTGGTCTGAAGCACAGAAGCTCCTTGGACAATGTCCATCCGATCTGAGGTCTTGGGAATGGGCGTGGTTGCATGGTCTTTCAGACAGAGTGATAACCACCCTCGACATTGGCGAAGAGTGCGGGTACGTTGTCTTCAGCCCTGATGGCAAGAAAGTGGCTTTTGATTGCTCGGACAAGATACAGATCTATGATTTCCAGGCGGCTCAGAACACTATCACGCTGTGCTTGGAGATCGACGGCGGTGGTTTTACTGTTCCTCTGAAGTTCAGTCCTGATGGAAGCCGCATAGCAGCCATGTATAATGGACATATACTGATGTGGGATGCGAACGACGGTCGGAAACTGAGCGAGTTTTTGCGGGAGGATGAACATCGGGACCTCCATGGTGACTTCGTTTTCCTGCCAACTGGTCAGTGTATTGCCGCGATTCCAGGCGGCAACGCAGGAATCTGGGACGTCGACTCTGGGAGAAAACTGGCTGATTTTGCCGGTGATAATTCGATGATGAGACTAAGCCCGGATGGAAGCAGGATTGCTGTACGATCAGTAGAAGATTCATCCTGCTTCAATATCTTGAGCATCGATACGAATCACAAGTCCGGTCTCTATGAAGGTCACCGCAGCGAGATTACTTGCTTTGCCTTTGATTCCAACAGCACACTCCTGGCGACAGGGAGCGAAGATGGTGTCGTCAAGGTTTGGGATACTAACCTGGAACAAGAAATCGTAACACTTCATGCTCACGAAGGGAGTATTGCCGGTATATGTTTTGACAATCATGGCAAACGCATGGCGACAGCCAGTCAATACCATCTCTTCGAGGGTGCTTATCGCGAAAACATGATAATCGCCCTCCCTCAGCTTGCTAGCCTTGAGCAAACCATACGAATCTGGGATGTAAAGACGTGGCATGCCGACATTGTGTTCAAGAATCCCCAAGGTCCCACTCGTTGCATTGCTATTAGCCCCGAAGGCGACTGCTTGGCATCAGTAGAAAATATGGAACGACCGGCCCTGCGATTGTAAAGGTCATCATAAGCCGATAAAGCTTATGCGATCAGGTGGTACGTAGCCACCGATAATCGCGGGTTACTACCTTG
>Ga0307379_10011323_pt1 | contig 11717 bp, 14 predicted proteins | sample UN2MG_FD_202237 | JGI IMG/M metagenome (GOLD analysis project Ga0307379, IMG submission 202237) | Soil microbial communities from Risofladan, Vaasa, Finland - UN-2 | ecosystem: Environmental > Terrestrial > Soil > Coastal area > Acid sulfate soil | place: Finland: Risofladan, Vaasa | collected... | reverse complement strand
GCCCATCCCCCCCCCGCGGGGGGGGGGGGGGGCCCCCCCCCCCGCGGCGCCTGTGGAGAACGTGTTTGGGGCCGCTTAGGTTTCGCCGAACACCCGCTCGCCCTCGTCGCGGGCGGCGAGGAGCATGGCGTCGACGTTCTCGGGCGGAACGCCGGCCCGTTCGAGGTCATCGAAAAAATACCCGCCCGGCGGCATCTGGACGCATCGCCCGCTGGCCGGGTGCCGCAGTTTCCAGCCGCCGTCGGCCTGTGCCGCGAGGTCGGCATTGTGGAACACGTTGAACGTGTACCCGGGGCGCGGGCTCCACGGCTTCCAGCGGTCGAGATACACCGGCAGCGACAGCGGCACGATGTCGAGGCCGTAGTGGCGGTACACGTCGTCGTGCGGCAGGCACACGCCCTGCATCAGGTCGTGGATGATGGCCGGTTTCTCCGCCAGGCCCAGCCATCGCCTGAGGTCCTGGTACGCAAAGGCCGAGATGGTGGCAGCCGTGGCCCCGCCCATGCACAGCGGCACGCGGTCGGGCGTCTCGAAGTGGATGACCTTGTCGACCCGCTCGCGCGACGTCATCGTTGCCATGCTAGGCCCCTGGCTCGCCCGTCACGCCCCGGCGCCCGTCAACCGCCAGAGGACCGAGGCGAGCAGCCCTGCCGGACCCCGCCGCGCGGTCGGCGCCGCCCGGGTCAGCATCTCGCAGCCGTTGCAGGGCGGCAGGTCGGCGACGTCGCCCCGGTTGGTCCGATCGCGGAGTTCCATCATCCGCGTGCTGTTCCAGGCCCCCGCCACGGTATCGCCCTGGGCCAGGTCGCCCACCACGTTGTACCCGAACGGGTCGAGGCAGCAGGCGTGGACCTTGCCGTCGAAGTTGACGACGATCCGCCGATACAGTTGGCTGCAGTGCGACCGCCCCTCGGCCCGCTGTCCGGCAAACTCCTTCTCGGAGCCCTGCCCGGCGAACGAGTGCATGAACTTGGCCATGACACGTACGTCGAGCCCCTCGAAGAGCCTCCGATACGCCTCCGTGTTCCGGGCCGGGACGCCCGCGACGTACGGCACGATTTCCTGGAGTTCGAAGACGGGGTGGCGGCGTCGGGCCCGGGCGCGGAGTTCGACCATGCGGCGGATGTTCGCCACGGTCTGGTCGAAGCGGCTGCCCGAGCGCATCCGCTCGTAGAGTTCGCGGTCGGCCGTGTCGAAACTGAACCGGCATTCCTGGAGGCCGGCCTCGATAAGGCCCCGGGCCATCTCGTCGGTCACCGCCGCCGCATTCGTGTGGAGGCGGACGCGCAGACCGGCGTCCACGGCGGCCTTCACCATGTCGGCCAGGCGGTCGTGCAGGGTGGGCTCGCCATAACAGAAAAGGAAGAGCCTGGCGGGCGCGAGGTCGGCCACCTGCGCGAGGGCCCGCTCGAACATGGGCCAGGCCATGCGGCCCCGGGGCCCGCCCTCCCAGTGCGATTGCGGACAGAACGTGCACTTCAGGTTGCACGCGTTGCAGACGTCCAGGTAAATCGTCGACGGCGCGTAGGGCAGCCGCGTGGCCCCGCGGCGGACGGCCTCGCGGTACAAGAGGCCGCGAATCGCATGGTTGGTGACCAGCCCCTGCGTCACTCGGGCCTCGACTCCTGGGCCTGCGACGGCCTCTCGTGCATCGGCCGGGCAGGAACCCCCGCACAGACCATCCCGGCCGGCAGGTCGCGCGTCACCACGCTTCCAGCGCCCACCACCGTCCCGTCGCCGATCGTCACGCCCGGCAACACGATGACGCCCACGCCCAGCCAGCAGTCGCGACCGATCGTCACGGGCGCCTTTGAGAACGTGTCGAAGGCCCCGATGCCCCGCTTGGCGATGTCGTGGTTGGCCGTGACGATGGCGCAGCGCGACGCCAACATCGTCAGGTCGCCGATCCTGATGGGGCCGTGCGCCTGAAGGAGCACGTCGGAATTGATCCGCACGTCGTTGCCAATCGTGACGTTCTCGGGCCGCGCCACCCGCAGCCCTTCCTTGATGCTGACGCGCTCGCCCACGTGCATCCGGGCCATGTAGTACCGCACCCGCTGCCGCTCAAGCCAGCGGAGGATCCTGTGGGCCACCAACGCGATCATGACACTCCCTCGATAGCCCCAGCCCCTGCCGCAGGCAAGGCAAGGGACAAGAGTCCGGTCCGAGACACTCTAGCCCGTCGCGCGCGGGCTGTCAACGTTCCCGGGCGCAAGGGATGGAGGATGGCCGGCCGCCGCCTCCCGCGGGCCGCCCCGCGCGGCCAGAGAGAGCGGCAACTCGAGGCCATGCGCCTCCAGGAGGGCCCGGTCGGCAAGGACCTGCCGCGACGGGCCGTCGGCCACGACGCGGCCGGCGTCCATGACGACCGTGCGGTCGCAGACCTCCAGAATCATGTCCAGGTCGTGGCCGATCAGGAGCAACGTGTTCGACAGGCCCGACAGGAGCGCGATGAGCCGCCGACGGCCTCGCGGGTCCAGGCTGGCCGACGGTTCGTCGAGCGCCAGAATCTGGGGCCGCATGGCCAGCACGGTCGCCAGGGCGGCCCGGCGTTTTTCGCCCACCGAGAGATGGTACGGCGCCCGCTCCTCGTAGCCGTCGAGGCCGACGGCCGACAGAGCCTCGGCCACGCGCGAGGCGACCTCCTCGGGCACCAGGCCCATCGTGGCCGGGCCGAAGGCGACGTCGTCGACGACGCGTGGCATGAAGAGTTGGTCGTCGGCGTCCTGAAACACCAGGCCCAGGTGCCGACGGACGTCGCGGGCCGTGCCTCGGGTCAGCGTGTGACCCGCCACGCCTATCCGGCCGCCGGCCGCCAGAAACCCCGCCATGGCCAGTAGCAGCGTGCTCTTGCCGGCCCCGTTCGGGCCGACCAGGCCGACCCGCTCGCCCGCCGCCACCGAGAACGTCACGCCGCGCAGCACCTCCGACCCCGTCGGGTAACGGTATCGCACGTCGACGAGTTCGAGCACCGGCTCAGCCATAGGCCACCTGATCCCACACGACGACGCCTGCCCCGCACGCCGAGACGAGCATCGCGAACAGCCAATCCGTCGCATGCATGTGGGCCGCCGCGGGGCCGTGCAACGTGCCGTCGAAGCCCCTGGCGGCCATGGCCCAGTAAATCCGCTCGGCCCGGTCGTACGTCCGCAGGAAAAGGACGCCGACGACGCCCACGCGGCTGTGGAACCGCAGCCGCCACGGTCCCAGGCCGCCGTCGCGGGCGGCGCGGGCCATGCCCACGCGCATCCCTTCGTCCAGCAACACCCACAGGTACCGATACAGGAACGCCAGTTGGACGACAAACGCGCGCGGCACCCGCAGCCGGGCCAGGGCCTGGAGCACGTCCTGAAACCGCGTCGTCGCCAGGAGCAGCACCGTGGCCCAGGCCGAGAGGCCGAACTTGGCCGCCAGGTGCCCGGCGCGGACCAAACCCTCGTGCGTGACCGCGATGCCCCACGGCCCCAGCGTCCACACCACCCGTCCGGGCTCAAGGAACGGGAACAGGACCACGATGGCTAGGGCAAACGGCGATACGACGAGAAGCCGTCTGGCCACATAAAGCGGAGGCGTGCGGCCAAGGGCGTGATAGACGCCCAGGGCGAGCGCCGTTGGAACCAGAGGAAGGAAATGGTCGCGGCCCACCAGGACCGTTGCCAGGACGACGGCCACCAGGGCCACCGTCTTGGCCGCCGGGTCGAGCCGGTGGACGGCGCTGCGGCCGGCGGCGAAATGGTCGAGCATCCGGTGATGCACTCTCGGCCTCCCGGCAGGGGCTACGGCGTGGCGGAGGCGGAGCCCGCGGGGCGATGCCGCCTCAGCAGCCACCCAACTCCCAGCAGGATGCCCATGACAAGCCCACTGCCGATGATGCCGGCCGCGGCGTTGCCCCAGAATCCGTCGCCCAGCCCCATCAGGCTATACTCGTTGAATGCCACGAGCGGGGCGTCGAGACCGCCGTGGACCGCCTCGGCCGCGCCCAGGTCCTCCTGGGTCTTCTCCAGGCCGTCCGGGTGGCCCGACGCAAAGTACGACACGATGCCGCTAATCGCCAGGGCACACACCACGCCCACGAGAAGCGTGTTGCGGTTGTAGGTGGTCATGTCGCCGCCTCCTCGGCCGCCAGCGACGGGCTCCCGAAAGCGGCCTCGCGCCGCGTGGCCAGGACGAACCGGACGACGGCCACCGACACCGCCCCCTCCACGAGGCCGATGAACAGGTGGATGAAATCCATGACGGCCAGCGCCTGCGCCAGCGACACGCTGCCCGGCAGCGCCTTCGACCAGGCCAGGAGCAGGATGACGACCGTGGCGCCCGCCACCACGGCCACGGTGCCGCCGACGAACGTGACGACGTCTGCCAGCAGGCCTGCCCGGGGCCGCATCCACAGCCGCCTTGCAACAGCCCCCAGCACGCACGGCACGACACCCATCACGAAGATGTTGGCGCCAAGCGCCTCGACGCCGCCATCCTGGAACACGAGCGATTGCACCACCAGGATGGAGGCCATGACGATGATCCCCAGCGGCGCGCCCAGCAGGATGCCCAACAGGAATCCCCCGCCCAGGTGGCCGCTCGTGCCCGCCAGCACCGGGAAGTTCACCATCTGGGCCGCAAAGACGAATGCGCCCATCACCCCCATGAGCGGGACCTTGCGGTCGTCGAGCCGGCGTCCCGCGACCGCCAGCGACCCCGCCATGGCCGCGCCGCTCACGGCCGCCATGGTACCCCAGACCGGTGGCGACAGAAAACCGGAGCCGATGTGCATGGCATCCCCCTTGGCACTCAGACCAACTCTTCGCCGCTCGTGGCCACGAGGCGACCGTGCTTGACGCCGCGGGCCGACACCAAATGGTCGGCCAGCCGTTGGATCTCGCGCGGCTGGCCGCGCATGACGATGACCTCCAGGCACATCCGGTGCGAGAGGTGGACGTGCATCGTCGCGTGGACGAGGTGATCGTGATCGTGCTGAAGGGCCGTCAGCCGTTCGGTGGCCTCGCGGACGTGGTGGTCGTACACGAGGGTCAGCGTGGCGATGGCGGGGCCCTTCCCGCCCTCCCAGGATTCCCGGACCTGCTCGGCCCGGACGAGGTCGCGAATGGCCTCGCTGCGGTTCGCGTAGCCGCGCCGCTCCGCCAACGTGTCGAGCGTGGCCAGAAGCCGCTTGTCCATGGAAACGCCGAAGCGTACGAGTTCACTCATGGGCCACTCCCTTCCCCGTAACACAACTTACCCGTCCGTAACACGGGCGTCAAGAGGGAACTTGCGAAGGACCCAAGCGGTCCGATGGTTCGTTTTACAACGCCACTTATCGCGCGGCGGCCTTCCCAGGCCGCCGCGATCAGGCCTAACGTGTATTCCTGGCGGCCTAGGAAGGCCGCCAGGCGGGATGACGTAGCCAAGTAGCGTTGCGGCCTACGGTATAGACGGCCTGTCTTGGCGGTTGACAGTTACGCCCCGCGCCGAGCATAATGCCGCCATGGCAAACAACGGCATCTTCCCGCGCCGAGCGACCCGGCAGGTCCACGTCGGTACGGTACGGGTGGGCGGCGACGCGCCCGTCAGCATCCAGTCGATGACGACGACGCCCACGCGCGACGCGGCGGCCACGCTCGACCAGATTCGTCGCCTGGCGACCGCCGGGTGCGAGATCGTGCGCGTGGCGGTGCCGGCGGCGCCCGACGCCGAGGCCCTGCCCCGAATCGTTTCGGCGTCGCCGCTGCCGGTGGTGGCCGACATCCACTTTACGACCGCCCTGGCGCTCCGCGCCCTGGAGGCGGGTGTGGCCAAGGTGCGTCTGAACCCCGGCAACATCGACGACCCGGACGGCCTTCGCCGCGTGCTGGCCCTGGCCGCCGAGAAGGCCGTGCCGCTGCGGTTCGGCGTGAACTCGGGCAGCGTCCGGACGGCCCACGCCGACCGGGCCCAGCGCGACCTGGCGCCGCTGATGGTCGACGTGCTGATGGAGTGGGTGCGCGCGGCCGAGGCCGAAGGCTTTCACGACCTCGTGCTGTCGGCCAAGGCGTCGGACGCTCCGACGACTATCGCGGCGTATCGGCTGCTGGCCGAGGCGTGCGACCTGCCGCTGCACCTGGGCATCACGGCGGCCGGCCCCATCGACGAGGCCCGCACCCGCTCGGCCATCGTCCTGGGCACACTGCTGGCGGAAGGCATCGGCGACACCGTCCGCGTCAGCCTGACGGGCGACCCGGCGAGCGAGGTCACGGTGGCCGAGGAGATCCTGGCGGAACTGGGTCTGCGGCCGCAACAGGGCGTGCGGATCCTGTCGTGCCCGACGTGCGGCCGGTGCCAGGTGGACCTCGTGGGCCTGGTGGAGGAACTGAAACGCCGCACGCGCGACGTGGTGGCGCCGATGACCGTGGCCGTGATGGGGTGCGTGGTCAACGGCCCCGGCGAGGCCCGCGAGGCCGATCTGGGCGTGGCGGCGGGCAAGGGACACGGTGTTCTGTTCCGCGGCGGCCAGGAGGTCCGCAAGTTGCCTGAGACCGAACTGCTGGACGCCCTGCTCGGGGAGATTCACGCCCTGGCCCAGGATTTATAGCGATTTAAGATTGCATTGTGGCGAGGTGGGTCCCCGCACCCACCGCGCCAACATGACATTTCGCGGGGAGCGCGGCGGGTACGGGGACCCGCCGCGCAAACACGCAACGTTAGGCTGCGGCTAACCCACAAGCGGCATCCCAGCCGGAGCCCGTCCCGCCCGTTTGGCTTACCACGAGAAGACCAGCTCGCCGCGGAGGAACGTGGCCACGTCGTTCCGCAGGTCCGTGTAGTATCCGCCCGGGAAGAAGAACTCGTTGACGACGTGGGCGCTCAGGTGCTCGCTGAACTTGTGCTTGATCCAGAGGGCGAGCAGCTGGCCGCGGAACGAGGCGCTGTCGCTGAAACCCGCCGCGCCGCGCAGCGTGTTCTCGTCGGCGAACAGGAGGTGATACTTGCCGATGAGGGTCGTCTTGGCGGTGGGGTCGCACTGCCAGATGCCCGCGATGCGGTGGAGGTTGGTGACGTCGCCGGCGCGGGTCTCCAGGGCCCAGGTGTAGAAGAGGAGTTCGCTCATGATGGGGTACCGGTTCCAGAGCGAGTCGAAGGCCTCGTCGGTTCCGGGCGAGTCGGGGTCGTCGCCCGAGCGGAACTCGTAGGCCACGCCGAGGCGGTTCTTGAGTTTGTCCTTCACCAGGTAGGTGGCCTCGCTGTTGAAGCCGAAGGCCCGCAGGTACCGGCCGTTCTTGTGGCCGAACTGGTGGGCCCCCTCGACGTGGTACTGCCAGTGGTCCGAGAGGTCCTGTGCGAGCCGTCCGCCGAAGGTGTAGATCTCGCCCTGAACGGTGTTCGCGATGGTCTGCCTGAGATCGCGTTTGAAGATGAAGTACCCGTCCACCTGGGTCTTGGGGAGCGCCTTGTTCGTCACGTACAGAATCAGGCCGCGCTCGTTCTGCTCCATCATGTTGCGGTGCATGTTCTGCATGGGCGTGAGCCACCGCTCGCCGTTGTGGGTCTGCTCCAGGTAAATGACGTCGACGGCCGTCTTGGCGTCCTTGAGGTCGTAGGTAAAACGGTACGCGTCGAAGAAGATGGTCCGCGACCCGTCCAGTGGCGTACCTTCGAAGATGAGCCAACCGTCGCCGAACGTGAACTCCTGCCGGCCGGCCACGACCGACAGGGGCGACCCGCCCAGGTTCTTGAGCGTGAGGTTCAGTTTATCGAACAGGACGTCGCCCTGGTCGTAATCCTGGCGGTTGTCGGGCTGGGTGTAGTGCCGGCCCTCCCAGATCAGGCGCAGGTTGACGTCGACGTCCTTGACGGGCGACAGGGTCATCCACCAGCGGGTGCGGTACCGCTGCATGGCGAGTTCGTTGTTGGCGGCGCCCTTGTCGAGCGTGCCATGGTTGTTGGCGTAGCTTTCGCGGAGGCGAAGGTCGGCGCCCCAGGCGAACCACTCGAAGGGGTTCTTGGACTTGGCCAGGAAGTCCTCGATTCTTTCCTCGGCGCTGGCCGGCTTCGGTTCTTCAGCAGCCGTGGGTTCGGCCGCTTGGGTTCCGACCGGCAGGGCCAGCATCGCCGCGACCATCGCGCAGGCGCCAAACCACGACATTCGAACAGTCGACTTCATCAGGACGGCGCTCCTTCGGAAACACAACCCCCCTTAACGTCAGGCCTTCAGGCGGTACACGTTGCCGCGTGGAAAGTCCGCCTTGGCGTGAGCCGACCATCAAGAAGCACGGGGCCTTGTCTGGCCGCACCCGCGCGACGGACAAGACCCCGCGCCGCTGAAGTCCATGCCACTGCGTCAATCAGCCGGCGTCAGCCAACGTTGCCGGCATCCAAGCCCTGCCTGGCAGCAAGAGCCCCTAGAACTCATACTTCAGCTGGATGCCCCAGCCGCCGTTCTCCTCGCCATTAACGATGTTGCCGAGGTGACCATAAACGCCCGCGAGGGTGCAGTGCTCGTTGACAATCCAGGCCAGCAGGATCGTGTGCCAGGCGTCCTCGACGCCGATGAGGTTGCCGACCCGTCCGTATGGATTCTGCTTCTCCTTGTACTCGTAGCCGATGGCCAGCCAGTCGAAGGGCACCCAGGCGATGTTGGCCTCGACGTTCGTGCGATACGTGTCGCTGAAGCCGAGCCACCCGGTCTGCGCCCCCGTGGTCCACCGCAGGCCCACGTTGGCCAGGACCGGCCGGTCGAGGAACCCCTTCGGGAACATCTTGCCGGCCGTGATGGTGTAATCGACGCCGTTGTTGCGCTCAAAGCCAAGGGCCCTGGCGCCGCCGCCGAGCCGGGTGTCCATGTTCTGAACGCTCTGGTTGTGCTTGAAGTGCACGCCGCCGACGATCTGGGGCATCCACGGGCCGGAGGTGTTCTCCTCCACCAGGATGCCGCGGAGGTTCCAGTTGTGCATATTCACGTGGGTCCGGCCAAGATGGACGCCGATCGCACCCCGCACGTCGCCGGGGAAGTCGCCCAGGCCGACGCGGTTGTAGGCGTAACTGAACTCGATCCGCCGGTAAAACACCTCCGAAAGGGCGATGCTGTTGATGACCTTCGAGCCGGCCACCAGGTACGTGTACGAGACCGACGGCAGGCCGACCTTCGTTCCGGGCACCCCGGGATTGGCGAAGTAGGCCATGGGCGTGCAGGCCCCGCCGGCCACGCCCTCGAGGCTGTGCAGCGGCAGGGGCGGCCCATCGCCCGCCGGCGGCTGGTCGGCCGCGCCGGCGGCCTCAGCGGGTGCGCCGGCCTCGCCGGCGGCCCCGTCTGCCGCCAAGGCGTCGGCTGCCACGCCGTTCAGGTAGAGCGACAGGTCATCTTCGTTGAAGAAGGCCTCCGGCGATTCCGGGGCGGCAACGGCTCTCACACCCGCCATCCCCATCGCCAGGGCCACCGCCACGACGGTCAAGACGGCCAGACGCAGGCTCTTCATAGGATTCTCCTCCCTCATCCCGATGAACCGAGTCCTGTACCTGCTTGTGCCGCGCCCCAGACACCCTTTGCCAGGGGTCGCAGCCGATCCGCGAACTCAGCCTTCCTGAGCGCCTTATAACCTTCCGATGCGGCTAATATGGCAATTTGAGCACCGGCAAGGCAAGCCTTTTTCCATCGCGTGAACAAAAAAAATGTCTCCCGGCCAGGCCCGTAAGAGCCCCGCGATGCCTCTCCCACAACGTTATCGGTCGTTCCCAGGCGGCATCTTCCGAAAAACCCCGGCCACCGACATGGGGGGCTGCGCCAAGGCTTTCTGACATGGGTGGCCCGTAGTGATAGCGTCCTTGATGATGCGTGGCGGGAGCCGCCTACGCGAATCTAGCCAAATCGTACGCCCAAGTTACGCAACATGGAGAATGTGTTGATGCAGGGCACATTGAACGCTTCGCACAAGTTCGGAATCGGCACCTTTCGCTTCACGTCCGCATTGAGAACCTCTTGCGTCACCACCACATACCCCTTCGCTGTCGCGTAGGCCACCAGCCATCCGTCCGCCTTGGATGCGAACTCGGCCTTTGCCGCAGCGAAGAACTGATCCTGTGACTGTACCCACTCCATCAGCTCTCGATAGCCATCAATGACTTGCGGATCGTCCGTTGGCATGAACGCACTGGCGAAGCGCTCCTTGGTCCACGACGCGAGTTCATCCTTTCCTCTTTGAATTTCTGTTTGCACGCGGTCGATACTCATAACTCGCCCGTCCTGTGCGTGTGCGATAAGACTTTGCCAAAAACGCGGCGCCAGATCGAAAGCGTAATACGAACGGGCCGCGCACATGAACACATCGGCGTCCAGGATGTATCTGTAGCCGTTCATCGCCGCGGTCCCCCGATTCCGAGCGACGCGGCGTAGGCATCAAAAGTCTTGCCGTAAAGGCCTGTCAGTCGGTACGCCTCGGAATAGAGCAGCCTCTGCTCCCTGGCTGCTCTCACCACGGTCCTGGCAAATCGGTAGCCGATGCGGAGGTTCTGGTTGGCGTAGAAGTCTCCGCCCTGTGGCTGGTACGACGCCGCGCGCCTTTCGCCGGTCTGGTAGGAGTCGTAGAACGCAAAGAATGCTTCTCTGCCGATGAGCCCCAGGTCCAAGGCCCGCCGCGCCACCACAATCTCACTGACCTTGAATCGACGGGCCATCACTTGGAAGGGCGAGGGCTCATCAGAAACAGACGACCACGCCGGGCGCAGCAGCCGCTCTGGAACGAGGAACTCCGCTGCCACTTGATTGCACGCCTGTTCAGTGGCGTCCTCGGCAGGCATGAGTTGCCGCAGGTCAAAGGCCGCGCTGCTCCCGAAGAACACATGCGCCAGTTCATGGGCGAGCGTGAACATTTGGGCCGCCTTGCCGTCGGCCCCGTTGACGAAGAGAAGTGGCGCATACTCCTCAACCAGCACGAAACCGCGGAACTCGTTTGGATCCAGTTTCCGATGTGTGTTGTTGCCGACGATCCCGTTGACGACCACGAGGATTCCTGCTTCGTCGATTGCTTCGCGCAGGGCGCGCAACGCATCAGTCCACGTCGGCTGGCCAGCCGCCCAGCCCACCTTAAGGCCCAGGGCCCCCCGTATGCGTTCGGCCACCGCAGCGCGCTGCTCTGCGATCTTAGCCGACGCGACGAATGGCACACGATCTCGCCCCTCTTCGACCAGAAACTCGCTCATCCAAGCCTGTCGCCGCTGCATCATCTGAACCGTCTCAAGCAGGTCCGGGCTCGGCTGCTCCGGGGAGTCGCTGCGAAGCGTCCGGAAATACGGAATTGGCAGGCGCTCTTCCGGCGGCTCTGCCAAGAAGAAGAACCCGAGGGGAGTCAACGTCGCCTTCGCCAGAGACTCCAACTGACGCAGCGTGGGGAGTGCCTCACCGGCCGCCCACTCTCCGATTCTCGGGAATTTGGACGCCAGTTCTTGGAGCGACCTTCCCGAACGGTGGACCGCCCAGTGCAGGACGCTCGTGCTAACGGCTACCCTGTTCATCAGTCCACTTCTCCCCGCGCGTCGATCCTGCCTTTCTCGCGGTCGAGATAAGCGGTTATTGCCCCCAGCTCGGCCAACGGTGGCCGCGCAAAGCGGATCTTGAGCATGTCGCCTGAGGACAGGTGCTTGACAGTCGTGGCATAAATCAAGTCGTTGATGACCATTATCGGTCGTTCCAGGGGGGCATGCATCAAAAAAACCCGGCCGCTGCCCCGCCCTACGCTGACGCGGGGTCCGGTTCA
>Ga0307379_10011321_pt1 | contig 11718 bp, 13 predicted proteins | sample UN2MG_FD_202237 | JGI IMG/M metagenome (GOLD analysis project Ga0307379, IMG submission 202237) | Soil microbial communities from Risofladan, Vaasa, Finland - UN-2 | ecosystem: Environmental > Terrestrial > Soil > Coastal area > Acid sulfate soil | place: Finland: Risofladan, Vaasa | collected... | reverse complement strand
GAGATTCTTCTTACGGCAGTCGTGGTTACCTCTGGTAATACGAACAGGTGCAATTGCAGCCAATGCTTTCAGGAAATTATGTGCCATGATTAATTGCTCACCTTGAAGGTCAAGGTAGTCATGAACAAGGTCACCGACAATTACAATTCTATCGGGTTTTTCTTTCTTGAGAGAGGTTATTATTCTATCAAATACTTGTTGATATTCTTCGTTCCGTGTGGGTGTTTTCCGTATATGGATATCCGCTAAATGGGCAATTGTTTTAATCATTCAGAAATTTTTTACAAATATATCTAAAACCATCATGAAATGCAAGAGTTTTTATAGATTCTGCACTTTCCCACCAATTCTATTCAATAATACACCCTCGTTCAAATCTTTTCTCCCTATTAACCTAATTAAATTATTTTCTAATTTATGTGCATTTAAACTACTCAAACCATCTTGAAGTATAATGGTTACTGGCGCACGCCCCTGACGAAGAAGTCCTCTAATAATTTTATTTTTCGGTGTATATTTCTTTAATGACGATTCCCAGAAATGTCTTTCAACACATTTATATCGACCCTTACCAACATAAAATGGTTCATATTCAAATTCATAGTCACCATATGTGTAATTTCCTTCGATATCTGGATTTAACATTATATAAACATAATTCATGTAAGGTATGTCATTCAGACGAGTACTAATCTTATTATTTGTCACAGTGTCATATTTCCATATAAATACTGACACAATTTCATTTTCTATCCCAATGGCATCGATTTTGACCCATGTAGTAAAATAACAATATTAAAATAAAAAATTGAATTATGTACAGAATTAGATTAGGAAACCCAACACAAGATTTCATGAAAATCTTTGATGAATTTTTTGATGACTCACTTGAAATAACTTCAAGAAAATGTCCACCACACGATGTGATTGAGAAGGACGATGAATTTATTATTGAAATGGAATTAGCTGGCGTAAAGAAAGAAGACGTTAACATTGACACGGAAAAGGGTGTTCTAACCATTGAAGCCGAACGTAGGAAAGACGAAAAACTTAAGTATAACCGTAAAGAGTCTTATGTCGGCAAATATAAAAGGTCATTTATCCTTCCTGATGATGTTGATGCTGATGGAATTGAAGCTGCTTTATCTGACGGTGTATTAACAGTAAGTATTCCCAAGTCTGTTGACGAAACCAAAAAGAAAAAGGAGATTAAAATCAAGTAAGTATTGAGAGCCAGAAAACAAAAAAGGTGTCGAATTCGACACCTTTTTTTATTTATTGTTGTGGCTGTGTTACAGCAGCACCCTGTTGTACTTCAGCACCCTGTTGTGCATTTGGTTGTGCATCAGCACCACCTTCACCTGCAACAGCATCGATTTCCCCTTCATGCCTCTTAAGTTCTTTGAGTATGTAATTACATACAGCAGTAATAGTTGAAACGTTCTCTTTAATTAGTTGTCCACTATCTAGTCCACCCTGTGCTTTTAGTAATGCCATATATGTGGGGTGTTCATTAGTTGGTAGTCCTAAATTATTACAAATTGCAGCAGCAGCAGTACTTTCTTGAACTCGTTGTATCTGCATCATATTTGCTGCCGATAAGTTTCCCTTTTCCTCAAAATATTTTAGTGTATTATCATAGAATTCTCCACCCTCATGATGTAGTAACTTACCCGCCCATTCTTTTAAGATTGTAGAAACCGCATATGTACCAGTTACATTAGAGCTAACGTTTATCTGACTGCTTGTACTCCAACTAGCTTCAGCACCAGTTGCGGGATTCTGGGTTACTTGAATACCATTGGCAATTAAACTTCTCTTAGCTATCTCAAATATTTTATTTGCAATAGCACTATTATCATTATTCGTATTGATTTGAGTAATCCAATTACTCTGCGTTGCCATTGGTCGGTTAGCTAGTCTTTCATTAACTATAACAGTATCACTGATATCATAAACAGCACACGGGTCAAATTTAACCCTGTGAAATGCTTGTCTCAATTTCATTCCTCTTTCAAATGCAGGATTTGGACTCATTTGACCATTTCTGACCTTATATTGATATTCCTTATCTGCAAGTTGTTCTTCTTTCTTATATTCGGTTTCTTTACGCTGACCCGGTGGTGCATCAGGATTTCTAAAATACATTTTATTACCACAGTTAATTGTAATAGCGGTTTCTTTAGGACGGGGCACATCACGACCAAACTTTTTCAACCAGTCGCTCTTAGCTGCAATTTTTGTTGCATCAGGTCTTTGAGCATAAATCAAAAGTTTATTCTCATCAGAATATTCCCATAATAAATTATTACTAAAACTCAAATAACTATTAAATATCGCATCTGCTTGTTGGTCTGTTGCATTTGCAATTTGTTTGATAAATTTTTCTAAATCGGCTTCAAGTTGAGTTTTTGTTTGTACTGGTATTTGAGCATCACGAATTGCTTCTCGAATAGCTTCAAGTTGTGATTGAATATCATCGATTTCATCAACCTGTTGTCCACTATCATCAGCTTTTAAATTGTCATTCATTTTTTTTATTGCATCAATAACCTCATCACTTGTTGTATTACTAAAAAGTTGATATTTATTAACATTCCAAATAAAACCGAGTTTTTTTAACATCATACCGACTTGATTCTTCTGTTGAATTTCATTAGGAACATTAGATTTAGCAATATAAACTTTATACTTCTTACCCGATTTACCACTCGTAAGTTCTTGTGGTTCAAGACTAATGTATTCATTAAGATTTTGTAGGTCTTCCTGTAAATTACCTTGTTGGTTGTCTTGAACTTCTATATCATCATTTATTTTTTTTATAGCTTCAATGTCTTGTGATGTTATATGATTAGCGAATTTATGAAAGTTTTTACCTGTCCAAAGAAAACCAAGTCTTTTTAACATCATACCAACTTCATTATAATTACTAACCATTTCTGGATTAGTAGAAAATATTACCCCAACATCATAACTTTTACCTGTCTTCTTAGATTGTAACTTTTTAAAAAATAGATTTACATGCTTAAAATTAGTGTTTTGAGGTCGAACATTTAAGGGCGTATCTTGTGGATTGTTTTGTAATGTAGCTGATGGGTTCTCACTTTGATTATTTAAATAATCGTTAATTTTTTTAATCGAATCAAGGACATTTTGTGTTACATGATTAGCGAACATTTGGTAATTTTTACCTGTCCAGATAAAACCAAGTTTTCTTAACATCTTACCAACTTCACTATTATTGGTTATTAATTCTCGATTATTTGAATCTGCAACTAGAACATCATAAGTTTTACCAGTCTTACTGGATTTAACTCTTTTATTGAATACGTTCACATTTTCCAAAAGACCCTGTTTTCCCATAGCATCAAATATTTTTTATAAATACTTGAATTATTCGTAAATTATCTCTGGGTTATTCTTTTTTAGTTTGGTTTTGATGTAATTGACCCTATTACTGATTGTGGAACTGGTAACATTAAACTCCGACCCTATCTCACAGTAATTATATCCCTGCATATATTTCATGTCTAGTAACGTATAATCTTGTGGTGTTAACTGGTTAGAAATAAAGTTAATTGAGCTACAATTTTCGAAATCAGTATTACATGAAGTAAATGTCTGATTCAATTGAATCTCACTATTATTTGATGTAAGATATCCATTGCTGGTGGAGATACTATTTGTATCAGCACTTGTAGAAAAGTTTAGGTTTCCCGCATTTAAAGTAACAACGCAACTACCACGCCATTTATCAATTACATAATTCTTTGCAATAGTGAAGACCCATGACTCGAATTTTGACTTGGTGTTATCATATGTATCGAGTTTCATGAAGACCTTAATCATGATTTCCGCAACATCATCATCAATGTCGTAATACAGGGAATATTTGTTTCTTAAAAATTTCTTAACTGATTTCGTGTATTTCTCATATAGTATTTCTTGTGCTCTTGGGTCTCCCGTCAAAATACTTTGAATCAGTTCCGTATCTTTTTGTGTCTTTAACATATGGTTTATGCAACTTTTGAATAAAATAATCGTCAACAACCAACCCCCTTGCACTATATAGTGCATTTAGCACCGCTTCATGACCTTCGTTCTTACGGAGTTCATCAAGGTCATCATTGGTTGGTAATTTAACTATCTTAACCCGTTCTTCGCAGCCAACATAAATAGTCTGTAGTATATAAAATAATTCCACACTATTTTTGTATGCGTCAGGGTCTAACAATATAACGACATCAGGTAATAATTCTTTCAGTTTCATAAACAATGTGGTAGAGAGTGTTTTTCCCAACATCGGTATGATGTTAATTGGAAAACTAAGCATCTCAAACGCACCTTCAACTAGGTAGAGAGTGGAGTCCCAATTTACAAGACCCTCATTAAATATAATCGCATCTTTATCCGCTATTGGATTGAGATACGGTAATTTTTTTCTGGTCTTTTGGTCATCTCCATAATATCTACCAACAAAATAATTAACTTCACCCTTTGAATCAAATGACGGAATAATTATTCTCTCAGCGTATTTTCCAGTAGTACAAAAACCAAGCCGATATCTCAAAATAATGTCTCGACTGATTTTCCTTTCATTTACTAGGTAATTATATGCTTTGAAATGTTCTGGTTTTGTAGTGTCCATTTGAGAGAAGGACACCATTTCTTCAGGTAATTTAATCTGAACATATTCTTTTTCTTCATCATCATAAACAAAGTCCTGAAAAACACCAGCATATGATTTATACATTTCATAGTCTACACCACTACCAAATGTTCTTACAAGTCTTCCCAGAGAACCACTAAACTTAGGTTCATCACACTTCCAACACCTAAACATTCGTTTACCAGTGTTGATTTCCAGATTATATTTACCATCTGGATAACTAAGACCTTCACGTTCTTGACAACGTGGGCAGCATACCTGCAATTGTTCGCTTTGCAAGTATCCTTGAACGTCACCAAAAATATTTTGGAGAATGGAATGAAATTCTTGTCCTCTTACCATATGACAAATGTATAAAAAAATTGCATTAAAACAAAGGTTTTAATGCAATTCATTTACATGTCTATATTACTGGTATTTCTTGTGTTGCGCCAAGAACGGGAAAAACTTAACCATACGATTAAGAAATGCAGGGAAATAGACTCTGAAATTGGGTCCCATTCTCTGATAGTTTTCCTGTAACTCATTAAACAATGTCAGCACAGTGGCTTTTGTTCCATCGTCAACAGGTGCAGGATTATTAACTCTGGCTTCACCAAGTTCACGCCTAAGAGTTTCAATTTGTTGTGCTTGTAATCCCACTTGTTCTTGCAACCATTCAACACTTTGAGAGTCTCCAGCTTCGGGAGTTTCATCTAGTTCCAGTAGTTCATCTTTCTTTTCAAGACTTAAATCAACACCTTGAAGTAGTTCATCAACTCTTGCTTTCGCTTTTTGGTCTCTGATTTCTTCAGGAGATAATACAGGTTCTTTTTTTGCTACGGGTTTCTTCGCAGCAGGTTTCCTTGCTGCGGGTTTTTTTGCTACGGCAGTACCACTTTTTTTGGCGATACCTGCCAGATTTTTCTTTATAGTCATATTATTCAATTATTAAGTTTGTGTTCAAATGTGCTACCAATCCATATTCATAATTCCATACGAATGCATCAGCAGCTTTTGTTGAACCAACAAAACCTTTTTTATGATGCCATTCTTCTGTGCCAGTTAAACTGGACATGTATCTGATTGTTACACCTAAATCTTCATTCAACGACCTCTGTTTGTCGAGAATGGTATAATTTACATTACGTTTTCTGTGGATGTGTCCCAAATGCCATTCATGAAATTTGGTTTCGCTCCACATTGGCTTAGATTCGATATCTGTTGCCATGAGCATTGGAAGACTTGCTTCTTTTTCCTCACTACCGTGAGTCAATCCAAGCAATACGTTTCCAAATCGATAGTATTTTCTTGGTGATGCACCGTTATTAATAATAACCGTTGGGTCTTGACTAAACCATGCACTAAGCACGCTACCCATATAGTAAGAACGTTCGAAGTCGTGGTTACCGGGGATGACCATCACGTCAACAGGAACACCAGTTTGCTTCAGCAAATTAATTGCATCAATAAGTAATCGTGTGCCAACATCGAATGTCTTTTGCCATCTAAGGTCTTCATCTTGAGGCGTACCTTTGGTTGTGGTGTTCTGCATTGTATCGCTATTGAAGAAATCATTTCCAACAGGAAAGAATATTCTATTATAGTTGAATCCACTAGCACCTTTCAATAATTTTTCAATTGAACCTAAAAATCTTTCACGTGCAATTTTAACATCGTAGTTTTCAAATGTCTCACCGCCCCAAGCAAGTTTACCAATATGTAAATCAAAGATACTGATTTCCAACATATTGTTTTCATCACCAACCCCTTGTTCTAATTTTGGATTAACAGAAAGTACTGGTGGAATGTAGTCCTGTGTCATTTCTTGGAATAATTCTCCAACAATTCTTTCGTGAACCGCTTCAACATTACGTTCCAGACGTGCTTTCACTTGCCAATTCTGATATGTTTTTGCTACCCACTCTCCGTCTTCCAGAATTTTCATAGTAACATCCCACTTATTAAGTAAATGGTCTTTTACATTCCAAATACCTAAGTCTACCTGACTTGCAGCCAGTAACTGGTCTAACGTTCTTACGTGGTCTGAAGGATAATTACTACCACTAACCCATTCATATTCTGCATCATTACCATCTTGCCTGAAAGTTTCTTTTCCACCGCCTTTAGGTATGTCTTTGGGTTTGTTGGGTTCTGAAACTCCTTTAGTCTCAAAAGTGGTTTTTTGTGATTGGTATCCGCTTACGAAGTAATGGGTGTATTTAGTGTAGGCATCATGAAACAAATGATAAAGTTCATCACTAAGGCTTCCCTTTTTATGTTTGTAATAAACATTTGCCTTAGTATTTTTAACATAAGTGTCGGAAAATCCACATTTTACACATGCTTCTTTTGCCGACACCTGATTTTTTATTGCGTAATTTAGTATTTCTACTGCTTTTTCTATTCTTTGTCTTTTCATTTTCTGTTTTTTATATAAATTGATTTGGGAAATTTTTGTCAAACTTATAACAAAAATATCAAAAACACAAGGTTTTATATAAATACATTGCCATTTTTTTTCAATATATTAATAGATTCTTCAATTCGCTTACAATCTGAAAGAAACCTGACATCCTCTTTTATTGATAAATCAAACCATTCACCTTCTTTTTTTAAATAAGAATAGCGTCTTTGTAATGCTCTCTCAACTGCATGCGCATGCTCTGATTCGTAGGATTCAATGAGTTTTAATTCGGATGAATTTCCTGTTTGTAGTTGCAATACCCTTTTCTTTGGGTGTTTGGATACCCCAATTTTATAATAACCGTCTTCTTGTGATTGAATTAAGTAGATGTATTTCATTTAATAATTCCCAGCTTCTTCAGTCCCGCAAAACCAACAGCATAACTATCCGACATGTCAAAACACATATCTTTGGGGTTAATACCGTCTCTTTTGTAAAACCATTCTATTTGGGGTTCTAAATTACAAACTTTTTTCCAGATATACAACTTTTTTTCTTTTCTATATTCAGCAGGGAAACTAAGGGTTTCTTTTCTCTCACCTTTTACATAGGAAACATGTACCAGTTCGGTACAGAATAGCTTACGACTTTCGTAAACACTAATTTTCATTGGGTGTACTCCAAAGACGGTGTAAAGTATGTATCTACAGATGCCATTGAACCCATATAATAATGAGACGGTGTTGGAGTTATTGCTTCCACCTAGCGGTTCTTCAACAATAACATGAACAACTTCACCATTAAGTTCATTCAATACACGTTCCTTGAATTCCAGAACATAATTTCTGAATATCTCGGCTTTATGGATATCTCTATCATCAATAGGAACATTCTTATCTGTTTTCAACTCAAGGTGTTTGATATTGATAAGTTTTCCATTGGTATCCCACAATGCCATTCCAATATTTGTGGTGCTAATATCTAGTGACCAAATATATTTTATCATATCTTATAAGTATCTATAAGGAGTTTTCATCTTAATTTCCTCAATCAATTCCTGAGTTTTCTTGGGTTCGGTTAGGTATAAGAAAATCAAATCTTCTATAACACCACCAATTTTCAAACTTTTGCCTTTGCACAACAACTTAAACTTACCATGTAAGCGACCATCTATGATGATAGATTTTGGTTTTGTTGCTTCAAGCGTATCAGTATTCTTCATATCTATCATAAATTTATAATAAATACTAAGTTTTTATAAAAAATTATAGATTTTTACGATAATAATGAAATTAATTTCAATTTTAGAAATCCATTGCAAATACAATTGTTCTTGCAATTGATGAATCTTTGGCTACGGGGTCGTTTAACTTACCTATTGCAACTAGGTTTTTGTTGCTATCATATATACCGATTTCACTAATATAAACAGTTTCATAGCCATTCCATGTTTTATTACTACTTGAATTAAATTCATTTAGTGGCAGATTAACACTAATATCGGTTGTATATACGTCTGCTTTAATTGTGCCACTTACATTCCCGAAGAAATATGTGGAGTCACCAAAAACCAGCTTATCTGTTTGACTTGAAGATGGATAAGAAAGATAATTAAGAGTATATGGTTTAAATATTGATATATTAGTGTATTGTAATAACGATATTTTAAACACAACACTAGTGATATTAGCTGGGGTTAATACCCAATCAGCACTTGGACTATAACCACTAACTTGGTATGTAACATCAAATTGTTTCCATGCTGTTGAATCTGGAACGACTTCCTCAAAACTATCAAATGCTGAATTACTAACAATTTGTACAATAGCACTGATTCTATTTACATTATAACCAATTAAGGGAGTAAGAGCACTTGTTCTACTAGTTCCCAGAAATTTAAAATCTGTTGGGTCTGGAAAGTTCAAGCTGATTTCCTGTATATATGGGTCTGTTGTACCTAAATTAATTTTTTTAATATAATTACAATGTATTGCCTGACTGTAACTACCATAAGTAATTCCACTTGGTATTAGTATGTATGATATAAATGCTGTATTTCCTTCCATTATTTCTTTATTTAGTTATCTTCTGATATTGTGGCACTAAAATAGTAAGGGGTTGTGTGATTTACACCACCAACTGACGTACTATACGTCTCTGGAGCACCGGGAACATTACCTTGATTATCCGCAACACAAAACTGTGTATTTGCTGGCATATTAACAGCACACACACATGTAAATCCCGCATAAAACGCAAATGGATTATTTAATTGACAAGTCCAAACATTATAACCAGTACATTCAACACCAACTAATGATTTAGTTCCACTAAATGGTATCCAACCACCAGATGTACTATGACAATATTCAGTACATGCTACACAGAAATTAAGACAAGTAACTGTTGGTTGAAGCCAAGTAACAGCTATACCTACTGGTACATCTGGAATATCTGCTGAGATTGCAGTATAATCTGGAAGTGTCCAAGACCTATTTGATTTATATGACATTGCGAAAAGCAATTCTTGGTCTTCGATTACAAATATTTTTAAATTTGGGAACATTTTGCCAACAACAAATCCTTGAGAATCTGCAAGGTCGTAATAATAAATATCAAGACCAGCTAATAACTTCTGTCCACCAATTGGTGATAATGTTGTCCCTAGTGTTGTTGTTGTTGATTTATGCCACATTATTGTTGGAATATTGAGTGTTGGAGTATCTTGTAAGAATCCTTCACCATATACGTTCGCTGGACTACTATTTGTATAATGTATCACACCCAATTTCTTCTTATAATTTTCATCATCCTTTGCTTGGTTCTGAATATATGATACGAAACCACCTAAACTTCTGTCTTTAAATTGTGTATATTTTAGATTACTAGCTTGTACACCAGCAATTTCTTCAGTATAAATAATTGACATGTTCCAGTATGGAAAAACTATTGTTGGACACTGGTTGTTTTCGAGAAAACTCAACACACTTTCGTCCAGATAATCTGTTGATGATAGATTAAGTATTGTGTCACCACTAAATGTAAGTTCATTATATAAAATCATTGCACCTGCCCAAGTATCTGATAATCCAAAAGGAAAGTTTGGAACTTCTCTATCTAATCTAACAATAACATTCGAACCTGCTAAAGTTCCACTTGTGATTCCAGTAATTTTATAGAACAAATGTGGCGTTGGATTACTGGTATTAACAGTATCTCCTGTTGTATCAACACCATCAGTACCTGTCCACTTAACAAACAAGATGTCACCAACAGCAGGTTCTGCACCACTACTACCATAGTTTGGTGTTTTTTCCAACTTCACAGAATTACCACCCTCAACATATTGCATTTCAATCATAGCATCTGGTTATTTCACGTGATTACTATCTGTAATATATTTTGTATTATTATCAGTAAAAAATCCTAGTGATTCCACTTGATTTTCAACAGTATATCCTGCTGGATTTATCGAAACCAAGTTATATGGGTCACCACTTACGTTTCTAGGTATAGATGAAATAATTTTTCCATTTTTATCGGCAGGTCTTAATATTGTTGAATCGAAAGCACTATACTCAGAATCAACAGCAACAACTTCACGATTAAAATCGTAATCTATCTCACTATCTCCAATAGTATAATATGTAAAATCTAATTGACCAGCAGCTAGTAATTCTCTACCTTTTGAGGTCAATTTGATATTCAGTACGACTGGATTTTTTCTTTCAATGAATGCCATTTAATTCTGGTTTTATATAAATACAATTAATTTCATTTTAATCAATTAAAATTGGTGGTGCTCCAAATACTCCACAAGTATATGCGGTTATGCTTCTTGGAGACCCTACAACGTATGGAGAAGAAACTGTTGATATACTTCCCGTAGCACAACTTCCTTCAGGTTCACCAGTTACGTCAGCATAAACACATACTTTAACAATATCACTCGGACTGACAGAAAATGATGGGAAACTACCCGATGTCGGACCGCTCCACAAATCTGAACAAAGTTTAGAAACACAAGTTTTACTATATTTTGCAAGGTTATTACAGTAAACACATACACTGGTTTCAAATGGTGCTCCTGATGATGACCCTTTATATAGCCTCCAACCAATTGTTACGGTATAATTCGATGAAGGAACTGATAATTGCCCACCATTACATGCTTGTGTACCACCATTGTTATCAGCACCATAAATATATAACATACTAATATTTGGTGGTGCTAATGTACGTGCATTCTTAATTGTTCCGTATCCAACACCAGTTGCAAATGCTGTGTTTCTCGCAAATGCTCTATAATATACTGTCATGTCGGATGGCAATGAACTTAATGGTCTACTCCATACGCTTCCCACACCCGGATAACCCGTTGTGGTCGAACTCTTAAATATGCCAGTTGGTAATGTAGTACTCCATACCAATGTGCTTGGTTGAGCCAGAGAAGGTGCATATGCATATAAAATACCATATTCCAAAATTGTTGCTGGGTTTCCGTTGTCACCGACTTCATTATTATTAATAATCATACTAGTTGTTGTAATCGAACCAGCCAAACCAGTATCTACTTCTGGAATTACTGTTGGTTCAGCAGGGATTGTAGCTGTTTTAGTTGCCCCATAATATGATGTTCCATTAACTTTCATATATGCACGAT
>Ga0307379_10011320_pt1 | contig 11719 bp, 1 predicted proteins | sample UN2MG_FD_202237 | JGI IMG/M metagenome (GOLD analysis project Ga0307379, IMG submission 202237) | Soil microbial communities from Risofladan, Vaasa, Finland - UN-2 | ecosystem: Environmental > Terrestrial > Soil > Coastal area > Acid sulfate soil | place: Finland: Risofladan, Vaasa | collected... | reverse complement strand
TAAGAACATTGCGTTCTTAACTCAATCTGCGGTGGCGCAGGCACGCGACGTCGAGATTAGATATAGGTGGTCTGCTCCAGCACAACATTGGCCTATTCGGGACCCGATGTTTTTGCTTGCTATTTTCGTGGCCCCCTTAACATCTACGACAACAAGCCCCTCTTTAAAATGGGCTCTTTGGCCCTATGATCCTGCGTGTGGCGATCACCGTGAGGTGGGGTACGGCGCGTTCAACTTGGCCATTGATCAGCACGGCCCGATGTGGTATCCTTATAAACAGTGCTATACCCCAAACTACCACCCACAACCTTACAGTGTTTACCAGTATGAGGATGTAGTAGAGGGGTTTGGGAATAATGCTACCGATAATCGTCGCGATTACTGGGAACGTATGCGCTATTTTGATAAGTTCTTGCCCGGTTACCTGGGAGATATTCCCCAACTGGGATGTTATTGGTCCGAACGTACTTCAACACTTGAGGTACTATCACCACCTGTGTTCACCGGTTTTACCAAGATACGTTCCCTTCACCCTGATGGTGCGTACGCGTCTGACAGAGAGTCAATTCGTCTTTCCAGGCACTGGGAGAAGCGTAATTTATCGGTAGCGGAGGAAACCATTCGACAGGAGGGAGATGGTTGGACTTTAGATTTAACAGCTTCTTTTTCCACCGCCTTATATGATGAGAACGGCAACCTAAACTCTGGTTCAGACGATCAGACGCCCGTGTGGGTTCACATCTCTGATGGTGTGAGCACCGTCAATCCTGCTACCGAGCAGCGCCCCCACCCCTTTACTAATCTCCTTTTGAGTAGGGTTGGGGAACATATAATCAATGAGTCCTTTGACCCGGAAAGACTGCCTTTACATGAGGTAGTAGAGGAACGAGATCTTACTCGGTCTACTTTGCGGACACCAGATGGAACACAAGTTTATTTACCAGATGGAACTCAGATAAACAATGCGAGCGGGTCCATGGAGATGGACTATGGCACTGATATTTTTTGGGTGTACAAACAGCGGGATACCGCTTGGGCTTGGATGGCTGCCCCACCCGTACCCGTGCGCGGTTCACCCCGAATAACGGGGTTATTCTTGAGCAATCCCGCTGTTGTTTATTTCAAGAAGGACTTTCTTTCTGCCACACATACTACAGAGGGGCAACATATTATTGAGTACAACCCCCACCAGTTCGATGATGATGGCACCTTGTTGGCATCAGCGACGATTGCTATGGATGGCGGCCCTCCCCTACGAATTAGTCAGAGTACGGGTGCTATATATGTTCTTACCGCTGACGCCTCTCCTTATGATTACGTGCAACACGAGGGGGAGGACTATGAATTTATTATGCACGGGCAGGGCCCTGATGGCATCGGTATCCTCGCTGACGGCAGGGGGCTTCAGCGGTATGAGGTTGCCGGAGAAAAGTATGCAACGTTGGCGGGAGTGGGGATTAATCTACTTCTTGACATCGATGAGTTACCGCATACGGTCACGACAGTCGCCGATGTCTTGCGTCTTTCAGATTGCTCCAAGGAGATAGACCGTCTAAAGAAAGAGTACTTCCCTGCCGACACAGCAGCGGTCGATACGGATTTGCTCAGTCTAAATGGGCACTATTATGTGGAGCGGGTAGAGATAGACTTTGTTTATGGTGACGGGCTCGATATCCCTGCTGTAGAAGTAAGTGGTATTTTAAAGGGTGAAACAGAGGAAACCATTTTTTCGTACACATCGTATGAATCGGGAAAAAGTATTGCCCCCGACACCGCCGCAAGAAAAACTCTTTATATAAAGAGAAGATTAACGCACATACGTGTTTCTATAGGGGCCCGCAAAATAGACCGGTACGCAGAGATAACGAGAGTAAATGTCTATCTTCGGGACCACGTGACAAGGCGGGAGGCCATTTATGTCTATGAGCCGCGGGCACAGATAAGCTCGGGGGATACTGGGACGCACAAGCCTTCCGAATTAGAGTTTTATTTTGAACGTACCTACCCCGAACATACAAAGGATTACCTTTCTGGGCAGCTCTCATTAGGAAGTTTGTTCCAGGGGATTACACCTATCGCCGGGACAGAATTAAAATATTCGACCCGGAGGGTAAAGGACTTAGTTCCTTACTTTGAGTTTAATGATTTGGAGGGAAGTAGATTTCCTTATGATAGTATAGATTTTTCTTCAATAGAGGGGGTAGCATCTACCCCAGGTTTTGGCAGTTATGTAGACGGCCCTGTTGCTGTAAGTAGTAAGGGGTGGACTATGTGGTCTACGAGCCACGAGTCAGATCCCGGTTCAGTTCCGGGGCACCCCAACAACTTTGTGGGTCGTTATATCGAGGCGGGGCAGGAGGAGTTATACAATACTGCCGCAGCTCTTTTGGGGGATAAGATAGCGGTGTACACCAGTTTTTGGCACCCGGCGGAAAAAGAGTTTTTTCTATTGGCGGGTGTAAATTTAGACGCCTTTTCATGGACCACAGAGTTACATAGTACAGTGGCCCCCCTTGACCGGGTATTTAGACATGAGGAATATGGTTGTATTCCTTCCGCCACCAATGAGAATCTTGACGGGCGTGTACACCAGATAGAAAACTGGCAGGCTCGGGGAGCGTCTCATTTCGTGTGCGACCCTGGTTTTAACTGGTCGTGTCTTAAAGTTGTTATGAATAAATGTGTCAAGTACCTTTTCTTGGAATACGGGACGCCGAGCTATTTGGAGAACGATATGGCCAGTAGATTTACGTATCAGTTTTCTATTCCACCTGGCTCCAGGCAGGGCTATATTAACTCTGGTCTGATAGACAAAAACTATATTGGTGGGTCTTGGGGGGGATTTAGTCCCACCTCATTGATGCAGGCAACAGCTGGGCAGGTCCCCTTTGGGATTGGTTCCCCTTACGGGTCTGGGGCTTTCCTGGGGTTAGAGACATTTCTAAAAGCAGGTGGTAGAACGTACCAATAATGAACTTTAATATTCTCCGAAATGCGATTATTCGCAACTCTTCTGCTTGCCGGTTCGATAATAAGGCCGGGTTTGCTGTGGAGTGGGTTGAGAATGACGATTTTGAGCAATACAATGAAGTCTCTGGTGTGGCAGCTCGTTTAGTTTGGGACAGAAACTACATGGCTGTTGCCACCTCTGGCATCTGTTACATAGGCCCGGATACGGACCAGGCCGCGTTTAATGCCAGTATCTACGACAGGGTGCATGTTGTTCTTCGGTTAGAGCAGGGGTTGGCAGAAGTGGTGCCCACGACCGCCAGGCTTCAATTCCAGACTGGTGCGGACCCAGTGTATGATGGAGATAAGGCTGTAGATTTCTCTATAACAGTGGACAACACCTATAATGAATATATTGTCGATATGTCACAAGTGCGCGAGTGGGCGGGAGATATCATTAGACTACGTATCTATCCCATCGTAGACGGGTCCCCTGGCATAGTCATACATTTAAAATCTATCCGAGTATATTCTTCTTCTGGGGGGGAATCACATGTTTGCTCTATCGGTGCAGGGGGGTCGTGCGAAGGAAGTTATGTTGCAGATGGAATAGATATTGTAACTGGGGTAAACGATAAACTGCTCATTAATATAAATGAGTATGGTAACCAGGGGGCGACACTGAACCCTGTTTCAGGTGCCCGGCTTCAGGATATTGCCCGGGATATTGAGGAGAAACTTTCCAATATTGCTATTGGGGGTTACTCTGGTAGTCAGGCAGATGTTTCATTCGGCAAGTTAAAAATAACTGCGGATACTCGGGAGGCTGTTTCTACCGTTGTGGTTGCGGACACCCCTGCTGCCAGGACGCTTGGGTTCTATGATGCTAACGGTATCAATACCTCTACCTATCTTGTAGGGGAAGAAGCCTCCGAGCATTACGCCCCTGTTGGCACAATTCAACTCGGCAGAGCTGAGATAGCTCGCCTGTACGTGCCAGACCCTGCCGTCGGAGAAGGCATTACCTTCCGTCCCCGCGGCTTTGCTGTCCAGGCTGGGCGCGCAGACTTTGCGGGCACATATAAAGACAAGAAGTTAGACTTTGGTAGCAAAACAGTAATTGATTTTAACAACCCGGTTTCTAACAACGGGACTATTGTAAACGTAGCTTACTCTGGTGATGGCAGTTCTACCACGGAGTTCCGGTTTTTCCGACCCAAGGCTGATGGAACTATAGTTCATTTTTCCAGCGTTGCTATGGGTATCTCGGGTAGTCAGATAGGCAAGGTATTTGAGAAAACATGTTCTGTAAAAGTACGCAAAGGGGATTTCGTAGGGATATATAATGGGAAGCTTGATTTGGGTAAGACAGAGGAGGTCCCCAATGTTTCCTACTTTTTGTACGCTGGTAACCTGACGGGCGGAGCTACAGCCGGCCCTCTTCCTATTGCCGGGCGAGGGGAAACGGGGCTACGCCTTTTCGCTCGCGGCAGCGACTACGCCACTGAGGCGGTATTAGATATAAGCTTTGAAGAAGAGCAGTTAATAGAGGAGGTGATTGTTTATGCCACCGAAGAGAGTAGGGTCGAGGAAATAAATCTTTCCCGCGTCCGTGCTGGCGGTATTGGCGGCGGCCCTTATATAGAGGGAGAGACGGGGCTGGATAAGTATGGCGCGCAGGCTCCCCCTCTTACTTCTCTTGGTTCTTTAACGGATGGTATTAAATATAGCGTGGTGGGCGCTACGTCCCTTTATCCAAGTTGGCTTGATTCTGTTGTTACCCCCGCGGATAAATATGATCAGACCTCTTTTTCTGTTACCCTCGATTTTGCTCGGGGCATCCCGGTTTTCTTTAATATCAATAGGGTGGTTCTCTATTTTAGAGATGTCCAGAATGTAAAGTACTTTAGTGTACAGTACCCCTGGACTACAAATGTAGAGGACACGGATCGTTATTTTGGCTCCGTCGCCGATTCATATAATGAAGTATATATGAGTGATAGGTTGTTGGAACCCAAAGATCATACGCTTTACAATAACCCTAATAACCCCGTTGCTTCAGAGTTTGAGGATAGCTACCAGTTCTTGGAGTATAGGAAGTTAGACTTACGGTTTGACTCCGTTAGAGCGCGCACAATAAAGTATATTGCCAAAAACTTTAATTTTGATGATGACCCTTTAAGTGAAACACTTTCTGATTTTACTGTCGCTCCGTCGCCGTACATCCTTGAGCTTGAGGTCTTTGCTGAGTCCCTCCCCGACACCAGTATTGTGGATAACTTCTTTTTTGAGTCGTCTCAAGATGGGGAAAAGTATGTTTCCCATACCAACTCATCTTCCGCTGGCAGCACCAGTGCTTCTTATCTTATTGGTTACCCCATTAAGCATCTTCGTGCCTATATTAGACCACAAGGGGAGATGTGTTTAGGCGGGTTTCTACCAACCCTGACCCGCGCCCAGACTGCGGTAAGGACGAGCGGCGGGGATAACTTTGTAGCGCTTACCGCCGCAAAAAATGACCATGTAAGTTATGAGACGGTGCAGGTCATAAATGACGGCAGCACAACGTTTAACTACTATGTCACCATTGGGGCGCAGAAGAATCCCGTCGAACGTTGTATCCTTTGGAACAAGTTGGGGAGTGCGTCGGAGCTTGCAGTTTCGGAGATAGGTTCTTCTCCCACGACTGTAAAGCGTTCACCATATTACTTGCGGGAGTATAACTATTCCCTAAATATGCCGGCTTACACTGCGGACCCCTTCTGGTTACGCAACCGCAACGCCACGGTTTATATTAGTTATGACCACGGCGCAACATGGGAGTGCCGGGGTCTGATGGTGACAGATTATAATGTAGATACCTATCTTACCTCGGAAAGTTTGTTGGTGGGGGAGTATTTGAATGTTTATATTCTCGTTGATCTGGGAGCCCGGTATGCTCTGCAGTCCTTGGAGGCGATTAGGCCCGCCGGCGCGGTGGCCTTTACGGGCCCGGCCTATTCCAATATAGACACAGCGGACCCGGCGGCTTTAAATCTTTCAGAGGATTTTGGCGGGTCAATGTCTGACGTTCGTTGGTTGCGCTTTAACTCTTTCTCTCGGGAAGTGGGCTATGCAAGCAAGGCTGTTCTCTCCTACGTGCGGGCGTCGCTCAGTGTCACCAACAACCTGAATGCCAACAAGGTGCTCTGGCTGCCGGCCCCCAAGTTGGTTGATTATGTCTTTGGGCGTAGCGATGGTGATGTGAGCAATGACCTTTGGCAACAGCGTACAGGTACGGGAACCTCTTTTGTTAGTTGGTACGCCATTGATTTAGAGGATTTCCGCAATATAACTAATATCTTAATAGGGCCTTGTACTGACTACATAGGTTATGCCGCCGATTTAGATTTGCTTTCTCCTGGCGGGGTAGCATCTGCGTATTCTTCGTCTTCAAAAACTAATAGTTCTATTGCGTACTCTGCGTCTGATACAGACAATGTTAACCGGGTTAGGTGGGGAAGCTTTGGTGCCGCCCCCACTGGGAGAGACCGTTGGATTCTTCTCAAGCGTACAGCACTGATTTGGGATGAGGTTGTTGTGCACATCGATGATAATGTCCAGGAAGACAAACCAAGTTTTGGTTCGGCCCGATGGTGGTCAGCCCAACTTGGGGAAGTAACAAGAGACGATTTTAACTTCGTGGAGGGTAACCATTCCATTTCTGTTACGTATGCTGTTGCTTTAGGGCCAGAGGAAGAGGAGTTAGAGTTAGAGCAGTCTTTTGGGATAGATGCCGACCTTGCCCCCCGGGACATGTTGCGCATCTTATTCTATGTATCTGATGCATCGCAGTTGGATTTTTCTAAAGGTTATTTTTCTATTGGTAGATATACCACTGAGGTCCACACCGGCCGCGCGCCCTTGGTAGGGAAAGAAAAAGACGAGTACAACTATTTTATATGGCCTTTCTCCGACCTGGAAGAGTTTATTAGTACCGGGTGGAATGAACTATACTTACCATTTACAGCCAACTATCGGGTTGGCCGCCCCAACTTTGAGAAGGACGATGTTCTATCTCTTGTAACTTATAAAGCTTCTGGCAGAAGTAGGTTCCGTTGGTTTAGAGTTAACTTTGCGGGCGTGGGTAGCAACAAGGCATTCACAGTTAATGTCGATGGGATAAAGATAGTTAGGGGAGATTTTTTACCGTCGCGGTGGGGTAACGGGTACTACCTTGCTAAAAGCGATTACGCTCGTTTTCCTTTGCACAACTTTAACCCCCTTGAGGGAACAATAGAGTTCTATATCAACGCAGACTGGGCCAAGAACTATTGGTGCCAATCTTGTGACGACCCCCATGACCATACCATTTTCAGGTTTTTTAATTCTGATGGATATGTCTTGGCCGCCTTTATGACCGGCAATGGTTTAATTATCTATCTCAGTGATGGTGAGAAGCACTTTACTTTGACGGATAATGGTGCTGGCTTTCTTAACGTAGGGCAGGATCACCACTTTGCAGTGGTGTGGGACCTGAAGGCTGCTGCCGCCAGCCCGGCTTTAGCGGTGTATATAGACAATAAGCTTTCTTCTACTTTTGAGGCAGAGGCTCTTTTTGCGGGGGACTTCAAAACCAACCCTAATGCTACCTTGTTGTTGGGGGGAAATGCGTGGGGTGGTATTACATCTTTCTTGGTGTCTTCAGTAGATGGGATTATTGATAACCTGAAAGTTTTTAACTATGCCATTAATGATTTTTCATACAGCATGGAGAATGAGGGTGTGCGTTCACCCCGCCCAGGAGACGAGCTGATAGAGATCTCTTTGGATGGAGTTAATTTTTATGGTAGTGAGACCAGGGGAGATGCACTACCTCTTTTGGCAAGAAATATTTCTCCGGGGGGAACATTTAATATTTATGTTCGGAGTAGGGCGTGTTTGGAAGATATTGCTTCCGAGGGGCAAGAGCGGGTAAGCTATCTTGAAATAAAAAAGGCCAGGTCTGGATGAGCTGTGAACCAACTTATAACCTCATAAAAGAGGGTATTCTCACTGTAGAGACGGGAACAACTATCTTTTTAGATGGTGGTGATATCCTATCCCTTTATGATGGTAGTTACGACACTGTGGCGGCTACTCTGTTGGGCACTCCTTCCTCAGTTGTTTTTAGGGTTGAGTTCGGGGAATCGTTTGACATTTGCTACGTTGATTATTACACCACCGAAGAAGATAGTTCAAGGGTACTGATTAGTTATGGCACAGAAGCAGCCGAGTTTTCGGCAGTTGTTGCCCCCTCTGTTTCCGGGGTATACCGAGCTACCATAGATAGTTGCGCAACTTTTATTGAGATAGAGCACACAGTTTCTGGCACAACAGCTGATATCAGTCAGATAGAGGTTATAGGTACCAAGAATGAGACGCTTGGGTTCGGGGAAGAGAAGGCCTCTGAGTTTGATAGGTTGCATCTCCCCCACGCCACAGTTGGTACTATGTCAGCCAGCCCCACAGTTGTGCCCCTATTTAACGATAACCATTTTGATGAGGTGGCAAAGGTTTCTGTTGCCCCCACACTCGCAGCTGTTGATAACTACATTTATGTGGCGACAGAAAAAGAAGGCCCTTACTATGGCATAAATGATTATGGTTTTAGGCAGCCGGGCCCAAAACATATTCCTCTCCATGACGACCCCATGCAGGAGTGGTTTCTCGACCCCCAGTGGACGACCAGGTTCACAGGCGGTAAACACTCTGTAAGCCCTACACCAGAGGGCTTGATCTTTGATTCTTTTCTTGTAAATACTTACGCCCAATCTGATGCGGCGGGCTTATTAAGTGGTCTCTTTACTGTCGATTCATCTTTCACGATAGATGTGGATATCAAGTTTTTAGCGCGCTACTCTAACGACCTCTTCGATAAACGCCAGCTTTCTATGGTGCTCAGTAACAACTATCCGTTACCTGCGTACGGGGAGCTTAGTGCCTATATGTCGGATACTCGCAGGGGTGGTTCTGCGGGGGGGATAGCGGTGTTTCCTGTGTGGGCAGCCACCGACCCGACATATAATAGGACATTCCTTCACTGGGTGGATGGGAATGCGTCCGAGAATCCAGCGGCGGAATCGTCATGGAGGAAGTTTATTACTCTTAGTGATGCGCCCCATATTGGTGCTACCGGGGGGACAAGTTTCAAAACATATAATTATGAAGGTCTTTGGGACATTGAGTACGACGGTAACAGTATGGGCGATTACACCGAAGCAGCTTTGTGGCACACATGGCGGCTTGTGTATGATCACCGCACACAGGAGATGACAGGTTTTGTGGATAATATTTCTTTGGGGTCCTATATTTTTAGGTGCGAGCCTCTTCGAGAGGGGTGCCGTCTATTTATAGGTGCCACAGGTCGCTGTGCGTACAAGTGGGCTCTTCGAAACTTTCGGTTTCGGCAAAACAAACTTTATCGGCAGAAGAATGTGGCCCTCTCTTCTTGTGGGGGTGTTCCCTCAGCAACCATCAGTGGAATAGAATCTAATGTTTCCAAGGCGGTGGATGGGGATGTAGATACTTCTTACGTGGGCCCTAACCCAGACAGCCTGGCCAGGTTTAGAGTAGACTTTGACCGCCCCTATGATATCGTGTATTATAGTTTGCGCCAAAGGGAGGTTCCGACTTGGTACTCCTTTGGCATCGCCATTTTTGGTGCAACATATCGGGCTGACATTGCACGAACAGTCATAGCTGACTATGGTGGTAAGCACCTGGAGATACAAAAGCTTGCTTATAAAGACTATGCGCAGCTTCGTTCTCCTGCCTATTCGGCAGCACCAGTAGTTGCCTCTGGGATCGAGTACCTTGATTTGCAGTTTACTACCTATAGTAGAACTCCTTATGGTCTTGGGGCCCTGATAATAGAAGAGTTGGGCATCTTCGCCGAAGAGGTGGTAGAGGTTGACCCCCCACTTCCGGAAGATGAGAAACAGGTCCCGTGGGTTGAGGGCAGGTGGCATAATCTGAAGCAGTATGGGCAGACGAATACTTTGGCTATAAAAGACAAGGCTATTATGTCCACTATGGTGTCCTTTTGCCCTTGGAGGGAGTTCCTCCAGGTGGGTGTTGATTGTGGGTTTAGCTCTGTGGGGACCGACCGCGCGTTCGGCGGCCACGTGTATCCTTCTGCGGGGTATAACTTTCCGGAGGGTCTCTTTGCTCCTGGGAATGAGTATTCACGCTGGTGGTCAGGAACGCAAACAGACAATCATTTCTATGTTTGGCGCCGGTTCATTACACAGTCTATGGTTGGGGGAGTATATTGGCACCAGGGGTCTTTCCTTTGGGGCCGGGCGGCAAGAAAGTTTAAATTTCAGTATCTTGATGATGGGCACGACCCCAATTTAGAGGATAGTTGGTTAGACATACCTCCTATTTCTGTCCCCTATACGCGTACTAATACTGCGACCAATAGGACATATAAAGCCTACGTTGCTTATTTAATTGCTAATAATGACGGAGAATACTACACAGACTATGATACGATGCCTGCCTTGGAGAGAAGCAGTTTCTATATTTCCAGCAACACCGAGGCAGCACGAGTATCGGGACTTATTGTTCCCACTACTTTAGCTTCCCGGGTAGTTTATTTACAAGGCACTTCTGAAGAATGTATGCAGCGTGGCTATATCGAGTTCGACCTGCCCGTCCGCACCCGCGGGATTAGGATTGTAATACATACTCCGGTTAATGGCGCCGGAGCTATTGTGACTGATACCTGGCTCCAATCCTTTGAGGTGTTCACCGTAGGCAGCGTAGGATCGTACCTGTCGCCTGTTTTCGATACTGGTACCCCACAGAACACGGAGCGTCTAAAGGCCGTTATACACGAAGTGGAGGGCACCTCGTCGGCTGTATTTGTGCGGTCTTCCGATACTCCTCCAGTCCGGGCGTATGACCCCCAGTTTGAGACCCAGGAGGCTCTGGGGATTCAGGGAGATACGGAGGGCCTGGTGACGTGGGCCCCCGTCAGTACGGACAGTATTATTTCTGCAGGGAACGAAACGTACTATTTAACGGCCAACATCCCCTATAGTTATAACAATCTGACAGGCGTTTGGTCTATTATGGGCGGGGGTTATCCGGCTGCTGGTGCAGTTTCGTCAACTGATTTAATCGAGGACGACGGGGTGGGGAGCACACTGTCGCCCGCTTTGAAGCCTGATACCAGGGTAACAGACAACTCCGTACTTTTGGATGATGGGTATATTTATACTGCTGCGTATTACACAGGGGAGTCTCGTCTCCAGCGGTTGATGCGCTACACGTTTACGGGTACATTTTCCGGCTGGGCACAGTTTGGTGGTCTACGCCCCCTTGCAACTGAGTACGCAGCTATGGTTGCGTATGGGAGGAAGTTGTATTTTTTCAACCGCTATGGCCCGATATACTACTTTGATTTGGACAGCAATATTTGGTTTAACCCTGCCGCGCAGTTACCGGCGTACGGGGGGTCAAGATGGGGTGTTTTATCCTGCGTCTTTGAGGATAAGGCCTATTTCTTTGGGGCCAATTCTGGGGGGAACAAGGCAGTAAATATATATGATTTTGCTACAGAAACATTTACGGACGGGTCCCCGCCTCCTTTTGCTATCCCCTCTGGCCGAGCATTGGCGTACCCCCCTTCCAGGGTAATTTATGTTTTGCCAAACCATTCTTATTATGCTGCAATGAAGTACTATCCTGATGAGGACCGGTGGGAGTCAGCCCCCACTCTTTTGTATTACGGGGACCTTGAGTA
>Ga0307379_10011319_pt1 | contig 11719 bp, 11 predicted proteins | sample UN2MG_FD_202237 | JGI IMG/M metagenome (GOLD analysis project Ga0307379, IMG submission 202237) | Soil microbial communities from Risofladan, Vaasa, Finland - UN-2 | ecosystem: Environmental > Terrestrial > Soil > Coastal area > Acid sulfate soil | place: Finland: Risofladan, Vaasa | collected... | reverse complement strand
CGGCCTCGGCGGGGCGCATCGCGCACACGATGCCAATTACTTGACGTTTCACAGAATTGCGAATTTCCGCGAATTAGGGCAAACCGTTCGTAGTGACGCCGTAAGGCGTTATTTCCGACATGCCCTCACGGGCACACTACAAACGGGTAGTTAAGGAGTAGTGAGACTATGGCGGCAAAAAGAATTGCCATAATGGTTGACGAAATGTACCAGGTGCTTGAGGTCTGGTATCCGTACTATCGGTTCCGCGAGGCCGGGCTCGAGGTCAATTTGGTTGCAGCCGAGGCGAAAAAACAATATCATTCGAAGGAAGGTTACCCCTGCGTTTCCGAGATTGCAGCGGCACAGGCGGACGCCGGCGATTACGACTGCCTGCTCGTGCCGGGCGGGTTCGCGCCGGATTTTATGCGAAGAAGCGCCGATGTCATTGGATTTGCCAACGACATGGTCGATGCCGGCAGGGTGATCGCGGCGATCTGTCACGGCGGCTGGCTGCTGTGCAGCACTAAGGCGTACAAGGGCAGGAAAGCCACGTGTTTTGTGGCGATCAAGGACGATATCATAAACGCCGGCGCCGAGTATATCGATGCCGAATGCGTGGTGGACGGCAACCTGATCACCTCACGCGCGCCGGACGATTTGCCTGCATTCTGTAAGGCGGTTATGGACGCGTTGGTAAAGTAACGCACGCGACTTGTTTGAACGGGAGCTATTCTCTTATGGGCAAAACCAAGGATAAGAAGGAGCGGGCCAGGACGCCCGTTGTGCTGGTCGTGGATGATAACCGGCCGAATCGCGAGCTGCTGCAGGCGTACCTTGAGGACGTGGACTGCCGGGCCGTCCCCGCGCGCGACGGGATCGAAGCGCTGGGAATCATAGCCAAGAATCCTCCCGACCTGATTCTGCTCGACGTGATGATGCCCAAGATGAGTGGCTTTGAAGTCTGCAAGAAAATCAAGAACGATCCCAAGACCACAGACATTCCCGTGATCATGGTGACGGCCCTGAACGAATTCGGCGACATCGAACGCGGCCTCGACTGCGGGACGGACGACTTTCTCAGCAAGCCCGTCAATAAGCTGGAGCTTCTGGCGCGTGTACGGACGATGCTGAAACTGAAACACCTGACCGATAAACTGGACCGCACGTTGACGTATTTGCGAGAGATAGAGAAACAGGCCCAGATGGCAAAATTCGATTCGCAGTAGGATCACAGCCCCCCCGGCATACAGCGTGCCTTTGCCGGGCGCGCACAGGTTCCCATAAACTGAATAGACCCGCGAAGCCGGGATGATTTTGCCTTCGTATGTCCTTCGTCGAGGTCATCGTCACGACTGCTGCGTTCCAGGGTCCATTCGCAAACGTTCTGGCGCCGGCAGGGTGATTTGAATTGCAGCAACGGCAGTTGTTATAGGTCAGTCTTGTCTCCCTGCCAAACACCTTCAGAAACAGCCCTCACGCTTCAAAATCGTAACAATCGGCACAGCACACACAATCGTCGCGTTAGAAGAACAAAATGACACATCGAGTCTCAGATTGCCGGAGGCGGGGTTAATGTGCGCGCGTCGATGGTCGATACTTTGACTGTGATTCACAACGGACGGAGGATGATTCACGGCCCTACAATCACGAATGCAAGCCAAGAGTTGAGAACTGGATGAGAGTGGTGTATGAGTCGATTACTTGAAATTCTCGGCAGGGCGATCTCGGTCGATACGGCGGACTTAATATGGCACTGGCTCAGCGCGGTCAAGCTTGCGGCGGACGACGATGAATCCGGCCGATGCGAGCAGTTCAACAAGACGATAGAGCTGATGAGCCGAATGAAACTCGCGACGGCCGCCGAGCAGCTTCGCATATATCTGTTCGAGCATCCCGCCTGCGCGCACGGCCGTCTGGCCGCAGCGGCCATTTGTCTGCACGAGGGCCAGATACAGGAGGCCATCAAGGAGCTCAATTCGGTGTATCTTCGCCAGCCCAACAATACCATGGCCTTGTATGCTCTCGGACATTGCTACGAACGACTGGGTAAAGAGTCCCAGGCCATAGAGTTCTACCAGGATTGCCTGAAGTTCAAAAGTTATTTGCAGCTTCCGGCCCAGAGGCTGGCGGCCATCTACTTCAAGAACGGCCAGTTGGAAAAAGCCATACAACAATACGAATTGCTCAAGAGCGAGTACCCCGACGATATCGCGGCCCTCGTTACGCTCGGACATCTGTACATCGCCACCGGCAAATACACAGAGGCCGTCGAGACGTTCAACACCGCGATCCTGATCCATCCCGACAACTTCAACGCCCAGGATGAGGGCGTGGACCAGCTCATCGCCGAGGGAGAGCTTGACGAGGCCCTGGAGCAGGTTCAGGACCAGCTTCAAACCCAGCCCGACAGAATCGATCTGCTCTTGAAACGAGCCGACATTTTGCGCATGCTGGGGTCCACGTCAGACGCGGTCTGCCAATACGAAGAGGCCCTGCGCTTTTGCCCGGATTTCCTTGAGGCCACGATCAAGCTGGGAACGCAGTATTTGCAGATGGGCCAGGATCAGCCTGCGGCCCAGCAATTCAACAAGGCGGTCGAAATCAACGACAACATCGTCGAGGCGTACATCGGCCTGACTATCGCGCAGAAGCTGGCCGGCCGGATTCCGGACGCCCTGGGCACGCTTTCGCTGGCCGCGGCCATTCAGCCGAACAGCTCATTGCTGTTCACCGAGACGGCAATCCTTCAGTTCAAGACCAGGCTCGCGAGTGATTCGGCCTTTGACGAGCCCGACGATTCGCCCGATCTGACCGATGCCGTGATTGCCGCCCACTGCCAGGAAATCCAGCACCGGCCCCAGAATCCCGATCTGCATTATCGACTGGGCCTTCTGCTGTTAAACGTCGGAAGGCTGACTCACGCCATCAGCTCGTTCGAGACGGCCCTGCGGTTTAACCCGGCCTACACCCGGGCTCGGAGCAAACTGTCCGTCTGTCTGTTCGAGGCAGGGCATAAGAATGAAGCGCTCGATCAATTGACCGGCCCCGATTGCCTCGACAAGGACACTCTCGAACTTCACTACAGGACGGCTCTGTTGTATTGCGACAAGATAAAATTCGCCTCGTCGCTCATCAACCTCGAACGTCACCTCGAAAGCAATTTCTCCGCATCGGACGCCACGGTCAACATCTCCATCATTCTTCAGAATCTTGGATTGCTGGACCGGGTAGCGGTGACCTGGGACAATCTTGCGGCTACGGCCGACCATGCGGTCAATTCAAAATACCCGTTCTCATTCTGAGGCCATCTAAGCTGGCCGGCCGCCGCCGGGAAGTCCAAAAGTCGAAAACCGCACTCGCAGGCTCGAAGTATAGGCCGAATGAAACATAACATATATTATGGGACCTTGAATATGGTTTTTGTATCGAACAGACCAATACCTTAGAATGGACAGGATTGGTGTACTGTTGGCAATGAATTAGTTCAGTTGGTTTGGAGGGCTTATAAAATGAACAAAATCATACAGCGATAGAACGTCGTATTTGTGCGATTCTTCTTCTATTCAGCCTTTCTGGATACTCTGTAGATAATCATCGAATGAATATATCGCTCCCTCTATTCGTTTTTCAGTTCTAATTCCCCAGGCTCAAAGTCCGATAAGCGAATCAGGGGGGATCCCGCAGGGACAAGGGTCTGCCGAGGATTTCGTAATGCAGGATCGCCCTTCTGAGGTGGTCGGGGTCCGTGTAATCCGACAAAAGTCCGGGAAGGTAATCTGACGGCAATGTCTCCTCCGGCGGCGGGAGGTCCTCTGGTTGTGGGGCCGTTGGGAGCTTGGCAGGAGATTCCAGGACATCGCTGGGCTCGGGGGGACTCGTGGGCCTCTGCATCGCGGGCTGCGCCTTTTGCGCGGCTTGCTGGATCTGCACGCGGAATGCCTGTTCGGCCTCGGCGGCGAATTTTTGAGCCGCGGCGCGCAGCTCGGCGAGACGCGTGCGTGCCTGCCCAAGGCCCGGCCGATGCGGCTGACGCTCGGCCGGACCGACGGGATGCCCGGCTTGCCTGAGCTGTTGTTCGCGCGCCGTCCTGCTTTGTGCCGGCGGTTGGCGCACCGGCCTGTGGGGCGATTGTCCGGTATCGCCCTCTTGAGTCTTCTTCGCCCTGGCTTTAAAGATGCCGGCCAGCGCCCAGAAGACGGCCAGCACCACGATGAACAGTATGTTCGTCCATTGGTTAGTGTCCTCGCTGCGACGAGCCAGAATCAGTTGTGCCAGGAAAGCATTCATGATATGGATGCCCGGATGTCCTGCAATTATTCTTTCTTCTTGGGCCCGGCGATGGAGTCCCTCATCGAGGTATCGGCCACGATATTCTTCATTCGGTAATAGTCCATGACGCCAAGATTGCCTTTCTTGAATGCCTCGGCCATGGCCAGCGGCACTTTGGCCTCGTTTTCCACTACGAGAGCCCGCATTTCCTGTTCACGCGCCACGCCCATTGCCCGGCGTTTTTCGGCCTCGGCCTTCGCTCTTTCCAAATCGGCATAGGCCTGGGCTTTCTGGAGTTGGGCGCCGACATTTTCGCCTACATCGACGTCGGCGATATCAATAGATAAAATCTCAAACGCCGTTCCGGCATCAAGTCCCTTGGCCAGGACCGATTTGGAGATCTTGTCCGGATTCTCAAGAACGCTCTTGTATGTTATCGCACTGCCAATAGTGGTGACAATTCCCTCGCCCACGCGAGCGATAATCGTCTCCTCAGTTGCACCGCCCACCAGCCTGTCTAGGTTCATTCTAACCGTCACCCTTGCTTTTGCCTTTAGCTGGATGCCGTCCTGGGCGACTGCATCGATGGTTTCTCTGCCTTTCATCGGGTCGGGGCAGTCGATTACTTTGGGCTTGACACTCGTTTGAACTGCATCACGAATATCACGCCCGGCCAAGTCAATTGCAGTAGCTATTTTAAATGTCAAATCTATATTTGCTCTGTTGGCTGCGATGAGGGCCCACACGACATTCGGGACCTTTCCACCGGCCAAATAATGGCTCTCCAAATCTTTTGTCGTCAGACTCAAGCCCGCCTGAATCGCGGTTATCTTGCTGATGACGATGGTTCGGGCATCGACCTTTCGCAGCCACATGCCGATCAGCTCGGAAAGTCGAACGTCCGCCCGAGAGAAATACGCCTGAAGCCACAGCCGGGCGAACTTTACGACCAGAAGCAACGCCACCAGGACTACAATACCAAGCAGCAGAGAAACAGCGACCCAGATTACTTTTGTTTGTTCGTCCACGCCTGCCATAATCATATTTGTCAGGTTATACATCTTCCTGTCCTTTCATTAACTGTCTTCGACCATACGAACGGTCAACTGCGTGCTCTGCACGGCGATCACTTTGACCTTCATGCCCTTGCTGACGTATCCACTCTCGGCCACGCACTCCACGCGCCGTCCCGAGAAATCACACATTCCGACCGGCCGCAGCGGTGTCAGGACGACCCCGGAGGCGCCAAGCAGATTTTTCAGCTCGTCCGTGTCCGGCACGGCATCGCCCTGCCGGCGTTGCGGCGGCGCAAGTGTCACGCTCTTGCCGAATCGCGTCTTTGGAAATACATTGTAAGCGACAATCAGAACCGAAGGTATCATGACCGCCGCGATAAGTATCCCCATCCACCCGGCCGCCCGACTGTGCTGAAAGAATATCACCACGCCGCCGATGAGGCAGGTCAGCGCGAAAATGCTGATCAGGCCCCCGCTGGGAACGAAGACCTCTGCGACAATCAGCGCCGCACAGGCAAAATACAAAAAAACAGCAAAAATCAGCCACCAATCCATCGGTTTATCTCACTCTGTGGGCTGTCTTTTAACGACGACACGGTTGCCGTGAATTTGAATTATCTCGATCCTGGCGCCTTTGTCAAGAAATTCCGCTTCAGCGACGACATCGACGATAGCATCGCCGAATCGCGCTTTTCCGGTCGGCCGCAGCGTGGAGACCACCTCCCCGGCCTCGCCGACCTGCACGCCTCGGGTCTGGCTTTCAGGCGAAGCAGTCATGCTGACCCGCATCATCGACCCGCCCCGCCCGGTCGGCGCCGGCACAAGAACCAGTCCGCTGAAAAATCGAATGCCCGGCAGGTACCGCGCCAGCAGCCACGCCACGACCACGAAACCCACAAAGCCGAGCGCCAGCCCGACGACTCCCCATGTGAAGTCGTTCCAGCCGATAGGATCCTGGGGCCACGGCAGCCTGTCCGGGGGATTCTTGACGAGCATGCCGAACAAGCCCACGAAAATACACGTGATTCCGGCGATACCCGCGATGCCGAAGCCGGGCAGGACAAAAATCTCCACCAGCAGAAGGACAATTCCCACAACGAGCAGCACCACCTCCACCCAATTCGCCAGCCCCACGAGGTATTTGCTGCCGATGATGATGACCACGCATATCAACGCGGCCAGCCCGGGCAGCCCGACGCCCGGCGTATTAAACTCGATATAGACCCCCAACAAGGCGAGCCCCACCAGCACGGCCATCACCGTCGGCGAGTTCAACCAGCGGACCATCTCTTCCGACCAGTTGGTCTCAAGTACTATCGGCTCACCGGCAAACGTCACGCCATCACGCTCGGCCAGGAACGCCAGGCCCCCGGCCCGGTCCTTGACCTGCGCCCTGGCTATGCCATATTCGAAGGCTTTGGCGGCGGTCAGCGTCAGAATCTCATCATCGTCAACAATCAGCTCCCTGCTGCCGGCGTCGTATCGATTCGGATCTTCGGCCAGCCGTTCGTCCTCGATAAACTCAGATTCGCCCGTTTGCAGATTCTTCACGCGATAGACTTTGGTCTGCATGGTGACCATGGCCTTGAGCAGTGCCGCCGGATAGCCGTTTGCTTCGGCGGCCCGCATGAAAGCCGCTCGCGTGAAACTCTCGGCCTTTTCGCGCTCGACGCCCTCGAGCGTGCCGCCGATGGCAATCGGAGCGCAATCGCCGATTGTGGTGCTCTCCAGCATGATGATGTCTTGACACGAGACGCTGATCATTGCCCCGGCCGATATCGCCTCGGTCGTGATGTACGCCACGGTATGGACCTTCTTGCCTATATCCAGGATCAAGTACTTGGAAATATCGTCGGCCGACTGAAGCAGACCCCCATAGGTGCCTATCTCATAAATCAGGTATTTCGCATCCTGATCGAGGGCGAACTGCGTCCTGCGCCGGATGGATTTATAAAGCCCGTCATCGATCAGGCCCTTACAGACGATGACCGCGGCCTTGAAGGCGGGCGTATCCAGGCCGGACTCGTTTCGGTCAACCGGCACACTCAGCTCCGCGAGCAATAACACGCACAGCACGCCGACCGCAAATATCCGAGATAGGCTCTCCATAATCAGAATTATACCTTCCGACGGTTTGGTTGGCAATGCCTGGTTTACACTTCGGCCGGAATTTTCGGCTTGATGCCCTCCCACTGCAGGCCGCCGATAATCGCCTGGGCGATGTTGGTCAGGTGGTCGCCGCTCTTTTCGATGTTATCCACCAGGTCGATGAATATCAGGCCCGCCTGGGGCGTGCAGATGGCATTACCCATCCGTTCCACGTGGCTGCGGCGAAACTCGATCTGCATCCTGTTGAGATTGCGCTCGTTCCCCAGGGCCGCCTTGGCCGCCTTGACATCATTGTCCTCCAGGGCCGTGATGATTCGGCCGCACATCTCGTCGATTTCTTTTCGCAGCACGTCCGCCTCGGCCAGCGCCGAATCGCTCCAGATGACTTTCTGGTCCATCTTGCGTCCGGCGATCTCGACGATGTTGATCGCGTGGTCCCCGATACGCTCGAGGTCGTTGACCGTGTGCAAAAGCACCGGCAGCTCAATCGAAACCTGGTCCGACAGGTTCCGCTGCGACAACGCCGTCAGGTACGACGTGATTTCAAGCTGCATCATATCGATAAAATCTTCCAGGCTTCTGACCGATTCAAGAACCTTGCGGTCATCGGTGAGGATACCGGCGAGGCATTGCCGGATGGCTTCCTGGGCCATTTTCGCCATGCGGACGATCTCTCGCTTGGCCTGCTCCAACGCAATCACCGGCGTATCCAGCAGGTGCTTTTCCAGGACCACGGGCATTTGGGCCAGCTCGGCCTCGGTCACCGGCAGGATCTTCACAACGATTGTTTCCAGTACCCGGATCAGTGGCAGAAACACAATCACATTGAACGTATTGAACATGAAATGCGCGAAGAATATGTGGGTCATGATGGTCTGTTGTGTAAGCTCGCCGGGGGCCATCCACTCCACCGCCCTGCTGAACCACCCGGTCCACAGCAGCGGAAGCATGTACGCCACGCCGATCACATTGAATATGGTATGCCCCATGGCCGCGCGTCTTGCGTTCCGCGAGGTCCGCATGGCCGCGATCTGCGCCGTGATCGTGGTGCCTATGTTGTCCCCCAGGATGTACGGTATCGTCACCTGCAGCACCAGGTGCCAGTCGCTGCCGAACACTTCGCTAAAGGCGAGCATCTGGATCATGGCGATAGAGGCCGAGCTGCTCTGCAAAAGCATGGTTATCATCGTGCCGGCCAGAACCGCCAGAAGCGGGTTATGGCCCACCCAGATCAACGCGTTGCGCACATCGTCAAGGTCTTTCAGCGGGGCGAACGCGTCCTTCATGAAGTGGATGCCGAGAAACAGAATGCCGAAACCGATCATCACCTGGCCGATGTTTCTGGTTTTCTGCATCTTGCCGGCTACATTGAGCAAAAATCCGACGCCCACGACGGGCAGGGCGTAATTGGTGATCTTAAAGACGGCCAGGACCGAAACCAGCCCCGCCGTGATGGTTGTGCCGACGTTGGCCCCGAGCACCACGGACAACGCCTGCTTGAGAGTCAAGAGTCCCGCATTCACAAAGCCGACCGTCATCACCGTCGTAGCGGAGCTCGACTGAATCAAAGCCGTCGTCAGCGCCCCGACCAGAACCGCGACGACTCTATGTTTTGTCAGCGATTCGAGCAGGTCCTTCAGTTTCCGCCCGGCCACTTTCTTGAGCCCGTCCGACATCAGTCCCATGCCGAACAGAAACAGGCCTAATCCCCCTACCGTCCCGAGAATCATGTCCTTGACCATACGATTTCCCTAAAAAGCCGGCGCATCAAGAAGGGTAAGTGGCTGGTTTCTGCTTCCTTGAGTGCTTTTGCTCCTACTGACCTTCATCATTGCCCGCCATTCTTATCCGGTTTCGTAGAACCGGTCAAGCGAAAAACAGCAGGGACAAAAATGAAGACGAGCGGGACCTACACCAGGCGGCGAAGAATCTCCACCCCCTGCCCAATCTTCTCATCGCTGGTGGCGTAGCTTATGCGAAAATGCGTGTCTTTTTCGCTAAAGACCTGGCCCGGTATGATCAGGACGTTGTTCCTGATGGCCTTTTCGACGAATTCCGTCGCCGCCCCGCCCGGGGCCTTGACGAAGGCGTAAAACGCCCCGCCCGGCTTGGCCATCTCGAACGTGTCCTTGAGTCCGTCGTAGAGCAGGTCGCGTTTCCTGCGGTACCCATCGACCAAATCGCCGACGTCGTAATCCATGGCCGCGATGGCCGCTTTCTGGAAAGGCGTCGGCGCGCAGACGAACGTGTATTGCTGAATCTTGGTCATCTGCTCGATGACGTCCCGCAGCGAGGGATGGGCCGCGACGTAACCCAGGCGCCAGCCTGTCATTGCGTGCGATTTGCTGAAGCCTCGCAGCACGAGGCATTTCTGGTGATAATGGGCGATGCTCGGACAGCCGCCGTCGTAGCAGAACGTCTCGTATATTTCGTCGGTCAGCACGAGGACGTCCCTCTCCGCGGCAATCCGGGCCAATTCCCTAACCTGCCGCTGCGAATAGACCATGCCGGTCGGGTTGCAGGGTGAATTGAGGATAATCATCTTGGTCCGGCCGGTGATGGCCTGGGCGATTTTCGCCACCGGCAGCTCGAAGTCGGGATAGCTGTCCACAAAGACGCACTTGCCGCCTAACAGATTGACCAGATGCTTGTACATGACGAAGTACGGGTCGGGGATAATGACCTCGTCGCCGGGGTTGACGGTGGCCATGAAGGCCAGCAGGAGCCCCCCGCTGACACCGCTGGAGACCAGCACGGCGGGATGCTCCCAGCCGTACTCGGCGCCGACGCGCTGGGCGATTTTTTGCTTGAGAATCTCGTCGCCGGCTGTCTGCGAATAGCTATTCTGCCCCGCCCGGATGGCCTGGATTGCTTCGTCCTTGAGGGCCTCGGGCACGTCGAAGTCCGGCTGGCCTATCGAAAAATTCACCGGGTCAGGCAGCGACGCCCCCAGCGCAAAAACCTTCCGTATCCCGCTGGCATCGATAAGCCTCGTTCTGTCGGCAATAATCTCTTTCATAGGCGAGCATGATAACCAAGCTACCGGCAGAATCCAAACAAAAACCTCCCCGCTCGCCAAGGTGCCAACCACTATGTTTATAGGAGCAGTTCTTTTGCCTGCTCCAGAAGGAGTGCTATCTTCGTTTCGACCACGTTCCAGACCGTATCGGGGTCGAGGCTGTCGTAACCATGAACAAGCACATGCCGGAATCCTATGATGCTGCGATGCTCTGAAATCCTCTCGACCGTTTCGGGACTGAGGTGGTCGAGCTGCAACATGGCTTCGCCGATAATCTGGAGCTCTCTTTCCAAAGCAGAGCGAAAAACTCTGTCGTTCTTGTAATCATCGACGGTTTTGCCCTTGGTCAGTTGAAGCACGAACTCAGAGCAGTTTATAATGTCATAGAGATATTTTTTTGGATTACGAAGCGGCATAGAGTCGTTTCCGGGTCTTTTCGACCGAGTCGATAAAATAAGGATTCCTCAACCCCCCCGGCTCGACAAGATCGACCGGCCGCTTTAGAAGCTTCTGAAGCGCCTCATGCAGTGCAAAGAAGTTGTCAAAGCGCTTGGCCTTGACCGAGCTGTCGAATTCGACCAGAAGGTCAACATCGCTGGTCTGCTCGTTATACTCGTCGGTAGCCGCAGAACCGAAGACGTCCAGTACGGCCACGTGATACTTCCTGCAAAGCTCTATAAGCTTATCCCTGTTTTGCTCTATTATCGCTGTCATATAGCCTCTTTTCGGCTATAGATTAGAGCAGACCGCTCAACAATTCAACTCTCAAGACCAAAAACTTCCCAAATCTGCCACGAAGCATGCCCTGAGTAGGGTCGAAGAAGCAAGCCCGATCTCAAATCGCAAATCGTCAATAGACAATGATCAATAGACAATCTCGCGGCTGTACCGCAGCCGGGACAGGTCCTCCCCCGCCGCCGGCTTGCGAAAGACGAACAGATGCTCGTGCATAATCAGGTAAAACTTGCCCGCCTGCGCCTTGGGCTTCCATCGCTCGGTCGTTTTGCAGTTGTGCTGGACCTTGATAATGTCCTCCCTGAGCACGAACCCGGCCTTGAGGAACCGCTGCATTACGTTGAACGCCAGCGGGACGTAATGCCTGCCCTTGCGCGTATCGCCGATGAGTATCGCACAGTACCTGTCCGGCTTGAGAACGCGGAACAGTTCGCCCGCGATGGTCTGCATTTCGTCGCAGAATCGCGGCAGGCTGCCGACGTTCGAGAGGTCCCCCGCTATCAGGCCATCCGAGTACTTGATAATGTTCATATAAGGCGGATGCGTCAGGACAAGGTCGATGGAGTTATCGTCGAGAAACGATAAATTT
>Ga0307379_10011318_pt1 | contig 11719 bp, 9 predicted proteins | sample UN2MG_FD_202237 | JGI IMG/M metagenome (GOLD analysis project Ga0307379, IMG submission 202237) | Soil microbial communities from Risofladan, Vaasa, Finland - UN-2 | ecosystem: Environmental > Terrestrial > Soil > Coastal area > Acid sulfate soil | place: Finland: Risofladan, Vaasa | collected... | reverse complement strand
GAGAAAGACCAAAGGAGAATTATGTATTCTCTTCTGGTAAGAAATTTGTCGGTTCTCTAAAGTCCAAAAGAAAAAGATATCACAATCCACAATGTAGATATGCCCTGGGCTTAAGCAGTGAAGATAAGATATGGTTCAAGAATCCAGGAGAGGCTTTAGAGGCAGGTTATGAGGCTTGTAGATTCTGCCATACTGAGGAATAAAGAGCAAATAAAACATAGATTTCCCCTTTTTCTTTTCATCTTCTTAACTATATTCCTGTCATCTCATACATCGATTTATGGCAAAACTTTAAGTCAGGAGTTTCAAATATATTCCTTTGGTATAAAGGCCTATAATGATAAGCTCTATGACTTAGCCATCAAGGAGTTTGAGAAATATCTTGAAAAGTTTCCTAAGGGAAAGAAAAGGGATTTAGTACGGTTTTTTTTGGCGGAATCCTTTTTTTCAAAAGAAGACTATCAAAGGGCTGTAAAGAATTATAAACGTTTGATCAAAGACTACCCAGAGAGCCCTTTAGTTAACAATTCTTTATTGATGATTGGAAAGAGTTATTTTAAAGATCAAAGATACTCCTTAGCAATAGATGAATTTGATAACTTCCTCTCCAGATGGCCAAATAATCAATTGTCTTCGGAAGTATTATACTGGAAAGGAGAATCCTATTTTAATCTTAAAGAATATGAGAAAGCTATAGCTGTTTATGAAAGGTTAGCAACGGAATATCCAAAGAGCCAATATTTAGACTACACATATTATTCTTTAGGAATACTGTATGAGAAGAAAGGTCAATTAGAGAGGTCATTAGAAAATTATCAAAAAGTCTATAAAGATTTTCCTAAGAGTTCATTAGTACCGGACTGTATCTTTCGAGCATCTAAAATTCTCTTTAAACAAAAGAGATTTGAAGAAGCAATGATTAATCTTCAATTCCTCATCAGTCAATATACAGACTTTAACTTATTGGGAGAAGCAAAATTTCAACTTGGAGAGAGTTTTTTTCACATAGGAAATTACGATAAAGCAATCGAGATCTATCTTGGATTTCTTAACGAGAATTCTGATTATCCTTTTTTAAGTAAGGTCTTATATGGATTGGGCTGGTCTTATTATAAAAAAAGAGAATATGATTTGGCCATAGAGTATTTTAAAAAGATGATTCGATTATATCCGAAGGATAAAGATTTGGATAGAGCGATGTATATGGTTGCAAAGGCCTATCTAAGCCAAGAAAAAGATGATATGGCCATAAAGGAGTTAACAAGGATTATAAAGAAGCATCCCAAAAGTGCTTGGTATGAAGAGTCTTTATTAAACAGGGGGCTGATATATTATAAAAAAGGCTTTTATTCCGAGTCATTAAAGGATTATCAGAACATCGTAACATTGTCCAAAAATCGAGAGGTAAAATCCATTGTTTATTATATAATTGGAGAAGATTTATTTCATAAAGGAGATTACAAGGCGGCTATTGGGTACTATTCTGAGGTTATTCATTCTGATCGGGGCAAAGATGAAACATATGATATCCTCTATAAAAGAGGGATTTCTTTTTACAAGATAAGAGATTATGAAAAAGCTATTCAAGATTTGGAGAGATTGATAAAGGAGGGAGAGCATCAAAAAAATAAAGACGATATTTCATTCATCCTAGGTCAGTCTTATTTTAAACTTGAGAGATTCAGAGAAGCCTTACAGATATATAAGGAGATAGTTGATAATCATTCTCTTAAGGAAAACAGAGGCCTTATTCTCTACAATATGTCTGTCTGTTATGAGGAGTTAGGGATGTGGGACAATGCTATTGATAATTACGGAAAGATTGTCGAAGAAGCCAAAGGAGAAGGAATAGATTCTTGGGAAATGTCACTTCGGTTAGGGTTGCTCAATTACAAGAAAGGTGATATTCCAAAAGCCATGGAAATATTTAAAGAAGTTTCCATAATGGGTAAAAAAGATATTGCTGTAGAGGCCCATTATTGGCTGGCTGAGTCTTATCACAACCAAGGCGATTTAGATAAATCTATGGAAGAATTTGATAAGATAATAAGACTATATCCCTCATATATAACATGGATAGAACTATCATTCATGAGAAAGGGAATGATTTATCAGGAAAAGGGTAGACTTAAAGAGGCATTAATGGCTTATAGAGAGGTGACTGATAGATCTAAAGATACACAGTTAGTAAAAGATGCGAAAGAGTACATGAGGGAGATCGAAGCTCTCGTTCAAAAAAGTCAATAAATAATATGTGGGATTTTAGATGTTTTCTCAGATAATAGCCTTAATTTTTTTTATATTATTGATTCCTGGGATTGTAAAGGGAGATACTGAAAAACCACCAATTCAGTTACCAGAGATAGTCATTGTAGGGAAAGATTTAACCTTATTAAAGGCTGAAAAGGAAAAAAATATTCCTCAAATGCTTTCAGAGGGAATAAAAGAGGAACCCATTGAGGCAAAAGTTCCCGTGAAATTATCAGAACTATCCTCTGGCCCCAAAATGACCCCTCCAGCACCTCAACCGGGATGCACATTCAGCAATGTAATCACCTCCAAAGTGGCCACTATTTTTTTAGAAGATAAAGCTCAGTATAAAACAGGTTTATATCGTTTCCAACATGCTCAGTATAATGAAGCTATAGATTCATTCAATGTCCTTTTAGAAAGGTATCCTCAGAGTAAATTTAGAGGAGCTTCTCTTTATTGGATTGCAGAATCTTCTTATAAACAAAAAGATGTGTCCAAGGCACTTAAGTTTTATATGAAACTTATTAAGGATTACCCAGATGATATTTATGTCGATTATGCGCTATATTCTTCAGGTTGGATATATATCAGACAAAAGAATTATGACAACTCTTTAAAGTATTTTAAAGAGGTAATAAGAAGATTTCCTAAGAGCTCTATTGCAGATGATTCGCAATTTTTTATAGCAGAAACCCTCTTTAAATTAAAAAAATTTAAAGAGGCAGAAAAGGAGTATAAAAGACTAATAGACAAGTACCCAAAGAGCCAATTGGTATCCAAGGCAAGTTTTTGGAGGGCTGAAAGCTTATATGGAATAAAGGACTATGAAAAAGCTGAGGAGAGTTACAAGAGTTTTATAAGAAAATATCCGAAAGATTCTCTTGTTCAATATGCACTGTATGGTTTGGGCTGGATTGCAATAAGTTTAAGTAATCATCATTCTGCCATAGAGTTCTTTGACGAGTTAGAGAGGAGATATAAAGATAGTGATTTTATCGATTCTGTCTTCTTTGGGAGGTTGAAGGCTTATCTTGGATTAAATAAATTAGAGGAAGCAGAAAAGGAGTACATAAATTTATATACAAATTTTTCAAAAAGCCCGTGGTCTGAATATGCCACAACAGAACTAGGGTGGTATTATTTTTCAAAAAAAGATTATCAAAAATCTATCCTTTTATATAAAAAACTGTTGGATAAACACGATGACTATTTTTATCCTCTTTCTCTCTTTATGATCGGTGAAAACCGCTATAATATAGGAGACTACAAAGAGGCTCTTTCCTGCTATATTAATGTTTCAAAGATTACACAGAAAAAAGAGCTATTAGAGAAGGTTCTTTTTAGGAAAGGCATTGTATATTATTTTCTTCAGGATTTTAAAAATGCCTCAAAATATATGGAAGAGATGATCGGAAGATTTCCCCAATCTACAAATTATTACGAGGCTAAATTTTGGCTTGCTGAAGCCAAATTTAATCTTAAGGATTACAAAGGGGCAGTAAGATTTTATGATGAAATTATTCGAACGAGCCCTCGCTATGGCGATGCATTGTTTAGTAAAGGATGGGCTTTCTATCAACAGGGATTATGGCAGGAGTCTTCAGGGGAGTTTGAGAATTATATTTTGAAATTTCCTCAAAGCTCTTTAAGGCCGGAGGCTATGCTTAGACAGGCTGAGTCACTATTTAATCAAAAGAGATATGGAGATGCTATAAAGGTTTATGAAGCATTTATGGATGAATATCCTCAATACAAAAATATAGATCAGGCAGGATTTCATGTAGGATGGATAGAGTATAAAGATGAGAATTTTTATAAAGCAATAAAGACCCTTTCTAAGTTTATGAGGGAATATCCTCAGAGTATCTTTAGATACGATGCTCAATTTTGGCTTAGCATGTGCTTTTTCAGAATAGGTAATTATGAAAGGGCTTCCATTGAGTTTAAGAGATTATTAACAAATTTTCCAAAAGGAAAGTTTGAGATTCAAGCCCTTTTAAGATTGGGTGATTCCTATTATAACAGAAAACAATATAAAGAAGCCATCAAAGTTTATAGAAATATTTTGAGAGATCATCCGGAAGATAAAGGGGCACGAGATGCGGAATATGGGATAATCTTTTCTTATTACCATTTAGAAAAATATGAACTTTTCCTTGAAGAAGGAAGAAAATTTATCAAAGAGTTTAAAGAGCATTCCCTAAGTAAAAACCTTCAGTATCAGATAGGAGAGTATTATTATTCGAAAAAGGATTTGAACAGGGCTCTTGAATCGTATAGTTATATTCTAAATTATCATCCTTCTCATGAGATGGCAGATGGTTCTTTATTCAGGATAGGGCAGATAAATCTTTTAAAGAAAGATTATTATAAGGCGGCTGTCTTTTTTAAAAAGTTATTTATCTCTTATCCAAAGAGCACCTATCTCCCTGATGCCCAGTTTTTATTAGGCGATTCTTTCTTTTATATGAAGGACTACAAAAGGGCCCTTAAAGAGTATGATAAGTTTATCAATACTTATTCAGAAAGCTCTCTCATTCCAGAAGCCTTATTTAATTCTGGACTGATTCTATCTCAAAATATGAATGATCAGAATAAGGCAGAATTTTATTTTAAGAAAATTGTAGAACAATACCCAAATGATTCTTTAAAATTTGATGCAAGTCTAGAGCTGGGTCTAATATATAAGAGAATTAAAAAAAATGAAGACGCCGTAAGATATTTAAAAGAGGCTTCACTCTCAAAAAATGATATAATTGCTGCAAAGGCCCATCTCAATTTAGGGGATGTTTATAACTCAAAAGGAAATCTTGAAAAGAGTATTAGTCATTATTTAAAGGTTTTTTATTTATTCTCAATACAGAAGGATTTAGCCCATCTTGCCTTGATAAAGGCTGGTGATAATTATAAGAAGCTAGGGAGATACAAAGAAGCCCTAACCCTTTATAAAAAGGGAATTGAAAATTCAAAAAGCGAAGAAGATCGAAGATATCTGGGGGACAAAATAAAGGATATTGAAAAAAAGATTGAAAGCAAGAGATCGAAAGATGAAAAGCAATGAAAATATAAACTTTTAGTGGAGGGGTTTTTATGATCGATGTAATTTTAAAAGGAGGGATTTTGATGATTCCTATCCTTTTGTGTTCTGTATTGGCATTAGGGATCGTCATAGAAAAATTAATTACCCTAAGGAGGAAAAGGGTCATCCCGTATGAGGTTTTGAAAAAAGTGGAAGGTCTTCTTAGGGAAAAAAATATCTCTGATGCAACATCCCTTTGTAAAAAGAATCAGTCAGTCATGACAAGAATCCTCTTAGCTGCTATTCTCCATCAGGTTAAAAATAGGGCTGAGATTAAGGAGATTATTGAAGACGCGGGGAGGCACGAGGTCCCTATCTTAGAGAGATATACTACTTCTCTTGGGACAATTGCAAGCATATCCCCTTTATTAGGGCTACTGGGCACGGTTACAGGGATGATCAAGGTTTTTACTGTCATAGCTTTTGAAGGGGTTGGTCATCCCATGGCATTAGCTGGAGGAATATCAGAGGCCCTTATAACAACTGCGGCAGGATTAGTGGTGGCCATTCCTACCCTCATCTTTTATAATTATTTTATTTCTAAAAGCGAGTCCTTAATCGTTGAAATGGAAAAGAATTCCTTAAGGATACTGAGTATATTAAAAAGAGATTAGAGGAAAGAGAAGTGAAATTTAGTATTAAAAAACGAATAAAACCCAGTTTAAATATAACACCCCTTATTGATGTAGTTCTTCTACTTCTTATATTCTTTATGATTTCTACTACTTTTGTTGTTCAGCCAGGAATTAATGTAAACTTACCCCAGACCGTTACCTCTGAGAAACAGATAAGAAAAGATATTGTGATAATCATCACAAAAGATAATACAATTTATATCAATGAAAAAAAGATAGATTTAAGAGATGTATTAAAAGAATTTAAGGCTGAACATGAAAAAAATAGGGATGCCCTCCTCATTATAAAGGCAGATAAGAAAGTCTCTCACGGCGAAGTCGTTAATATAATGGATCTAGCGAAACAGGCTGGAATATCCAGCATGGCAATCGCCACCATTCCTAAGGAGTTTTAAAATAGAGGGATTTATGAATAAGGAGTTAAATTTAGGTATTTTTATCTCTCTTCTTATCCATATTTTTGTTGTGATTCTTTTTCCAGGATTTTTAAGACCGGTTATCAATAAGATCAATTATATAGAGATTGAATTTATTCCAAGCGAGGAAATCTTTTCCTTAAAAAGAGATAAAAAAGATTACATAAAAGGCCCCAAAACCGATTTGAAACCCCTCATTCAAAAGGCAGAAGAGCTAGGTTCTAAAAGAATGATGAGGAGTTTTACAAAGCTGAAACTCCCTGCTATCTCATCAAGAGAAAAAAATCAGATCAGAGTTAAGGAATATGAAACGCAAAAAAAGAGAATAAGTAAGATTCTTGAAGAATTATCGTATAAAACAAATATGTTGGATAAAGGTATTTCGTCCTTAGAAGGTTTTCCAGATAAAGAGATGAGGAAGGTTCCCACTGGTTTGTTTAACAAGGAAGAGCTTGCTAAAAGGGAACTCCTAACCGAAGAGATCGATAAGAAATCTATAGAAGAAAAAGAGATTGAGCCCATTTATGAAAAGATAAAAGGACCCGTAGCAAAGAGAAGAAGGGTTGTTTATAAACCTCCTCTTCCCACAGATTCAGAGGCTGAAGGAGAGATTGAGCTAAAATTTTGGGTTCTTCCTGATGGAACAGTTGGAAGAATCGTCGCACTGAAAAAGGGGAATCCCCAATTAGAAGATGAGGCGATAAGATATCTTAAGAAGTGGAAATTTAATCCCTTATCAAATAAAACAGAAAAGGAAGAATGGGGCATCATACCCCTTCGGTTTATCTTAAAGTAGTTTTTATTTCTTTTTCCTGAGTATAATGATCTCTACTCTTCTATTCTTTGCCCGATTTTCAGGAATTTGAGGGAAGCGGGGCTTGTATTCAGCATAACCAGCGGCAGAAAGACGCTGAGGAGGAATGTTTTCCTCCTCTATAAAGAATCTTACCACACTCGATGCTCTCCCTGTGGAGAGCTCCCAGTTTGAAGGATACCTTGGAGTATTTATCGGGACATCGTCTGTATGTCCTTCAACGAGTATATTATAAGGTACCGTCTTCAGAAGGGCTGACAACTTTCTTAAAAAAAGAACCCCTTTTCCAAGGATGTCTGCCTCCCCTGATTTAAAAAATGTCTCTCCAGGAGCAGAGAGTACCGCGCCTCTATGGTCTATAGTGATATCCAGAGCTTCTTCAAGGTTTTGCTCAGCAATGGCTTCCTTAATCTTCTTAGCCAATGTATTCAAATCGATCAAATCGGTTTTAATACCCAGAGTGGCTAACTCACTATCCTTGCCATGTGAACCTAACTCTCCCTCTAAACTTCCTCCAAGTGAATCGCTTAGTTCGGTTGCAATCTCAGAATACTTTGCAGTATCTATCTCAGAGATACCAACTAATAAGATAAAGAAAGTAAGGATGACGGCAAGCATATCACCCCAGATCACTATCCAAGTAGCACCCTCATCATCACGATTCGATTTTATTAAAAATGGTCTCATTTATTTATCCCTCTCACTGGGGATTCTGTTCTTTTTCCATCTTTTTATACTTTTTTTGGAAAATCTTGTAATAGGATGTTCTTAAGTCTGGTGGGAGGAACGAGTTTAGTTTTTGCTCTATAATTCTGGGATTTGTACCCGATTGTATCATGAGAACTCCTTCAATGATTATCTGAGCTTGCAGGATTTCTTCTTCAGTCCTTGATCTCAATTTTTCTGCTACGGGAAGTAAAAAGAGATTTGCCATCATCGCTCCGTAAAAAGTCGTGACTAAGGCTACTGCCATGCCTGGACCTAATGTGTTGATATCGCCAGAACCTAGCCCCCTTAACATTGCGATAAGCCCTATCAGGGTTCCTATGAGTCCAAATGCAGGGGCGAACTTCCCAGCAGTACGGAATATATTTTCTCCGGCATAGTGTCTTGAATTGAGAAAACCTAAATCCGTTTCTAATACATCTCTTATCATCTCAGGGGTTTCTCCATCAACAATCATCTCAATCCCTTTTCTCAAAAATCTGTTGGGTATCTTTTTTGCTTCATCATCTAAGCTCAATAAAGACTCTTTTCTCGCCTTAAAAGCAAGATTGACTATCCTTCGGATATATGCTGAAGGTTTTTGAATATCCTTTCTAAATACATTAATTAAGATCTTAATCACACTCAATATTCTCGGAAAGGGAAAGCTGATAAGGGTTGCTGCTAATGTTCCTCCCATTGTAATCATGAGGGCGTTTTTATTAATGAAAACCATGAATCCCCCCTGCTGAAAGATAGCAATAAAAAGGAGGGCGCCACCACTTATTATTCCAAAAAAAGTTGTCATATTTTCTTGCCTCTAATTTTCGTCCTTATTTCTTTCTAGATTAATCATTTCTCTTTGTCTTTTAAATGAATAAGATATGACTTTTTCTTTGTCTTCGTCATTGATTGCTAAGAATTCTACGCCAAATTCATTGCTATCCTTTTCAGTAGCTTCAACTAATACCTTATAGATTCTTTTAATCCTTCCCATTGTGATTATAAATGAGGAATGTTTGTCGGGTAGGGGTATAATCAGATTTAATATATCCCCTTTTGACAAAGGATAATCGCATCTCATTCTTATTCCTCCTCCACTGATATCCTCGCAGGTTGCTTCATTTTGTTTTTGTTGAATTATTTCAAACTCCTCTTTATTCGGTAGTGTTTCAAGGAGAACGTCAAGCTTTTTATTGATATGTAACAATATATGATAAATAGCAGGATCAATGGATCTTGTAGTACTCATGGAGAATCTGAGTAAGGATGGATTTATAGGCAAATTATCCCTATCCATGGTTCTTTTAGAGATATATAATTCTCTGTTTTTTTTGTACCATTCTTCTTTTACTATTGAAAAAGAAATAAGAAATGAATCTCTTACCCTTGCCAAAAGCCTTCTATTTTTTCGATTTGGACTCGGTTCTTTTTTTAATAATTTTTTGCCTTCTTTAACACCCATTTCCCCTTTTCCTTAAATTTATTGTATTGTTTTATTATATAAAGCCTTAATTATGTATAGTATATCGGTTTTTTTATCATCAGACTTAACAAATAAATTTTACCATTCGAAAACTTATTCATTGACTTTGTCTTTTTTAGACAATAATATTTAAAAAGTTATAAAAGAGGCTGACTGTTTAAAAATTAAATAATTATCAATAGTTATAAAGATACATTCTATCAAGGCATATCGATTAAATTTCAGATAAGTATCCTTATTCCAAGCTCTTATAGTTTAAATAAAGCCATGTTCAAATTAAGAAGAGTGAATTCATTAAATTTGTAGTTTTTGAGATGTCTGAATTAAACAAGAAATATCATAGACTAAAGAAGATTTTAACAGAAATGAAAAAGGTCTTGGTGGCCTATTCTGGTGGTGTAGATAGCACCTTTTTGTTAAAAGTGGCCTTAGATACATTAGGAAGAGAAAGGGTTATTGCCGTAACAGCGAGATCTGAAACCTATCCATCGATAGAATTGAAAGCCGCTAAAAAAATGGCAGAGGCATACAAGGCTAGGCACATTATTATTGATTCGGAAGAACTGGAAATCCCGGGTTTTAAGGATAACCCACCTGATAGATGCTATTATTGTAAAAAAGAGCTATTTGGTAAATTGAGACGCATTGCAGATGGAGAAGGAATAAAATATATATTAGATGGAAGTAACCATGATGATTTAAGGGACTATAGGCCAGGAATGAAGGCTGCTAAAGAATTTGGTGTTAGGAGTCCTTTAATGGAGAGCGGATTAAAAAAGGATGATATCAGGAAGCTATCGAAAAACTTACAGTTAGATACATGGGATAAACCGTCCTTTGCCTGTCTTTCATCTCGTTTTCCCTATGGAAAAGAGATCACGAAAGAAAAATTAAGGATGGTTGATCTGGCAGAAAATTATCTTAGAAAATTGGGATTTAAACAGTTGCGGGTTAGATATCACGAAGATATTGCTCGTATAGAGCTCGGACAAAGAGATATGGAAAAAATTTTTGAAGAGAGGAGCTTGTTGGAAAGAATTGTCAAAAGATTCAAAAAGATAGGATATCTCTACATTACACTTGATTTAGAGGGTTATCAAACAGGAAGTATGAATAAAGTCTTATATTTAAAGAAATAAAGTTCTTGACAAGGACAATTTAAATTGCTAATTAGTTTCATTTTATAAAATTTTTTGATATAATATTATATCTGATCCTTATTTAAGGGGTTAAAATGAAAAAGATAGTTTTTATTGAACCAAAAGCCCCTGGTTTTCATTACTTTAGCCGTGTTGTTATACCCAGAGTAGGAAATATCCTTTTGGGTACTCTACTGAAGAAGAAGGGCTATGAGGTAAGGGTATACGTTGAGGAACTAAAAAGTTTAGATTTTAAAGAGATTCTCAAAGCTGATTTAGTAGGGATTTCTACAATAACAACAACAGCTCCAAGGGCGCATAACATTGCAAAAAGGGTTAAAAAAGCAGGGATACCTGTAGTTATGGGTGGTACCCATGTTACCTTCCTTCCTGATGAGGCATTAAATTATGCTGATTATGTGGTGAGGGGCGAAGGTGAGGAGACCCTTGTTGAACTGGTAGACTATCTGGAAAAAGGGGGGGATTTAAGAAAGATAAAGGGACTTTCCTTTAAGGAAAATGGGATAAATATTCATAATCCTAACCGATCCTTTTTAGAGAACCAGGAATTAAATCCAATACCCGATTATTCTCTGATTGAGGGATGGAAAGCACCAAAGGAGTTTGGTAAAACCTCTCGCTTTCAGTGGAAGTCAAAAGGGGTTGTTTCCATAGAGACATCCCGCGGATGTCCATATTCATGCAAGTTTTGTACGGTAAATGTCTTTTTTGGTAAAAATTACCGCTATAAGTCTGTTGATAGGGTTATGGAAGAGCTTAGATATCAGAAGGGTTCCCATATATTCTTTTGCGACGATAATTTTGCCTTCAATAAAGAGCGTACGAAAGAACTCTTAAGGAGGATGATAAAAGAAAAGATTCCTCCTGAGTGGAGTGCTCAGGTGAGAGCTGATGCGGCTAAGGATGATGAATTACTTTTTCTTATGAAAAAGAGTAATTGTTTCTGTGTCTTTGTTGGATTTGAATCTATTAATCCTAAAACCTTAGAACTTTATGATAAAAGACAGACCTTAGAAGAAATTGAGTATTCCATAAAGAGATTTCATGATTTTGGCATTAATATCCATGGGATGTTTGTCTTGGGTTCAGACGAGGATGATATAGAGACAATCAGGGAGACAGCAAAATTTGCAAAAAAGAATAATATTGATTCTGTGCAGTTAGCTATTTT
>Ga0307379_10011317_pt1 | contig 11720 bp, 13 predicted proteins | sample UN2MG_FD_202237 | JGI IMG/M metagenome (GOLD analysis project Ga0307379, IMG submission 202237) | Soil microbial communities from Risofladan, Vaasa, Finland - UN-2 | ecosystem: Environmental > Terrestrial > Soil > Coastal area > Acid sulfate soil | place: Finland: Risofladan, Vaasa | collected... | reverse complement strand
AGTTATAATAACGAGTTAGTAATCTCCACGATTTCAACATACGAGATATCTCTACGAGAGATAAAAAGATATTTGTGTACTCTCTTTTTTTATTTATTCCTAACACCTTAGATAAAAAAGACCTGACCTTTTGCGGAAACCAATGAATGAAGAACAAACCCGTATCATGAGAATCTATTGGCCACCATTTGTTAGGTGTTTCAATTACAATCAATTCCTTGGACAATCGTTTCATCTCCCTCAAAGCTGCATATTGTTTCTGGCGAGTTCCAAGATGCTCTGATGTTTCAAGAGAACTGAAGACATCACAAATCTTACTCTTAAAAGGTAAAGCAGATATATCAGCACATACGAATTTACTTTTATTACTGTATCCCAGCTCTATTGCTATAATCTTTGCTTTCTTAATTCTTTCAAAATTTATATCAACTCCTATTGCCAAATCTCCACCTTTATGAATGAAAGCAAAACATAGCCATCCAAGTCCACAAGAGCAATCTACTAAAGTACTTTTTTAACATTTAACCATTTCTCTATCGATTTGACAAAATTCTTCAAAAAATAGTCAATAGCTAACTCAGGTTGTAACCCACAATAAACCTCATTTTTTAATAAGTTTTCAATCTGTTTATATCTTTTTATTTCCATTATACAAGTTTTGCAAATTTATTAATGTGTATATTTCCCTAATTTTTTGAGCATTTTGCTTCCAGGTATGATATCTCTGTATTTTCTTCTGTAAATTGCTGCCAAGCTTTTGTCTCAGTTGTGGATTAGATATAAGTAATAATATTCTATCTGTAAGTTCATCAGAGTCTCCGGGAGTTATTAAGAGTCCTTCTTTTCCATCCTTTATAACCTCTTCAACAGGACCCACCTGAGGGGCAACCACTGGTTTTCCCATTGCTCCATATTCAAATATTTTGATAGGAGAACCATAATTGTTTGAGTGCGGCATTACACAGATATCCATTGCTGCTATATATTCTGGAACATCAATAAATGGAACTCCCCCTGTAATAGTAAAAAATTCTGTTATTCCTTCGGTTTTAAGAAATTCCGTGTAGTTGTTATTCTCATTAAAAGGACCTACCAGTAAAAAATGAACATCCTTTCTTTTTTTAACAATCTTGATAGATGCTTCAATAAGAACTTCTATACCATGATATTTTTCCATACTTCCTACAAAACCTATTACAACGGAATTTTCGGGAATTCCATATTCACTGCGGATATTTCTGCCGCATCTTTTATTATTAAATATATCTATGTCCACAGCATTGGGTAAGACAAAAATTTTATCAGGATGTAAACCTTTATCTGTGAAATATTGTTTAATATAGTTTGAAACAACAATCACGGCGTCTGCATTCTCAACCAACTTTTTTTGGATAAAAGCAATAAGTGGAATGAAATAGGTCTTTGTAAACCACTTTATATCAACAGGAGGAGCATTTATCTCAATAATGTATGGGATTTTCAATCTTTTAGAAAGTAAGAAAGTTGCAAAATGAAATGCACTCCACCTCTCGTATACAAAATCAGGCTTCGCTCTCTTAAAAATTGAAGTGTATTTCAGGTAAAACTGGAAATTATAAAACATTTTGTATAAGTCCTTCAATAAGGATGTAATGGTTTCTGGTAATCTTTCTTTCAAAGAGGTAAATTTCCTTTTTGCTTTTTGTTCACCTTTATTACCTCCAGCAAAAATGGGAATTACTTTAACACCCGTTTTTCTAAATGCATTTACAAGATTAATAATATGGGATACACATCCTGAATAGACAGACGAATTTATATTTAAACCTGGGTCCGCTACCACAAAAAATACCTTCATATTTTTTTTCTCTGATTGCTCTTCATTATACAAATGCTTCCTGCCAAAGAATAAAAGAAAAAAGCACCTGCATCACTATAAAAAATCGGGACATATAGAGTCGCCATTACATATAGAAATATTATGCCACTAAATCCGTAAGAAATTATTCTCCAGAATTTATCATTTGATATAGTAAATAAAATACTATTCATACGATATATTTGTAAAATAATGAGAAACAAAACAATCAATCCCAAAATCCCCCATTCGCTCAGAGTAGAAGCGATTTGGTTTATTCCGCTAAAGTCCAAAGAAAATTGTTGATAAATACTGCCCGTATAACTGCCAAAATAACTCTCAGACCAATTTCCAGGTCCAACACCCAAAATGCTACCATAAGGCTTATTTAATAACTCATTACATATAATCTGTATACTGCTGATTCGTCCCGGATTAATATCTGAGTACTTATTCTGCATTTGAATCATACGCTGGGGATTTGTAAGGTATGCCATTATATCATATCCTGTTAAGAAAGGGGTAATTTTTACTATGCCAAAAAATATTAGAGAAAAGAGAATAAAATAGGAAAAACGGATAATAAAATGCCTTCCAATATTTTTCAAGAGCATAAACACTATAACAAATGGTAAAAATATAAATGCGGCTCTGGACATTGCAAAGGGTAAAGGAATGAACAAAAGAAATAAATAAAACAGGGTCTTTCTTTTTTTATTTCCTCCATATATAAGATAGGCTATCAAAAAACACATTATACTGATGAGGTACAGACTTAACACTCCACTTCCTCCTCTGGGAAATGTTCCTGTAATAAAATCCCATTTATTCATCGCTGCACCTAGATTTAGGAGACTTGGTGTCCACAATAAATATTCGCTAACTGCAAAAAATACCTGTATAAAACCTACCACAATAAACGCTTTGACAATTTTCTTTAAGAATTGCTCATCAAAACCTGCATTTACAATTATGTAAAACAATAAGATATATTTAAGTGCTTTTCTAAACCCCATAAATGCAATTATCGGAGAGCTGTGATTGATAAAGGTAGAAATAATGCCTATCAATATAAATAAGAGAACAGGTATGTCTATTGGGGTTCTGACCAATTTATGCCTGCGGATAACCACAGGGACAGTTCTTAAAAACAGAAGCAAGATTGCAACATCCTTCAGCCAGGTTATCTGGCGGGGAACTATAAAGAAGGTTTTATTCAACCAGTCAAATAAAAATATAGAAATAAAAATTGTCCAGATACCTGCCTGAGGATATTTGAAGATTATAACCGCAAGGATACCGGCAAATACTATAAGCCAAAATTTGGGATTAGGATATGCAAAAGATTTACCAAGTATATACCCAAACAATAATAGTACTGGAATTAGAAATACTGGTTGAGTGATTATTTTTATAGTATTTATTCTTGGAAAAGTTAAGGATTTCATTGTTTTAGTTTAAATGTTTAATTAACTCTTGTTTCTCTATAAAGATATTTTTCCATAATTCAAGGTTTAATATCTTCCAAAGGACAGATACATTTTTATCGTTCCCTTTATCCATTTCTTCTATTATAATTGTTATTTTCCCTTCTTTAAGAAAGGTATTGCTATATATCCCAAGAGGTATCCGTAGTATTCATCTCCCTGCACCCACACATCAAGAGGAACAGAAACTATAGCCTTTTGTGCAGAATTCATTCCTTTTCGCCTTTCACCAGATCAAAAAGCCCTATCTCGTTTCTCTCAGATATTTTCTTTACAGATTTAACTATGGGGATGTTATTAACACGTTGAATATCAACAAATATATCTAAAATATGTCTTTCTTTCATTTTTACAAAAAGAAGTTTTATTTAATTCTCAGCACGTTTATCAATCTTTCGGGTGGCATTGTTAAAATTTTGTGCTTACTTTTGAAATTGTGAAACGAAACTTACCCGATCGTTCTTTCGGAATAGTATCAACGTACACAACTTTTATATTCATATTTCCCACAAATTTCTTAATCTCTGCCAAGAAATAATCTATTTCTTTTTTTGAATATTCCTTTCCTTTTACCATTTTTATTGTTAGATTATCAAGATCTTCTTGAATGATCTGGCATTGTTTAATGCCATGTAATTTCTTCACCACCAGCGTTAATGCTGGTCCAGCAACATAGCCCTTATCCTTTTTAACTATTAAATCGGTAGTTCTTCCAATCACTTTTTCTATAAGCGGAAGATTACGACCGCAAGGGCATTTCCGGGTTGATGAAATTCCAATATCTCCAATTTTGTATCGGATGAACGGCATCGCATAATTTGTAAGATCAGTTAGAACAATTTCGCCTAACTCGACGGGGGCAACTGGCTGGCCATCTTTTATAAATTCAACAACTGCTGTCTCTATGGAAGTATGGTAACCTGCATGATAGGAGCACTCGGTAGCATGCAAACTTGTTTCTCTACCGGAATAATAATCAAATGTTGGACAGCCAAACGCCTTTTCAATATTTTTCTTTTGATAAGGGTATAACATTTCTGCAGAAGTTAATACTGCCTTTGGACTTATATCTGCCTCTTTCCTATTTTCTAATAGATATTTCGCTACTATGTCGACTGCTGATGGATAGGCATTGATCACTTTTGGCTTGAACCTTCTCATTTCCTCTATGAACTTATCTAAGGTATGATATGTAATATTAAAGGCGTCCAACATCTTCAATCGAAACAGCCTATCATAAATTTTTTCTTTCAGACTACCATGGAGCGAAATATCTTGAGGAGCTCCCCATATATAGGCTATTTTATCTCCTATATTGTAGCCTGCCCATTCCCATGCTCTATATGCGACAGCCATATTCCAGGCGCTGGCTACTTTATTAGTATAAAATTGTAATGGCTCACCGGTAGAGCCTCCTGTAGAACTTAACAAAAGTTCTTTTTTCTCATAATTCTTGGCTATCATATCGTTAATATTGTTTCTAATATCAGCCTTTGTTAAGACAGGTAATTTTGCAAGATCTTTTACGGTCTTTATATTATTCGGCGTGAGTTTAAGTTTATTGAATATCTTACGATAGTAGGGAACATTACTATATGCATGAGAAAGCAAAGAATGGAGTCTTTTCAATTGCAGTGCTTTAAGTAACTCAAGACTCCACCACTGCGTTCTTCTTAAGAAATGGAGGTATGGTAATATCCTTTCTTTTTCTGGCTTCCTTACCTCAATCAATGGATAAATTACCTTTTCAAACAGAATAGGATACCTTTTCATTTTTTCAACTACTTCTAAAATTCTTTTTTTTTCCATTAAGTACTTAGTACTTTTTTATAAACTTCAATATATTTTTTCTGTTATTATCTTATGACTTGTATCGTTTTGCCATTTCAGAAGTTTTTCTCCTTTCTCAAACCTTTATTCTCAAATAAATATATCACTTTCAAGTGTTACTATTTTACACATTTTTCTATCTCCTCAGCAGATTTTTCCCAAGAAAATCTTTCTTTGATATAACTGTATCCTTCTTTGCCTCTTTGGACTCTATATTGTGGATTTTCAAGCAGAAATCTTATTTTTTCCGCAAGGGTATCAATATTATGCACAGGGAAATATTCCAATTTATTACCATAATTTTCTCTCAATATCTCCAAATCTGATGCAATACAGGGAATTTTTGCGTATAATGCCTCAGCAGGTGGCATTCCAAAACCTTCAAATGAAGATGGGAAAACCATAAATAACGACTTCCTAATTTCTTTCCATTTTGCATATTCATTCACTTTTCCTTTGAATTCACAATCAACATTAAATTTCCTTGCTAATTTCGTAAGAGTAGGTTTAAGATTGCCTTCCCCACAAATGACGAATTTTGGCCTATTCTTAATTTTTGATAAAGCAAAAATTACATCTCCAATATTTTTCCTTTCCTCTAATGCCCCTACGAAGATTATTTGGTTCTCTTTATTCTGTCCTGGCACAGCATCGGCAATTTCTTGGTCTATCCCAGGTAAAGCCACACATTTTACCTCCTGGGATAACCATTTCTCAACATATTTTTTTGTAGAATATGAGATAGCAATGATTGTATCTGATTTATAAAGTGCTTTCTTAAAACTATTCCACTCTTTTTCAAATCTTTTACCAAATTTAAAATCCTTCCATATATGTTTCAGCCACTCCGGACTCTCAAATACAAAATTTGCTACTTTACAGTCATTTCTTCTGGCGAGTTTAACAGCTCTTACTGTATCATCTATTTGAACGCCAAGAATACAATCGATATTCTCTTTTATTATAAGAGAATTTAATATCCAGTAATCATAAAAATGACAAAAAATCTTATCTAATAAACCTGCTCCTTTAAAAAATAGAGGGATTGATGGTCTTTTAATGAATTTCAATTCATTTGGATCCTCGAAAGGAGGGTTATGAGTGCAGACAAGAAAAACTTTATGCCCCTTATAAGATAAAGCTTGGGCAAATTTCATTACAGAATATGAGCCGCCCCTAAAATGACGATTACTGACAAGGAATAGAAGGTTCATTATTTAAGATAAATTCTTTAATCCACTGATGTGGTTATAAATTTCTATGTGCCGATAAGCAATTGTATTCCAGGCGAAATTATGAGAAATATTGAGAGCACCAACAGATATTTTCTTTCGCAAATCTTTGGAGAGTATCAATTCTTTTAGAGCCAATGCTAATGTAGTATAATCGCTGGGAGGCACAAGTATTATATTCTGGTGGTCAATAATATAATTTGGCAGATTTCCCGAATCTGTAGCAACAGTTGGAATACCACAAGTTAGAACTGTAACTAATGTGCTCTGAGCCATACTCACTCCATTTCCGAAAGGTAAAACGACGACATGCGATTTCTGAAGGAGCATTAGAGCGGTTTGGGGTGGTAGATAACCTGTAAAAACCACTTTTCTCCTGATTCCTATCGAATCTGAAAATTCAACAATTTCTCTATAAATTTGATTCTGAGCTATCCCCCCTAAAAAAACCAGTTTAATATGAAAACCTTCATCTATCAGTTTCCCAAATGCTTTAAGAAGCATTGTGTAATTACGGTCATCTCGAATAAAACCATAGCAAGTCAGCAAATACTCACCATTGTTAACTTTTACGAGGCGATTTATATCCTCTGGTATTGTGAAGGAACTATGCTGTAAAGTATATGCTGTTCCAATAGGTATTTCTGAAAATCTTTGTCCAGCAGCTGGTCGTAAACTTAACAATGTATTCTTATCACGATTATTTGAGACAATTATATGGTTAGCAAAAAGAAGTGGAGCTATCAACAAACGTTTTTTAATGAACCTGGGCATTTTAAATTGGAGATTGGGCAAATGGGTATCGTGGAAGGTAACAACTACAGGGGATTTCTTAAGGAACATTGGAAGAAAATTAACCCAAAACCTTCTATCGAATGTTCCTGTTTGGTATTGAATATGGATTATATCTGGATTTATTGCCTTGGCAAATTTTCTGATGACGGATGATACACGAAAATCCCATCTTCTAATTTCATCAAAAATTCTTATACCAATTTTTGCGTACTCATTTTTTCTTCTTGAAATTTTAGGATGTTGGGAGGTAAGCACAAATACTTTAATTCCATGTCTTGCAAGTGCAGTTGCAAGATTTGCAGTGTAATCACCTACCCCACATTGTTTATCAGGAAAACTTCCCGAAATTAAAAGAATTTTCATAGATTATGCGACTGTTTTATCTTTGAGTAAAAGATTCCTAAATCAAGAAATATTCTTCCCAAAGTTTTAACAAACGATAATTTTGTAAACGGTATGTGATGAGGTATAGTTCGCCTTAGAATTTCTCCACCGCTCAATCCTTGTAGGTGCCAGATGTATAAATTGTTCTGTCCGAATAAAAATTGTTTTTTTAAATAATGCCTCAAACTCTTGGCATACCAGTGGGTGAAAATTACATCAGGGCAGTACTTCAATTTATATTTCTTTACATACCTTAGCCCGAATTCGGTCTCGTTAAAACCCCAAATAATATTCTCATCAAACAATCCTACTTTTTCAAACACTTTTTTTCTAAAAGCCATATTACCACCGCGCAGGACATCAAAATTAACATATGCAGATTCATCACCAGGATAAAATTCCGAACTAATAGTTTTGAAAATATCATTCCGGGGATGGACTACTCTGCCTGTAATTCCCATTTCATTCTTCATATGTTTAAGAATCTTTTCTACCCAATCGGGGGCAGGAACCCCATCTGCTTCTGTAAAGGCTATTATATCGCAACTTGCTTTCTTAATGCCCTCATTTCTTGCTTTGGATACTCCCTCAGAAGCATCTACCACTATAAGTTCAAAATCTTTACATGTCTGTTTTTCTAATGCTGCAAAACAGGGCTGTTGCTTATGATATTTAATTGTATAGACAACGACGCTTACTGCTGTTTTTTTCATCATTAACAATCCCTAATCTTAAGACAATTTTGAGAGAAATATTGACATAATCTCGTTATTTCTTATAAACAACTAATCACAAATACTCATAACTTATACTTATTTTTTCTCAAATAAAGCTATAAATTTAACATAACATGATGGATCTACTTCTTTTTCGTTTTCAACAAGAAATAACTTAAAAGACAATTGTTTTTTATTGTCGAGAACTCTTTCCCTCAGTTGCTCAATGTTATAAAAACGGCCATGACGCTGTCCGTATCCACGAAGATAAACGGGCTTAGCCCCTTGGTCCCATAAAATCCCTTTTCTATCTACGAAGGGATCTGTCAAAATAATATATGATTGACTAAGGTATAGTGGAATAATACATAATTTGCTACCCTTTTTAAGCAATCGATCAGCTTCAATAATGAATTGTTTGTCATAATCCCTTTCAAAATGTTCAAAGGAACAATGCAAAGTCATCTTTGTCACTGATTTATCAGGGAGAGGAATTGATGCGGCATTACTACCTATTGTTTCATCATGAATTCCCGTGGGATAGATTATGTCTTGCCTATAAACTTTACATCCGTAGAGCTTCTTCACAATTTTCGCAAAAGGAGAATTGCTACTTGCTATATCTATAAAGATATCTTCTTTTGAAAAATCCAATAGTTTTATTGACAAAAAATGTTCAAGTGATTTTTCAGCTAACACTTTCCCATAGATATTGGGAGAATAATCTGCACTCGAAACAAAATCCAAATATTCTTGAATGTTTATCTTGATTGGATGGATACTAATGCCTTCGTGTTCTAGTTTATCTATTATAAAATCTACTTTAGATTTTGGGAAAGAAGTCATAATAAAAAGATTTAATTGATATGCTATTATCCATACAATTTTCTTGAATACATTGCGTGTTTTGCGGAGGTTCCACTCGAAGCTCACTCGCAGTGCAGTTCCAAATCCTTGTTCTTTGAAAACCTTACTAAATTTCTTAGCGAGTGTCATTAATTATCTTGTTCGTATTTTAAAACGCATCATTTCTCATAGATAGTCCTGAATTGTATCTCACAGCAAAGTAATGGGTCATTAGAGGAATTTTCTTTGCAGAAACCAAACTCTGCGTAACCGTTGAGAAAGGCGAATTCCTAAAATGAATTTAAGGAACAGAATTATAAATTCTCTATAGGTTATGATAGATGGATCCGCCCTAAACGTTCGAGAAAGAAAAGTTATTCCAAAACCTTTTCTATGTGTCAAGTAATGCTCCTTAGCCAATTCTATACAAGCTCTTGATAGACTTTTCCTTTGAAGTAAAGTCCTATATCTATCGAAATATTTGGAACCGTTCACAAACCTTTCAAATAACTTACGAGCTTCTGAGATACTCAACCCATTGGCTTTTGCTGTACGATAATAACGCTTAAAATACCAAAAGAGAGGCCGAGTTCCGCAATGCTTTAAAAGGATGCTTAAAATCTCTGGCCAGAAACTTTCCCAATGAGCCGATTTTGCGGCGGAATGAATGCGGAAATTTGCCAGGACTTTGGGAATGTAGGCAATCTTGAATTTTTTAGCAATTCTAATCCAATAATCATAATCCATTGCCCTATGAAGGCTGATATCCAAAAATCCTATCTCCTGTATAGCTTTTCGCCTAAAAAAAACTGTTTGTTGAGGAATAAAGTTTAATGCTTTATTGGTAAGTAAATAATAGTCAAAATCAAGTTTATCTACAAATTCTCCCACCTTCTGACCCTTCTCATTAATAAGATTACATTGACCATAAACCATTCCAACATCCTGATGAGTGGTAAGGAATTCAACTGCAGTTTTCACTGCATCTATTTCGGATGTATCATCAGAGTTAAGCCAAGCAAGGATTTCCCCGGTTGATAAACGAAAGCCCTTATTAATTGCATTAGATTGGCCTTTGTCGGGTTCTGATTTCCAAGTCAATCTATTGTTATATTTTCTAAGAATTTTTAGAGTATTGTCAGTAGAACCACCATCTATTACTATATACTCAATGTTAGGATAGTTTTGATTTAATACACTTAGAATAGTCTCCTCGATAAATTCCCCTTGGTTTAAGGAAGGAGTTATTATTGAAACTTTCGGAAGATTCATAATTTAACCATTAACCAATAGCTTGTTTATATACTTGAAGTGTTTGATTTGCTGTTTTCTCCCAGGTATATTGCCTTGCTTTCTCAATACCTTTCATACCCATTTTTTTTCTAGTATTCTCATCTAAGATTTTTTCAAGTTCGTTTGTAATAACATCAACTTCGTTGGGATTGAAATAGATTGCTGCATCACCGCCAACTTCAGGCATTGAGGAAGCATTTGAGCACAAAACGGGGCAGCCACATGCCATTGCCTCAAGAATGGGTAATCCAAAACCTTCATAAAGGGAAGGAAAAACAAGAGCTACGGCACTATTATAGGCTGATATTAAATCTGCTTCCGACATCTCTTTAATATGTTTTACGTCATCATTTATTTTTAATCGATTAATTATATCGACTTCTAATGGACTAAATTCCTTTTCTCCTCCTATTAATAACAGTTGAAAATTTTCTCTTTGCGGAAGCAAAGAAAATGCTTTTAATAGATTGATGACATTTTTATAAAGCAATCTACGACCTATATATAGAAAATATGGCTTCTCAATTCTATATTTTCCTTTAAAATTTCTTAATAGACTCTCATTATTGACTCTCTTAAATTTTTGATTTATACCCGGATAAACTACTCTTATTTTAGACTCAGGTAAGTGATACAATGAAATAAGGTCTCTTTTCGTATTTTCTGAAATTGCAATTATTCTTTCGGCTTCGCCAATAACTTTTCTTTTTTCTTTAATAAAAGAAATCGACTTTTTATCTGAAAAGTATTGTGGAAAAAATTCATAAATCATATCATAAACTGTCATAATTTTTGGAATTTTACTCCATTGTTTACTTGTATAATATGTGCTATGAAAAATATCTGGCTTAATTTTAGTAGAATATCTTCTCATTACACCGTTTTCAATGAAATTATATATCTTCATTGGCAATTTTGATTTACTTTTCAATAATTTTATGTTAGAAATCTTCTGCATTGAAGGCTCTATTGAAAAAGGTTTCAAATAGAGATAAAATTCATTACTTCTATCTATCTCTGCCATTTTGGGGAGTAGGTTAGACCAGTATGAAGTTATCCCGCCAACTTTCTGAATCCAGAAGATATATCCATCAATAAATACTTTCATTTCCCTGCTTCTATCGTTTCAACACTAATCCTACTTACATTTAGAAAATATAAAGTAGAGATTAAATCTTGAGAATGTAATTTCATGCTACCTCCGTTATTCTCTTGCGCATTTTATCTTGAGAAGCTCTTCTCTTTCCGCTGGAATTGATTTGACATTCTCCTATATCTTCTTGAGTTTTGAACATTCAGA
>Ga0307379_10011316_pt1 | contig 11720 bp, 4 predicted proteins | sample UN2MG_FD_202237 | JGI IMG/M metagenome (GOLD analysis project Ga0307379, IMG submission 202237) | Soil microbial communities from Risofladan, Vaasa, Finland - UN-2 | ecosystem: Environmental > Terrestrial > Soil > Coastal area > Acid sulfate soil | place: Finland: Risofladan, Vaasa | collected... | reverse complement strand
TGGCGGCTACGGGCGTCGACATCCTCATCGCCGATTTCGAGGGCAAGACGTACGGTGAGGGCTGGCAAGTCGAAGGGGAGGCGTTCGGCAAGGCGCCGGCCAAGGGCACGCTCGGGAGCCAGCAGCAAGTGACCGGCTTCGAGGGCAAGGGGCTGGTGAACACCTTCCTCGGCGGCGACCCGCCGACGGGCAAGCTCACCTCGCCCGAGTTCACGATCGAGCGGGACTACATCAAGTTCCTCATCGGCGGGGGCGGACACAAGGACAAGACCTGCATGAACCTTCTCGTTGGGGGCAAGGTTGTCCTTACCGCCACGGGCCCCAACATCCAGGCAGGCGGCAGCGAGTTCCTCAACTGGGAGAACTGGGACGTCCGACAGTACAAGGGCAAGACCGCCGTCCTCCAGATCGTGGACGCCGCGTCGGGCGGCTGGGGACACATCAACGTCGACCAGATCTCGCAGAGCAACACGCAGGCGAAGAAGAAGCCGTTCGCCGCGCCGAAACCAGGCCGCAGCGCCAACCCGCACGAGGAGAACGCCCAGGAGATCAAGATCACGGGCAAGTACATCATCTTTCCCATCTCGAACAGGGGCCAGCGCGGCCGGATGACGATCACCGTCGGCGAGCAGCTCGTCCACAATCTCGACTGCGACTTCGCCCCGAACACGGACGCCATCGACTGGTGGACCTACCTGGACATGTCGGAGTACATCGGCAAGACGGCGAAGGTCGTCGCGAGGGCCGACCCCAACGTCTGCAAGCTGTTCGAGTCGAGCGACACGATCCGTCACCTCCAGCCGCTCTACGACGAAGCGCTGCGCCCCCAGTTCCACATGAGTCAGATGCGGGGCTGGAACAACGACACGAACGGGCTGCTCTACTACGACGGGCTGTACCACTTCTTCTGGCAGTGCAACCCGGCCGGCCGGGGCTGGGCCAACATGTACTGGGGACACGCCACGAGCCCGGACATGGTCCACTGGACCGAGCACGACCGGGCGCTGCGTTCCTTCGGCGGGAATGTGAAGAATCGTCATCCGAAGATGGCCGTGAAGAACTGCTTCTCCGGTAGCGGCAATGTCGATCTCTACAACACGGCCGGCTGGCAGAAGGGCGACGACAAGACGCTGGTCCTGGCGTTCACGGACACGGGTTGCGGCGAATCACTGGCCTACTCGACCGACCGCGGCAAGACGTGGAAGTACTACGAGGGCAATCCGGTGATCCAGCACTCGGGGCGCGACCCGAAGCTGATGTGGTACGAGGCGGGCAAGCACTGGGTCATTGCCGTGTTCGACCAGGACCGGGACAAGACGATCGGCCGGAATATCGCCCTCTACATGAGCAAGGACCTCAAGACATGGGAGCTTACGAGCAAGATTCCGGGCTTCTTCGAATGTGCCGAGATCTTCGAACTGCCCGTCGACGGCGATGCCAAGAAGACCAAGTGGGTCATCTACGCCGCGGACGCCCAGTACGCGATCGGACATTTCGACGGCAAGAAGTTCACTCGCGAGCACGAGGGCAAACACCGCGTCCACTGGGGTTCGTATTACGCCTCGCAGTGCTTCAGCAACAGCCCTGACGGTCGCGTTATCCAGGTCGGTTGGGCGCGGATCAACATTCCTGACATGCCGTTCAACCAGGCGTTCACGGTGCCGACGAATCTCACGCTGCACACGACGAAGGACGGCGTGCGCATGTTCGTCACGCCGATCAGGGAGCTCGAGAAGCTTCGCAAACCGGAGCCGAAGACGGCCGCGAACACCGAGCTGACGGCCGAAGCCCCCCTCGTCGAGCTCGACGTGAAGGACCAGCTCTTCGACATCGTCGTGACCTTGAAGAAGGGCACCGCCACGAAGGCCGTTCTCCAATTCGGCGAGAATGCGGCGACGTACGACTTCGCGGAGGGGAAGCTCGACGAGATGCCGCTGGCGATGGAGGACGGCAAGGTGACGTTCCGCGTCCTGGTTGACCGTCCGATGTACGAGTTGGTCGGCGGGGGTGGGGCATGCTACAAGACCTCCGCTCGTCGGGACATGGGCAAGCCGATCGGCACGATCTCGTTGACGGCGCAGGGCGGTTCGCTGACCGTTGAATTGCTCAAGGCCTACGAGATGAAGTCGGCCTGGAAGAAGAACTGAGAATCACCGGTAGCGGCCCACAAGGGTCTGTCACACGCCGGTTGAGAAACCCGGGACGCCATACTACTTGCTCTTCCTTGGCCTGCCGGGCTTGCCGGGGAGGAGAGGCGGGTCGAGAAGCGATTCGATTAGTCCGTATGGCGTCCCGGGAGTTCCGGATTTCGGTACAAAGCCGGGGATTTCACGAACGGCGGGTCCCGAATCCCGGGATCGGCTGTTATCGCGATTATCTTCTCCGCCAAGAACAAGAGCCTCTGCTTGACCGGCGCGCACCGGAAGTAGCCGCGTATGGTTCCGACAATCAGCCGCAGCCCATGCCGCTTGGCAGCAAGCAGTCTAGCGAATCCAGGAGTGCCCTGCTGGACCTGCCGTGGACACCGATGACTGCTGTCTGGGTCGGCGAAGCGCGTTGCGTAGTATCGTGTCACACGACTGCCAACGGTCACGGGCCGCATCGTGTTGAGCATCTATAGGAGTTATCTCGAATGAGTGTACTGACGCAGGCAGGACGGGCCGCGACTGGGATGTTGGTGTTTGCTCTGGCCCTGGCCGTCGCAGAAGCGGGCGGAGTCGTGGCGCTGGAGAAATCGCTGGTGACCGGCGAGGCCCTTGGGCGGTTGGCGGTGGGCGGTCGGCTGGACGTGGACCTGCACGCCGAGTTCATGGCCAGCCGGACGTTTGACAGCAACACCGTGCTGAACTGGTACAACTGCGGGTTCTCCGGCGGGGGAAGGAACAACCAGGTCGGCGGGGCGTTCGGCGACTTCGGGCTCCGCGTGCCGCACACAGAGCGCGACGAGAAGTACCCGCGCGCCACGAGCGTCCGGGGGACCCCGGCCGTCCGATTCGACGGCGGCGACGTGCTGGTGGGCAACTTCGCCGTCGAGGATGCCGCGGCCGGCACGGAGGACTTCGCGCTGGAGTTGTGGCTTCGCGACAGCTACTGGCAACGCGACAGCTCAAGCCCGGGCCCGGAGGTGATCCTGGGCTGGCAGTCACAAGACGGCCGCGAGACGTCCGCGCCGCTGACATACCCAAAGGGCTTCACCGGCGGGGTGGAGCTTCGCCACCTGGTCGTCAACTGCACAGTCGCCGGCGAGACGCAGTGGGTCGACGGCAAGAAGGTCTCTTCGGGCCCGCGGAAGATGGTCATCCGCAAGGGCCACCGAATGGTCCTCGGGGGCGCGTCGGCCTCGAAGCCGTCGTTCGTGGGCGAGATCGCCGCCGTCCGGCTGCACGCCAAGGCTCTGACCGACGAGGAGATCGCCCACAACGTCCGCGGCGGCGCGATGCTGGGCACGGAGCTGCACTCGTGGTGGCGGACGGACCCGAACGCGTGGTGGGTCAAGGAGTCCGCCCATTTCCGCCACTGCGTGGACAAGAAGGAGATGGCCGCCTGGAGCGACGGGGACCGCGCCGCCTTCCACCAGCGCGTGCCGGCGATGTTCGAGATGGCCGAGAAGCTCTACCGCCTGTACTCGGAGCGGCTTGCGCTTCGCATCGGCGTGGTCTCCAGCAAGCGGGAGTTCCGCGGCGACGGCGTCAAGTACAAGATCCCGATCCAGCCGTCCAGGGGAAGCTGGATGGGCTGGGACGGCAAGCGAGGTTTTGGCTGGGCGTGCCAGGGGGCCGGTCACATCAACCCGCACGAGCTCGTTCATGGCTGCCAGGGCCAGACCGGCGGCGCGATGCAGGGCAACTACTGGGAGGCCCACGCGAACTTCCCGCAGACCTACGCGGGCGTCTACCAGACGCTGCCGCCGACGACCTGCTCACGGGTGAGCATGTTCTTCCCGGCCAACGGGCGGTGCTACTACCACGCGAGGCTCATGTTCGAGCACCTCGCCCAGACGCCCGAGTACGGGCCGATGTTCATCTCGAAGCTCTGGTACGACTCCAGCTCCGAGGCGGAGAAGAACGAGTACCCCTGGCGGGCCTTCTCTCGCTTCGACCCCGATCCCGCCACGCCGCTGGCCTACGAGTGGGCCAGGATGGCCCAGCGGTGCGTCACGTGGGACTTCGAGATCTACGGCGACAAGCCGGCCGACCTCTACAAGCAGGACGCCAAGCGCGGCGAGGCGGATATTCTCCGCTACGGCCGCACGCTGCTTGAGCCGGTCCCCTTCGAGGCCGGCTGGTGGCGGGCGCCGATGGAGATGGCGCCGCAGCAGCTCGGCTGGAACATCTGTCCGCTCAAGCCCGCCGCCGGTGAGGTGACGGCGGAGCTGTCGGGCTACGTCAACCCCGAGCGCGGCTCCGACTGGCGGGCCGGGTTCGTGGGTGTCGACGCCGCCGGCAAGCCGCGCTACGGTGCGATCGCCGGCGCCGGTGAGGCCCTGCGGTTCAAGACGGGCGAGGACATCAAGGAGCTCTACCTCGTGGTGTGCGCCACGCCGACGAAGGTCATGGCCGTCAACATGACCGGCGATTACCGTTCGCAGGAGCAGGAGCACATGCCCTACAAGGTCCGGCTGACCGGGTGCGAGCCGCTGGACGTGCTCGCGCCGCCCAAGCCCGCCGAGCCCGGCGCAAAGCACGCCAACGGCGGCGGGTTCGTCGCGGCGACGGCGAAGGTCGACCCGACCGCGTACGTCGGGCCCAACGCCCAGGTGCTCGGCAAGGCGAAGGTGCTCGGCGCCGCCCGCGTCGAGGACTTCGCCATCGTCAAGGACACCGCAACTGTGCAAGATCGCGCCCGGATCAGCGGCCGGGCCGTCGTCAGCGGCAACGCGGCCATCCGCGACCGCGCGAAGCTGCGCGACTATGCGACGGTCACCGGCAACACGGTGATCGGCGATGACGCGCGGATCCTGGAGCACGGCTACACCGACCGCGGCTGCTCGGAGGTCTACGGCGGTGCGACGATCAAGGGCGTCGCGTGGGCGGGAGGGCGAATCGGCGGGACGGCGATCCTGGACGGGCATTACCGCAAGAACAACCTCATTGAAAACGGCGTGTGGTTCACGTGGAGCTGGGGCATAGGCCAGAACCCCGGCGAGCACAACATCAATCTCGGAGGGCTGTACGCGCAGTACCTCTTCGAGGACGCCCACCCCGTGCTGGCCCGCGACACCTACGGCGCGACGCACGCCATCCTGCACGGCAAGCCGAAGACCAAGGCCTATCCGCTCCGGAAGAAGACCAAGTTGCATTCCTACACCCAGAGCTACGGCCGCAAGGAGAAGGTCGAGTTCACCATCCCCACGGCCGGGACGGCATTGGCGCTCAACGGGCGGGACCAGTGGCTGGAGCTGCCGCGCGGCGTGGCGGACTTCGGGGACATATCGCTCGTCGCAACGGTAATGCACACCGGCGGCAAGGCGAACCAGCGGCTGATCGAGTTCGCCGCGGACGCCCGGACACGGATGCACCTGACGTGCGCCGACGCGACGGGCCGACCGGCCTTCGTGATCACCGCCGGCGGCAAGACCCAGACGCTGCGGTCCTCGAAGGCGATCCCCGGGGGCAAGTGGGCCACGCTCACGCTCACGCTCGGCGGCGACACGGCGGTCCTTCAGATCGACGGCGAGACCGTCGCGCGGAGCGACCAGATCACCCTCAACCCCGACGACCTGCGGGCGACCTCTTGCCTGGTCGGCCGTGGTCTGGAGGGCGACTTCTTCGCCGGCGAGATCGAGGACGTGAGCATCTACAGCGTCCCCCTGGTGGACGAGGCCCCGCCGACCCCGGACCCCGCCGAGTGGTCCATCACGCCGATGACAATCTCGGGGTCGACCGTCGTGATGCGGGCGGAGCCCGGCCGGGATCCGCTGGGAACCGTCGAGTACTTCTTCGAGGAGACCGCCGGCGCCCCCGGCGGCGACGACAGCGGGTGGATCAAGTCGCCGCTGTTCCGCGACGACGGGCTGCGGGCCGGCTCGCAGTACGCCTACCGCCTCAAGGTCCGCGACATCCACGGAAACGAGACCGGATGGTCGAAGACCGCGACGGTGGCCTGCAAGAAGCCCAAGGCGTTCGTCCAGGGCGCCGACCGCGACGGAGTGATCGTGATCGAGGCCGAGAGCTTCATCCGCAAGACGGCCGCGCCCGACGGGCACGAGTGGAAGCTCGATACCTCCCGCAAGGGCTTCGTCGGCGCCGGCTCGATGAAATCGGTCCCCGACAGGCAAACCCAGCACGACGGCGACCTCATCGGCCGCACGCCGCGGATGGACTATGCGATCGAGTTCACCAAGACCGGCCAGCACTGGGTATGGGTTCGCGGGTTCGGCTCGAACCCCAACACCGACTCGGTCCATATTGGCCTCGATCTCGACGCCGCCGATTGGGGCCGCAATGTCCAGACGGGCTGGGGCAAGTACATCTGGAATCGCCACCCGAAGCCGGTCGACGTTCGCAAGGCGGGCGTGCACACGCTGTCGATCTGGATGCGGGAGGACGGCTCGGTGCTGGACCGGATCCTGGTGACCTCCTCGGCCGGCTACAAGGTCGACGGCCCGGTAGATCCGATCACCCGCGGCACGCTGGGCGAAGGGCCGGCCCAGTCGCCTCAGAAGTAGACACCCGACAGACACACCAAGTGACGCGCCGGAGGATTGGGATCGTCGGCGTCGTGGCCGCGGCAGTGCTGACTTGGCCGGTGTCGACCGCGCAGGCGGGGACCGAGGAGTCGGCCGGAAGCCGGCCGAAGCTCGCGCTGATCATGGCGGACGACATGGGCAAGTCGCTCGGGGCGATCTCGCTGCCGGCGGAGGGCGGCTCGCCGACCGTCGAGTCGCTCAAGGCCTACGAGATGAAGTCGGCCTTGAATAGTGTCAAGGGGCAGGCAAGATGGCCCATTAAGGGACACTGTAGCATGGATACAGAGCGACTTACTCCCATCCGGAGGGATTAGCGCTTGTTTGTCGGCCCTGACTGCCGTTTCCGGCGCCTGGCAGGCCCTCGCCATTAGGCGCGGCCAGCTACAACCACGCAGGGAACCTGCCCTGTCGGTCTGCAGCAAGCGCCCCGACGCTGTGAAGCTCTGTAACGTTGCTACAGTCTCGCGATTCTTCGCGTTTTGACGTTGGCTAAACCGACTTTCGAGGTAGAATATCGAAAGTGGCGCGCTGTCTATGTGAGCCTGGCAGCGGCTGATACCGTCCGTGGAAGTGAGGAGAGCGGCTTGACACCGCACGGGGCTGGTAGTGTTGCCGTGTCGGCACCAGTGTGCCTATGGTGTGGAGTTTGCTCGCGCAGACGCCTGACATAGGGAGGAGGGAACATGATGTTCACTCGAAAGAATCTGGCCGTTCTTGCCGTCGCCGTGGTCGCGCTGGCCGCCCCGACCGCCCGGGCGGACATCCTTCTGCCCAACGTCGATTTCATTCTCAATCTGCGGAATTTCGACATGGGGTCGACCTACTCGATGGAGCAGCCCCCGGTGAAGACCGACGGCCCCATCGGCGGCGAGGACGGCGAGGACGGCTGGGGCATCTTCAAGGTCACGGCCATCACCGACACGTCCGCGAACGTCCTCTGGGCCGATGGCCAGGACGGCATGGAGCTGACGGGCGTCTTCTACGGCCTCGTCGACACCGGCGCCTCGTGGGACGGCAGCGAGTGGAAGATCACCGGCAAGGGCCTCCAGGTTGACTTCTGGCACAACCCGAAGGGCTCGTTCAATCCGGCCCCGGGCTCGTTGGGGCGAATCGGCGTCAGCGGTTACCAGGGCATCACGAACGTCGGCGGCACGAAGATCCTCTCGGCCGAGACTCGGGCGCCGGGCGTTTTCGGGCTTCCGGAGTTCCAGTCCACGGTCAACGTCGCCGGGTTCGGCGATTCCCGGGCCTGGGCGGACGTCATCACCACCGTCGGCACGCAGCCAGCGAACTTCAGCACCGGCTCGCAACTGGGCGGGACGGACCTGTACCTGTCCTCGGACGTCTTCTTCCCCGGCACGGTGGCGGACTGGCAGTTCGAATCGTCCGATCTCGTCAAGGGCCGCTTCGTCCCCGAGCCGTTCAGCCTCGGCCTGCTGGGCATCGGGGCCGTCGCGCTGCTGCGTCGGCGCCGCCGGGCATAGCCGCCTGACGAGCCTCCTCTCGCGAGAAAACAGCTCTCCGGGGCCTGCCCCGGGGAGCTGTTTTCTTGCGCCCCGGCCGAATCAGTCACGGACGATGTGGCTGTACGTGCGGTACGGGCGGCCCTGGTAGATCAGGTCGCCCCGCTTGGCGTAGGCCCGCGCGGGGGCCTTTCGCACGGCCAGCGGCTCGGTATGCGGCAGGGGGGTGTCCTTCGGCTCGTGGCAGCCCATGCAGCCCTTCGTCTCGCCCGGGCGGACGTAGTTGAACGCCGTCTCGTGGACGATCACCCGCCGGCCGGCGTCCAGCAGCTCGAACCGCAGCGGCGTGTCGGCGGGGACTTCCACGAAGAACGAGCCGTCCTTCTCCAGCGGCGTCTCGCCGAGCACCCGCGTGCGGAACGAGGCGTTGGCGTTCATCGTCAGGCCCTGGAACCGGGCGGCGATCACCCGCACGTACCTGGCCGCCCCGCGGTCGTACGGCAGGTCCGAGTGGAACGCCGAGACGCAGTAGATCCGCCCGAGGCGGCTGGTCGGATCGACCTGCGAGCTCAGGACCGTCGGCGCGGGGCGCTCGAAGACCGCCAGCGGCTCGACGTCGCTGCTCTCCGGGTCGTCGTAGACCCGCACCGTCCGCCGGCCCGCCAGGTCGAACAGGTAGAGGCCGTAGCCGTTCTTCCGCAGGTCGTACCACGGCGCGTGGGCGACGAACACCCACGGCCAGGCCCCGCGCGGCGAGTCCGGCCCGGCCGCCGGGTACGGCGAGGTGTAGCGCCCGTGGGGGTTCATGTCGTCGTGGTTGTGGATGTAGACCTCCTCGCCGCCGGCGAGGTTGATGATCTCGGGCCAGACCGGCCGCTCGCAGTCGGTCCGCGGCAGGGCGGGGTCCACGACGGAGAGCCCCGCGGGGGTGATGCAGACGACCCGGCCGTCGGGCAGCTCGCGCGGCTGGCTGACGGCCACGCCGATATGATGCCCCCGCGGATGCCAGCCGGAGTACTGGAGGCTGTCGGGCGTGGGGCGGATCGGCGTGAAGTACGAGCCGCGCATCGCGCCGTAGAACAGGTCGTCGCCGCTGCCGTCGGGGCGGATCGTGCGGAAGACCGTCTCGATCCGCTGCATGAAGTTGTCCGTGGGCACCGGCCCGGGGCTGCCGTCCTGGGCGTAGAAGCGGTAGCTGGAGTACACCACCCACCCGCTCCGCAGCACGACGGGGTCGTAGTCCTGGTTCGGGTTGAACGTGACCTGCTGGATGTCGGAGCCGTCTGCCCGCATCGCGTACAGCACCCGCGAGCGCTCCTGGTGGTAGTACTCGTGGTAGCCGGCGCGATCGGAGCAGAAGAGGATCCGCCCGTCGGGCAGATACGCCGGATCGACGTCGTTGCAGTTGCCGGAGGTCAGCGGCCTCGGCTCGCCGCCGGCGAGGTCCAGCTCGTAGATGTGGAACCCGTCGGTCTTCGCGTCGCGCCGCATGGCGAAGACGATCCGCCGGGCGTCGAAGCTCAGCTCCGCGCCCTGCACGGCGCCGCGGCCCTGGAGATTCGTCAGGTTGCGGAGCTTCTGCTTCTCCGGCGGCCAGACGGGGCTCAGCAGGTAGAGGTCCTCGCCGGAGTGGTACCACGGGGTCTTGTCGACGAAGTACGAGTCGCGAAAGCCCATGTTGCTCTCGGAGCGGTTGCGGGTCTTCAGGAAGACCAGGGCCCTGGGCATCGGCGGCAAGGGGGCCTCCGGCGGCCCGGCGGCCCCTTCGATCCGCGCCACGGCCTCGGCGGCGGCATCCCGGACGATCAGCACCGGGTCGCGGAGGGCCATCTCGCGGAGGCGGGCCAGTTGGCCTCGCGCCCGCATCGAGCCCAGCCCGCGGCAGGCGGCGTGGCGGATGACGTACAGCGGCCGGCCCGCCGCCTCCGCGAGCGTCCTGGCGGCCAGGGGCCCGCCGAGCTCGCCCAGCGCCAGCAGGGCCGCGTACGTCACGCGGACGTTCGGCATGTCCGGCGGGGCGAACTCGGGCGTCTTGACGTTCCGGGCCTCGGGGGTCCGGATGCGGATGCGCTGGCCCCGGCCGATCTCCCAGTAGTAGTTGGGCTGCTTCGGCAGCATCGCGGCGAGGTCCTCGGCCGCGGCCGGGTCGCCGAGCCGCCCCAGCGCCCGCGCCGCCCAGTAGGCGGCGACCTGGTCGTTGGTCTTCAGCAGCGCCCGCAGCGGCTCCGCGGCCGCCGGGCTGGGGTGCTGCCACAGCGCCCAGGCCAGCAGCCCCGCGACACGAGTGTTCCGTGCGAGCCGCTTGAGGGCCCCCGCCGCCGGGGCGCCCCGCTTCGCCAGCTCCAGGGCCGCCTGGGGGCTCTGCCGCTGGACGACGGCGTCGAGCAGCTCCCGCTCGCGCGTCGGCGCGGGCTGGGCAGGCGACCGCGAAGCGACCGACAGGCCCGCCAGCAGAAAGGCCGCCACCATGACATGACGTTTCATTCGGCCGTGCCTCCTGACGACGCAAGACGCTCGGCGAGGCGGATCTCCCTCAGGGCGGCCTCGGCCTCCTGGCGGACCTCGCGGATGATGTCCTGCCGGGCGATCCGCTCCAGCACGGGCCGGGACTTCGGCGAGCAGAGAAACCGCAGGCCGACCGTCGAGCCGTAGCGGATGTCGCGGTAGGACTCCGGATCGGCCGCCAGCCCCTCCAGCGCCGCCCGGGCCTCCTGGCCGCCCAGCTTGCCCAGCGCGATGCACAAGTACCCGCGCCAGCGGACGAACCGGCTGCGATCGAAATGCTTGCCGCTCACCTGGCTGGTCGGGTCCGGGAAGCCGTACGGCGTGCGGAGGGTCTTCACGATGGGCCCGACGGCCTCCGGCGCCTTCAGCGCGGCCAGGGCCTCGGCCGCGTAGACCCGCACGAGGAAGGCCGGGTGCTCCAGCAGGGCGATCAGGCGCGGCACGAAGCGGCGGTCACGGATGATGTGCGGCAGGGCCGCCAGGGGCTGCGCGACCGTCATCCCGTCGCTGCGCACGAAGCCGGGGGCCAGCTCCTTTCGCATCCCGGCCAGGACCGCCCGCAGGTGCGGCGGGGTGTCGGCGTCCTGGCGGCGGTTCTCGCACTCGGCCAGGACCAGGTCGACGACCTCCCGCGACTGGCCCGTCCGCAGGATGAGCTTCGCCGCCACGCGCTGGAAGGCCGTCGGCGGGAACTGGAGGTCGTCGCTCTGCGAGCGGAAGATGACCAGCCCGAAGGCCCCAAGCAGCATCGGCAGGTGCGGCCCGCAGCGGGTCGAGCCGAGGCGGTCGAGGTTCACCATGGCGTCGAGGCGATGGGAGCCCCACCGGCCCAGCGCCTGGAGGAGGGCGTCCTCGGCGCCGGGCCCGCCGATCTCCGCCAGCGCCCAGCACGCCTCCGGCACGTTCGGGGCCAGACGCAGCAGCAGCGGCCGCGACGTGCCCGTGCCGATCCGCTCCAGCACCTCCGCCGTGAGCTGCACCGCCCCGCGGCCCAGGTGCGGGCCCCGGGCGAGCACCTCGGCCTCCGCCGACGAATCGCCCACGAACCGCAGCGCCCGCAGCGC
>Ga0307379_10011312_pt1 | contig 11721 bp, 31 predicted proteins | sample UN2MG_FD_202237 | JGI IMG/M metagenome (GOLD analysis project Ga0307379, IMG submission 202237) | Soil microbial communities from Risofladan, Vaasa, Finland - UN-2 | ecosystem: Environmental > Terrestrial > Soil > Coastal area > Acid sulfate soil | place: Finland: Risofladan, Vaasa | collected... | reverse complement strand
AGCCTTCGTAGCCAATGATTCTAGTTCCACCGTCGGGCAACGACACACCGGTTGTCATAAGGCTCTTTATATAGGTCCACTGAGTCGCCGTCATCGTTTGAGGTCTCAGGATATGCGTCTTCTCAAACTGTGACGTATCTATGCAGTCACCACTTGGCGGTGGAGTCGTGCCGTTTGGATGGTCGACGTAGTGGGTCCAAGCCAAGGCCAGATCCCCGATAGGCTTGATTAATTGTTGGGCGCGGTTAGCAATGCCACCGTAGCCGCCGCCAAGGTACCAGAGTCCAGCACCGATTATTTCTTTATGCTTAACATATTCCTGCGCTATCGCGTCTACATCTGGAATAGCTTCGGCTTCGGCGGGAACGTTAGTCGATTCCCAGCCCCATTCGGTTATTATAGTTGTCGGTCTGTTGACTCCGATTTGGTCGGCGGCGGCGAACAGCAATCTATACCTGCCTATCAGCCATGGGTACCAGCGATATATGTCATTAACGTCGAGACTGTACTCATGTAGGCTGATGGCAATGGTAGTCGGGTTTTCAGAGCACATCTCCAAGAAGGCCTGCATACCGGGCTCCAGCCAATGCCCTGGCTCTGGCTCTCCGGTTGACCAACCGAACATGGCTACTTTTATACCGCCTTGTCTGGCTAGTCTCGCCCATTCACAGGCAAACCAGCCAAGCCAGTCGGCGCGGTTTTTATCTACTTCATTGATGGGTTCCACCCATACTATATCCCTGTTGAACTCGGGCGGAAGTTTTGCCATCGTAGCGTTATAGTGCTGTAGCGCTGCTTCTTCCGGGCTTAGGTTATAGTTTGGCGTATCGTAATCGTAGCCATCGTTTTGTCCCGTCGTGGATATGCGATAGACGATTGTATGATTAATGCCGCTTGCTTCAGCGATGTCTACGGCGTCTTTTGGGTAGTTGTCCGATGATTTAATGCAGAAGCGTATACCATCTGCATCCAGCGGGATCATGAAATCTTCTTTGAGCCCAACGGCATTTCCGCTCGGGCCTAGATGAAACCCTGTCGGGAATAGTTTATTCATTAGCTTCCTTTAGTTCTCTCGGCTCTACGATCTCGCCGTCTATAACATCTTCCCTACGCCAATCGTCCGGTGACCATCCACCCTTGTAGCCCTTGATCTCCACTTTCTGAAGCTGGATAGCGTGTAGTTCTGGGCTGTAAACACCGAGTATCTTGCGACGCTCGCGCTGAATCTCATGGATTCTAGCTAGAAACCTCGGATCGCCAACCTGACCCTCTGTAGTAGTGGTTACCTTATTAACGAAGGTTTCGGAGTCCTCGTCTGTGTCGAGACTATCTTTTAATGCATCTCTAACGACCGCCTCTAGAACCTCTACAGTAATGTACTCGTTCTTGTCGGCTAGTTCTGATGCCAATTCTCCGGCTATCTTTGCCCTGGTCGCGTCGTTTAACGCCTTGTGCAATCTCTCAACAACTACCTTCTCTGCGTTCTCGGTACTAGCCCTCCACGCATCCCAAACAACCTGCTCGAAATGATCTAGCCTAACGAGCTCCTCCGCCCGAGACTTGCCGACGTCGACTATCATTTCCTGTACCCACTTATCTCGAATGGCTTGAAGGTCGCCCCTAATAGTCCGGGGATTTATCATCTTGTCGTACTTAATCTGAAACAGTTCCGCAAGCTGCATGGATGTCGCGTCAGGATTACCTAGCTTCAGGCTAGCTAGCTTGCGCCTATCATCCAATAATTGCATTTCGTTTCTACGGGTTTTCCCAGCCATTCGAACTCCTTTTTTATGGATTCCGTGGTATTATACAGAAATTCGATCGGGAATATAAGGGATTTGGGCGTTTTCTACTTGTTTTGAAAAGGAATCGTGCTATAATTCTTTCTACACCAGAGGTAATTCCATGAAATCAGAAGAGATTTTAGCGCGAATAAGACAGGAAAGGTCCCGAATAGAGGCTAAAAAATTCCACGATCCGTTTATTAGGGTGACTTTTGTTGGCCTAGTAATTATTATTCCGTTCCTACTTATAATAATAACGTTACTGCTTCTCATATGGCAATCACTTAATGGATAAGAAAACGAGAACCCTCCTTCAGCACTTCCCCGACGCAAACGACGAAACCAAACTTGCGCTACTTGGCCCGTCCCAGAGGCTAGTGTTTGGCAAGACTCCACTACAGCTTCAGCAATATCCTGTTGGCGATGACGAGGTTATCTACGCCGCATACTCAGAAGATACAAACACGATCTATATCCGCTTTCTTTAGTTTACATAATATTATACTGCCGGAGTTTCTTATGTCATCGCCGGAAAACCCACTAATAATTGAGGCGCAGATATGGACAGACGGCGGAGAATTTCTCTCCGGGCGCATCAGAGGCCCTGAACTTACATACTTTCACGGAGCATTAATAGCGGGCGGAATTGAATGCGAGTTTGACAACAGATTCACCGTGGAGCGGGCGGACACTGCGTTCCCCGCCCTAACCCTTGCTATCCAAGAAAATGCACGTCTATACGAAGATACCAGAAGGCTGTGGCCTACTGCCATTCGGCCTATCGGTTCATATCCACCACCACCCTTACCCCCGCCTAGCCAGCGCTTGCTATTGCCCGCTATTGCATTGCTATTCGCTTTGCTGGCAAGCATGCTGCTGGCTAGCGGGCTAGGCTAGCCGACACAGGATGATAGGGCTATGACTGGACAGTTGGAATTGGAACCGAAAACCGAGCAAGTAGATTACTTATTCGAGACGTGCGAGCATACGTACCAGTACGCTGGCATTAAGTTTCAGGATATCGTCAGAGAGTCCGATAATGAAAGGCAGCGTCTCTATTATGATTTTTATTTCTGTACTAGGTGCCTAAACACCGTATACAACTTGCTTAATTTTAATGTTTTAGCTGCGGCGCCGCTGATGTTTGAGGCTACGCCGCTACAGGCATCGCGACTGGAGGCTGTACAATAGAGTACATAGACTGCACCTGTGACGATTGGGTAGAGGGAACGACGCAAATCGAGTCTCATACATGGCTTGCTACCATGCACCACGGTAGACCGTACACAGCTGCTCGCTTTCGCTTTTGCCCTTGGTGCGGCCTTAGCGTAACTCACCCGGAGTCTCCGCCGCTGAGGGGCCCCTTGTTCATCGAGTGGAACTACGACACGCTTGTAGCTAGGGAGTACGAGAGGTCTGGTGAATGCAATGGCTGTGGCGATTGCTGTAGAACCGTCTTTAATATGAAGATGTTTGGTGGAGAAAAGACCGAGCACGGTGGCCTTGCGGTGGATGGCAAGGGTATTTGGACAGAGATTGTCTCCGACTCAGAAGACGAAGACGACAGAGAGTTTATCAGGTTTTCTATCACCGAAGAGGATAGACCGTGCTCTGCTCTGTTACCAGACGGTAAATGTACTCAGCACGGCCCGAGGAAACAATGGTGTTGCAGGGTGTTCCCGACTTCGCCTCGCGACATAGACAGTTTGCCGAACTGCTCTTATGAATTTACGGAGATAAGAAACTGGGTCTTCGAGGACGGCGAAGGGGAATGAAATACACGCCTATCGGAGAGATAGTTACCAAGCAGTTCGTCTGCGGTCCACAGGAAAGTGATCCCATACAGCTGCTACAGTGCGAGAAATGCAGGGTCCAATCAAGGGAAGACGGAACGAAATTATATTGGTGTTCGCGTAGTTTTACGAAGTACGAATTTAGGAGAAACAAAGATGTGTAATTGTTACCCTACCGTATCAATGCCAAGGGAACTAATGGAATGGAAAACAGGAAAGATAATCGACATGGTTCCAGGAGATCATGGCTACACGGTTCCATGGGCTATAAAAGTTGATGAGAGCGGGTGCGCGTGGCTCGATGGTAGTTACATGGTCGAGCCAGAGTACAAGGGCGGCACCACGAGTCTTATAGTTAAATGTACAAAGGATGGCTTCGTTGTTGATGTGGGTAGTGTGCCATTGACCCAGAAATGGAGCAGGGACCTATGTTCGATAATGGCCAACTTTATACCTATAACAGAGATGTACTGTGACAGAGACCCTTGCATTCGGTAGTCTCGCCGCAGGAGTAGGCGGCATAGACATAGGTTTCGAATTAGCTGGCATGATCTGTGCGTGGCAGGTTGAGATATCCGACTTCTGCATAGCTATTCTTAATAAGAGGTGGTCCGAAGTTGAGAAATTCAGAGACATTAGAGACTGCGGAGCGCACAATCTCGCTCCAGTCGACGTTATCGTCGGAGGAATACCATGCCAGCCATTTTCCCAGGCCGGAAAACGTAGAGGGGGCGAGGACGATCGCAACCTCTGGCCAGAAATGGCTAGGATTGTCTCCGAAATCAGACCCGCTTGGGTGGTTGTTGAGAACGTGCCTAGGATTAGAAATATTTACCTCGACAAAATACTTTCTGACTTGGAAGATCTCGACTACACCGGAGCAACGCTTGGTATTCCGGCTTGCGCGATCGGGGCTCCGCACCTCAGAGAAAGATATTTCGTGGTGGCCTACACCAAAGAGCACTGTGTCGGGACCAGACTTCGCGAGAGTGAACAGGCCAAAGAGCGGAAGCGACGATTTAGCGACCGCAGTAGCACGCTTGGAAGGAGATGGCCCCCTGAACCCGACGTGGGTCGAGTTCGTTATGGGGTTTCCTCCAGGGTGGAGCGACTTACAGCAATAGGGAACGCCGTAGTACCGCAGGTCGCAGAGCTAATAGGTAGCCTGATAATGGCCTCGGAGATAGAAATGAGGGCACGGAATGACACTAGCAATTAATATACTCGGCATAATAGCGATATACATACTTAGCGGGGCTTTAGTGGGCGCCTACACCATGAGTATCCTAGACACGCAGTTCGAGGAAGATCCGGTAGTAGTCACGATAGCCGTGCTGTTTTGGCCCGTCCTTGTTTTGATCGTACTACTAGTCGTTGGTTACAGTTCGGCGGGTCTATTCAGTAAGTCCGTAAAAGTAATGATTAAACTTGCGCTCGAATGGGTATTTTCGATATTTAGAAAAATCAGAGGGTTATTCAAATGAGTAATAGAGAGATAGATATTGAAGTCGGCGAACAGCTTTGGCGCGTAATGCTAATAGGCTACCCTGTCAAAAACCATAAGCTGATAGCGCAGCCAGTAGACCACCACTCCGGATGGGACATGCTAATAGACACTCCCCTTAACGAAAGAACGGTGTTCAAGTGCAGGACCTGCGGAAGGGAATCGAATACGCCAGATAAGGTGTGTGCCACCGCCCCGATTGTAGACCTAACGGAACATCTAGTAGAATGCCGCCACAGGTTTCGGAAGTATATTTATGACAAAAACGATCATGGTTACGTTCTGACCTGCGTGTCCTGCGGAGGCAGTTCCGGTGTCCGTGCCGAGATCGTTGGCAAAAACGAGCCGTGGATGGTGATTGACATGGACGAAATACCAGCTTTTTCGGCGTTGAACGATATTAGTTGGGGCGACGATTAAAGGAAATGGAGAAACATGTGGGAAGAGTTATTCAGAATGGTCTTGTTAGAGCCGGGGTTCTATCTCCTGCTGACCATCTGTACAATTTCATTTTTTTATGGAGTTAAAGTGACAGCACACTATATTCTTGACGACAATCTACTTAGCGTATTGGGGTTTCAGCTTTCGCTATTTGCGGCTTTTTGTTTGTACGGTATAATGCTAAACACATACGCCGACGACCAGCTGGCTAGCTGGCTAAGCCGCTCCGCGCAGGCTATGCTAGCAGGCTTGATAGAGAGGTAGAATGGAAAAAGCAGAAGAAATAGAACTCATGGAAGAGAAAATGTATCTAGTAGCCAGGCTGATAGACACCTGCAAGGCAACTGCTCGTGCGGGGATGTTTGATCCACAAAGGGCAACGCACTACCTACAGAATATTATCTATCTCTGCGAAGACGCGCTGTCTGAGATAGGCGAGATAGGGGAGGAATAGTGAGCGAGGAAGAAAGCATCACCAGAACCGTAACCAGAGAGGAGTTTGATGTCATAGAGCTACTTGGTCTTGCATCGAATCGCATGAACAAACTAGACGAGTCGTACTCTGGAGAACGGAACAAGTTTTTTAGCATCGTCAGCATCTTACAGAATTCGATTCTGGCCAGGCCGGCTATTGAGACTATACCAGAGCTAATGGATCTCTATGGCAGGGGCTTTTATACGCGACTGGACTGGCCGTTTACCGGCGAGGACGAGGAAGAATAGGTGGGGTACCCCACTAAAGAGGAATCCATGACAGCGGTAGTTCAAACTGGAAGAGTGCATGAGGGCGATGACGATCTCCTACGCAAGATGAGAGAGTCTGACCAGTCGGCGAAGACGGCTTTTAGACTCCAGTTAAGCCATCACAGGTGGTCGAGAAAGCTAGCTGAGATATACCAAGTAGCGTACGACAACGATTGTGGCGTCAGATCGCACGTAGAAAAGCACTGGCTTCGTAAGGAAATGTTCGTTTGGATAAGCGGATACACAGCTAGCCTGATATGCGTATATGAAGAACTCGCAAAAAGGTGGCCCAATGTCCTCAAGTAACATCAACGATATGACCGACCAGCTAGACAAGGAGCTACGTTCCCTATACGAGAAGTACCCTTCGCTGAAGCCAACTAAGGCCGGGTCGATAAGCCGCTCGTCCATGGCTATAAAGGATTTGGCCGAGGCGTTCCGTAGCATGGAGAAGTCGCTTTCCGCAGTAACGTACGATATTAATTATTTTTCTGAGGTTGTTGAACGCGAGCGTGCCAGCCTGCCTGCAAGCAGGCTAGAGCGAGCAATGGGCTGGCTGAGGAGTAGATTGGGCAATGGTTAGGCTGAATAAGATAGTGATCTTCATAGCGGTGCTGCTGTCGTACTGGATAGCGTTGGCGGCGGGCGTTGGGCAAGAGGAGATTGGCTTTGCCGAGTTCTTGTTTGTGTGGTTCTTTCTGCTCACCAGCTCTATAGGGGTATACTCCCTGATAGAGTTGGCAAGGGGACGCAAGATCGATGGATAACTTCGAGCGGGCTGTGTCGTTCGTAGTAGCGACGATTATAATATTGATAGTGATCGCCCTGCTTGTGCTCATACTGGTTGGGACCTCGGTACTAACGGTTGAGTTATGGAGCATATTGGCTGATTCCGTAAGGGGGATGATGTGCTTAGGATAACCGTAGAGAAGGTACCGTACGGGGTAGAAGAGGGTTCCACCGTTATACATGTAGGAACTATTACGAACGATGGTTCTGGGACCGTCACAAGGGGCAACTACAGGGCCAAGTTTGGCAACAGAGCTAACGCACTTCAGCGAGAGACCATGGTTAAGGGCTTCCCTAGAAAGGTGGGCTCGGCATGGTATCTACTGTACTTGAGTCTTAAGGAGTGGTACAGGCCTAACGACGCTAAGGACCGTGCCGGGCAGATAGTGAGGAACCTGAAGGATAGGTCGGGATTTTCTGGGTGGTGGGATGGCATAGACGATGACACCCAGCAGGAGATCCTCGACGAGATAGCGACAGAGATTAGGATAGATTGATGGACTACGACAAGATGGCGGCTAAGCTAGATAAGCTAGAGAAGCTACTAGAGCGGAGAAAGACTGGCACTCGGTCCTCGTGGAAAATAGTAGAGCCATGTAAGACAAGGGATTTCGAAGACGTACTGGCCGATACGCGAGCCATTGCACGTTTTCGAGTGGTTAAGACGGATTTTACCGACGAGATAGTTGATGAAATGCGGAGGCAGGCTGCGAGACTAGGTATTGAATCTTTCAACTTCGGCCATCCACAGTCGGGGCCTGTGAGCCTAATTACCAAGCTAATCAACCCGCTTTACAGCTGGGAATACGATCAAGATCTCGGCAGGTGCCTGACTATAGATTTCAGATGCGCGGACAAGGACGTGATAAGGATGACAGAGGAAGAGCACAGGGCCTACAGGGCTTCGGTTGAAGCTACTACGGCATACATATCTTTTCTAGACAAACTAGAAAAAGAATCCTTTTAATAAATAATAAAGAAAATGAATAAAGTAAAAAAGAAAAGATTAAAACTATTTATAGCATCAGTCATTATTTTCCTGCTCTTCGTCGGTATATCTATATCCATCAGCTACGCTCGTGAGTGCATGGTAATGGGCTACGACGGTGGTGGGCTAGATCTATTCGAACCAATATGTAGAAATAATTATACTGTAACTGTTCCCTACGAGGAGGCCGTACGCCTACACACCGGAGAGTAAAATGGTTAATCTACCTAACAGCTGGGAAGAAAAGAGAAGCGTAAAGGCAGTCACACTAAAGGACGGAACGCTTTCCTTCCCTCATTGGGTGTTTGTACATGAGCTAAGATCTCTACTGGAGAACCTTAGAGACGGCGACTGGGTTACCCCTAGTAAGACTGGCGACCTATTAGTCCAGCGCGAGAAAAAAGGCATTATAGGCTTTATTAACTTTCATCACACCAGCCTAGAACTGTATATCGAGGAGGATGAATAGTGTGGAACAGAAAACTGTAGAACTTACGAGCAGCGATATAGGGACTATGGTTGCGGTCTTGATAGCGTACTTAATGATCGGGGGTCTTGTCGCGTCCATCATCATGGCGGTGCAAAACGAAGACGATGAATTCTCGGTCTTTATAATCTCTCTAGCGTGGCCCATTTTAGTTGCCGGAATATCCCTATTCGGAATAGTTCTGGCACTCTACAAAGTTATCAGTTTACCCGTATGGCGCGTAGCAGACTCCTTGAGGAAGAGGTCTCGATGGGGCTGAAGCTATGAGGACGACACTGCACGAGGATATACCTATAGGTAACATCAGCATTGACCTATCTCTAAAAAGAGACATCCTTGACTTTGAGTACAGTGCAGATGTAAAGGTTACGTTTTCCAATGGCGACGAGATGGACTTTAAGCGGGATTCGGGATTCTTTAATTTTATAGCCCCTAGAGATGTGCCTAAAGAAGAGTACCAGGCCTATATAGAGTACAGGCTAGTGCAGGAATATAACTTGCTAGTAACTGATATTTTCTATAAGATATGGCGGCGCGTAAGGACAATCATATGAACAACGTCTTTAGTACATGCATGTACTGCCCCTTTGCCCGTATGCAAGCCTATGTCGGCGGGACCAAGTACTGCGAGGGTGTTTTCTGGATGGCCGACCCAGACGATTGGGACGCACCACTAGAACGGTACTTCAGCGAGTACATTACGATCGGCTCCTCCCGCCGCCGCTCATCAATTTTTCCAGAAACTCCTCCCGAGTGGTGTCCTATGAGAGGTGAGTCGTACTCCGCTAGACTGGACGAAACGGCGCCTGCGGCTAAGAAAACTCCTTGGCGGGCAGTCGACGGAGCAGTAGAGGTAGTCGGATTGGCCCGTCTGATGCGAAAGATTATGGATGATATGACGGAGGACGAGTGCGATGATCAGGGCGAACTGTGTCGTCGTATCGAGAAAACATTAGAGGAGGTCGGTCTATAGTGGCCCTATATGATTACGCCGTCCAAGACCTCGTGGACAGCTCCGATAGAAAGGATGGTGGATGATGACAACGACTAGAGTCTATGACTGTGGTTGTCGCGTAATGATTGACAACGAGGCAATACCTTTAGCATACGAGCTTATCTACTGCCCCAAGCACAAGGCCGCTGACGCGATGTATGAGGCGTTGGAAGGAATAGCCAGCGGGGGGTGTTGCGAAACGGAAGGGTGTACGCCAGACAATCCATATTGTGATGCCAATATAGCCCGCGCAGCCCTGGCCCTCGCGGACGGCTCCGATGGAGGTGGATGATGAATGAGTTTACGCCGCATGATGCCATTTACTTACAGGTAGGCGATTTAGATGAGCCAATCAGGATCGATGAAACAACTTGGTGTAGCGATAAGATTAACGATGGTGACGTTAAGTATCTACTCGCAACGTCCGAGCGCGAAGCCGCGTCGGTACTGTATAGGGCGTTGAGTTTTGCCAAATCTGTAATCAAAAGCGGCGAGCCTTGGTCAGACACTTGCGAAGAGATAATCCAAGCAGCCATCGACCTCGGAGTAAGCAAGCATAGTCGCCAACTGCACTTCCCTGCTGTGTCGAGTCTCAAAAATACGTATAGTATAAGGAACAATCACAATGATTAAGAAAATCGGCATCCTGCTTCTTTACGGAGCTTTACTTGTATGGATAGTACTAACATTTTTAGAGATACAAGATATAGTAATAGTCACCACGGAGATTCTCGATTATAAAGACACCCTACTCCTCTTTATGATCGTGGGGCTGATGTGGACGAAGAGGGATAGATAGCAATGATACCAAGAATTCACCGCAGTATGCTCGGAAACTACTATATGACTTGGCCATTCTGGTATCGTCTAAAATGGCTTCTAACCGGCGACTGCGGGCACATCTGCGAGGTTGCCTGGCTGAGTGGGGTACAGCATTTCGTACCGGAAGGTGGATGTCCGGTGCATGATATCTAGCAGCATAGCCAGCAAGCCAGCTAAGCAGGCAGGCAGGCTAGCAAGGAGGCGGGCAATGGAAGCGGTAAAATATCAATATATCTCGTTCGTTCTCGAGGACATCAAACCAAGTACCTATGAGTGGGCCTGTATAAATAATAAGTCAGGACTCAAGCTGGGTACGGTGAAATGGTTTTCCGCGTGGAGGCAGTATTGCTTTTTCCCGTCGCGAGACACCGTCTTTAATGTCGGGTGCATGGAGGATGTCTGCGATTTTATTAAAAAGCAGATGCTAGAGAGAAAGATCGCTAAGCAGGCACAGCAGGCATAGCAGGCAAGGAGGCGGGCAATGAGCAAGCAAGGCGAGCAAGCGATTCGATATGAGTTTGTATATTTCGAAAGCGTGTGGACCGACGGGCACCATGCGTGGCACTGTTCCACTAGGGGAGGCGGCGTGCCCCTAGGAAAGCTCATAATCGACAAGGGTAGCGACGAGTTCGTTTACTACCAACCGTACGAAGCCCTTCTTACTAGGGACCAAATAATTGACATCGGTATGTTTCTGCACTACATCAATTCGTAGGAAGACGACACAGGTCTTCGGCTAATGGAGGAAGCAATGTGTACACTGATTAAAATCCGCCAAGGACTCGAAATTCTCGAAAGGCACTTGGAGCCAGACGATTACCAGTATCTGAACGCCGAACACGACATTATCTACGCTGGAGACAAGCCCGCTCCAGACAGCGAGGACGGGTGCAAGTTAGCTGAGCTCGGTTGGCTGTGGGAGGAGGAATACGGTTGCTGGAGCGTTTTTGTATAGCTAGGCCAGCAGCCAGTAGGCCAACGAACTAAAAGAAAAGAGACTGAACATAACGTCCAGTCTCTCCTTTCCATAGCTCAAGGCATTCGGTCTTCGCAGCGTCTACTGAGACCCATTATAACGCCCTCCCCACGCTCTGTAAACCAACCCCCAACTTTATGTTAACACGTCCTTATGTAAATATACTACAGGCTCCGAAACTGTGTCGGCTAGCTGGTTTTTGATTTTTTTTCTTGATCAAAATGGTAGATGGTGCGCTATGCCTAAGATAAGGAAGCCGGCCATGGGTCCCATAGCTAGCTAGCCTGCTTGCCATTTTAGCTAGCTAGCAAGCACTAGCTAGCTAGCAAGCTACCCATGCAAAGCTAGCATAATAGCAAGCTAGCTGGCTATAGAACAAGCGTGCTAGATCATGCTATC
>Ga0307379_10011311_pt1 | contig 11721 bp, 13 predicted proteins | sample UN2MG_FD_202237 | JGI IMG/M metagenome (GOLD analysis project Ga0307379, IMG submission 202237) | Soil microbial communities from Risofladan, Vaasa, Finland - UN-2 | ecosystem: Environmental > Terrestrial > Soil > Coastal area > Acid sulfate soil | place: Finland: Risofladan, Vaasa | collected... | reverse complement strand
GGCGGGGCAGCAGCAGGTAGCGAGGCAGCAACAGGTGACACAGGTGGCTCTACTCCCACTACTCCCACTACTTCCCAGTTGGAAATAGCAACGACAGAACAAGCGGCAGCAGCGGTAGCGGCAATGAGTGAGGCGGAAAAAACAAAAGCAGCAGCGGCTGCGGCGGCGGGAATGAGTAACCTTGGACAACAAGCAGCAATTTCTCCTACCATTGCTAATTTAGAGGCAAATATACCTCAACTTCCCCCTTATAAGCCTACTGCCGAATTAGAGAAGTTATCAACACAGGTTGGCGGGGCGATATCCGATATTATTACACAGGGCGGTATTGGCATGGGCGAAGAGACTAAAGAGAAGATATTCCAGAGGGAAGCCGAGATTATTAATGCCAGCACTGCACAGGCGAACAGGAATTTAGAGGATAAGATGGCGGCACAGGGATTATCCGATTCGGGTATGGCTTTTAGTGAAGGGATGAAGTTAGCCTCCAAAAGCACGATTGCAATGGCTAACGTGATGAGGGATGTAGAGATACAGGATAGTTTAATGAAGATAGCCTCCTATCAGAATGCTTTAGGTCTGGGCGTACAGTTCTTATCTTATTTAAGCGAGGAAAGCTGGAGACAATATCAACCGACTCTATGGCAATGGCAGGCACAGGTGGATATGTATAAGTTAGCAATTACTGACGCTTATAATAAGCAGGATTTGGCTCTGGCTCATCAATATGATATGGAATTAGCACAATTTACGGCAAGCACACAGATACAGTTAGCTCAAATGGAAATAGATGCTGCTGCGAAAGCCGCAAAGAAGAAAAACTGGTGGGATATTGCAGGAGTCGGATTAGGGTTAGTTGCGGCCTCATTATGATTACATTATGCAAAGATAGTGATAATTTTTTAGATATATGTGAAAAGTTAAAAGAAGTTAAAGGTGCAAGATTAACAGGGAAGGTCTTATATACTTCTATGATTGCAGGATTATACAATAATCAGGTTTTCACCTATGTAAGCTGTGATAATGACAAAATGAATGGATGTTTAATCTTGCTTTTTACTAAAGACCAACTTGGTGAACTAACTTTGGTTCTGTTTTTTGTTTGGATTGATGTTCATTATCCTAACCTGCATAAAGAATTCATTGAGATAGCAATTAAAAAAGCCAGAGAATTAAAAGCAGAAAAAATTAGTATTCTGACTAACAGAAATGAAAAAGTAATTGCCAGGAAAATGGGTAAATATGGGTTCAAAAAAACCTGTTCGGTTTGGGAGAACAGGATAGAAAAGGATGTGATTGATAATGGGTGATTTTGCAAGCAGTTTTGGAATGGGTTTTGAAATAGGTTCTATCATAAAGGAAAAACGGAAAGCTAAGAAAATACTGGAACAGGTTCAGAATACTTTACAGGAGTGGAAACTTTCAGGTGAAGAACCTTCCTATGTAGATAAAATTTTGATGTCCGTATTATTAAATCAAGCAGGGACAAGTTATGCTTCCTCATTTGCAAATATAGAAAATGATAAAAACGCTATGGACAGAGAAAAACTAAGTCAAGACGGGTTAAACTTACGTACCCTGAATGATAATGGAGTGGCTCTTCTTAAGATGATTGAAACTTCAGCCAAAGAAGGAACGTTGGGTTTGATCGACTGGTTTCAAGTCCCTAAGGAAATGTTCCCTCCTAATTTTGACTTGAATAAATTTTTAAGTAAGGACACCATATCAAAATTACAAGATGAAAATACCAGACAAGAGGCATTAGATGAAATAATGGGTGTCACTAAAGCATTGCCTGAAGAATACCGTAAGGGATATATGGAACAGCAGGGTGTAATTGAACCAGGATTACAGCCGACTACTACACCGAAAGCACCGGGCATTTCTGATTATAAAGGTGCAGTTGATTATTTAAAGAATTTTAGTAAAATTACAACTCCACCGGATACATTTAATAAGGTTAAGGCAGGATTACAGAATAAATTTCCTGATATAGATTTATCTGATATTACACAGGAATCATTAAGAGAGCCAGAGAAGGCAGTAGGAGCAGAAAAACCGCGAGTTACTTCTTTACCACAATTAGAAGAATATCGGGATAAAGCCTTAAAAGCTGATAGCTGGGAAGATGCACAAAATATTATAAATGATTATACCGAAGCGGGATATGATACTTCACAATTAAAAATTAATAAAGAAGTATGGATAAATCACAAGAAAGAATATTTAAATAATATATTGAATTTAATAAAATCTACAATTAACGAAAAAGGTTGGTTGAAAAGCGGAGAAATAACCCCACAAGAAGTAGGAGGTATTATTGACAAAAATAAACCTGCACCAGAAGCATATGAAGAGTTTAGAAAAGAGTATATGAAATATAGGGATATATTAGAAAAAGCAGGTGTAGATGTAAGTCAATTCCCGAAATTAAAACCATTAAGCGAAATAGAGAAAGTAGGTTTTATTGAAGGTATTAAAACCTTTGGCGGAGTAGGAAAAGGTCAATATAAATCAATTTATTATTAGGTAAAAAATGGAAAAATTTAGCTTTTTATTAGAAGAAGAAACAGAAAAAAAAGAAGAAAAATATAACTTCTCACCTCAAATTGATTTAGGTATAGGTGCTGAAACTACAGGTGGTATATCTTTACCTGAAACTCCTGAAATAAAGCCTTTAATGGAAGGATTACCAATATCTAAACCAGAAGATAAACCTGAACCAACGTGGGGAGAAGTGATAAAACAATCTTTAAAGGCGGGTTTAGGTCAATATCAAGCAAGTTTAGTTAATGTATTAAGGTTAATCCAAACAGGTGCGGTTAAGGCTACTGACGCTATTACTAATATATTTGACCCAAATTGGTATGACCCCAATAAAGATATACTTTTGAAATCATTAACCAAAATAGTAGAGGACTCTGAAAAGATAGCAGTTAAGAGTGCAGAGCAGGCAGAAAGCAAACAATGGCTAAAGAAGTTAGTCGGCACAGGTTTACAGGCTACCCCACAAATATTAGGTGCGGCAATAATGGGTACTGCTATGCCTGTTGCTGGTGGTATTGCTGCCGCTAAACCTACCGCTGAAATCGCTACTCGCGTATCACAAATGATACCTTTTGGAGTAGGTGCGGCAGGCGGACACGCAAGAGAGATTGAAAAAGAATATGAGGCATTAGGCAAAGAAGCCCCTTATTTAAAGATGGTTGCAGGCGGTCTATTGGGTGGGGCTGGTGAAATGGCTACCGAGTTACCTGTATTTTTAGGTGTAACCAGATTATTAAAGACTGGCGGTAAAGAACTTATTAATGAAGGGGCTAAAACCTTAATCAGTAAATATGGTAAGTTAGGGATTGAATTTATTAAGAATATCGGATTACAAGCTTGGCAGGAAGCAGAAATGGAACCGATACAGAATGCTATTGTAAGGGCAATAGGGTTGCCTCAAGAAAAAATAATAGATATAAAAGAGATGGGTCAAGCCGCTTATGGCGGTATAGCTATGGCTTTAGTATTAGGCGGTTTAGGTGGCGGTATTGCAGGTAGTGCAAAGGTTGCCGAAAAGACAGGTCAGGCAGTTGATGACTTTATACAGAATAAAGGGGATATTAGGGAAACATTAAGAGTAATTGCAGAAGCACAGGGGATTATACCAAGAGAGCCAGAAGCGGTTGCATTAGGATATAAAGAAGAAGAAAAAGAAATCATTGAGCCACTAAAGCCGACTACCGAGAAAGTTGCGGAAGTAAAAGCGGAAGAAATTCCTAAAGATGTAAAAATTAGAGATGTCTATAATATCGGTGAAAATATTACCCAAGCCAAAGTTAAACCTTTAGTCAGAAAGACTACAGGACAGACCAAAGAAAGCAGAAGCGATAAATTATTAGCTTATGAAAGTGATATCGTTAAATATGCTTTAGCTGGACAGGAGAAAGCCTCTAAAGAAGCATTTAAGGCAGGCAAAGTAGAAGGTATATTCACTACTAAAGAACATTATGAAGATGTTTTGGCAAGGGCTAAAGTCAGGAAATACCAAAAAGATTATATCAATAAATTAACCAGTGATATCAGTAAACTTCCCACCCAGAATATGGCAGTAGATTATAAAGAGATGATAGAGAGTATTAAGGGTGAGTTTGACCTTAAAAAGCGAACTGGCAAGACCATTGCCAGACGAATAAGATTAGCCAACTATATCGAGAAGCAAGCAGAATTAGACCACGAAGTAGATATACCGCAAGACCAGATAGACCTGATAAGAAAAAAGCCTCTTAATGATATGACCATAGAGGAATTGGAAACTGTCCACGATAATATTATGCACCTTGCACATTTAGGAAAGACCAAGAATAAATTATTAAAGATAGCAGAAAAAAGGAATATCAATAATCAGATAGATACTTTAGTAGATACCATTACCAAAGGGGAAGGTATTACCGTTAAAGATGTTATTAAAACAGGGAGAGAAGATAAAACCTTCTTTCAGAAAATTGGAGAGGCAGGGCAAACCTATCATTATAACACGATAAGAGCAGAACGATTATTTGAGCAGGCTGATAATTATAAGGATAGCGGGGAATTTTGGACAACCTTCTTTAAACCGATTAACGAAGCAACCTATGAAGAACAGGATAATTATAATATTAAATTAGACGAATTTAGAGGATTTATTAACGATAACAATATTAATATAGGTAAGTTTTTAGCAGATAAACAGGAAATAAATGATAGAGTAACTCTTACTTCTACCGAAAAAGTAGAGGTATTTTTAGCCACTTTCGATAAAGATAAAATGCGACATCTGATAAGGGGTAATAATTTTACAGAGAAAGATATTACCGATGTAGTAAACAGTTTAACTCCCGAAGAAAAAGCAATGGGGGAATATTTAGTTAAGCACTATGACGAACAGTATAAGGGAATTAATGAAATCTATAAAAAACTGGCAGGTAAGAACTTGCCTAAAATCCCCGGATATTCTCCTATTAGGTTATTGTCAGAAACCATAGACACTACAAGAGATGTTATAGAAAGTCTATTAACTAAATACAATGTTAGACCAAGTATAAGAAAAGGATTTACCAAAGAGAGAACTAAAGGGGCAATTCAACCGCTTAATTTAGACGCTGTTAATAATCTGATGTTTAATTTAAGCAGAGTAGAACATTATAAAGCTTTTGTATTGCCGATAAGAGATATTAATAAACTGTTAAGCAATCCTAAATTAATTGAGGCAATTAAGCAGAAAAGGGGAAATCCCTTTTATCAGAATTTAAAAAGTTGGCTATTAGATGTATCGGATACTAACCCCGGTATATCTTTTGACCAAGTAGATAAAATAGCAAGACTACTTCGAGTGCGTGCCGCTGACGCAATGTTAGGATTTAATATCGTATCTGCTTTAAAACAACCGATATCTGTACTTAATGCCTGTGGCGAGATAGGTGTATTTAATGTATTAAACGGTATACAACAATTAAGTAAATCCCCAGTAGCAACTACCAGAATTGTATATGAGAAATCACCTTTAGTTAGAAATAGGAAAGGGCAGTTTGACAGAGTAATATCTGAATTAGAACAGTCCAAAAATATAAAGCAGATTATAAAGCAAACCAAAACTAAATCAGATATTATTATTGGATTGATTAAATTTATGGATCAGCAATCAGTCAAGGCAGTATGGAAGGGTGCTTATGATCAAGCATTGGGTAAAGATATGACTGACCAAGAAGCGATTGATTATGCTGATAAGGTAATCAGAAAGACCCAGCCAATGGCAGGGGTAAAAGACCTTGCCAGATGGTTTAGGGGTGGAACATTATCGAAAATGTTTACGATGTTTCAAAACCAAATCAATAATAATTATAACTACTACACCCACGATATTATCGGCAAATATAGGGCTGGAGAAATAGGGGTGGGTAAAGTTATGTATCGCGTAGCCTTCTCTTATGCAATGCCTGCTTTACTTATGGGAATGATAACAAGAGGAAGATTGCCAGAAGAACCCAAAGAAGCATTAAAAGATTTAATATCTTTCCCGGTAGCAGGATTTTTCTTTGTAGGGTCAATTGTAAAAAGCATGATAGACGGTTGGGATGAATTTAGTATACCACCTTTAAGTTGGGCTAACGATATCCTTAAAGTAGGAACAACAAAAACTCTACCTACTAAAATAAAATATAGTTTAAGTGCTTTATCTAAAGTTTTGGGTATTCCTTGGAATCAACCTTATCGAACAGTTAAAGGAATGATGGATTATTTAGGTGGGAATACTGATGATTTAAGAAGGTTAGTTTATAGCGAAAGTGCTTTAGGGGCAAAGAAAAAAGGAACAGAACCCGTAACAATAGATTTTTCTAAAATATCAGGAGAAGCATTTAATTTTAATAAACCCAAATTTCAAGAAAGCAGAGGGGAAAAATTTAATTTTTAATCTAATAATTTTATTTTATTAATGAATCTAAATTTTTCACCAGGCGTATATCTTTCATACCAGCTATTTGTTTCTCCTGTTAAAGTATTTACTTTAGTAATTAATACATAATCATCATCAACCCTGACACTCTGTATCTGATACTTCGGCACTACCATATACACCACCACTGCAATAGCCAATATAACCAACCCGAACAGCAAAGTTTTTCCGACCTTACGCATATAGGTTTTCATAATAGACTCCCCTTATATATATTGGAAGGCAAGGCAGGTTATAGAAAGTGGTCTGGCACATGACAGCGTGCCAGAACTTGAGACCTGCCCTACCTACCACGATTATAGAACTAAAATTAAGGAAGTGAACTAAGTTATGGCACTTGATAGGCGAGATGAGCTTAAGGAAATGACCACAAGGTTATGGCAGGCCTTGTGTGATAAAAAACTCAGCTCGCCTACCTCGTTTAGATAAAATATACACCTTTTTAATGAAAATGTCAATTTATTATAAAAAGAAAGGAGAACAATAATGTTTAATGAAAAAACTAAAATTGGTGACTCGTTTAAAATGTCAGGAATTAAGAAAGCAGAAGAAGGATTGAGAATTTGCGGTAAGGTAAGATTTATAGGTCATAATAAGGACGGTAGTTTAGTCTTTGACTATGAAGTCCCCAACCTAATTACCAACGCAGGATTCGATTTAATATGTAATCAGATAGGTCTGGCTGCTCAACCCAACGAAGTGGCATGGATGGCTATATCAAATGGTGCGGTTGGGGACGCAACTGCTGAGGCTTTGGCTGCGACTGAAACCGAAAGAGTAGCGGCAACTTATGCTCATACACACGGGACAAAGATTTTCACCCTGACAGGAGTATTTACTACTGTAGTGGCTGCTCTTAGTTATGGGTGTTTAAATGCTGCAAGTGATGGTGAACTTCTTAATACCGCTGCTTTTGCTGCCGCAACTACGATTGATAGTTTAACCATTGTGGCAACATTCACTTTATCATAAGGAGTAACCTATGGCATATCTTTCTGGTTGGAAACAACAACGAATAAAAATTACAATAGACCAGGATAAAATTGATACTGCCGCTTTGATGTGGTTTCCCGATACGGTATTCCTAACTGTCACAAATGCTCATAAAGTCTTTCTTGAACTGACTACTGACGCAGAATATTTAAAGGTTGCCTTCACTAAAGCAGATGGAACTACACAATTATATGCTGAAATGGAACTATTCGATGTCAGTGAAGAAAAGGCTATATTCCATGTATCTAAAAGTGATTGGGTTATAAATTATGACGCTGATACTATATTTTATATGTATTATGATAAAGACCATGCAGATAATACTGATTATATTGGTGCAATAGATACTGCTGTGGGCGGTAACGTTTGGGATGGTAATTATAAAGCAGTCTACCATTTAGTTGACGCAACAACTTCAACAGTAAAAGACAGCACTTCTAATAATAATGACGGAACTAAGAAAGGTGTGGGAGAACCTGCAAGTGCAACGGGTAAAGTAGGATTAGCACAAGATTTTGACGGAATTAATGATTATGTCAGAGCTGCCGATAATGCAACCCTTGATTTTGCTGCTGGTTTTACTATTGAAGCTATTGCAAAACCTGATAATCTTGATGCAGAAGGAATGTTAATAGCTCGTTTGGATATTACAAGTTTAGATGGTTATTTCTTATATCAATGGACTACGGGAAGTGGGGATTGGGAATTTCAAGTTTATGTAAATAATGTTACGAAAACCATAGTTAGTGATGCTGCCCCTTCTGGTGCATTGCAACATATAGTAGGTGTAAGAACCGCTGCTGGTGCAATGACAATGTATGTTGATGGTGCAATCCAAACTGCAACGAATACTAATGCTGGTGCTATTGATGTTACTAATCCCCTATATATGGGAACTACTTGGAATGGAGTAAATAATCCTTACGCAGGTATCGAAGACGAAGTCCGATTATCCTCTATTGCCCGTTCTGCCGCTTGGATAAAAGCAGAATATAATAGTTTGTGGGATACACTGCAAACTTATGAATATGACGAAATAACGATACTTGAATTTTCAGAAACCCTTTCTATTGTAGATACAAAGGCAACATCAGGGACACTCGCAAAAGCGGAGACCTTATCTATTGCAGATGCCAAAATTACGTCTGGTTCATTAGGATTTATTGAGACTCTCAATATTGTTGATAGTTGGAGCAGCTTGCTTGCTTTTTTTGAGACCTTATCGATAGCAGATAGTAAACTTTTAACAGGAACATTAGGTTTAACGGAAACTTTAGGGATAGTGGATTCCGCTACTTTTCAATGTATCAAAACTTTTTATGAGACCCTGTCTATAATTGACACTAAAATTACATCTGGTTCGTTAAGTTTTGCCGAAACTCTTAGTATTGTAGACAGTTGGACTGTTTTAAAGACTTTTTTCGAGACCTTATCAATAGCAGATACTGTTACTATGGGCGGAAGTCTAAATGTCTCTGAAATTATTTCAATAATAGATTCCTTTATCCGGTGGATAGAACACCCTATTTATACAGAACCAACGAAAAGCAGTCTTTCTTATACAGAACCAACCAAGACAAATCCCGTATACACAAAACCGGCAAAAGGTACTACTTCTTTTACAAAGCCAGCGAAAACCAATCCTGTATATACGAAACCGACAAAGGAACATCCCATTTATACTGAACCAACGAAAGAAATAAGACTTGATTAAGGAGATGATTTAATGGCTGATAAGACGAATAAAGAACGGTTGGCGGCAATAGAGACAAGTATTATTCATATTGATAAGAACGTAGAGAAAATTGCCACAAATAATATCAATCAGTGGAAACAGATTAACAAGAATGCTCAAAATATAGCGGGAATAAAGGGGGCAAGTGGAGTCATAGCGGGCATTGTATCTATGATAATGGCGGGCATTATGACTTACTTTTTTAAAACAAAATGATAAATGAATATTTCAACCAGCATAAATTTATGGTAAGAAGGATATTGACCTTTACTATGTTCTCGGTCTGGTGGTTGGTTACGGTCATTGCGGGATATCGATTGCTAATTAATCTATTAGACCTACCAGAAGGGTTTAGAGATTATTATATAACCTTTTCAAGTGCCGTAACCATTGCCATAGGTTTTTATTTTAAAGGTCGTAATGGAATTAAGGAGAAAAAAGAAAATGGGAGACCTGACTGAACATTTTTCAAGGTGGGAATTCAAATGTCCCTGTTCGGAGTGCAAGAAAAAGAAGATACATATTGACTTAAATTTGGTGAACAAGTTGGAAGAGATAAGAACAAGGATAGGTAATAAGCCAATTAAAATTACCAGTGGCGTAAGGTGCAAGGCGGAGAATAAGAGAAGCGGTGGAGATAGCAATTCCCCGCATTTATTAGGGAAGGCTGCCGATATACAGGCAGAAGGGTCAACCCCAGTTTTCATTGCCTTAATGGCGGAAACGATTGGTGGCCTCAGGATAGGTGTATATCCCGAACACGTGCATATTGACGTAATGCCACCAAATCCGAGCAAATTTTGGTTGGTTAAGAAGTATGGGGAAACCCCGATATATTCAGGGAATGAACAGCAACTACAAAAATTCTTAAGAAAGGAGAATGTAATATGATTATTTTTTGGCTAATATATAACGTGATTGCGATTACCTGCATAGTCTATGCAGTGTTTAATTACAAAGACGTATTAAGCTGGCTATGGGTAAAGGGAAAGAGTGCATTTGTATGGCTGTGGACCTGGCTAAAAGGAATATCAAAATGAAAATATTTAAGATAATTTTAATTATAGCAATAATAATAGGCATAGGTGTTGGCGGTTACTTTGGTTACCGATATTTTAAGCAATGGGAAAAGGATAGGTTTAGTGAGATAAATATGCTACGAAGTAATCAAGACTTATTCTTACAGAAAATAACTGACCTATCTACTACCATTACCCATATAGTCAATGATACGGCAAAGACCACGGTTGTAGTTAAACCTGACAACACTTATGAAAGTTTAAAGGAACAGATAATTGAGTTAAAGAAAGACGAAAAAGCGAATAAAGATGAGATAGAAAAGTTAAGGAAAGAATTGTCTATACAAAGACAGGCGTTTTTGGCAAGCGATGACACCATACTTATAAGCGGTAAAAATGATGAAACATATCTACTATACCGCGATGAATCAGGCAACTTACAACCTGCAAGCGATAACATAGAAAAAATTATAGAGCATAAGGATGTGTCAAATGTGCCATTACCGATAGAAGAAGTTAAACTTGATAAGACAAATTGGAACATCAAAGCTGGTGGTTATTACGCCTTTGATGGTACATATGGAGTCATCCTCTCTAAAGGAATAATTCACATAAAAGACTATTCGCTTAATGTATCATTATTGATACACGACTTTGAGAATTTCAGATTTGTTGCCGGTGGAGATATTGGTTATGAGATAAGGGATAATATCGAACTTGCCTTTGGTTACAATACAGATAAGGAATTTTACGGGGCGTTGAAGTGGTCATTCTGAAAATATTAAAAATAATCATTTTAACCTTATGTGTAATCAGTCTATTATCTATATTCGGTTTATGTGATGAAATAATAGAATTGAACGTTGATAATTACGAGGCAGAGGTGCTTAAAAGCGATGTACCGGTTGTCATAGATTTCTGGGCTTCCTGGTGTAGATATTGTAAGTTAATGGATTCTATTATTGAAAGGTTGGCCATATTTCACAAAAACAAAGTTAAATTTGTAAAGGTAGATGTAGATAAAAGCCCTAAATTCCTAAACAATTTTAGACCGCTTCGAGGGTTACCAGTCTTGATATTTTTTAAGGGTGGAGTAGAAATTGATAGGATTATAGGATTTACACCTTTTCTTACTATCAACGATAAAATAATGCTTATATTAAAGGAAGAGAAAAAAGAACAAAAAGATAAGAAGAAAGATAATTGCGAGGGCGGAATTTGCGAACCACCGGAGGGATATGACAATGACTGAACCGCAGATATTCTGCCCGATGTGTATTGCCGCTATGTTGCTGACTGAAACCACAGAGGAAGGATTAGTATATATCTGTCCTAAATGTGGGTTTCAGCTTAATTTAGATTTAAAGGAGGAAATATTTGATAAAAACTAAAAGTATTGTATTCCCGCAAGAGTATGACCACATTTATTTAATCCCCATTGGGGACTTTCATTGTGGAGACAGGGCTGGTTTAGGAGGAAGTACGGAAGAAGGAAA
>Ga0307379_10011309_pt1 | contig 11722 bp, 1 predicted proteins | sample UN2MG_FD_202237 | JGI IMG/M metagenome (GOLD analysis project Ga0307379, IMG submission 202237) | Soil microbial communities from Risofladan, Vaasa, Finland - UN-2 | ecosystem: Environmental > Terrestrial > Soil > Coastal area > Acid sulfate soil | place: Finland: Risofladan, Vaasa | collected... | reverse complement strand
GGCTGCACAACAACAACAAATGGCACCACAAGGTATGCCACAAGGAATGCCACAAGGTATGCCTCAGCAGATGCCACAACAAGGTCAACCAGGAATGGATCCTGCCATGGCACAAATGGCTGCAACAGAAGCAATGCAAGGTGCACCTATGGCTATGTATGGTATGCAACTTGGTGGGTATGAAATGCCTTTTGATCCTAATGAAATGGCTTATGGTGGTGTTGCAAGATTTGCACCTGGAGGACCAACCAAAGAAACTGTAAAAGGTAAGAAAGGTGATGTTGAAGCACAACGTGCAAAAGATAAAGCTGAATTTGAATCTAATAAAGGAACAGAAACAACTACAGCTTCTGGTAAAAAAGCAAAATACACTTATCAAGAAGGTCAAGTAATTGATAAAGCAGATGTTCAAAATGCTGAACAAAGAAGAGCTCAAGGAAAAGGAGGAGGTGGAGGTAACTATACCAAAGAAGATGTTTGTGCTTGGATGCAGAAAAAAGGTGGTGAATACTATGGTTGGACAGCAGAAGAAATTGTTGCTGCTGGAATTGCAATTCCAGAAAATTTAGGTTTCTTAAAAGGCTGTGAAGTTAAAGGACAAGATGAACTTGAGGAAGCTCTATATTATGAAGAACCAATAGTTCCTGGTGATGGTGGAGGTGACGGTGGTGGTGGCCGTGAAGAAGATGAATGCTTCTGTGTAGATCCTGTTACTAAGGTAGAAACAATTGTACCATGTGGTACTGACTGTCAAACTTGGGAGCAAACTCAAACTCAAACTCAAGGTACACCACAATTTGAAGGCATGCAGTATTTACCTGAAGATCAATTTGATCTTGCAGTTGCAATGGGTAGAAGAAATGTTAATCTTCCTCCAGTTATGGGTAAAGCACCTGGTGTACGTCAAAATATTTGGGGTACAGACTATATGGGTCAAGCTGAACTTTTAAAAGGACAGACAAGAGGTACACAAGATGCATTAAGAAAGATTGCTGGTAATAATCCTGGTGGTGTAATGGCTGCAATGTTTAATGCAGAAAGAGCAGGTCAAGATAATATTATCAATCTAGCATCTCAAACTAATGCAGCAAATGCTGAGAAAGCTGGATCTATTAATGCTACCAATACAGGTCATCAATGGAACCAACTTCTATTAGGTAAAGAAGCTCAAGAGAAATATAATCCTGCACAAGCTACTTGGGCACACAATGTTGCTGAAGATTCTAATAACTACTGGGCAAATGTTGCTAACAAATACGGTAAGATGAAGACTCACGGTAGAGAATTGGCAGCACTAAATCAAGGTCAAGGTATGAAGTGGGTTGTTGGTCCAAATGGTCAAGAAGGTTACGTAAATACTAATAATACTGAAGTTAAACCAATTGCTCCTACAAAGACTGTATTGGATTTAATGAGTGATTATAAGCAACAAGGTTTGACTGATAATGCAGATGTATTAAGGGCAATTGACCTTCAAATGAGAATGGATAAAAGTAAAAGACTAGGTGGTAACATTTATTCTCAAGGAGGTTTTGTTTTAGGTGATCATATCTTTCCATTTGCCTTTTATTAAACCTAGCAAGTTTAATAAACTAAATAAATTTTAATAGTTTTACAATACACAGAAACTCAAATATATGGGAACGTACGTACAAGGTGTTGAATCAATAATCCCGGCATTACAACCTACTGATCCAGGACTGAATGTTGTTGCTAACTTATTGCAACTCAAGCAGTCACAGTATGATACCAATTATCAGCAATTAGGAAAATTGTATGGTCAATATTACTATGGTGATTTAACTAGAGATGATAATATTAAAAAGAGAGATAACACTGTAAAACAAATTGATTTTGATTTAAAAAGAATTGCTGGACTTGATTTATCACAAGAAAAAAATGTAAGTCAAGCTATGCAAGTTTTTAGACCTTTCTATGAGGATAATGCTCTTATGAAAGACATGGCATGGACTAAAAACTTTAATAGACAACTTGGTGAAGCAGAAGGGTTGAAAAAAAGTAATGATGAAGAGGCCAGAGCAAAGTATTGGGATGATGGTATTAAAGCTCTACAGTATAAGAGAGAAGAGTTTAAAAATGCTGATGCAGGTGCTGCTCTAGGTTTTGAAAATCCAATCTATACTCCATATGTAAATGTTCAGGAGAAAGCAATGAAACTTGCTAAAGATGCTGGACTCTCAGTTGAGAAAACATCTTTTAGTGATGATGGTATGTGGATCATTAAAAATAAAAATGGTGAACTACTTACTGAACCTTTAAGTAAATTGTTTGAGGCTCAATTAGGATCTGATCCTGCAGTACAAGATTTGTATGCAACTCAAGCCTATGTAAATAGAAAAGACTTTTCATATTCTAAAGCTAATGAGTACGGTGGTGTAAAAGAAGCAGAGATGAAATATCTTGAGCAAGCTTACACAGGAATGAGAGATAGAGTAGCTGAAAGACATGCTAATACAGAACAAGTTTCTCAATCTTATAACAGTAAGATTTCAGATATTGAAAAACAAATTAAAGAAAAAGGATCTAATCCATTATTAGAAAAAACACTTAAGGAATATCAAGGCGGTAAAAATATCAATGACCAAGTAATGGGTCAATTAGATAAACAATTAAAACAATTGAACCAAGCATATTCAAGTAGTGGTAATACCAATACCGGACAGTTTCAAAATCCATATCAAGATGTAGATCAATTACGTAGAGTAGTTGATGGTAATGTATCCTATGATTTAATGTCAGGAGATATTTTATCTGCCGCAGAAACTTTCTCTAAGAAAGATGCAAAAGAAGATTTTAAAGAAAATCCTTATGCAGTTCTTGACATAAAACATAAACAACAGATAAGTCAAATTAATGCTGCTGGTTCATGGAGATATAAAACAGAACAGTTAAGAGGTCAGAATGCTTTGAATAAAATTGCAGCTGATGCTTACTATGATGAGTATAACTATAGTGGTAGTAAAAAACCACAAGATGGAACTGGAACTGGAACTGGTAAAGGTACTGGTAAAGGTACTGGAACAGGCACAGGTACCGGTACTGAAACAGGTAATGGTAAACAGTGGCAATGGAATCCTAATAAAACTGCTCAAGAAAATATTGAAGAAGCAAGAAAAATCAATAAAGAAAATAAAGCAAATGGTGCTGCAGGAACTGCATTTACCCCTGCTGAAGTAGAAGGTAATAACTTAAATGATCAAAGAAAAGATAAACTAGTTGGTAATAAAGCATCAACAGTTTATAATGAAAGTGTACAAGCCGGTCTTATGCAAGCTTTAGATTTACTTGCAGAAGCACAAAGAAAAGGTAGTATTACTGGTGATCAGATTTTTGATATGTTTGCTCCTGAGGGAGTTAAGCCAAAAAATAATCCATTTAAAACAGCTGACGGAAAAGATCCAGTTGCTGAATGGAAAAAGAAATATGATCCTGATTATGATAAAGGAACTGTATATGATTTAAGTGTATACAGTGATCCTACTAAGTTAAAACAAATGATTCAAAAAGATGGTGTTGACTTTTTATTAGCAAGAACTAACATGAGTACGGGAGCAGCAAATTCTCAAAACATGAAGCATAACTATCTTGGACAAGTTGTTAAAAAAATAAATACTTGGACTGGTCAAAATTCAAATCTATCAGAAGTAAAACAAGCTGTTGAAGCAAAAGGTTTAACACAATCACTTGCAAATGCATATGCTGTATCAACTAATATTCAGGATTTTAAAGACTGGAGACTTAAAGCTAAAGGTGCTATTGTTGATGACATGTATAATTCAATGAAGGATAAACCAGAAATCATACAAGATTTTGGTACACCACAGTTTGATAAAAACGGCAAGTTTACTGGTTATGATATGACTAATCTTAAATTTCAATTAGATAAGTCATTTGATGCTGCAGGAAATTACAATAGTAATTATAGACCTTTTACAAACTATGAAGCCAATGTTCGGGACTATGAGTTCAAACAAGGTAGAGTTTGGAATGGTAATAGTTGGGTTAATCAATCTGAAGATCAGCAATTTTCATTTGGTCAAAATAGAAATTTAACTGACAAAGAATATGAAACAGCAGATGATGTAAATCAACTTGCATATTCAAGAGGACTTCCTTATAGATATAATGAAACTGTTAATGCACCTGGTTACGGTGACAATAGATACAGAATACCTGAAGGATCAAATGTTTCTACTCTATCAAGAGTGGCTCCATTTGCTACAGAATATGCTGTACCTCAAGCAACTTCTCAGATTTCTAAATCCTTCTCTGATCAATTCTATAAAAGTGCTATGAACATTTATGGAAATAAAGATGACAGAAATGTATTAGATAAACCTGTTCCATTCTTTGATTCAGTGTCTGCAGGTTATGGAGTTGGTGCACAAGGATTAGGTGCGCATGTTAACCTTTCAAAACCTAACAGTCAAGAATCTTTAGCATTTATGACATGGGGTGCTGACTGGGAAGGTATCAGAGGGTTGATTAATGGTGAGACGAGACGTATGAGTTTTAAAGGACTTGGTTCATCAGGTTGGGAAGAAGGTAAAGGAGAAGATGGTGAAGTAGGAGAAGTAAATGAAAAAGGTGTTGCTCTAATGAATAAATTCATGGCATGGGCACAAGAAAATAAAACAGAAGCAAACTCATTCCAAATGATTGCTGCTCAATTTGCCAATGATGATATGGATAACACAGGTATGAAATTCATGCTTCCTGAAAAATTCCTTAAAGCAGAACTTATTGATGCTGACAAAAATCCAAATGGAACAATAGATAAAGAAGATTATGATCTTTTAACTAAATATGGTTTAAGTGTAATTGGTCAACAAGGAGACTTTAACAATATCTTAATGAGATCTAATGTAACTCCATTCCAAGCTCACGTAGATTATAGAGGTAGTTATACATGGCAACATCCATCTGGACTCGGACAGTATACTGTTAGAGCAGGAGGTAAAGGTGAACCAGATTATGTAACTGGTTTAAAATTCTTTGACTATGATGGAAAAGAAGTAGCTAGTGGAACAAATAATATTACAAGATTTGGTGGTAATCTTGATCAATCTTTTAACAATGGAGTTGATGCAATAAACAATTATGTTTACACTGAATTATCCAAAGTAGCAAAACAAAAAGAAAATATTCAAAATCCATAAGTACCTATGGCAGATAATATTAGTCAGTTAATGACCGACAGTGGGTTTGAACCTGTTGTTCCAAAAGGTCCTAGTGTTCCAAGTACATTTAATCCTGGTGATCATGCTCCAGGAGAGCAGCCAAAGTCTGCAAAAGAAGTTGCTGAGAAATCTATGATGGGATGGCTTAATCAAGATACGCAGTATTTTAGTAATAATGCTCAGATTAAACCATACACATATGATGCTGGAATGAACAGTAGTTCTTTCTATGAAAGATATAAGGCATATGGAAATGAAACTTTTGATAGAATAGGATTCTCTCCATTTAAAAATAATGATGCTGAGTTTAATGCTGGTACTGGTGCTATGTCAGAATTTGCAAGAACTTGGACACATAGTTTTAAACCATTATTTGCAAGAGGATTTGTTTCAGGACCTAAGAGTTTATATAGAATGGCTCATGGAGACTTTAGTGATGATCCAGAAGAAGCTGCTGCATATGCAAGAGCTGCTGCAATTGGTCAATCTACTAAAGGTGGAGTACTTGGATTTACCAATAATATGTTAATGAACTTTGGATACTCAGCAGGTATTATGTCTGAAGCTATCTTAGAAGAAGTTGCTGGTATTGGTTTATCTGCTGTTTTAGGACCAGGAATTGGAATGCTTACAACAGCTAATGCTGGTAGAAGAGCCCTACAAGGTTTAGAAGGATTAAAAGCCGTAGGTACTGTTGAGAAAACTGCAGTTAAAATGGCAGACTATCTTAAAGACTTAAACAACATTAATAAAACAAGAGAGTTTTTTAATGCAACTAAGGCTGGTGTTGCTGCAGAAAAGACATTGAATTATGGTAAAAGAATTGCAAACTTTGCTAATCCTTTATCAAATACTACAGATGCTATTGGTGCTATTGCAAGAAATGAAAAACAACTTGCAGGTTGGGCAAAGTTTGCTAATGCATCATACCAAACTGCAGGTGCATTATACCGTGATGTCAGAAATGTTAATATGGCATTAGCTGAAGCTAGACTTGAAGGAGGTTTTGCAAGAAAAGAAACTGAAGATGATTTAATCAGAGATTACAAAAAAACTCATAAAGGTATGATGCCTGATGAGAAAGTATTAGATAGTATCAAAAAAGAAGCAGCAAAAGCAAGTGCTGATGCTATTCTTGCTAATTCACTTCTTATCTATGCTAGTAATAAGGTTTCTTTTGACAATATCATGAACCCTAAAAAAGGTCTTAATGGTATACTGACTAAGAAGATTGCTGATATTAAAACTAATATGGCAGGTAGAACTGTTAAAGAGTTTACTAAAAAAACTTTGTCAACTGGAAAAGAAATTCTTACACCAAAAGTTAGTTGGATAGAAAAAGGATGGAAAGGTTGGAAAGGTACAGCTCAAGCAATTAAAAAACAAGGTTTCCAAAAAGTTGCATTAAGAACTATTGGTTATACAAAAGCAAACCTTATGGAGGGTGTGCAAGAGTCTATGCAAGATATAATTGCACAAACTGCTAAAGATTATCATAAACAAGCCTTCTATTCACAACCTGTTGCATCTTACTACTATACACAAGGTCAATTAAATGATCTTAAAGACAAAAGATCTTTTGGTAAAATGTTAGGAGAAGCTGCTTTAAAACAAGTTAGCTGGCAAGGTCTTGAAACTTTTGCTTCTGGTTTTGCTATGGGTGCATTAGCACATCCACTTAATCAAGCATTACCTTTTGCACAAGAAAAGTATAATCAAATATTTAATAAGGATAAATACTTAGCACATAAAAAATATTTAAATGAGTATTCAACCAATATGGTTAACTCAGTAAATAAAACATTTGAAAATGATCCTTTAAAATATTATCAAACTAAACTTTATGGTTTAGGTATTCAAAGTGAATTATCAAGTGTAATGGAGGATGCTAATGAAAAAGAACTCCGAGATGCTAAAAATGAATCTACTATAAAAGAAATTACAAATTTAATTGAATCTGGTACAAGTGACATTTGGATGGATCATCTTGAAGCACTAAAAGGATTAACAACTGAAGAATATGCAGAAGCCCAAGGTATTACTGTTGAAGAGGCTCAAGGACATGTTGAGAAGTTGGATAAAATGATTGAACGTACCAAAGAAATTGAAAAAACTTATAAAGAAATTAATGATAAACTTCCTAATCCGGTAGATCTTGAAAGATATGAAAAAGGAACTAAGGATTATGAAAAGGCTGCTGTTTATTACAAAGCATGGGAAGAAGGTAAAAAGGCAGTTATATTCTATGGTGAAACATATAAGAATACAGTTATGCGCATGCAGAGTGTATTCCAGGATATGGCATCTAATGAGTTAATTGGTAAAATAGATCCTAATAGAGTACAAGTTTTATTTAAAGAACAAAGACTTGATAGTGAATTAAACATTCTACAGAATGAAATTGACACATTAAAAGGTCTTGATGATGACTACTCTAAAAAACAAATAGCTGAGAAAACTGATACCTTAAAAACTTTAAAAGAATTTAAGGACAGTTATACAGATTTTATGGATCACTTCTTCCGTGGTAATCAAAAACAAGATACCAATGAAGATGAGTTTATTGATTCAGAAATTAGATCTTTAGAAAATCAATTAGCAAAAGCAAGTTCTAAAGATAAAAAAACTATCCAGACTAAACTGGACAACTTATATCAAAGAGCTGAGACAAGTAAAGCTGACACAGAAAAAGCTACAAGAAGAGCTGCTGCAAGAGATAAGAAAGGGAAAATAAATGAAATTGATTCTAAAATTGAAGAACTCAATAATAGAAAAAAACAAATTGAGACTCCTGAGTATTATGAGACTTACATGAAAGATACTCAGTTTGCAAGAAAAGAAGCTCAAACTATTGATAATCAAATTGCACAATTAGAAAAAGATAAGGCAGCTGCTCAAGAAGAACTTGATGGAGACATTAGCTTTACTAATGATAAAGTTCTTAGTAGATTAGAAGGGTCATTCAAAAAATATATGAATGTCCTTGCTAAACAAAGTGATGATATCATTTTAGATGGTAAAATTGATGAGGCATTTCAAAAACTTGTTGACTACTATAGATTAGGTGAGGAATCGTTTAAGATGGCAGATGCAGTTAACATGTTGACAGATCCATCTGGATTTATTGATCATGTGGAAAGAACATATGATTGGATGTATTCTGAATGGAACAATCGTGAAAACAGCATCAAACAATTAATTAACGACCAGATAGAAAGACTTAAGTTCAATCAGTTGTTAAATGAGATGGCAGCAAAAGGTATCTATGTTGACCTTGATGAATTTGCTGACTTTAAAGAGTATGGTGTTATTCCTTCTGAGTTCTATGACAATATAAATAAACGTGTCTTAAAATCAGGTAGTCCAATATATGAACAAGTTTCTAATGAGTTCAGAAAGTTATCAGTAGTTCTTGAGTTAGTTGACTCAATGAAATCTGATAATGAAAAGTTAAATGATGAAATCAAAAGATTAAACCAAGAAGAGGATTCTGAAATTAGAAAATTACCAACTACTCCTCAGAGAGTTAAAGTAAGAGAATTTGATTCTTCCAATCCATTTACTGTTAAAGTAATTAATGACCAACTTGGAATTAATCAATATGCTGAAGTTTCTTATACAGATGAGGGAGTTGAAAAATCTCAAATCTTCTATAAAGGAGATGATAATGTATTGAGATATGATGATAAAACCGGTGATGAAGTTGACACTGATTTAAAAGTTAAGTTTACTTCTGGAGAAATATTCTCAATGATTGATAAAGCAAATCCTGCTGATGTACAAGAAATAAAAGAAAAGTATGATCAATTAAGATCTGAAGCTGCAGAAAGAGCCGTTGAAGAAACATCTAAACCTTTTACTGAGAATGCTGAACCTGTTGTTGTTGAAGAGATAACTGCAGATACTCCAGTAGAGTCAATGCCAGATGAATTAAGACAGCAATTGATTGATGCATATGATGCATATAGAAGAGATCCAAAAAACAAATCATTGTTCCCTGATAGTTTATCAGAAGATGACTTGTCAGAAAGATTTAAGAACTATATTAAATCTGAGCCAGAAGCATTAAGTATCATTGAAGCATATGTAAAAGAACAAAAACTAAAAGCTAGTACAACACCGGCTGGAGAAGTTGTTGTTCCTACAATCATGTTACCTAATGGTAAGACAGTTTCTGCTGATGAGGTAAGTGATGCTGTGCTACAAGAGACATTAAAAAGATACCGTCTTCAGATTTCTGAACTAACAAACAGAGCAGATAAACTTACACAATCTGAAAAAGATGATCTTACACTATACAAGATAAAAGCAAATATGCTTTCTGCATATATTGAGAATGAAAGAGTTAAAGAAATGACTCCTGAACTCAAAGAAGCAAAAGCAAAGATTGATCTTTTACTAAAAGAACAAGATAAGATTACTCCAATGCTTACTGGGTATGATGTTGAAGGACAGATACTTAGACGTGTAAGTAATGTTATTGCAGGTCTCAAAGGAGAAAAATATGCTTATTCAAAAATTGATGAAGTCAAAGCACTTTATAATGAAACAATAGGTGTGGGTGAGTCTGTAGATACATTTATTGAAAGACTTAGAGCTGCAAATCTTCCAGGATTTAGTGAGTATACTTATACTGAACTTAAAGCAGATATAGAAGAAGCAATTGCTAACCAAAAGAATGTACCTGTTACTCAACCATCTTCAAATATAGAAGCTCAGAAGGCTGATATTGAAAGAAAAACAAAAGAAGAATTATTTCCTATTGATTCTTTACATAAAGGAAAAGAATCTGGAGATACTCTTAAAGTAATAGGTTATACTAAAGATGGAGTAAGATTTCAAATTCAAACTGAAGGAACACTTAAACCTACAAAAAATCTTATTCTTTCAGAATTAAAAAGGTTAATAAAAGAAGGCAAACTAACATCAGATGTTTATACAGAAATAGCTGCTTTAGGAAGTACTACTCCTGCAAGTACACAAATTACTTATAGTGATTTAGTTGGTGAAGCATCTCAAGAACAGTCAGGTAATCCATTCTCTCAAGGTTTAACTTATATATTCTTTGCAAATCTTACAAATGCAGTTAAGTCTGGTAGAATCAAATCTAAAGCAGAACTTAATGCAATTATTGCAGAATGGGATGAAATGGCTGCCTATAATGGTAATCCAAATAGAATGACTGACTCACAAGCTTCTATACTTGCTGGTGAGGCACAGAGATTACCGGATACTATACAGACAACTACCCCAAATCAAAATACTACAGATACATTAGCTGAAATTGTTGAAAGGTCAGTTACTGAAAAAACTTATGAGGAAAACAGAATAGGTGGTAACTATGTGGATGCTCAAGCTAAAACTTTCTTTGATGGTGGTAAACCTACATATGATGCTAATAAGATAACAAAAGAAGCATTTGATAATTTGTTTGGTGATAATGGTTTATTCCAAATCATCAAACAATGGATGGATACCAATGATATGATTGTTGTATCAAAGGGTCTTGTTGTATATGATAAAGCAGCAAATGTTGCAGGTGAAATTGACTTGTTACTAGCAAACAAAAAAGGAGAATTCTTTATTGTTGACTTAAAAACTGGTAGCAAAGATAAGTGGGCTGGGTATAATAATCCAGACTCCGTAAACTATGCAAAGAAAATGGAGAACACATACCAACAAGGAGCATATGTAAACTTGCTTCGTAACATGTTGGGTATTACTGCAACTCCAAAAATTTTCCCTATTGAAGTTGAACTTGAAAAAGGAACAGGTAGAATTCTTAAAGCATCTAAACCAACATCATCTTCTGCATTAAAACCAGGTAAGATTTTAATTGATCTTTCTGTTACTCCAGAGATGCAAGCTCAGTTAGATAATTTAATTCCAGCAACTGAACCTTCAGTATCATTAGTATCACCATCTGCAAAAGTTGAATCTCTTGTACAAGATGGTGTAAATGAAACAGTTGAAGGATCTGATTATGAAGGACCAAATGCTACTGCAACACCAGTAACTGAACCTACTACAGATAGAGTATCTCAACTTGAAAAAGAAATCAATAATGCTAACTTTGATAAACTTCAGATGATTGAACTCAATTTTGGATTGAAAGATTCACTTGAGATGACAGCAGATGAAATTCTTCAAGTACAAGAAATGATTGATTCTAGAAGAGCTATTTTATCTTCAGGGGAAACTGTTGTAACAGAGCAAAAAAGTTACTCTATTGGGGATGAGGTTTATGCTGAAACTGCTATCTTTACTGATACTGGTAAAAATAAAGGGAAAGTATTCTTAGAACCATACGAAGTTGGTGTAATAAGTAAAATTGATTTTGCTAAAGGTACTATAACAATAAACCCAGTCGGAAAGAAAAATCAAAAGACAATTCCTATGGATATGTTAGATAAAATGTTTAAATTAAAGAGTGAGGTATCTGAAGAACCAACTGTAAGTTCAAACCCTACTGCAGATGATAAAGCAAAAGTAAAAGAATCCACAGATGTGGTAAGTAATCT
>Ga0307379_10011308_pt1 | contig 11723 bp, 10 predicted proteins | sample UN2MG_FD_202237 | JGI IMG/M metagenome (GOLD analysis project Ga0307379, IMG submission 202237) | Soil microbial communities from Risofladan, Vaasa, Finland - UN-2 | ecosystem: Environmental > Terrestrial > Soil > Coastal area > Acid sulfate soil | place: Finland: Risofladan, Vaasa | collected... | reverse complement strand
AATGGCTGGGCTATACCGTCGTAGATCCCCCCTCGATCATCGCCACCCACCTTACTGAGATCATGAAAGCCTATGCCGGCGAGATTCTCGGCCGTCAAGAGGTCCAGTCGATCCTCGATGCCCTGAAAAACGATTATCCCACAGTTGTGGAGGAGGTGGCTAAGGGTTTCTCTGTAGGGGAGATCCAGAAAGTGCTGCAGGGCTTGCTGAGGGAGCAGGTTTCCATTCGAAATATCGTGGTCGTTCTGGAAGCCATGGCTGACTACGGTTCTGTTAGCAAGGACACGTCCTTTCTCGTACAGAAGGTCAGACAGGCTCTAGGACGGCAGATCTGTCTACACTACAGCGGGGATGAAAAGACAATTCATGTGCTGACCCTGGATCCGAATCTCGAGCAGAAGATCGTCGAGGCCAGGGTGGATACCGCCTCGGGTCCTACCGCAGCGCTTGAGCCCCAGATGCAGAGGAAGTGGATTACTTCCCTGACAAATTCGGTACACAACGTCCAGCAGCAGGGGCACTTGCCGATAGTTCTCTGCTCTGAAGCGGCCCGACCGCTGATCAAAGGCAGTACGATACGAGAGATACCTCATCTGGTCGTTCTGTCGGTTCCGGAGATTGTTCCGGATGTAAAAATCGAAACTCTCGGTGAGATAAGGATCGAAGAATGATCGAGAAAGATCTGCAGTACTTCACTATCGAGGCTCCCACTCCAAGAGAAGCCCTTGAACAGATGAGGCGACAGTACGGCCAGGAAGCACGAATCTTAACCCATAAGACTGTCCGCCGCGGAGGGGTCCTCGGTATGTTCGCCCGGGAGGGAGTGGAGATAACGGGATACATTAGCCAAAAACCAAGAAACAAGCCCACAGCTATGTCCGCAGCCACATTGGAGGAATCCCGGAAGAAGATACTGGCAGATGCCCGAAGAGAGCAGTCATTGCAGCTGATTCTCAATGAGATCCAGAGCTTAAAGGAGAATCTATCCAAAGATAATGGAGGTAAGAAACTTCCCGTCGACACGCCCGGCGGCCTGCTGCGAATCGAGAGTATCCTCCAGCACAACGATTTCTCGCCGCCGTTTATAGAAGAAATACTCGGTCGTGTCCGGAAAGAATTCTCCCTTGAAGACCTGGACAACTTTTCCGTGCTTCAAACCCAGGTCCTGGAGTGGATCGGAGACAAGATTCAGATCTATCCAGCGCTGCAGATACCGGAGCAGAGTGCGCAGAGCTCCAAGGTATTTATCATCGTCGGTCCCACCGGCGTGGGAAAAACCACGACGATCGCCAAGCTGGCCGCCATTTTTGGAGTCAACGGTTCAACCTCTCCATCTCCCAAAGTGCGGATCGTAACGATTGACAATTACCGGATCGCCGCTTTGCGGCAGATCGAGACCTACGCGGAAATCATGAGAATTCCGGTGACCTGCGTCGAAAGTGTTGGAGAGTTTAAAAAGTTCCTGGCCATGGCTGAAGGTACTGGATTGATCCTGGTAGATACCATCGGCCGCAGCCCCCGGGATCTCTCCAAATTAGCCGAAATGAAGGATGTGCTGGACGCTGTGGGGACGCGCAGCGAGATCCATCTGGCCATCAGCGCCACGACAAAGGCATCAGACGTGGAAGAAATCTTGAAGACTTTCGAGCCTTTCAAATATAAAGCGGTCATTTTAACGAAGATCGATGAAACCCTCCGGATAGGGAACATCATCAGTGTACTTGCCGCTTCCCGCAAACCGATCTCCTATATCGCTGATGGACAGTCGGTGCCCCAGGATATCGAACAAGCTTCGATTTTGCGATTGCTTATGAATCTCGATGGATTTCACATCAACCGGGAACGACTGGAAAAACGTTTTGGAGAGAGGGTGAAGATAAATGCTGCATTTTGGAGTTGACAGTGGCTGATCAGGCAGAGAAACTACGAGAGATCATGCGTAATAAAAAACCTTCATCCCGGCTCGAAGGCTCGCCCCCGCAGAAAGCTTCCCGCATCATCTCCGTTTCCAGCGGAAAGGGGGGGGTGGGCAAGACCAATATCGCAATCAATTTAGCCCTGGCCTACGCTAAGTTTGGGAAGAAGGTGATCGTCCTGGATGCAGATCTGGGCCTGGCAAACGTGAATGTCGTCCTGGGAGTGATTCCCCGCTATAACCTCTACCACCTGATTCGGAAGCAGAAAAAGATGAGAGATATACTTCTTGACACTCCCTACGGGATTCAGATAGTTGCCGGGGCCAGCGGTTTTTCCAAGATTGCCAATCTTTCCGAAGAGGAGCGTAGGGGCTTCATCGAGGAGCTCCAGGAGCTGTCAAGCGCCGATGTCATCATCATTGATACCAGCGCGGGGGTTTCCAGCAATGTGTTGACCTTTGTGGCTGCTTCGGATGACGTAATTATTGTGACCACCCCGGAACCAACAGCCATAACCGATGCCTACGGAATCGTGAAGATCATCGCTACTGAGATCGACAATCTCGATTTGGGGTTGAAGCTGGTGGTCAACCGGGTAAAGTCGGTAACAGAAGGTAGAAAGGTAGCCGAAAGGGTGATCAACATCGCGGGACAATTCTTGAACATAAAACTGGATTATCTTGGTTTTATGTACGAGGATATTCTCGTTCAACACGCCGTCATCAAGCAAAGGCCCTTTCTGGCCCTGGATCCGAAGGGCAAAGCCTCTATTTGTATCGACCATATCGTTCGTCGCTTGGAAAACATGGATTTTAAGGAGGGAAGCGGAATCTCCCAGTTCTTAAAAAAGTTCTTTAGTGCTTAGGCTCGAGGTATTTCGAGGCTGCCTGACGTACCTTGACGACCGATTTTATTTACCCTAAGCTTTTTGAAGAGAATAGGCAGGGCAAGGAATGATAAATTGGAAAATACCAGCCGGATTCGCCGCCTTCAGCGCCCTCGTGTCGCTGCTGGCCGGAATCATCGGAGGGAATCCTTTCGGTGTTATTGTCCTCAGGTTGGTCCTGTCAGCCGTGGTTTGTGCTGGTCTGGGTCTGATTGTCAACGTTATCTTGAAAAAATACCTCCCCGAACTCTCCGCTACCCCTGCGAGCGCTGAGGCGGGAACGGGAGAGGAAGTGGATATCGTCATCGATGAAGACATCCCTATCGAAGTAGAGGGTCTGGTGCAGGAGGAAGCCGGGCCCGAAGGCGAAAGGACAGAGGAAGAAGCGGAACTGATCTTGGATGAGGAGGGCATGGACGGGGAGTCTGTGGAGTTGGAAACCCTGGAACCCTCCGACGAGCAGACTCTGGACTCGACAGCTGTACCGCTGTCCCCGGTGACCGACTTTGAGGATCTGGATACGCTGCCCGATATCGACCAGTTCAATCCCGCTGCCGAAGAGAGCCCAACCGCACCGAAAGAGTCCAGGAGGAACGCCCGGGTTGAAGAGGTCGTAAAAGATCAGGATCCGGAAAACCTGGCCCGGGCGGTACGGACATTTATGAAAAAGGACCAATAGAAAGTTTGCTATGGCTGAAATCATGTTAGAAGGCAAGACGGAGGAGGATCTCTGGCGGGTCTACAAAAAGAAGAAGGATACAAAGATCCGCGATTTCTTCGTAAAACAATATGCCCCTTTGGTAAAGTATGTTGCTGGTAAAGTTGCCATCGGCATGCCCAACAATGTCGAATTCGATGACCTGGTTGGATTCGGTGTTTTCGGTCTCTTCGATGCCATAGAAAAATTTGATCCCGACAAACATGTCAAGTTCAAGACCTATGCGGTAACCCGGATACGGGGGGCAATATTCGACGAGCTGCGTACGATCGACTGGGTACCGCGATCGGTTCGGCAGAAGACTCGCGAGGTGGAGGAAACCATTCGCAAACTCGAAGCTTCCCTGGGCAGAGCGGCCACGGATGAAGAGATAGCCAAATCCATGAGGATGGAGATGAAGGATTTTCACCACCTCATGTTGAAAATCTCCGGAACCTCGGTTCTGTCGCTGAACGAGGTGTGGTACAGCGGCGAGGAAAACGACAAGATGTCTATCGTCGAAAGTATCGAGAGCCCTTCGTCGCTGAACCCCGACAGCATTGTGGAGAAAGAGGAAATCAAGAGGATCATCGTAGAAGCGATCAATGAGCTGCCGGAAAAGGAGAAGAAGGTCCTCGTTCTGTACTACTACGAGGATCTTACCTTGAAAGAGATCGGGGAAGTCCTCGAAGTGACGGAATCCCGAATCTCCCAACTTCACACCAAAGCGATCCTTAGACTTCGGGCCAAGCTCTCCCATATCAAGAAGGGGATTCTATGATCACCCTTGAATCGGTTCGGGAATACATGCGGGATCAGTTGGAGACCGATCGCGCCAAACAGGCCGTGAAAGTCAGTGGAGCAAGCGTAGAAGAGGCACTCGAACAAGCTGCTATAGAATTTGGGATGCCGGTAGAGCGCCTGGATTACGAGATTGTCGAGCAAGGGACGAAGGGGGTGCTCGGCGTCGGCAGGAAGGATTGGATCATCCTGGCCTATCCGGCGGCGGCGAGCAGTGTTGCCGCCGGAGAGGGTGCCGGGGAGCAGGGCGCGGCGGAGGGCAAAGAGGAGGTGGTTGTAGCCGATAAGGACGCGGAAGTTTTTGTCCGCCTGACCTCCGAAGGAGTATTTCTGAAAGTGACGAAACCGTCGGGCAGAGGGAGCAAGGTTCAAGAACGCCGGGCTCTGGAGAAGCTCTCTCTCCGTGGGGTAACGAACTTTGATTCCGGTCTGGTCTCAAAGGTCATACGCCACGCAGATGGTGAGTATATAAAAGTAGGGGACTATCAGTTCAATCCGGTAAGCCAGTCTACCCTATCCGTTGATATAACCGATATGGATATGAAAGCCTATGTGACGATGACACCACCGGGGCCGGGTGGGGCCGATCTGTCCTTCGACGAAATCAGGGGATTACTGCATTCCGGTGGGGTCGTCCATGGTATCAACGGCGAGGCAATTCAAAAACTCATCGATTACCCCAGTTACAATGAGAGAATGCAGGTTGCCGAAGGAACAAAGCCGGCGGGCGGAGCTGACGCCGAGATCCTGCATAACTTCAACGTGCACCGCGGGGAGGTGCAGCTCAAAGAGAAAAACGGCCGAGTGGATTTCCGCGAACTGAATTTAGTGGAAAATGTTGAAGCAGGACAGATCCTTGCCACCAAGAAGCCCCCTGAGGAGGGGGCGGCGGGCCGCACCGTAACGGGAAAGATTCTGGCGGCAAAACCGGGGAAAAACGTTCAGATAGAAATCGGAAAGAATGTCAAGCTTTCCGATGATGGGATGAGCGCCGTTTCCACAATCAACGGGCAGGTGCTGCTGATCAGCGGAAAGATCAATGTGGAGCCCATATATACCGTTGAGGGAGATGTCAACTTCAAGACGGGTAACATTCTGTTTCTTGGCACCGTGTTTGTGAAAGGAAATGTCGAAGATGGGTTCACCGTAAAGGCAGCGGGCAATATCGAGGTGATGGGGAGCGTGGGCAAGTGTGTTCTTGACGCGGAAGGAGAGATAATCGTACATCAGGGGATTCTTGGTAAAAACGAGGGGAAAGTACGGGCGGGAAGTAATCTGGTTGCCAAGTTTATTGAGAATGCTCGGGTGGAAGTAGATGAAAATGTGCTGGTCAGCGACGGTATCATACATTCCTTCGTCGATGCCAACAAACGGATCCTCTGCCAAGGAAAACGCGCCTCCATTGTAGGGGGAAGACTGCGGGCGGCCAATGAAATACATGCCAAGACCCTTGGGTCGGTTGCAGGGACGGAAACGATTGTGGAAGTCGGGATTGATCCGAAGCGCAAGGAGAAGCTGTCCCAGGCCCTGCATCGTAAAGGAGAGTTGGAAAAAGAACTCGAGGAGCTGGTCAGAAATATCAGTACTCTTGAGAATCTCAAGAAGGTTCAGCGGAACTTTCCCGAAGACAAACAGAGCAATCTTACAGAGCTCAATGACAAGCGATCTGAGATCCTCCAGGAGCTGGAAGAGATCAATGGGGTTATAAATGAGATAAACACCTACCTCCAGACCATCAAAGTCAGCGGAAAGGTGTCCGCTTCCGACCGTGTATTTCCGGGTGTAAAGATCTTCATCAAGAATGAGAGTTTGATCGTTCGGAACGAGTTCAAGAGTGTTACCTTCTGTCTCGAGGAAAAAGAGGTCCGTATGACCAAGTACGAACCTATGGATCAGATATTCTCTCGGAGACTTGCCCATGCCCCTTCTGCCCATTGATCTTCAGATCATGTTCAGTCAGCTGAGTAACGTCGGCAGGGAGCAGGCGATTCAGCGGGATGTATCGCCTCAGTACCAATTTGTTCAGGGCACAGAGATGGGCCAAAAGGCGGAGCATGACGGCAGTTCCGTGAATCAATCCCAGCAGGTAGGGGAGGGTCCTGAGAAAACCAAAGAACAGGAAGAGCGGGAAAAGCGCAGGCACCCCCAGGGACAGGCAAACTCCGATACGCGAGGGTCCGGTGGTGAAGAGGAGAAACAGATTTTCGAAGATCCTGATCTCGGTCATCACGTAGACCTTGTCGGGTAAAATGGGAGCCGATACCTTTTGGAACGCTTTATTCTGTACAGCGCTCTGCTCATTGCCGGCTTTTTTGTTGTTTATTTGATCCTCAAACGAGCCTTGAGCAAATCCCTCGATCCCCAGACAGTCCTGGAATCAATCAGGGGGGAAGTCGACAGGATCATTGTCGAGCTTAACTCCACGACAGACAGAAACATCACTCTGCTGGAAGATAAAGTCCAGAGTCTTGCGACGCTGATCGAGCAAGCGGATAAAAAAATCGGTATCCTTCGTCGAGAAATAGAGAAGCACGAGCTGGCGGGCAAGGTATATTCGGAGCTCGCGGAGAAGCGGGCCAAGGAACCGGAGGAGCAGGACGTCCACACCCGGGTTGTCCAGCTGCATAGACAAGGAATCTCGGCTTCGGTGATCGCCAAACGTCTTGGCATAACCCTTGCGGAAATCGAGCTGATAATAACGCTACAAACAAGAACAGATAATCCGAATAGGTAGGTGATGGGCAAGAAATATGTAGTTTTCCAGATCGGTGAAGGTCACTACGCGATTCCAGTGACAGAGGTCTCCCAGATCATTCGTTACGAAAATGTCACAGACGTCCCGACGGCTCTTCCCTTTGTGGACGGAATCATCAATATCGGCGGAGACGTAATCCCGGTTGTCAATCTGCGCAGTCGTTTCTCCCTCTCCACCGCAGAAATCACTCGCAAGAACAGGGTGATCATTCTCCGGCGGCAGGACAGTCGCTACGGTGTACTGGTTGACGGCGTTCGGGAGATCCTTGATCTTGATGAGGACAGCATCGCACCGGAAGCGGCGTCCGTATTCGGGATGAAGGCAGAGTTCGTTCGGGGGATCGCGAAAATCCGGGACCATGTGCTCGTACTGTTGGATATCTTCAAAGTCCTCTCGACCGCGCCCGAGGTACCCATCAAGGAGTAGGGGGAGAAATGTCGTTCTCCGGGCTCGATGAGCAAAAACTTCTGCGGGCATTCCTCGAAGAATCGGAGGAATTGTTGGAGAAACTAAACGAAAATCTCCTGCAGTTGGAGAGAGACTCCAGCAATCCCGATTCGATAAACGAAATATTCCGGCTGACCCATTCCCTGAAGTCCGAGTCTGCCTTGCTCGGATTCGCCCGTTTGAGCGAGCTCGCTCATCGCCTCGAGGACGTATTTGACGGTATCCGCTCGGGAACTGTATCTCTATCCAGACCGCTGATGGATGCCATTTTTTCAGCCTCGGATCTCATTCACGAGATCATCGCAAGAATCTCAATTGGAAAAAACGATGAGGACGTGGAGAGCCGTTCGGTCATAAGAGAGCTGAAACAGCTGGCAGGACTTGCTCCGAAGATCGGAACGGAGGGGTATGGAGCAGTTGCCCCGGATGAAACCGAACGGGCTGATGAGGGGAGGTTGGTTTTAGGGGATTTTGAGTATTCCCAGATTATGGAAGCCCTTGAAAGAGGAGAGAATATATACAGGTTGACCGTCACGGTTTCAGAGGAGGCGGAACTAAAATACCCACGGGTCTATCTAGTTTTCAATAAACTGGAAATGATCGCCAACGTCATCCAGACGGTCCCGAATATAACGGTTCCTCAGGAGGACCAGCTCTATCGGCAACTCGTCGTGCTGTTTTCTTCGGAACTGGATAAGGAGGAGATCTACAAGGCATGTTCCGTGGACCTGATCGAAAAGCTTGAGCTTGAACTCTGGGATGAAACGAGTATTCAGGAGGCTGTTTCAGCAAGTCGGGGCGAAGAAACGGCGCGTTCGGCTGCATCGGCACACACTTCCAGCACCAGCCGTATAGAGGGTACATCCATCCGGGTGGACACGAACAAGCTGAACGAGATATGGCAATTGGTGGGCGAACTTACCATCTATAAGGCTCAGTTGTCCAAGCTGCACGATAATGTAGCTCGCCAGAAGGGGAATGAATCGATCAAGGGTGAAGTCGAGCGTGCCTCGGATTCTCTTGAAAGGATTACCACGGAGATGCAGCAGGCGATCATGGGAACCAGGATGGTACCGATCGCTGTGTTGTTCAATAAATTTCCGCGTCTCGTCCGGGATCTATCCCGTAAGCTGGGCAAGAAGGTTGACCTGGAAATTCACGGCAAGGAGACAGAAATAGACAGGACCATCGTCGAAGTGCTGTCCGATCCTCTGACTCATATTATCCGCAACTCCCTGGATCACGGCTTGGAAGGACCCGAGGACCGGCGGGCGGTAGAGAAAGATGAGGTGGGGCATATCATGATCTCTGCCCATCAGCAGGGAGGCCAGGTGGTCATCGAAATCGCCGATGATGGGCGGGGACTTGACGTAGACAAGATACGGCAGAAGGCAGGGATTAGCCGCGAAGTAAGTGAGGAGGAGGTGGTTCAAACCATCTTTTCGCCGGGTTTTAGTACCAAGGAGGATGTTACGGATCTATCCGGGCGGGGTGTCGGAATGGACGTAGTTGCCACCCGAATCCGGGAAGAGTTGAAAGGCGAGGTTGAAGTGCGCAGCGAGCCTGGGGAAGGCACCTTGATTCGGATTCTCCTGCCCCTGACTCTCACGATTCTCCACTCTCTGGTCATTTCCTGCGCAGGTTATTACTACGCGATTCCGGTTCAGGATATCGATGAAACCGTCAGAGTTCTTGAAGAGGAAATCGTGATACAAGAGGGAAGTGAGGTATACTCCTATGAAGGCAACGAGATGCCTCTACTCAGGCTCGGCCCGGTACTTTGCGGACCATCGGAGGATCAACACAATCGAAGCAGAGAACGCAACGGGGTAGTTGTTGAGCAGCGACGTGGAAAAGTCTGTCTGCTCGTAGATGAGCTGGTTGAAGAGGAGGATCTAGTTATCAAACCGATCTCTGAGTTGCTCAATCACCGTAGACTATTCTCAGGTGTATCGGTACTCGGTGACGGGAAAATCATATTTATCCTCGACACGGCCAGAATCATGGAGATTATAGAAACCGGGGGCGTTGATGCCATATAGAGTTCTACTCGCTGATGATCTGTACTTTATGCGAATGGTGCAGAAAGAGGTGTTGGAGGCAAACGGTTACCAGATTGTCGGAGAAGCCTCGACCGGAACCGAAGCGGTTGCCAAATACCAAGAATTGAATCCGGATATCGTCATCCTCGACATTACCATGCCCGAAATGAACGGTCTGGAAGCGATGCGTAAAATATTTGAAATCGAATCCCAAGCCAAGATCATCATCTGCTCGGCGATAGGGCAGCAGAACCTGATCGTAGATGCAATCAACGCAGGCATCAAGGATTTCGTCGTAAAACCCTTCAAACCCGAACGGTTGTTGTCGGCTATCAAAAACGCCCTGGCGGCGTAAAAAAAAACGGTATGCCTGGACGTCAGAGAGCATACCGTATGAGGGCCAAATCCTGCGGAAAAGGTGCATCCCTCATTTTATCTCTTCGGCCCAATAGGAGGGAACTTTAGCCCTATTCGAAGCCTTGCAGCATCTTTAGGGGCGCGATCTACATACGCTCGAGAGTTTTGTGAAGCAGTCCACTGTGGTAGGAAGCGGAGGCCAGAAGCTCCTCGTACAGCTGCCTCGAAGTTGCCAGAACCTGAGCGTAGTCGCGAGGACCCTCGGGGTTGTCCAGCACTCGGCGGATCAACGGCTGGAATAGAAAACCGGCGATTTGACGCGACGTCAAGGATAGGATGTCCTGATCCACCTTTGCCAGACCGGCAACCGACGCGCCGCTGCCGTGGTCGCTGCCGCACAGTTCGATCCCTCTCTTGGCCAGATCCTGCAGTTTTTCCAATTCCACGGCCAGGCGCTGCAAGCTTTGGCGGACCTGTCCGTGCCGTCTGCCTCTCCCCGATTTTTCACGGCGCAGATCGGAGAGCTCGGCATCGATACGACTGCGGCACTCAGGTAGCTGAAAGATTTCCGTCACATCGACCAACCCCATCCCTTCAATTGCAATTCCTCCGGCTGCCAGGGTAAATGTCCTGGGTCCGCCGGTTTGGGACTGCTGCTTCATCTGGTTTTCAAACCACCATTTGTAGATCAACATGCGGCGATCCGTCAAGGTTCGCCCGCCTTGATTGTTTGCGAGAGCCGTAGGAACGGCCTGATGCAGATATCTGAATATCATCTGTTCTGCCGTCGACAGTCTGCAGGAGCAGGTGTGCATAGATTCTTCGAAGAAAGCTCCCCGGCTGTGAGTCCTTTTTCCGGGGAACCCCAAATCAAGACCGGCCATGTAGATCGAAGGGCAGCCAAGATAACGACAAACATCCCATGCTGTAGCGGCCACCGAGCCGCCTGCACCGATCAGCCCCCGCTGTCCAATAATTTCTTCGATGTATTTGCCCAGGGGAAAGAAGGAGGAGACAAACAAGACCATTTCTTCCTCCTTTCCTTCACTGCGAAAGACTCGGGGGTGGGCGGAGGATTCGGACACCAGAATCGTTTGCTCTCGCTCCAGCCAGTCGAGATGCCGGCTGTTCCAGTACTGGGGGTCGACGGACACCAGAAAATCAGGTTCCACTCCCTGGTTTTTACAGAAACGATACGACGTGTCCACCGCCACAATCAGCATGTGTTCCTTCAAGGCTTTAAGATGGGGCAGTACTTCATCGAGGGAAGGTCCGGCAGCCATGACCAGGGCCGGCACACCGGGAAAACGGTTTTGAGCCACACCGATTCCGGGATTACCGGCAAAACGATCGAGATTACTCAAGAGGTTGCGGACCCACAACTGACCGAAGCGCCTCAGGGTGTTGATGTTTACTTCCCGCTTGTCAAAAACTGAAAACAGTAAAGCCTCGACCCGATGGTAATACTCACTCCGGGATGCAAGCAGAGGGCGAAGACGGAGAACACAGAGCGCTTGCAAAGGCAAGGCCTCGATGCTCATCATCACGGCTTCCGGCTCGTCTCCCAGGTGCCAGTGGATATTGGGCAGGGACAGTAGATTTCTCAGATCCCGGCTTTGCAAAGCTTGGAGGAACAGCCCCGTGTCCTGTTCCACGACAACCAGCGGTTTGCCGGGAAACGCTTCACAGAACGCCTCGACCAGATAGCCGAAACCAAAACCCAAAACAATGCCGGCCGAGACTGTCACCCCGGCCTCTTCGTTCACGATGCGCCGGGCTTCCTTTGCGGGGTCGTAGCGCGAGTGCAGATAGGTGCCGTGTA
>Ga0307379_10011304_pt1 | contig 11726 bp, 7 predicted proteins | sample UN2MG_FD_202237 | JGI IMG/M metagenome (GOLD analysis project Ga0307379, IMG submission 202237) | Soil microbial communities from Risofladan, Vaasa, Finland - UN-2 | ecosystem: Environmental > Terrestrial > Soil > Coastal area > Acid sulfate soil | place: Finland: Risofladan, Vaasa | collected... | reverse complement strand
TGGAGGGGCTGACAGTATTTGATTGGGGAATCGACAACTTCTCTGTGACTGTCAACCCGGTCCCCGAACCCTCCACCCTCATCGTCTGGTCCTTACTCGCCACCCTCGGCATCACCGTAGGCTGGTGGAGACGGAAGCGGGCAGCGTGCGGCTAGATTCGGAGGCTCCGAGGGGCGCTGGGGAAAGCTGGTGAAAACGCTACCGCCCATCGGGGGCTCAACCCAGCAGATCCGCGCCGACGAGCCGGGCCCCTCCTCCTCCGCTCTCTCCCCTCCACACATTCACTGTGTTCGCTGGGTCCCCTGCATCACGCAGTCTCGTCAGACACCCTGTTCTCGCCAATCGACAAAGCCTGAGTAACTCTCAAGATCGGCACAATCCGAACCGATAGATTCCCAGAACGATGGATTGTGGGGTCAGGCCCTGCGCGGTGGGGGCTCGGCCGGCCTATCTGGCAGAGGAACTCGGCAAGATGAGTGAGAACCAATCGAACGACAAGGCGACGGGCGCGAACGCGCCAACCCCGCACACGTGTGGCCCACCCACCGAGGAGAGGCCGCATGCGATCAAAGGCCCCCACTTCGCCTCGCACTCGCCCAAGGTGCTGGCCCGGGTGCCCAACTTGGAGTCGGCCGAGTCGGAGCTGGTTGGCGAGACTCTGCCAGCGGGTGAGGACGGGCGAATGCTGAGTTCCCGGTGGTCCATGCGGATCTTGGGGGTCGGGGGCGCAATGCTGCTGGTCGCGGCCTTGGCGCTGCCGCTCTTGCTGGGCAACTCCGATAGCCCGGAGTCGGCCTGGAAAGACGAGTCGCCCGCTTGGCAGCCGGATCCGCTTGCGCCGTCTGCGGCGGCGGCCCCGGCGTGGGGCAGTCCATCCGATGGTGCGTCAGGCTGGCAGCTTCCGTCGACCGATCCCAGGTCTTCCCAGGCCCAGACGCCCGTCATTTCGGCTTGGAGCGAGCAGTCGCCACCTTTGGACTGGGACGCATCGAGCCAAGCGCAACCTTGGGATGCCGCCGCAAAGGCTCAGACTTGGGACGCTCCGTCGGATGCGAAGACTTGGACCGACCAGCCTCCGATGCCTGCCTGGCAAGGGCATCCGGACACGGCGCTCACCGACGACCGGCCGCAATGGAACGCGCCCGGGGAGAACGCTTCCGCCGTTTGGGGAGGCCAAGGCGACGTTGCTGCCGGAGCCCTATCAAGCGACGGCCCCGTATGGAGCACCCAGCCGAGTCCGGCACCGGGCGTCTATCGCGAGGCAAGCGGGTCGTGGAATGAAGACGTCCAGACACCCCGATGGCCGGTTCCCCAATACCGCACGGCTGAGCAGGCTCAAGCTGGCGGCACGGTTTGGGACGGTGGAACCGTGTCGGCCTCTCCGGCGGTCGACTCGAGCCAGTTGCCTCCAACAGCCGCCACCAACCGGCCCATGTGGGCCCTAGAGGCCCCAGCGCCGTCGCCGCCCCCCGTCAACTACGAAACGACCCGTCCGGCGCCGCCCAGCTACGAGTCGTATCGATCCCCAGATGCGTACCGTCAGCCGCAGATCAACACGAACCGTTCGATGCAGATCCCTGCGTATCCGGAGTCGGGCACGTTCGACCCTGGGGCCGATCGGCCACCGAACGCCCAGCCCGTGTATCGCGCCGCCGACGCTCGCGTCAACCCTTGGTCAGGCGCCGCCGTCGACGATCGGACCGGCTACCAAGACACCGCCGGCGAGAGCGCGTTTCCGGCGAATGGTCCGCCGATGAGCAGTGCTCCAGCGACGAGCTACCCGCCGAACGGCTATCCGGAAGGCAGCTATCGTCAAACCGCCTATCCGTCGACCACCTCTTCCCCGTCCGACTATCACCAGGACCGTTACCCGAAATCCAATTACCCATCGGCGAGTTACCCGGCCTATCCATCCGCGAATTACCCGGAAACGCGATATCCGGCAACCCAACTCCCGGCGAGCGCCTATCCGGCGGCGGACCGACCTTCGCCCGTCGATCCGCGGTACGGCTCGACCGATCCGTCGGTTGGGACGAGTCCGCCGCCGCGTTACGATGCCGGGGGCTATCCGCGCTCCTCGCAGCCCGGAGTTGCCCGATTCCAGGGGGGGATTGAGAAGCCAACGGGAACCGACGTTCATGACGACTATCGACCAAGCATTTATTAGGGCCTATGGGCAGCAAGACGCCGGTCCGGCAGCGGCGCCGCAGCCTGCGAGTGCCGTGCCGCCGGCCGATCCGCCCGCCAAGCAAGTCAACGACGAGGCTGCCGACGTGCGTGACGATTCGCCTGTCCACGACGCGGCGGAAGGAGCCGCGAAGGTGTGCTCTTGTCCAGTCGACGGAACCTGTCCTTCCCCGAGTTGCGGGACCGGGTTGCCGGCCCCGGCAGATCCGTCGGAACGGGAAGCGCCGCCCGAGAAGCCGCTCGAGCCGACGTCGCAGGGACTTTCCGGCCGGGGCATCGGATCCGGCCCCTCCAGCGCCGATCGGTTTAAAGCCGGTGCGATCGCGCCGGACCACGAGCGGTTCCAGCCGTCGTTTCAGGTCGACAGCTTCGCCTGGCCGAGTGGTTGCACGCGGTTGAGCATGGTGGCCGGGGAGCAGATGGACCAGTTGGCCGACTCGCTGGCAGGGGGGCTGGAGCAAGGCCACCAGGTGGTGGCGATGAGCGGTTGCCGCCGGGGGGACGGATGTACGACGTTGCTGTTGTGCGTTGCCCGTCGACTGGCCGAGCGAGGTCTCCGGATCGCGATGATCGACGCCGACTTCGACAATCCCCTGCTTGCCCGGCGATTGGGGCTCTTGCCCGAAGTGGGCTGGGAAGAGATTTTCAGCGCGCGGCTGCCGGTGGAAGAGGTGACCATCGAGTCGGTCCAGGACCGACTGGCCGTGCTGCCCTTGTGCGGATCGCTTCCGTGCCGAGCGTGTCCGGCCGAGGATCTCCCGGCCCCGGCCTCCGCCCTGAACGTGCTCCGCGAACACTACGACCTGGTGCTCGTCGATTGGGGACAGTTGGGCGACGATACGTTGAACGGCGACGGGGTTTCCCGCGCCGTGATGGACTGGATAGACGCCATGGTGCTGGTGCACGACGTCCGCGGCACCTCGCAAGACGAGTTGAATCGGACCAGGCGCCGCGTCCAAGCGGCCGGGCTCGTGGAGGCCGGCATCGCCGAGAATTTCGTCGAGGTTCGCAAGTCGGCCTGAGCGTCTGACGGGGTGACGGGGTGACGGGGTGACAGGGTGACAGGGTGACAGGGACCGTCACCCTGCCAGCTTGTCACCGCCCACGAACGTTCCCCATCGCACCGAACGGCATGGCACGATGTTGCAACACGTCGCTGGCGATAGTCCGGCGAGCCGAGCAGAGCAAGGCCCACGGGGATGGGTTGCCGCCCGAGCTATGAAAGCCCATCGAGAATGTACGAATCCCACTGGCAGTTGAATCAGAAGCCTTTTGAGAACTGTTGCGACCCCCGGTTCTACTTTCCGGGCGAATCGCATCAGGCGGCGCTGTTGAAGCTGCGATACGCCATCGAGAACCGACGCGGCGGGGCCATCCTGGCCGGCCCTTCCGGCTCGGGCAAGACGTTGATCGTGGCCATGCTGCGGACCACGCTGGCCGAGGAGTTCGCCCCCTTCGTGCACCTCGTGTTCCCTCAGATGTCGGCGGATCAACTGCTGGCCTACCTGGCCGACGAGCTCACCGGCTCGGCCGACGGGTCGCTTGCCTCGGACGTGCAGAACAGCATTCGCCGGATCGAGCACTTCCTGGCCGACAACACCCGCGACGGCCGGCACGCCGTCGTGGCCGTCGACGAAGCCCACCTGGTCGACGACGGCCGCGCCTTCGAGGCCATGCGCCTGTTGCTCAATTTCGAGCTGGCCGGCCGCCCCGGGCTGACGTTGCTGTTGGCCGGCCAACCGGGAATCCTCCCCACGTTGGACCGGATGCCCCAACTGGAAGAGCGGGTCGGCGTGAAATGCCTGCTGCGTCCGTTCACCGAACGGGAGACGGCCGACTATGTCTCCCATCGGCTGAGGCTGGCCGGCGCCACCCGAGCCCTCTTCGAGCCCGACGCCCTGCCCACGCTCCACCGTCTGACCCACGGCGTAGCCCGCCGGATCAACCGGCTCGGTGATCTGGCGCTTCTGATCGGCTACGCGGAAGGGCGCCGCACCATCTCCGCCGACCATCTCGAGGCGGTCAGCCAGGAGCTGATCACGGTCGTGCCGGAATAGGCGACCGGGGCGGCTTCTCATGTCGTCGGTTTTCGGCCCGTCGGGCAGCAGCGCTCCCCCGAACCTGATTCGTCGGGCCTTTCCGGCTAGAAATTGGGCCTCGTCCGGACCTGCGATCGCACGAAGGGGGTCGCGACGATGCGGTCGCTCGACGCGCGTCGGCGACCCGCTTGGCGGCAAGCCGGGTCCTGCGACCCGATGGCGCTTCGCCGCGTCGCCCAGGTCTCTTGACTTCCGCCGATTGTGGCCACTAGAATCAAAGGTGGGCAGTAGGGACGGGACCGGGCATGACTGTTACCCTCGAACAGTTCATCGAATACCTCTCGGAGGTCGGCTTCATGACGGTCGAGGAGGTGCACGACTTCCTCGACGAACTCCCCCTCAACAAGCAGCCACGCAGTGCTCGGAGACTCGTCGAGGAGATGGTCGGGCACGGCAGGCTGACCAAGTTTCAGGCGGAGCTGATGTTCAAGGGCAAGATCAAGCGCTTGGTCATCGGCAACTACATCATCCTGGAGAAGATTGGCCAGGGAGGCATGGGGCGGGTTTACCGGGCACGGCACCGGCGGATGGATCGCATCGTCGCTCTGAAACTCCTTCCGTTCTCGGCGCGCGAATCGCCCGAGGCCATCGATCGCTTCGAACTGGAAGTCAAGGCCGCCGCCCGCCTGTCGCACCCGAACATCGTTACCGCCCACGATGCCGACGAAGCGGGCGGCCGGTACTTCCTGGTGATGGAGTACATCGACGGCGTCGATCTTTTGACCTTGGTCAAGGAGCGAGGGCCTTTGCCCGTCGACACGGCCGTCGATTACGTCCTCCAGGCGTCCGCAGGGCTGGCCTACGCCCACTCCCAGAAGGTCATCCACCTCGACATCAAGCCGGCAAACCTCCTGTTGGACAAGAGCGGCACGATCAAGATCCTCGACATGGGCCTGGCCCGAATCGACGACCTCGTCAGTGATATCGAGAGCGCCCCCGCCGAAGAGCTGATCCAAAACGGCAAGGTCATGGGAACGGTGGACTACGTGCCCCCGGAGCGGTCCAGCAACCCGGAGGCGGTCGATCATCGCGCCGACATCTACAGCCTGGGGTGTACTTTCTACCACCTCCTGACCGGCCGGCCGCCCTTCAGCGGATCCACGATCCTCAAACGGATCCGCGCCCACCGGGTCAATCCGATTCCCTCCTTGTGCAAGCGGCGGGAGGACGTCCCCGAGAGCCTCGACGCCGTCTATCAGCGAATGCTGGCCAAGGACCCCGATGACCGCTACCAATCCATGGAAGAAGTGATCACCCATCTTCGGGCGTCCGTTGACCTGCCGGGCCGGCAGCCGGAGGACTCCGATTCGCCGGAGAACGCGACGTCGGAGGGCACTGTCGACGCCTCAGATGCCCGGGCCGCCGAGTCGCCGCCTTAACGGGAAGATACGGCGTTTCGACCTTGTGGCGGCATGCTTATCCCCGCGTCCGCACCATCGGATCGGCTCGATCGCTCGGCCCGATAGCCTGCGCCCGAGGCCATGTCACCCCGTCAACCGCTACGACCGGCCATCTGCTTTGACCGACCCATCGCCGTGGCGTATAGGAATGGTAGATGCCCGTGGCTGCCCCCCGCAAGGACCGCGGCAGCGGTGTAGGGGTTTGCGCGATTGTGCGTCCGCCACGGCTCCGTACCAGTGTTCTTTGCCTCCGGTCGGTGACCATGGAAGACCCGTCCTCTCCTACGCTCTCTGACGAGAGCTGGGCCGATGACTTCGCCCAGGAGCTTCACGAGCAACGTACTCGGGTGGAGCAGTTCCTGGCTGCGCAGCGTGAGCGCCTCGAGCGGACCCAGGCAAGCCTGACCGAGCATACCCGGCAGATCTCCGAAGAGTTGAACCGAAACAGCGTGGAGAGCGCCCATGCCCGCGGCCAAATCGAGCATCGCTCCGAAGAGTTGGATCGGCAGGCGGAGCAGCTCCGGCAATTGAACGAAGAGCTCGGTGCCAGGCACAGAGACTGGGAAGCGTCTCAGGAGCGTGCCGCCAAGCACTTCGAGGCACTGGCCAATCAAATCGAACGGCAGCAAGAGCAACTGGCCCAGCGCCAGGAGGATCTCGAACGGCGCGGCGTCGAGATCGACGCGGCCCAAGCCGAGCTCCGTCACGAGCAGCAAGCCTTCGCCCTGGCTCGCCGGGAACACCAGGCTGAGATCGAACACGCGGCCAACCTCCGCCAACGTCTGGAAGAGCAGGCCGCCGAGCTGGCCGCGCTGCGGGAGCAACTCGCGGCCGATCTCGCCCGCACCGAAACCCAGCGCCGCCGCATCGCCCAGGAGTTCCGGACCCAGCGCGCGGCCCACCGGAAGGAGCTCGAACGCCGGGGGGCCGAGTTGGCCGGCCTCGATTCCAGCCAGTCCGGCGAGCTGCAAGCCCAACTGGAGCAAGTCGCACAAGAGCGCAAGAGGCTCGACCAAGAGCACGAACGCCTTCAGCAGGATCGCGAGAAGCTGGCTCAATCTCTGGAGGATCTCAAGACAAGACAAGCGGAGATCGACGCGGCGCAAGCCAGGCAGCATCACGACCAGCAGGCGCTCGCCCTGGCTCGCCGGGAACACCAGGCTGAGATCGAACACGCGGCCAACCTCCGCCAACGTCTGGAAGAGCAGGCCGCCGAAATGGCCGGCCAACGCGAGCAACTGGCCGGCGATCGAGCCCGCACCGAAGCCCAGCGCCGCCGCATCGCCCAGGAGTTCCGCAAACAACGGGCAGCTCACCTGAAGGATCTCCAGCGCCGACGTGCCGAGCTATCCAACCTCGACTCCAGTCAGACCGGCGAGTTGCAGCAGCAGCTCGACGAAATCGCGCAAGAGCGGAAGCAGCTCGATCACCAACTCGACGGCCTCCAGCGAGAACGGGAGAAGCTCGATCGGTGCCGCGAAGAGCTCGATCGACACGGAGCCGAGGTCGACCAGGCCCAAGCCAAGCTGCACCACGACCAGAAGGCGTTCACGTTGGCCTGCCAAGAGCATCAGGCCGGAGTCGAGCACGTCGCTTCCCTCCGCCAGCAGGTCGAAGCGCGGATCGCCCAACTCGCCGAACAGCAGGAGCAACTGGCCACCGAGCGCGCCCACACCCAGGCCCAACGACGTCGCATCGCCCAAGAGCTGAGGGCCCAACGGGCAGGCCGGCTCAAGGAGATCCAGCGCGAGCGCGCGGAAGTCGAAGGCGATCGGGCAGAGGTCGAAACCCGGCGCGCGAAGATCGAATCCGAGCAAGCCGAAATCGAGAGCCGCCGCGCGGAAGTGGAGAGCCGGCTTGCGGAGGCCGAACGTCAGCGCGCAGAACTGGAAGCCCTGCAAACGAGCCGGACGGGTGACCGAGACGAAGCGCTTCAAAAAGTCATGGGCCAGCAAGAAGGCCTCCGCCAAGAGCTGGGGGATCTCCAGGCAGAGCGCGACCGGATCTCCGAACGGCTTCAAGACGCCGAACGTCGCCTGGCCGGGGCAATCGACCGTGCCTCCCAAGCGGAAGAGCAGCTCGCCGAAGCGGAAAGGCGGGCGGCCGAAGCCCCCGCGGACGGCGCCGGCGGGGCCGTTGACGAAGACCTCAAGCGCCGCCACGAGATGGCGATGGAAGACCTCCGCGAGCTGAAAGCCCGGAACGCCGAGCTGGAAAGCCAACTAACGCAGGCTCAGGCCCGCGGCGCGCGGGCCCCGTCCGCCGTCGGCGGGGCTCTCGACTGGGAGGCGGAGAAGAAGCGCATCCTGGCCGCCCTGGAGTCCGACTTCGACGAAGAGGACGAAGAGCAAAAAGGCGAGCGGCTCCAACTCGAGCAAGTCGTCCAGAGGACCAATCAGATACTGGCCGAGAAGAAACGCGAGATCGCCGACTTGCAGCAGCTCCTTGCCGACCAGAGCAGCAATCTCGGGGGCGTGGCCGTGGGAGCCGCCGCCTTGGGCGAAATTTTCGACCAGGACGCCGTCATCCGCGAACAACGCGACAACCTCAAGAAGCTCCAAGGCGAGTGGGAGGAAAAGCTCCGCCAGGCCGAGGTCGATCTCTCCGTCGAACGAGCCAAGATCGCCCGCGAGCGCGCCGGAATCGAAGAGAAAATCCGCGCGATGGAAGAGCGCGGCGGCCGGCGCGAAACCGATCCCCGGTCCGCCTCCCCCCAAGCCCCCGAAAAACCCAGCCGCGGCCGCTGGCTCGCCCGCCTCGGCATCAAAGGCGCAGACGACGACTGACCGCCTGTCCGGCGAGCCTCGGAGCCGTGAGCCGAAGCGGTCCCCGAGGGTCGAAGCCAAGAGCAGCCCGCCCCGCTGCGAGGCTCCTCACCTCGATGCGCTAGCCCGGCCAGGGTCAGAGCGCCCAGGATGGATGGTCGGACGCTTACGCACAAGTCCGTGCGGCTTGTGGCATCGGCCGCGGGACGTCCCCCCCTTGACCACGTCTTCCTGCACGCCCATTGTGCCCCGGTCGGCCTTCCCGTAGGATGACGGCGAGGGCGCGAATCAACCGACAGGAGACACGTGATGCGAACCTGCTTGACTACCAGCTTCTTGCTGCTTGTCGCCCTCGAGATCGCTCAACCGGCGATCGCCGCCGAGACGGAGCCGAAGATCGTTGGCGCATGGAGCGTCGGCACCCCGATCGTGACCTATTGGGCCGGCCCGCCGATGACCGATGCGGTCGCCCGGCAGATGGCCGACGGAGGCTTCAATCTCGTCTGGTGCAGCGAAAAGGAGCTCGACGTGGCCCGGCGGCACGGCCTGCGGGCACTGCTTCGCGATGGGCTGTTGTCGCCGAAGGCGCTCGATAACCCCGAGCAGCGGGAGAAGCTCGACGCCCTGATCGCCCGGGTTCGCAACCACCCCGCGCTCTACAGCTACTTCATCACCGACGAGCCCGGCGCGGCGGAGTTCCCGGCGTTGGGCAAGCTGGTCGCTTTCCTCCGCGAGCGCGACCCGGCGCACCTGGCCTACATCAACCTCTTCCCCACCTACGCCAACAACCAGCAGCTCGGCACCAAGGGGGACACGGTCACGGCCTACCGGGAGCACCTGCGGCAGTACAACGAGATCGTCAAGCCGTCGTTGGTGAGCTACGACCACTACCAGTTCGCAACGGGCGGCGACCTCGACGGCTACTTCCTCAACCTGGCGATGATTCGCCGGGCAGCGCAAGAGGCCGACGTGCCCTTCCTCAACATCGTGCAGGCGTGCTCGTGGACCCCGGTCCGGCGCGTGCCGCAAGGCGACGAGATGCGCTATCTCCTCTACACCACGCTGGCCTACGGGGCACAGGGAATCTCCTACTACGTCTATTGCTGGCCCAACCACCAAGGCGCGATCGCCCTACCCGACGGCACGCCCACGCCGATCTACCACGCCCTGAAATCACTGAACCGGGAGTTCGTGGCGATCGCGGGGGAGCTTCAGCCGCTTGAGTCGCTGGCGGTCTATCACGCGGGCATGACGCCGCCGGGGGCCGTGCCGCTGCCCGCGGATGCCCCGTTCCGGCTTGATCCGTCCGTGCCTGCCCTGGCCTACAAGCCGCCGGAGCGGGTCCGCGGCGTCTTGCTCGGATACTTCGGCGAGGCAAGCCGGCCGAGCCGCGTGGTCGTGGTCAACCTGGACTACCAGGCCGAGGCGGTCGTCGGCCTGATCGGGCCGGGCAACCTCGACGCCTTCGACGCCACGGCGGGCACCTGGTCCCCAGCCAACGGCCGGCGGGCCGAGCTGCGCCTCCCGCCCGGCGGCGGGAAACTCGTACGCCTGTCGCGGTAAGATCGCCTAGGCAAGTCTCGTGGTTCGCTTCACTTGCCTTGAGCCCCGGTGAGGAGCTCGACCGCGCGGAGATGGTGCGGCGGAGTCACCGCGCCTTGCAGTATCGGGTCCTCCGTCTCGACGAGGTGTTGGTGGAGACGCTCGAGCAACTTGGCGCGAATCGCGGCGTATTCCGGCCGATCGGCGACGTCGTTCTGCTCCCAGGGGTCCGCCGTCAGGTCGTAGATCTCCACGTGATTGTGATACGCCGCGGCGGGATTCTGCGGCACGACCGTTTCGGACGGGGGCCGCCAACACTGCGACGGGTCCATGAAGGCGGGGGCGGTCGTGAAATTCACGATCAGCTTGTGCGTTTCCGTGCGGATGGCGCGTCGCGGGTCGTAGTAGTTGTGGTACGTCAGCTCCGTGAAGATCTCCTCGCGCGGCTGGTACGGCCTGCCGTCCAGAAGCGGAGCGAACGATCGTCCCTGCACGCTCTCTGAAATCGGTAGTCCCAGCAGCTCCAGGATCGTGGGCAGATAGTCGATGTTGGAGATCATCTCCGCGTGCACCTTGCCGCCGTGCCAGCCTTGGCGGCCGGGTAGCCGCAAGAGCAGGGCCACCTGAACCCCCGGCTCGTAGAGCGAACACTTCGCCCGCGGCATGGCGATCCCGTGATCCGCCGTGAAAAGGACCAGCGTGCCGGACTCCAGCCCCAGCTCCTTCAACGCGGACGTCAGGCGGCCGAACTGCGTGTCGACGTGCCGGACCATCCCTTGCAGACCGGCCAGCTCGCGCCGCACCCCCTCCGTGTCGCGGAGATAGCCGGGGATCGCTACGCCGAGCGAGTCGTCGGGCTCGAGGGCCGGCCCGGGAAACGAACTGTCCCGCGGCAGCGACCCTGGCCAGGACGGCTCGGTGTAACGCAGCCGGTGCGGCTCGATGAACCCGACGGAGAGGAAGAACGGCTTATCCGACTTGCCCTGAAACTCGCGCAGCAAGCGGATCGCCGCGTCGGTGGCCGGCTGGGCCGCCGCCTGGCGGACGTGACGCTCGTATCCGCACCGCTGGAAGCCCGAGGAAGTCTCATGGACCGTCCCGACCGCTGCCGTCGCGTAGCCGGCGTCGGCGAGGATTTGCGCCAGGTGGCGCTCGTCGGGGTGCAGGTCCCAGGCGAAGTTGGCGTGGCACAGTCCCATCACGCCGTTAGAGTGCGGCCAGCGCCCCGTGAAGATCGAGGCCCGTGAGGGGCTGCATCCGGGGTTCGTGCAGAAGCTCCGTGAGAACCGCACGCCCTCGGACGCCAGCGCGTCGAGGTTGGGCGTCTGCACCGTCTCCACGCCGTAGCAGTGCAGGAACTGGCCGAGGTCGTGGCAGTGGACCAAGAGCACGTTCGGGCGCCGCTCGCCCGACGCCGGCTCCTCCGCGGCCGATGCGACGCACGCCGCCACGCAACTGACCGCGAACCACAGGGCGATCCGTCGATTGGACGCTTGCCGATTGACCATGACGGTCTCCTTCACGCGTGTTTGCATGGCCGATGTTACACCTCAGACTGTAAGCCAGTCTGCGGATGACGCCGAAAACCGCATGGAACGACGCGAACGGCAATCAGCCGTGAGCTCAATGGCACTTACATTTACCTAACCTTTTTCGCGGCAGGCGGTTCGAGCTTCGTTGCGCGGTTGGGTTAGGCGTGGATAGGGTTTTGGGCGTCGTTTCACGCATCGTGG
>Ga0307379_10011301_pt1 | contig 11727 bp, 10 predicted proteins | sample UN2MG_FD_202237 | JGI IMG/M metagenome (GOLD analysis project Ga0307379, IMG submission 202237) | Soil microbial communities from Risofladan, Vaasa, Finland - UN-2 | ecosystem: Environmental > Terrestrial > Soil > Coastal area > Acid sulfate soil | place: Finland: Risofladan, Vaasa | collected... | reverse complement strand
GAAGCCCACTCCCGCAAGGCGCCCTCCCAGAGCTTTGTCGATCGTTTTGCCAGGTACTACACCCCGGGGATCATGCTGATTGCCGTCTTGATGGCGGTGCTCCCACCTCTGATCACGGCGGCGAGCTGGAGCGTGTGGTTTTACAGGGCCCTGGTACTGCTGGTTGTCGCCTGTCCCTGCGCGTTGGTCATCTCGACACCGGTGACCATCGTAAGCGCGCTGGCCCGGGCGACCCGGGACGGGATCCTCTTCAAAGGGGGTGTGTTTCTAGAAGCGATCGGTTCTCTCAAGGCCATTGGCTTCGACAAAACCGGGACCCTGACCTACGGCAAGCCGTCGGTCAGCTCGGTATTGCCGTTGGGCGGCATGGAAGAGCAGGAGGTGGTTCGCATCGCCTCCGGAATCGAGTCCCGCTCCGAACACCATCTGGCCAAGGCAATCCTGGCGGAGGCTCAAGCCAGGGCTCTCGAAATCCCGGGAGCCTCTGAGTTCCTCGGTATGCCGGGGAAAGGGGCCGCGGCCACGATCGAGGGCGGACGCTACTACATCGGCAACCACAGACTGTTCGAGGAGATGGGTTGGTGCTATCCCGAGCTCGATGCCCGTTTGGACAGCCTTGAAAAAGAGGGGGAAACCGCCGTGATTCTCGGTGACGGACGAACCGTTCTTGGTATCATAGCCATCTCCGATCAGCTCAGGGCGGAGTCGAGTGCCGCTGTTGCCGGCCTGAAAAACCTCGGCGTACAACATACCATTTTGCTCACAGGAGACAACCGATGCACCGCAGCTGCAATCAGCGATCGTGTCGGGATGGATGCCTACAAGGCGGAGCTTCTGCCCGAAGATAAGGTCGTGGCGGTACGCGAGCTGGTGGACGATTACGGGAAAGTGGGAATGGTCGGCGATGGAGTCAACGATGCGCCGGCGATGGCGACCGCCACGGTGGGAATAGCCATGGGGGTGGCGGGTACCGATGCAGCCCTGGAAACCGCGGACGTCGCCCTGATGTCGGACGACCTGAGCAAGCTGCCCCTGGCTGTTCGTCTGGGGCGGCGGGCGCTGCGGCTGATCAAGCAGAATATCGTCTTCTCGATTCTCCTCAAGGCCGTGTTCATCGTCCTGGCACCCTTGGGATTTGCAACCCTGTGGATGGCGGTCCTGGCCGACATGGGTGCCAGCCTGCTGGTCATTTTTAATGGCCTGAGAGCGCTGGGAAAAAAGGTATAGAAACTCTTAACCCCGTCCAGCGAACCTCACCAGGTGAGAAAATTTTTCTCAGGCTTACCGTGTGGGAAATATTTTCTCACAATCCTCCAATTTCTGTTTCTGAGGCGAGGGGGAAAGCGCTTGACTACGCGGAAAACTCCCTCGGAGGTTCACGAGTATGGCACGGTTCATGCATATATAGGTGATAGGAAGATTAAGACCAAAACGATACGGAGGTATCTATGAACGCTAAGAGGATTATTATTTTTCTCCTGATCGCCGGCGTCGCCGCGGCGGGAGTTTTCGCTTCCGGCAACAAGGAAGACGAATCGGGTGTTGCTCGCCCCGACTGGCGGCGGATGCCGCGAGGGGAAGCGCCTGATTTTTCCGAAGAAACGGTCACCGTTACAGGAGAGCTGTACTTCGAAAACAGGATGCATCCGGAGCTGAAAAGCGGCAGCAAGGAATACGAGCTTCTCGCACCTCGCTTTTACGCCTACGATTTGGACCTGAAAGACGGCCAGACAGTCACGGTGGAAGGCTATACCGTCGAAGGCATGCCTTGCTGCGAAGAGGAAGAGGAAGGCGAAGTCCATATTTGGGTAACCAAGGCCATCATCGACGGCAAGGAGTACGATCTGGAAGCCGACGGTTTCCGGGGCGGCCACATGGGCTCCCGAAGGGGAATGGGAATGATGGGACCGGGCCGACGTCCCTACGGTGATGGTGAGCCGCGCGACTGGGGTCGCAGGTGGTAGCCTCCTTGGACTCCTGCAACCACTAGGTCCCTATTACGATATACAATAATCTGGGAAAAGGCTGCCGAGGGGCGGTCTTTTCCCTTTTTTGTTTGAAAGCTACAATCTGATTGGAAGAGGTGAACGTGGCCCGAGGATTCCGGCGGTTTTTCAAAGAGGAGCTCCTGTTTTTCATCTTTCTTCTCGCCCTGTTTCTGACCATCACTGCACTGGTGCTGGTCCTGCTCTCCGGTCGAAGCAGGCGGGAAAGCCTGCTGCTGGAGTACGAAGCCCAGAAAACCGCGGCGGCTCTGATGGAGTCTACCCGGGACGGGTCAACCCTTGATTCCGATGCATTGGAGGAAAGAATCGTCGGCTTCGGTATCTATACCTCTCAAGGGTTTGCCCTGCAGCGCTTCGGCAGCGCTCCGACCTCCCTAAAGGTACCTGGAAATCAGGCTTCGATCCTACGCTTCAACGAGGAGCGAAAAACCCTGACCCTGGTACGCTGGATCGGGATGTTCCCCGGCATGATGGAGATGCACCGGAGAATGCCACGGATGATGAGACCGGAGAACCTTCAGCTGCTCTTTCTCGAGCTCTTTGTCGAGGGCTACTGGTCCACCCGCCGTGTGTTCAAGACTGCCAGTTTTATGGCGCCCCTTATGATTCTGCTCGTGCTGGGATTTATCGGGTACCTGTACCGTAAGAACAGTCTCTACAGAAAGAAACTGGCCTCTCAGCAGCAGCTGGCCCAGCTTGGGGAGGCGAGCCGTACCCTAGCACATGAGATAAAGAACCCTCTCAGCGCGATACGGATTCAGACAGGTATCTTGCGCAAAACTCTCCCGGAAACGAACCGGGAAGATCTGCGGATCATCGATGAGGAGGTCTCCCGCCTCAGCCTGCTCACCGATCGTATCGGTGATTTTCTGCGGGACCCCCTCGGTCAGCCGGAGATCCTCAATCTGGATTCCTTCATTCGGGAGATGATTCTGCGTTACGATCGCGATATAACCTATACCAATGAATCCGAGGCGGACCTTGAGATTAGCTTCGACAGGCAGCGGCTGCGTTCGGTGCTGGGAAATCTGGTCAACAATGCTCTGGAGAGTCATGGTGCATCGACGGAACAGGAGCCGGTGGAGATCCTCGCGTCGGCCTTGAGGGGTAAAATCGAGATTGCGGTGCTGGACCGGGGAGAGGGAATCCCCCAAGAAAAGGCTGAAAAGATCTTCGATCCCTTCTACACCAGCAAGATCAGCGGATCCGGTGTGGGGTTGTCCATTTCCAAGCGTTTTGTCGAGGCGGCGGGGGGAAGACTATCGGTACAAAACAGAAAAGGCGGCGGCAGTGAAGCCAGGATTGTGCTGCCCCGGGGGAATCAATGAGAGTGCTGATCGTAGATGACGAGAAAAACATTCGTGAATCCGTCGAGCGCTACCTGAAGACGGAAAACATAGAAACCGTGACTGCCGAGAACGGTTTGTCCGCTAAACGGCTGCTCCAGGAGCAGGTCTTCTCCGCCGGAATCGTTGATCTGCGCATGCCGGGAATGGACGGCCTGGAACTTCTCAAATGGATCCGCGAGCAAGGTCCGCGGCTTCCAGTAATCATGATTTCCGCCTATGGAGAGATCCGGGATGCTGTGGAAGCAATGAAGCTCGGGGCCCAGGATTACATCGTCAAGCCTTTTGACCCCGAAGAGCTGGTGGTGCGCCTGAAGAAGATCGTGGAAAATCAAAAACTCCGGGATCAGATCGACCTGGGACGGGAAGCGGAACAGCCGGGAATCGACGGACTGGGGACAAACGCCAAGATGCTCGAAATCCGGAGGAGCATCGCCAAGGTTGCCGATACTCCTTCCACCGTCCTGGTTACCGGGGAGAGCGGAACCGGCAAAGAGGTGATCGCCAAGATGATCCACGCCCTCTCTTCCCGATCCGAGAATCCTTTCATCCCCGTGAATGTGGGGGGCATCCCCGAAACCCTTCTCGAAAGCGAGCTGTTTGGTTACGAGCGGGGAGCCTTTACAGGCGCGGAGCGGCGCAAGGTGGGAATGTTCGAGGTGGCTTCAGGAGGAACCTTGTTTCTGGATGAGATCGGGGAGATGTCCGCGCAATTGCAGGTGAAGCTTCTCAGAATCTTTCAGGATAGAAAGGTGCAGCGGTTGGGCGCCACCGATTTGATCCCTGTAGATGTCCGGATCATCGCCGCCACCAACCAGGATCTACAGAGACTGGTCAGGGAAAACAGTTTTCGGGAGGATCTGTACTACAGACTGAATGTCATCCATCTGGTGGTTCCCCCCCTTCGGGAACGGATCGATGACCTGCCCCTCCTGGCCGGTCAATTGATGCGCAAGCTCGGGCTAAAGCTTGGGAAAAGTGTTCAGGGAATCGACGCGGAGGGACTCGAGAAACTGCAGAGCTACTCCTTCCCCGGGAACGTTAGGGAGCTGGAAAATCTTCTCGAAAGGGCCATGATCTTTGCCGAGAGCAGTACCCTTGCCGCTTCGGATTTGATCCTGCCCCAGAGCGAAATCCCCACCTCACCCCGGCCTTTCTCCCTCGAGAGCTTGGAAAGACAGGCGATCATCGAGGCTCTGCACCGCTGGGAGGGGAACCGCACCAAGGCTGCTTCCGAGTTGGGGATCAACAGGCGTACCTTGCTGAACAAGATCAAGCATTTCGGAATCGAGTTATAGGGGTTAAGCTTTGCGTGCAGCGGTAGACTCTACAGCAGTGCTTCGACGGTTTCCGCAATGGTCAGACAGCAGGTCAATCCGGGGGATTCGATTCCCACCAAGTTGATCAGACCCGACAGGCCGCGGTCCCCTTCCTCCCGGATTATGAAATCCCGGAAAGGTTCGCCCCGCTGATAGAGCTTTGGCCGGATACCTGCCATGTCCGGCACCAGGTCTTCGAAATCGATGAAGGGGAGGAACTTTTTTGCATTGGTATAGAAATCCCTCTGTTGATCCGGATCTACCTCGTAGGAAATCTCCTTTACGTAAACCGCATTGGGACCTATCTTTAGCCTGTCGTCGAGACTCAAAACGGCGTGGGCGCCGAGATGTACCGGAGAAGGTGTGGGGTAGACCAGGCGGCTCACCTTGCCTTGGTGGCGGCTGGAGACACTGAAGTACTCTCCTTTACAGGGATAGATCCGGTAGTCCTCCTCATCGATATCGATACCGGCCATCCAGGCGATTCTGTCCGCCCAGAGCCCGGCGGAGTTGATGACCACCGCGCTTTCCAACTGTACCTGTTCACCGTCGGCGTCTTTAATCTGCACCATGTATCCGTCGGCGCTCTTTTCCAAACCGATCGCTTCGGTACCGTAGGCTACTACGGTACCTCGGGACTCGGCGGTCTGTTCGAAATATTTCATGAGCTGGTGGGAGTCGACGATACCGCTTTCCGGGCTGTACAGGCCGGAAACTGCGTAGACGTAGGGCTCCATGGCCTGGACTTCCTCTTTGGTGATGAGGTACACGCCGGAAACTCCGTTTGTTTTTGCCTGCTGTAAAATGGCGTTGAGCTTCTCTTCCTCAAGCGCATCCGTGGCAAGGATGATTTTTCCGGTCTTTCTGTGAGGGATGCCTTCGTTCCGGCACAGCTCGTAGAGCATAGGATTGCCCCGCACGCAGAGCTTGGTTTTCAACAGGTTTTCCGCGTAGTACAGGCCGCGGTGAATGACCTCGCTGTTTCGGGAGGAGGTTTCCCGGCCGAAACCGTCGTGCCGTTCAACGACAACGATCTCCGAACCCTCTTTGGAATGGGACAGACGCTCGGCGATGGCCAGACCTACAACCCCGGCGCCGATGATCACAATATCTACTCGATCCACGAGCCCCATCATAGTGTGGCTTGACAGCGGGCGACAAGCCCCACGCAGTGGTGTAAGATAGGACTGCACAGGAGGCAATTATGAGCGATGATGGCAAATTGAGGGAGCAGCTTCTCTATCACCTCTCCGGTCGTGGGGCGCATATCGATTTCGCTGCAGCGGTCGAGGGTTTTCCCTTCGATCTGGCGGGAAAACATGTGCCCAATCTGGCCCATACGGCCTGGCAGTTGGTCTTTCATCTCCAAATAGCTCAGTGGGACATGTTGGCCTTTTGTACGGACCCAAAGCACGTATCTCCGGAGTATCCGTCGGGGTATTGGCCGGAGACGGAAGCACCGAAGGATGAAGAGCAGTGGAAGCGGACGGTCTCTTCTTTTCCAACCGAGCTGCAGGCCATGGTCGACCTGGTCAAGGATCCAGGCAACGATCTCCTTGCTCCTTTCCCCCACGGCAGCGGTCAAAACCTGTTGCAGGAGGCAATCCAGATTATCGATCACAACTCCTATCACATCGGGCAGCTCGTGGATATCCGTATGCTTCTTGGAGTACCGGTCCGGGACTGGTAGAGCTTTCTTTAGATGTCTTTTCCGTACAGGCGGTAAGTCTTGTAGATCCGGGCGCCCCAATTCTCCATGGCGTTGCGCATCGGATGGTTGTCCTCCAGAATCCAGGAGAATTCCCCCCGATGAAATCCGTGCTTGTTTGCGCGGGTGTAGGTTTCGTAGTAGAAAACAGCGTCCAGCCCGATTCCCTGGAACTTCTTGCGTACCCCGAGGTTCAAGACCCGCAGCATGTTTACCTTGCGGGAATACCAAAGCAACTTTAGCAGACCGAAGGGGAACAGGCGGCCGTTGATGTGCTTCATGGCCTGATTGAGGTCGGGAAGAGCCAGAGACCAACCCGCCAGCTCACCGTCCACGTAGGCGAACAGCACCAGGTCGGGTACGGCGGCTATCTTGAGGTCTTCCGCCGTATGCTCCAGCTCCTTATCGGTCCAGGGGACGAAGCCCCAGTTTCGCTCCCAGGCATCGTTATAGACGATCTTGATCAGCTTAATTTCCTCTTTGAGGTTCTTCATATTGATCGGTCGAACCGTCACTTTTTTTCGCTTGCGCACCAGTTCGGCCACCCGCTGAATTTTGTCGGAGATGGGGATGATGTCTTCCATGTAGTAGGCGTACAGGTCGTGGGCTTTGGTTAATCCAAAATCTTCGACCAGGTCTACGTAGTAATCCGGGTTGTAAGGCATCTGCAGGACAGGCGGTCTGTCGAAGGTGTCGATGAGCAGGCCAAGGACGTAGTTCGTGGAGGGGTTGGCTGGTCCCAGCATCCGATTCATGCCCTGCTCGCGGATCCAGTTTTCCGCCTTGGCAAACAAAGCCCGGGATACGGATCTATCCTTGATCGATTCGAAAAAACCAAAGAATCCTGTTTTCTGCTTCTGGAAGTCGTTGTAGTTGTTATCAATGATGGCGGAGATGCGACCGACCAGCTCTTTGCCTCTGTAGGCGAGGTAGTTTTGGATCTCGCTGTGAAGGAAAAAGGGATTCTTTTTCGTATCGAGCACCGCTCTTTGCTCCATAAGCAGCGGAGGCACCCAGTTGGGGTCTCCTTTGTACATCTTCCAGGGGACCTTGATAAATGTTTCAAGCTGTCGTTTGTTCGCGACCGGGACGACCTCGAGAGGTTCAGACATTCATTCTACTCCTCGCTGCAGCTATTCTTACAGACAATCGGGAAGATTGTCAAACGGAGAAATTGGAATTGGTTCTATCGACCGGATCGATCTCGATAAGCCGCAACAATCGAAACACCAGGGGTGCTCCCAAGCCGATCCACAGACCGAGAAGGGCGTAGCGGATAAAGCGGAAGAGCAGATAGAGTTTTTCCCCTTCCTCCGGGAACAGCGTTTTCAACCCCAGATACAGAGCAAGGGTCACCAGCAGGCCGATCGGGTAGCGGGCGATTCGTTTGCCCCAGTTGCCCGAGCAGGAGAGGGAGAGAAACCGGGAAAGAAAGAGAAGCCCGTGGGAGAAGCCCCAGAAGATGGCCACTACGGAAACCAAATCCTTGGACGGATTCAAGCCGAGAACGGCAGCGGTAACACCGGAGATCAGTATCAAAGATAGGATCAGGCTGATTCTACCGGCCCGGCGGATAATACCAGGTACGACCCAGACAACCAGAGTTAGAAGAACCGCACCAATCGCCCAGCCGGCCAGGACGTCGGTGGGAAAGTGCACTCCGAGGTAAATCCTCGATACCCCGATCAGGAGCATAACGAGCACAGCAACGATCCAGCCCCATATTTTCTTTGTCCGCAAGGCCAGGGCGCCCCAAATGACGACAGCGGACTGGGAATGTCCGCTGGGCAGCCCGTATCCGGTCGCTTCGATGAGATTGATCCCCGGCTGGAGAACGAAGGGGCGAGGCTGGGTAAAGAGATCCTTCAACCCATAGTTGATGAGACCTGTTATGAGCAGAACATACACGAGCTTAGCGCCGAACTTTGTGTCCAGGCACCAGAACAGAAGGGGAAAGAGCAGAAGATAGAACTCTTCGTCTCCGAGAAAGGTGATGCCCTTGAAAAAGCCGTCGAGGACCGGTCCTCCCAGAGCCTGCATTCCTTGGATGAACTGGATTCCCCAGGAGTAGATCTGGCTCATACGTCAAGGACCACCGTGGTTCGCCAGAGCTTTCCCTCTTTTTTAAGGGAAAACCTGTGAAAAGTTACCGCTTTCACGTCTACCCCAAGGTGGTGACGCTTTGAATCGATCGGTTCACCGGCCGCCAGAGCCTCGAGTTTTGCAGGTGTTCTTCCCGCGTCGATCCGGCAATGCTCGAGTCTCAGCAGCAGCGACTCCGCATCCTTGTAGTAGATCAGTTCCTGGAGGAAGTTGTAAAGCAGAAGATCGACGCTCTGGTCTTCTATGGCGATGCTTTTTCTCGACTTACTGTCGAGTGCGGAAGGGTTTTCGATCATAACCCGCAGAGTGGCATCCCAGGCGGAGGTGAATAATTCTTCAAGAGATTTCCCTTCAGCCTCGAAGGCCACATCGGCTACTGAAAGGTCATCCCGATATCGATAGGACATTTCTTGTTCTTAAATCCCCTCAGCCCTTGATGTTGCCCACCGGAATGAGCTTCGCCACCGCCCGGCTCAAGCCGGCAGCCTCGGTGGCCCGAACCACCTCGTCGATGTCCTTGTAGGCGGCGCCGGCCTCCTCGGCCAGGCCGGCGTAGGACGCACAGCGGATGTAGATCCCCCGCTCCCGCAGCCGCTTCTCCAGATCCTGTCCTCGAAACTGTTTCTTGGCCTGGTTTCGTCCCATGGCGCGGCCGCTGCCGTGGGCGGTGGTGTAGAAGCTCTGCTCGCCGCTCTGCACTCCGGCCAGCAGGTATGATCCGGTCTCCATACTGCCGCCGATGATCACCGGCTGTCCAACTTGGCGATACTCCGAAGGGATCCCTCCCATGCCGGCGGCGAAGGCTCGGGTGGCTCCCTTGCGGTGCACCAGCAGTTTTCGTTTTTTGCCGTCGATACGGTGGTGCTCCACTTTGGCGGTGTTGTGGGTCACGTCGTAGATCTGATGAAGACCGAGCTCCATCGGGTCTTTGCCGAAGATTTCCGAAAACACCTCCCGGATCCGGTGCAGAATCACCTGGCGGTTGACGAAGGACATATTGATGGCGCAGTTCATGGCCTTGTAGTAATCCTGTCCTTCCTGCGAGGAGAAGGGTGCGCAGGCCAGCTGCCGATCCCGGACGGGGATGCCGTACCTGGACTGCATCACCTTGAGAAATCTCTGCAGATAATCGGTGGCGATCTGGTGTCCGAAGCCCCGGCTGCCGCAGTGGAACATCAGCACCACCTGGTTGGGGCGGTCAATGCCATAAGCGCGGGCGATCTTCTGATCGAAGATGTTCTCCGGCCTCGCCACCTGGATCTCCAGGTAGTGGTTGCCCGATCCCAGCGTGCCGATCTGTTTGTAGCCCCGCTCAACGGCCCGTTCACTGACCTTGGAAGCGTCGGCCTGCCGGACGCAGCCATTTTCCTCGGTTCGATCCAGATCCTCCTGGATGGCGTATCCCTTCTTCAGGCACCACTTCATGCCCTGCTCCGAGAGGGTGCGAAACTCGCTCTGGGACAGCTTCATGGATCCTTTGCCACCGACGCCGGCGGGAATACGGACGAACAGGCGGTCGACGATCTGCTGAACTCTGGGCTGGACTTCCTCCCAAGTGAGAGAGGTGGCCACGAGGCGCATGCCGCAGTTGATGTCGAAGCCGATCCCTCCCGGGGAGATCACCCCGGTCTCGGTGTCGAAGGCGGCCATTCCGCCGATGGGAAACCCGTAGCCGCTGTGCCCGTCGGGCATACAGAAGGAGTAGCCGACGATCCCGGGTAGGGTAGCCACGTTTGTCACCTGCTCGAACACGGAGCTGTCCATGCTGTCCAGCAGCCGTTTGCTGGCATAGATGCGGGCCGGGACCTGCATTCCCTCCTTATAGGATCGGGGGATCTCCCACAGTGTGTCGTTGATCTTTATACAACCACTCGGAGCCATCAGTCCAAATTCAAGATACCGGCTTGTGTGGGGTGTGAATGCCGGAACCGGTTTTAGCTCCTTTATCGAGGGTGCCGGCTTTTAGAAATCCCCAGAGCAGCAGCGCGGCTCCTATCATCTCCGCAGGATACAGTCCGGCGGTCTGACCCGCTCTGGCCCGACTTCCCGCTGCGGCAATGACCACCGTTCCTACAGCGATTAGAACGTTTGCCCAGACCCGGTAGCGATACTCCTTCTTTGCGGCGAAACGAATAATGGAATATACCGCACCACCGAGAAGGAATAGTGTCCCCGGGATGTTGATGAACAGGGACATTATTCGGGGAAAGGTCCCCGACGGGCCCAGCCCCTTACCCCCTACCGTGATTCCCGCCACAAGATTCCCGTCCGCCAGAGGATTGGTGAAGGTTCCGATTAGAAATACCGTGGTTGCCGCCACCAGGTAGACCAAGAAAATCCGGCCCCAGATCGCACGTCGAAGGATGAGGTATACTACTCCTAACCCTAGGAATCCCACCAGAGAAGCTGCCATCACGATGTAGATCCGATACACCGTATGATCCCAGCTTCCAACGAACTCTGAATAAGACTCCATGAACGCAGCGGCTGCATAGATGAAGAAGCTCACGGCCCAAGCAAGCTGGTGCGGACCCCGTCGGAGGATGTATTGGCGTATCAGAAGGGCGGTAAATACCGTACCGATCACTGCTGTGGCCAGTGGCCACGACCAGTGAGACCAAAATTGTGTTGCAGTCATCGCCGCCTATTGTAAAGGATGACACGGTTTTTGCCTATCTGCTCTCCTCCCTTCCCTAAGGTACGGACCTACGGCAGGGCCTGCGGGATAGAACGATAGCGCCGGTAAGACCAAGGGCCAGACACAGAACTGCGTTCACCACAAACATCGGACGAATCCCGATGGCATCGGCCAAAACCCCGCTGGCCCAGGGGCCGATGAAAATCCCCGCAGCGTAGACGGACTGATGGAGCCCCATGGCCGCGGTACGCTGATTCGTGGGAACATCTCGAATACTCAAGCCCATCAGCACCGGATACCCGATGCCGTGGGCGATCCCGAGCAGCCCTTGGATCAGAAAGAGGAGAGGAATGCTCTCGGCCAGGGCGGCAGCGGCAATGGCCAAAGCGAAGAGAACGTATGTCCCCAGCAGCATAGATTCCGACTTGAGGCGGGGGCCGGGCGAAGTGGAGCTCAAGTTCCCCAAAAGAAAAAGAAGCACGTTGACCGTTGCCAAAAGACCGATGGTAACATCCCCGGCCCCGAGCTGTTTGGCCAGAACCGGCATGAATCCAAGGGATACGCCGAAAACGACGTACTGGTTGACTGCGGCCAGTAGAGAGGGAAG
>Ga0307379_10011300_pt1 | contig 11728 bp, 7 predicted proteins | sample UN2MG_FD_202237 | JGI IMG/M metagenome (GOLD analysis project Ga0307379, IMG submission 202237) | Soil microbial communities from Risofladan, Vaasa, Finland - UN-2 | ecosystem: Environmental > Terrestrial > Soil > Coastal area > Acid sulfate soil | place: Finland: Risofladan, Vaasa | collected... | reverse complement strand
GCGCGATTCTTCAAAGCGCCATAAAAACGGATCGCGCCCGGAAGGGCGCTCCCACGGCCTTGCACCCCAATCAAGCCAGCGCTGAAAGCGCGATATTCTACAGCCTGGGGTGTGAACCCCAGAAAAATGTCCGGAAAACCATTGAGCGCTGAAAGCGCGGCATAAGAAAGCTTGCTTGCCATCGAGACTTTTTCTATGTCGCGCTTTCAGCGCTCAAAAGGATTGAATGATCTCCTTTCCTGGGGTTCACACCCCAGGCTTGAGAATATCGCGCCGTTGGCGCTGGAAAAGGCTCGTTTCGCCACGGGCACTTATTAGAATAATGCCACCTCTGGGCCTTCCGGGTCAATAATCCACCGCCTCTTGGAATGAGAGTCTCAACACGGCGATGGCCGATGCCAGGAGCCGGAGGTTCTTGGGCACGTCGCGTCCGATGCGGGACATGCGGGAGGCGGAGAAATAAAAGTTGCGATAGGCGCGGCGCTTCAATTTCCGCAGGACCTCGTCGGGCGCGGCGGAAAGGTTGAGGGCGATGCCGGAGGCGTCGCGGAAGGTGAGCTCGCGGACCTTGCGGCTGATCTCGGGATCGGCCTCGGCGATTTCCGTGCCCGGGAACGGCATGAGGTAGAAAAAGCTGGCGATATGATTATCGAGCGACAGGGCATAGTCCACGGTCTGCTCCATTTCCTCGCGGGTCTCGCCGGGGAAGCCCAGGATGTTGTAAGTTCCGGTGACGATGCGGCGGGCGGCGGTCATGTTCACGACCTCCCGCGCCCGGTCGAGGTCGAGGTTTTTATGGACGAGCTTCTGGATGCGCGGGCTGGCGCACTCGATGGCGTAATCAATGCGATAGGTGCCGGCCCGGGCCATGAGGTCCAGCAGCTCCTCGTCCATGCGGTCGGCGCGGAGCCCGCTGGTGAATGCCAGGCCCACGTTCAGCTTCCGCGCGATGATCTCGCGCATCACGGCCTTGGCGTGGTCGAGCTTGAGGTTGAAGGTGTCGTCAATGATCTCGAACTCTCGGAGCCGATAGCGGTCGCGGAGCCGGACCATCTGGTCCACGGCGGCCTCGACGGGGAACAGACGATACTTGCGGCCGAAGATGTGATGGCAATAGGAACAGCCGAAGGGGCAGCCGCGGCTGAAGAACACGGGGAGCCTCCGCGGCGAGACCGCGATGGTGTTCAAGGCGTTTCGGCGGAACGACGAGAAATAATGCTCCGGATTGATCGCGTCCCAGTCCACCATCAGCCGGTCCATGTCCTCCACGGCGGCCCTGGACCCGGCGGCCTTAAGCTCGCCTTTGTCCCGCCGCGCGATCCCCGCCACCCCGGAAATATCTCGCTTTCCCTCCAGCGCATCGAGGAGCTCGACCAGGGTTTGCTCGCCCTCGCCCATGACCAGAAAATCGGCGCGGCAGCGCTCGAGCAGGGACGGCCCGAACCCGGTGGCATGAGGTCCGCCGATGATCACCGGCGTGTCCGGCCATCGCTCCTTGAATTTCGCGATCAGGTCGAGGGCCTCCGGCGCCTCGTAGGTCATGGCCGTGACCCCGATCACGTCGGGCCGGAATTGCGCGGCCTGCTCCACGACCCTTGGCGGCGGCAACCGGAACCGCCTGGCGTCAAGGATTCTCGTCTCGTCTTTGCGCATGGTCTTGACCGCGTGCGACAAGTAGCCCAGACCAAGGGGAACGGGCGCCACCGCCATGGGCGAGTTCGGCCTGACCAATAAGATCCTCATTGCAGCCATTAATTCTATTTGCATCCGGAGCAAAAACCAACACGGCCTGCTCCTATGCGCCCATGTCCGCCTTGATCCTCTCGTTCCTCGCATGGGCCCGGGCCCAGCGGATGAGCTGGAAGATGAGGACGAGGAGCATGGCGATGATCACGATCCTGACACCCATCATGATGGCGGTCCAGGGTAAGGGCTTGCCGGCTTCCTTGAAGGAAAAGGCGATGGCCGGGGCCTCGTCAATGACGATGAGCTGGGAGAAGCGGTGCACGGAGCCGCGAAGGGGGACGTTGAATTTTACGGGGAGGATGCCGGGAGTGGCGGCGGGCGCGGTCATGGGTTCGGTGTCCATGCGGCCGAGGTATGCGCCCATGCTGGATTTTAAGTCCTGCTCCATGACCATCTGCCGCTGGCGGTTTTCACTGGAGTTCTGGAGGTAGCCCTGTCCGCGCAAAGAGATCTTGTCCTTGCCCGGCGCGACGGGCCCAGCGGCTGGCAGGGCGGGGAGGATGCGGGCGATGTCCGTCTTCAGCTCCTTGAGCGATCCCTCGAAGTCCTTGTAGTTGAAGTCCTGGGGGAGGTAGAGGGTGGCGAGCATCTCGGAGGCGGGCACATCGGTCCTGGGGAAGACGGCGCTGATCTTTCCGTTCTTTTTCATGGCGGTGAGGGGGGCGTAATAGATGATCTCGACCTTGAAGCTGCTGCCGGGGCCGGATGCTCCGGTGATGATGGGGATAAGCACGCGGCCGTCCTTATCGCGCGCGGAGCGGACGGCCTGGTCGCCGACGAAGCTTCCCCAGACCTTGGATCCTTCGGGCAGGGTGACGCGCAGGAACTGGGCGGCGTTGTTCCTGACCTCGTAGATCACGCGGATGACTGACTTGCCGCTGTCGGTGATGAGGCAGACCAGGTTGGCCATGTCTATGGTGGCGTCGAGGGCGGGCGCGTTTTCGTACGATGAGGCGGACAGGGCGATGGTGTAGGGGTGCCGGGAGAAGCGGAAGGCGTACATGATGGTTTTTCCGGCCGCGTTGCGCAAGCCGTCGGGCAGCTCGGTGGGGTCTATGCGCGCGGCGTTGGCGGCGGAGACGAGGCCGAGCTCGAGCAGCGGGAAGCCGGTCACGGCCAGGTGGCCCTTTTCAAAGGCGGCGCCCACGGTGGCGAGCTCCGGGAGGTTGAGCTCGGATGCGGACGCGTCGCGCGGGGCCTCCAGCGACAGCTCCAGCGCGTACGCGCCTTTTACCTCCTGTTCCAGGAGCACGGTGACCACGTTGTTCTTTACGTCCCAGCTCTTGATGCCGGCGCCGGAGACGGCGATCACGTCGTAGCCGGCGGGCACGGAGAGCGTGAGCTGCTTCACCGGGGCGTTCACGATGTTGTAGGTGAAGAAGGCCCTCACCCCGATGTAGTCCTGTTCCACGGCGACCAGGACGTTGAGCTGCGCCGTGATGCGGGCCGCGGGCTTGGCCGCGCCGTGGGCGGTGAACAGCGGCGCGGCGAGGATTGCCGCGATGACCAGGGACAGACCTATCGCCTTGTGCAGATGCTTTTTCATTCCGGCCTCCTTGACTGTGATCCGAGCTACTGCTTAGGAACGCGCCGGAGCTGAAAAAGTTTCAAAAACATTTAAATTGGAATTATTTTTCCGAGGCGGGCAATTTTTTACCGGGTCCTCTGCTCGGAAAATAATTTTTGACAGGATTAACAGGATGAACAGGATGAAAGAAAATAAGCATTTATTCGCTCCGGAAAATCCTGTTAATCCTGTCAAAAATCTTTTCATGATTTCATGGCGCCACCCGGCGTCATGAGGAGCTGTGCGGTGGAAAAAGAAGCCAGGTCAGTTGGGGGGGCCGTTGTCCTGGTTCTCGGGCCTTGGGGTGACGCAGACGCTGATGCCGTCGAGGCTGGGCTCGTCGTCGCCGAGGATGAGGGCGCAGGCTTCGGGTGTTTTTCCGGAGAGGGCGACGGCGTCACGGATGTCGCGGGGCGATTTTCCGGCCTTGGCGGCCGAGGCGGCGAGCTGGAGGCGTTCGAGGAAGACGATGGCCTCGCACAGCTTGATCTTGCCGGAGATTTTGATGCCCTTTCCGGAGACGGTGACGAAGGTGCGGGGCCATGCGGTCCAGGCCAGGAAGGTGAAGAGGGCGAAGGCCAATACCACGAGGCCGGGGTAGCGGGTCATGGCGAAGGAGAGCATGACTGCTCCGGCCACGGCCAGGGCGATGGCGGACAGGGCGAGCAGGGGCCGCTTGCCGGTTCCGACGATGAAGGACTCGAACTCGGTGAGGGGGAACCCGGCGACCATTGCGCCTCGGAGCAGGGTGAAGCTTGGGCCCAGCGCGCCGGTGTATCCGGAGACGAGGAGTCTCTGGTCGGTGAGCACGAACTCGCAGGGGCGGGAGAATGCGCGGAGCTTGAGGCATTCGAGGGCCTGCTCGCCGGGGAGGAGGAACTGGAGGCACTTGCTGTTTTCGGGGGCGGTCATGGCAATTATTTGAGGTCCTTCACCTTCCAGAGTGGATCCTCAAATCAGCATTGGAGGGGAACCGGAAACGAGGAGAGCGTGGAGCGAAGGGCGTAGGGCGTGAAAAACCGTTGCTTCGGCGCTGATTTGATTTGCGCCCTTCGCCCTTCGCTCTACGCTCTACTCGATCCGCGCCGCACATATTATCCATTCTCCAATGCGAGGAACCTTATTTGACGGTGGCCTTGAGCTTGGCCTTGCCTTCCTCGACCACGACCTTGAACTTGATCTGCTTGCCCTTGTATTTTTCCTGGAGGGCGGCGGCCTGCTTCTTGATGTTCTCGGCGAGCTTTTCCTTGGACACTCCGCCGGCCTGGTTGAGCTGCTTCCTCGCGGCGACGAAGTCCTTGTAGACCTCGTCAATATGCGAGTCGGAGACCGGTGCTTTTTTCTCGGGGGGCGGGGGTGGAGGCGCGCCCTCTTCAGCGGCGCCGGCGTGCATCTGCTGTTTGAAGCGGTCGCGGAAGTAGGTCCCGGACTCGATCTGCTGCAGGGTCCGGTTCCAGTACTGGTTATAGGAGTTGAACTTGGAGGTGAGCTGCTGGAAGCGGAAGCGGAGCCGGGTGTTGGGCGCGTTCTGGTTGGCGAGCCTCCGGATGATGAAGGTGACGGTGGTGCGCTCCTGCTCCGGCGGCCGCTTGCGCGCGCCCATGAAATACTGCTCGTACTGGTTGCGCAGGTCATCCACCCGCTTTTCCAGCGATTCGAGGATCTCTTCATTCAATACTTCCGCCATGCGCCCTCTCCGTCTCCTTGCCCGGCATCGCCGGGTCGGTTTCCAATTATCGCTTATCAGGGAAGAGATGTAAAGTTAATCATCTGATGGTGATGACTTCGCGGGAGGCGTCAGCGGGAAGGCCGCGCAGCGCGTCTTCCCGGCGGTCCTCCATGATGAGGGCGATGGCGTCGGCCAGGCTCTCCAGGCTCTCCTCCTTGGTGCGGCCCTGGCCGTTGGCGTCCGGGATCTCGGGGCAATAAGAGATGAACCATTCGCCGTCTTTTTCCACAATGGCGGTGAATTCATTGTGCATGGCAGCCTGCCTCCCGTCTCCTAGAATAGAGCAGCGCCCGCGCCGGATCAAGTCGGGGCGGGGCATCTCTCCGGCCGCGCTGTTCACCTTTACGCCTTGAACACCATCCCCCTGGCCGGGTCCTTGACGTCGGCGACGATGGTGTCGCCGTCCTTGAATTTGCCTTCGAGAATGGCGCGGGCCAGCGGGACGGGAACTATGCGTATTATTTCACGGCAAAGTAGTCTCGTCAAGAACTAGAAATACATAATGGCATTAAATTGTCATCGCATGAAAGAGGAAAGCAATGAATCTTTATGGCCTCGGTAAAAATGTTAAGGGCATTGTCGTCAAAATGTATAAAAATTGCACAATATAAAGCCGATCACATTCGTTCTTCGGCGGCCCCTATAAAAAATACCGTATTGTTTCACCAAGATACGGCCTGATCAAGATTTAACATAACTAGTGGCACATTTTTTGCTTAAATAATATATATGTTTATTAATCCGGGAAATGGGAAAAATTTAGAAGTCGAACGTTAATCCGGTAACAAGCAAAGTCAAGCCTCTATTTTTCTAGGATCAGGGGCCGAAAGCTGAGGCCAGTATCACTCAAGCCATCGAAGAAGGAGGTATGAAGATGAGATGCCAATTTCCCCGGACCTTAACTACCGCGCTGCCAATTGCTCTAGTCCTGGTCCTCATTTTCTCTTGTGGAAAGGACTCGGATGAGAACGGCAAGAATGGAGCAGCAATTATTAAAGAAGGTGATAATTACGCTATAGCACAGCCGAACGCAATCATCGTTTATCCTGGCGAGTCCGATCCTCTTAGCGTGGAAACTGATCGAATCACGTTCCCAGCGGGCTCGAAAATCGAAAACGCCCTGCCGGGACAGGTTATCTGCGGAGGCTACGCCGAGGGCGGATACATCAAAAGGGTTGTTGGAATCACCAAGAACGACGACGGGACGATCTTGGTCACGATCGAGGAAGGCGACCTGACCGATTGTTTCCAGGAAGCGCAGATAACCGTTATGATCAGCGGCAATAATGTTAATGGGCAATTCGTCCCCCTGGAAGTTCAGCCAATTCATCCCACGTATGAGGTCGGGTATAATATTGACTACACATTCTCTGCCCAAAAAAGTATCCAGGCTCAGTTCGGATCCTATATAGAGGCCAACTTTGACGTTGAAGTATCCGCAGGAACCGGGATGGATATTTTGGTGGATCTGAAAATATTCGGGAGCAAGCTCACCTATTTCAAGTACACCATATGGGGCAACATAACCAATGATGCAGGCGTTGATGTCAACGTTCCCATCGCCAATTATCATCCGGCTCCCTGGCAGCTTTCGATGCCGGAAATTCCCTTGGGCGGAGTGCCGATTTTCGGCCCCCTGTACCTCGGGTTGAGCCTCCAGCCGGTCCCGGAATTCACCGCCTCGGTGGACGCCGCCTTCGAGGCGCATACGGGCTATCATGCCTCCGCGGCTTTCGAGGAGGGGTTCGAGTACGTTGACGGAAGCGTTCACGTCATTCATAATACTCCCCCGCCGATTTTTGAGGTGTATCCGCCCACCTGGGACATCCAGGGATCGGCCAGCCTCCAGGCCACGCTTTGGCTCAAGATCAAGGCCACGATCAGCGGCCTGGCCGGTCCGGTTGTCGCCTTGGGCCCTTTTGCCCGCGCCACGGGCGAATTCACGGCCAACCCGCTCTCCTGTCCCGTGGACATCGGCCTTGGCCTCGATGGCTACCTCGCTTTTGATTTTAGCGTTCTGGGAAAATGGTTTGATCTGCCGGTGGTCGGCGATCTGAATTACGACCTGATCAACCCCGACCTCTATTATCCATTGTACCAGGACGACCTGTGCGAGGGCACCATTGTTTGCACCGACAACGATCATGACGGCTATTACACCGCTGATGGCTGCGGCACGGACGTGGATTGCAATGATGGAAACTTCACCATCCATCCAGGCGCTACAGAAATTTGCGGCGACGGCATTGACCAAGACTGCGTGGGAGGGGACCAAGCCTGCCCCTGCGCCGACAACGACGGCGACGGCTACACCAGCAGCGCATGCGGAGGGCCGGACTGCAACGACAACAATTCCTCCATCCACCCGGGCGCAACGGAAATTTGTGGTGACGGCATTGACCAGGATTGCGTGGGAGGCGACCAGGCCTGTGCCTGCGCCGACAACGACGGCGACGGCTACACCAGCAGCGCATGCGGAGGGCCGGACTGCGACGATGCCGATCCGACTGTATATCCCGGCGCCGTTGAGTATTGCGACATCTCCCGGGACGGCAACTGCAACGGCCTGGATGACTTCAGCGATGGAGTTTGTGACATCAGGGCCAGCGCCAATTTCTACAAGGCCTACAAGGTCAAGATGTACATCTTGAATATTGGAGATTCCGCGTCCGCGGAGGGGCACACCTTCAAGCTGACCGGGATTACGGCGAGCAACACGTATCTGTTGTCCATTGACGGCGGAAGTGCGGTCGAGAAAACCGATGCCCTCTCATACTACCTGGACAACAACAACGTCATCTACTTCAACGTCGGGGCCCATTCGGTTTCGACGGTGTACCTGATCGTCGGATACCGCTCGGACGCGGACGGATTCGCCTCATATTATTTGTACGCTCACGCCGGCGAAACGGTCAGGTTCACCTCGAGCCGGACCTATAACGACGGTTATCTCTACCGCGTCTCCAAGATAAATTCCGGAGGCCCGGAAAACGGGCTGGACCTCTACTACAATCAGCCTCCCTCGGGGCTTGACGAGGGCTGGTTCTCCTCCGGAAGCGGCCATCTGGATTACAACACCACCGGCCTGGCGTCCGGAACTTACGGCTTCGCCGTGCTGACGGACGGAATCAGTGATTACCAGTATGAATATCTGGCTTTCGGCAAGATCGTCATCTATTAAAAGAGGCCATCGGGCTGACTGAACCTGGCGGCGGCGCATGAACCGGTCCATGCGCCGCCGCAATTCATTCAATCTCCCTTCACCCGGTCGTCTTGAACACCATTCCCCTGGCCGGGTCCTTGACGTCGGCGACGATGGTGTCGCCGTCCTTGAATTTGCCTTCGAGGATGGCGCGGGCCAGCGGGTCCGCGGCCTCGCGCTGGATGGCGCGCTTGAGCGGACGGGCGCCGTACTGGGGGTCGTAGCCGGCCTTGGCCAGGTAGTCCTTGGCCGCCTCGGTGAGCTCGAGGCCGATCTTCCGCTCCTTGAGCCTCTCCGCGAGCTTTTCGACCTGGATGTCCACGATCTTCTTGATCTCCTTGAAGGCGAGGCTCGAGAAGATGATGATGTCGTCCACCCGGTTCAGGAACTCGGGCTTGAAGGCGGCGCGGAGCTCAGCCATGACCTGCTCGCGCACGCGGTCCATGGTGTGCTCGTCCACCGTCTGAATGAACCGGGTGCCGATGTTGGAGGTCATGATGATGACGGTGTTCTTGAAGTCCACGGTGCGGCCCTGGCCGTCGGTCAAGCGGCCGTCGTCCAGGATTTGCAGGAGCACGTTGAACACGTCCGGGTGCGCCTTCTCGATCTCGTCGAAGAGCACGACGGAATAGGGCTTTCTGCGGACGGTCTCGGTGAGGTACCCGCCCTCCTCGTAGCCCACGTATCCTGGGGGCGCGCCGATCAGGCGGGCCACCGAGTGCTTCTCCATGAACTCGGACATGTCAATGCGGGCCATGTTCTGCTCGTCGTCGAACAGGAACTCGGCCAGGGCGCGTCCGGTCTCGGTCTTGCCCACGCCGGTGGGTCCCAGGAAGATGAACGAGCCGATGGGGCGGTTGGGGTCGGAAAGGCCCGAGCGCGAGCGGCGCACGGCGTTGGCCACGGCATGAAGCGCCTCGCCCTGGCCGATCACGCGCCGGGCCAGCCGGTCCTCCATTTGGAGGAGCTTTTCCTTCTCGCTCTCCATCATGCGCGCGACCGGGATCCCGGTCCATTTCGAGACGATCTCCGCGATGTCTTCCTCGTCCACTTCCTCCTTGAGCATGGCCTGGTCCGCCTGGACGGCCTTCAGCTTCTCCTGCGCTTCGTACAGCTCCTTCTCCAGCTCAGGGATCAGGCCGAAGCGGACCTCGGCCACCCGGTTGTAATCTCCCACCCGCTCCGCCTGCTGCTCCTCGACGTGCAGCTCGTCCATTTTCGCCCGGAGCTCCCGGATCGCCTGGATGCCCTCCTTCTCCCGCGACCACGTGGCCTTGAGCGCGTCGGCCGACTCGACGATTTCGCCGATCTCGGACTCAAGGTTTTTCAGCCGCTCCTTGCTCGCCTTGTCCTTTTCCTTTTTCAGGGCCTCGCGCTCGATCTCGAGCCGGATGCGCTTCCTTTCGAGCTGGTCTATCTCGGCGGGCATGGAGTCAATCTCGATGCGCAGGCGCGACGCGGCCTCGTCCATCAGGTCAATGGCCTTGTCGGGCAGGAAGCGGTCGGAGATGTAGCGGTGCGACAGGGTGGCCGCGGCCACGATGGCGCCGTCGGTGATGCGCACGCCGTGGTGGACCTCGTACTTTTCCTTCAAGCCGCGCAGGATGGAGATGGTGTCGGCCACGGTCGGCTCGTCAACGACGATGGGCTGGAAGCGCCGCTCCAGGGCCGCGTCCTTTTCCACGTGCTTGCGGTACTCGTCCAGGGTGGTGGCGCCGATGGTGCGGAGCTCGCCTCGGGCCAGCGCCGGCTTGAGCATGTTCGACGCGTCAATGGCGCCCTCGGCCGCGCCCGCGCCCACGATGGTGTGCAGCTCGTCAATGAAGAGGATCACCTGGCCGTTCGATTCCACGATCTCCTTGATCACCGCCTTGAGCCGGTCCTCGAACTCGCCCCGGTACTTGGTGCCCGCGATCAGCGCGCCCATGTCCAGGGCCGCGATGCGCTTGTTCTTCAGCCCCTCCGGCACGTCGCCGGCCACGATGCGCTGGGCCAGGCCCTCCGCGATCGCGGTCTTGCCCACGCCCGGCTCGCCGATCAGCACCGGGTTGTTCTTGGTCCGGCGCGACAGCACCTGCATCACGCGCCGGATCTCCTCGTCGCTGCCGATCACCGGGTCCATCTTGCCCTTGGCCGCGATCTCGGTCAGGTCCCGCGCGTACTGCTTGAGCGCGTCGTACTTGGCCTCCGGGTTCTGGTCCGTGACCCGCTGTCCGCCCCGGATCTCCATGAGCGCCTTGAAGATGCCGTCCCTGGTCACGCCCTGGCCCCGGAGCGCCTCGCCCGCCGGGCCCTGCTCTTCGGCGGCCGCCAGGAGCACGTGCTCCGTCGAGACGAACTTGTCCTGCACACGGTCGGCCTCGGCCTGCGCGGCCTCCAATACCTTGTTCAGCCGCGGCGAGAGGTAAACCTGGTCCGAGCTGATTCCCGAGACCCTGGGCAGCTTGGCCAACAGCTCCGCGAGCTCCTGCCCCAGCGCCGGCAGATTCACGCCCAGCTTCTGCAGGATCGGCGCCACCACGTTCTTCTCCTGAGCCAGCATGCCGAGCAGCACGTGCTCGGCCTCGATGGCCTGGTGCCCCTGCTCCGCCGCCAGCCCGTGAGCCTTCTGCAAGGCCTCCTGCGTCATCACCGTAAGCTTGTCCATCCGGATCATGAGCGACACCCCTCTTGCTTTACCATCAATTCATATCGCATTATGCCCGGCCCGAACCCGGCCGGAAGCGTCCGAATACTTCTATAGATCAAAATATAATCACCGGGACCACTAAATCAAGAACGCAATAAACTCTTGTCCCACATAGGATTCGTATTATTGCTCCCACCTTATCAGAAACCGGTTCCGGGAACGCGGATCAAAAAGCAAACCGGTATGGTGCCGTATCCCCGCACCCCGTAAGGGGTGGGAACATGAGTAGCCGTAGGTGAAACCTAAGGAACATCGCCAACTGGTTCACCAACCCTGAAGGGGTTGAACCAAAAGCCGCGGCGAGGTACGACCCCTTCAGGGTCGGAATGGTGTCGCGCGTTATTCCAGGGGTTTCACCGCCCGGCTACTCACATCATTCCCCTTCGCGGAAAATTTTTGGATAGAAATGACACGAACCCCCGAATCTCCACCTCCCCCGGCTGCGGGCAACCGGCTGCTGGCCGTTTTTATTCCCTTTTCCCTTGACATGGGATCAGAGAGGGATTTACTGGCAGAGGGATTACGGGAAGGAATGAAAGAGAAGGGGATAGGCGGAAAGTGAATTATATATCGTCTTCTGAACCCTGTTTTGAACCCTATCCAGGAGCCGGGAAAAAACGATGTCAGAAAATAAAACATATATTAAACGCACTCTTGTCCAAAATAGGCCGCAAAAAAACCGCCAAGCCATCATGAATAAATAGGTCAGTGGCCTCACCGAGCGTGATGGGTTAGCATCAGCTCATTTACAAAATTAATTGAAAAGGAGGACCACTGACCATGAGTAATGTAGCG
>Ga0307379_10011299_pt1 | contig 11729 bp, 11 predicted proteins | sample UN2MG_FD_202237 | JGI IMG/M metagenome (GOLD analysis project Ga0307379, IMG submission 202237) | Soil microbial communities from Risofladan, Vaasa, Finland - UN-2 | ecosystem: Environmental > Terrestrial > Soil > Coastal area > Acid sulfate soil | place: Finland: Risofladan, Vaasa | collected... | reverse complement strand
AGCTCTATTACTGAGAAGAAATCGTTCATTAAGAGCTTTGTTAGTGAGTTCAAAGTTACAGGTAAGGAAGTGACGATTCGCTATTCTCTGCCGGTACAATGTGGGCTAGTAACTGGGAGGGCGACTACGGTTCTGTCTATTGTACACGATGGTGGGCGGTAGAGGACTTGAACCTCTGGCCTCCTGTGTGTAAAACAGACGCTCTAACCAGCTGAGCTAACCGCCCTATAAGTGGCGCGCTTGGCGGGTCTCGAACCCACGACCTCAGCCTCCGCAGGGCTGCGCTCTATCCAACTGAGCTACAAGCGCCGAACTAGCTATGGTGCCGAAGGGGAGATTTGAACTCCCACGCCCTTAAGGACACTACGCCCTGAACGTAGCGCGTCTGCCATTCCGCCACTTCGGCGTAAAAAGATTGTAGCACCAAAACTCAAAGGCTGCAAACCGATAAAACATGAGGTGAGCTGCTGCTTGGAGGGGCTGCCAGGCCGGGCCCTCAAAAGGTCAGCGAAGCCCAGCCGTCCTTCAGCATCCGGGCGATACCCGAACTAACATATTCAACCTTAATACCCAGCTCGGCAAGCTTGTCACTCACTCCCATTCTATCGGAGCAGTACTTACAGGCCGAAACCTCAACCCCGGCTTTCTGCAACGTCTTTATCCTCTTCTGAACCTGCTTATCGCAAGCCACCAGTTGTTCCGAAGGCCCGAAGAGGATTACTTTCACTTCATCCATGTACTTCTCTTTGGCTAGCGTCACGGGGTAGAAGAGTGCCGTCTCCAGAGCGACATCCTTATCACCGCTAGCCAGAATGACGAAAAGCCTGTTTGCCATACTCGATTCTCCCTCTTATTTCTCATGACTCAGCCAGCTAGACCTTCCCGAAATCAGACTGCCCCCGACTGGCCAGCCACAGACCGGCTGTTACCCAGCCGCTACCCAGTACAGCTAGGTCCGGGTGCTCTGAGCTAACCTACGAATGGGAAAAAGCCGGGGTGACGGGATAAAATAGCCGAGAAGTGCCTGCGGACACGCCGACCTAGGATATAATACTACAAATACCCGCAATATGAAAAGCACTCCTATACCGGTGCGCCACCGGTAACTATCCTCCAGCCAGCAGTGTAGACATTCATCTTCTCTCCCCGAGCAAAACCGACCAGGGTTATTCCCAGGTCACGGGCCAGCCTGACACCGAGGTCGGTGGGGGCTGAGCGGGAAACCAGAATCGGGATAGCCATGCTGGATACCTTAAGCACCATACCTGAAGAGACCCGGCCGGTGGTCATCATGATACGGCTAACCACGGGTATGCCGTCTAAAAGACACCTGCCCAGAACCTTGTCGAGGGCATTATACCGGCCGATATCCTCGCTGAAAACCAGAATACGCCTCTCATCGCACAAGGCCGCACTGTGAGCGCCACCGGTCTCCCTGAAAAGCCGGGACCTAACCTGAAAGCGCCTCACCAGAACCAGGACCCGAGCGGCCGCTATCTGAAGCTGAGAGTCTACCTTCGTCCGTCCCCGGGCACTGCCAGAGCCGTAATCGCCGGAGGTTATCAGCCGCCTGTCTCGTGCTTCGCTTACCCGCTCCCTACCTTCCCTGGTCTCAACCCGCACCACGCCCCTCCGGTCGTCAACCGTTATCCTTTTTACCTCGTCCCTGCCCCCCACCAGCCCCTCCGAAAACAGGAAACCGATAGCCAGATACTCAAGCTCCGTCGGGGAGCAAAGCAGGGTAGCGAGTTCCTGGTCATCCAGAATAATGGTCAGCGCTAGCTCCCTACTCACCAGGTCTTCGGCATCCTGCCGGCCCTGTGCGGTAAGGCGTTCGATGGGTAGCCTCTGCGTGCCGTCAGTCACCCTGTCTCTCCCGTATCGCGATGACATCTTAGCTACCCGGCTGACCTGCGGACCACAGGACAGACCTTGAGACACCTGCCCAGGCAATAGTGCTCGCCGCTCAGCCTGACGCAGGCGTCGGTATCCGTCTCTACCGGCGTATCGTACCACACCGCCTCAGGGTCAAAAACCGAACGCAGGGAGATAGCCCCCGGGCAATTCTCAAGGCAGATAGAGCATCTCTCACCGAGACATAACTTTTCTTCAAGGAGCGGGCTCGGCGTCAGGCTGGCCTCGGTTATTACTGAGTTGAACCTGACACGAGGCCCATATTCAGGGGTGACCACCAGGTTGTTGAGCCCGAACTCACCCAGGCCCGCTCTCACCGCAGCGTGACGCTGTGAGAAAAGCCCCGCCTTCGACGGAATCTTCTCTTTGATGAACCCCCATATCGCTGTGGTGCCATAGGTGGCCGGGAAAAACAGGGAGCGATAACCGCGGCTTTCCAGGAGATTCGCCAGGCGCAGGGCCAACATGTCAAGGAGGTCATTTACCATAGCATAGCCGGTCTGCCGGTAGAAGTAGTTCTGGAGCACGTCCTTTCGGTGTTCCGCAGGCACGAACTCGGAGTCAGCTAAATGCCCTTCCCAGTAGAGTGCCTGGCGCAGCAGGGCGACACCGAAGGTGACCACAGCCCTTGCCCCAGGAACGAAATCACGCGGGTGATGGCCGGTCGGGGCACCATCGAATCTATCCACGCTGGCAACGCCAACCAGACTGGCCCCACCCGCCTTCAGCCAGGAGATAACCTCACCGGTTAGAGCCTCGTTAGTCTCTTCTTCTTCCGTTTTCCTTAGTGGCTGAGCCTTCAATTTGCTCCTTCCTTTCCTGCCGCTCTACCAAATCCTGCAGGGTCGTGGATTCCAATACGACACTTATCACCCTGTCGAGTTCAGCCCAGATTTCGCGGGTGACACACATTTTGGAGCGGGGACATATCTCCGGGTTAGCCACACAGGCTACGGGAACCAGCGAGCCTTCAACGAGCCTGAGTATCTCGCTCAGCCTTATTTGCTGGGGCGGCCTGGCTAACCGGATTCCCCCTGAGGCACCCCGCGAACTCCGCACTATACCCGCCGTGGCCAGAGGCATGACTATGTGCTCCAGATAGTAAAGCGATATCCCCTGCCTTCGGGCGATGTCCTTTAAGGGAATCGGAGCCGCCCCCTGGTGACGGGCCAGGTCCAGGAGGGCCCTCGCTGCGTATCGTCCCCGGGTAGAAAGCTTCATCTAACCTCGAAATATATTGACTAACTTGACCATCTAAGTCAAAAATAGCATGAAACAGCCACCCTGTCAAATAGCGGAAGGGATAACCATGAGACGCAAACGGCCTACCGGCGCAGAAATGAACGCACTAAGGAGCACGTGGGGCCGGTCAACAATAGCTCTCCAGTGGGAACGTGAAGCTATTTTCAGATGAGATTCAGCGCTCTTTCGCGCTCATCCAGCAGCCTATCTATCTCCGCAATATCCTCCCGGGAGAGCTCCCAATCCGCAGCCTTAGCGGTCTCCTCAATCTGAGCAGGCTTTCTGGCGCCGACAATGGCCGAGGTTACTCCAGGGTGTCTCAGGACCCAGGCTATAGCCAGTTGGGCGAGGGTTCGCCCGTTTCTCTGAGCAATGGACTGTGAGCCCTTAACCAGCTTAAGATTTATATCCAGAGCGGGTTCCTTAAAGTGAGGCGAGAGGTTACGCCTGAAGCTGTCGTCCCGGTCCAAATTGCGAACCCGCTCCTTGGTGAACTTTCCGCTGAGTAAGCCGTGGGCCATGGGTCCCCAGACGACAACGCCAATATTATTCTGCCCGCAATAATCCAGAACCTCTTTTTCCAGCTCACGCCCCAGCATACTGTAGGGGTTTTGTACGGCGGCTATCGGGTGAATGGACTGGATGCGCTTGAGCTGTGCCACGTCAAAATTCGATGCCGCAGCGTAGCGCACCTTGCCCTCTTTTACGAGCCGGGCTATTGCGCCCCACGCCTCCTCAATATCTTCGTCGGGTATCGGCCAGTGGACATGATAAAGGTCAATAACATCTATCCCCAGTCTTCTTAAACTATCTTCAACCTCAACGCGGATGCTTTCTCTTTTCAGCCGATTAGATACCTTACCCTGCTCATCGCCAATCAGACCGCATTTAGTGGAGATAATAGGTCTCCGGCTCAAGCCTTTGAGAACCCTGCCCACCACGTCTTCAGCATGGCCAAGCCCGTAGATTGCAGCCGTATCAATCCAATTGATACCCTCATCCAGGGAACGTAAGATAGTAGCTACCGAATCCTTATCGTCCTGCGGTCCCCAACTGGCTTCCCAGCCAGCCCCACCAATAGCGAAGGTGCCGAGTCCAACCGTGGTCAAGTTAAGCTCAGTCCAGCCCAGTCTTCTGGTTTTCATAGCTGCCTCCCCTTTTACTGCTCCACTACAGCCGGTTAGCCTGTTCGAGAGAGACGTGGAAGGTATTAGGGCAGTTTATTTTGGTAATTATTACCCCGACGGTGCCGGTATGTCAACTCAGGCCGTGCCCCTGAACCTGAGTCCGGCTTCCCCGGCTCTACTACTGCTTGACTCCAGGAGAGCTCGGAGTCTAGAATTGCATTAGAGAAGCAACATCAACGGGAGCGGTTGAGTCCCGGTGGGCTTCGCGGACTTCAAATCCGTCGGGGGGCACAAATGTCTCTGGTGGGTTCGACTCCCATGCGCTCCCGCCACCAAGTCTGCTTAATTACCCTGTACCGCTACCGGCTATCTATTTAGTAGAGCACCCGCTCGTCACCGACGCGGCGGGTTATCTTTACCCCGTCCAGGTGCTCCAGAAAGGCCAGGGCATACTTACGGCTGGTGTGAAACATGTCCCGGACCTCAGCCACCGTCACCTTACCGTGGGACTCAAGATAAGCGGTAACCCGGGCCACCATCTCGTTATAGGCCGCAAGCGAAAACACCACGTCGCCGGCCACCTTCACCACCTGCCGGCGCGCCACGAGCAGATTGAGTAAGTCAGGCTCCGGAATAAGCTCCCGGGATGGGGCATAGGGGCTTACCTCAAGCGCGCTCAAGAAGGCATCTACCTTCGCCTGCTGAGCCGGGCTCAGCTTAACCTGATGGGCGGGCAGGCGGACCAGGCCGGCATCCTCGACAATAACCCCTTCATCAAGAAGCCTTTGCAGAACTACCTGGTGACGGGCACTCATCTTGAGCCGGCTGCCCAGCTCCGCCCGGGGGATGCCCAACCGGGCCGGGAACTCCCGGTGATACTGCCCCAGGGTGCCGACTACCTTCTCAACCAGACGCCCCCAGCCAGCCGCCGTAAAAAGCACCCGGCTGCCACCCCCTCCTACCTCCACCACCCTTCCCTGCTCGACCAGGGACTCCAGCGCCGGCTCAAGTTCAGCCGCCGACAGGTCACTTCGGGAGCGAAGGGCGGGTAGCTCCAGTGGCTCCCCAGTCCCCAGCACCGCCATTACCACCTCTGCGGCGCCGCCCCGTGCCTTGAGCCTAAGGCTCTCGATACCGCCCACAGGGAAACGGCGGTAGCGCCGGGCACGGGACTCGACCACCCCACCACCCCCCAGGGTCTCTTCCGGGGAACGGATAATAAAACGGTCGCCCCTGACCAGAGCCACCGGCTTACTAAGCGACAGGTGAGCCAGGCCGGTCTCGCCCGGCTTAAGCTCCATCCCTTCCAGCAGACGCACCTTGGCCATGGCCTGGGCCGTCCCAGTGTGGAAGCTAACGGTAGCCCCGTGGCGCAGAGGGCGGGCGAGATATGAAATCAGACGCAGCTCAACGATTAGCATCGTCGTAGCCAGGAGCCAGCCCGGGCTGGTGAGAACGTCCCCCCGCTCGATTTGAGATTTGGCAATGCCAACCAGATTGGCACCGACCCGGTTGCCGGGAAGCACCGTAGTGAGGCGCGTCTTATGGGTCTGTAAGCCGCGGATACGCGACTTGAGACCCCGCGGCGCAATCTCCACCTCTTGCCCCACGGCGAGCGAGCCATCGACCAGCGTGCCGGTGACCACAGTCCCGGAGCCGGACATGGTGAAGACACGGTCTATGGGCAGCCGCGGCCGCCCGACATCCCGCTTGGGCGGAGCCGAGCTTACCAGCTGGTCGATAGCCGATACCAGAGAGGGTAAGCCCTCGCCGGTTACCGCCGAGACGGCCAAAATCGGAGCCTGACGCAGGCTGGTAGGCGCCAGCAGCTTCTCGACCTCCCCCTCTACCAGCTTCAGCCACTCATCATCCACCAAGTCCTTCTTGGTGATAACCGCCAGCCCCCGGTCTACCCCGAGCAGGTCGAGAATGGCCAGGTGTTCCCTGGTCTGAGGCATGACACCCTCGCTGGCATCAACGATGAGCAGGGCCAGGTCGATACCGCCGACGCCGGCAACCATGTTCTTAATCAGCCGCTCGTGCCCCGGCACATCAACGATACCCACCTCCCCGCCACCGGGCAGCTTGAGCCAGGCAAAGCCCAGGTCAAGGGTCATGCCCCGCTCTTTCTCCTGACGCAGCCGGTCCGGGTCTATGCCCGTCAGGGCACGCACCAAGGCCGACTTACCGTGGTCAATATGTCCTGCGGTACCCAGCACAAACATGGCACACCATCCTGCGGTGGCTACTAGCGGGAAAGCCTGAGGCTCGCGGCGGCATCCCGAAGCGCTCTAATGACAACCGCATCCTCTTCGGGGAGCACGGAACGGGGGTCGAGAAACAAGACCTGGCCGCTAATCCGGCCGATAACGGGGACTTCCTGAGCGCTCAGCCGCTGGCCTAAGCGGCGCGCCACCTGCGGCGATTTTCGCCGGCCCTCTTCACCTACGGCGACCAGTCTCGTGGGCAGAGTGCCCCCGGGCAGGCTACCCCCCCCAACCATGGTCTCCCCCTCGACCACCCTAGCTGAGCTCCCGATAGCCTCAGCCCAGCGCCCGGCCCGCTCTCCAATCTCGGTAAGCGGCGCTGAAATCATGCGCCAGACCGGAACCTTGGCCACCGCCTCACCCTTAAGGTAGTGAATCAGGGTGGCTATCAGCCCGGCCAGCCTTACCTTATCAATGCGCCCCGCCCTTTGCAGCGGGTGCTTCTTCAAGCGGCTAACCAGCCCTCCATCACCGACGATAACCCCGGCCTGAGGGCCACCCATGAGCTTGTCGGCGGAGGCGAAAACCAGCCCGGCCCCGAGGCTGATACTCTGCCCCAGGGTCGGCTCGGCATCCAGCCCGAACCTGGTGGTATCCAGGAGGCAACCACTGCCGATGTCGTCGAATACCGGGAGGTCGTACTGCTTACCGAGACCCACCAGCTCCTCAAGACTCACCGTGTGGGTGAAGCCAATCAATCTGAAGTTACTGGCATGAACCCGCATTAAGGCCGCCGTCCGGGGCCCGATGGCCTCTTCATAGTCTCTCAGGTAGGTGCAGTTGGTGGTACCGACTTCAACCAGCTTAGCCCCGCTCTGGCGCATCACGTCGGGGATGCGGAAGCCACCGCCAATCTCCACCGCCTGGCTGCGGGAGACAATCACCTCTTTTCTCTTGGCCAGCGCCGTAAGGGCGAGCAGCACCGCCGAGGCATTGTTATTCACCACCAGGGCCGCTTCAGCCCCGCTTAGCTGGCACAGGAGCTTCTCAACATGGCTCTGGCGCGAGCCGCGCCGCCCGCTATCAAGCTCGAACTCCAGGTTGCAGTAGCCGCTGGCGACGGCATCCATAGCCGCTCTGGCCTCCTCGCTTAAGGCAGCGCGTCCCAGGTTGGTGTGCAGGATGACACCGGTAGCATTAATCACCGGACGCAGGGTCGGGTTCATCAGGGCATGGGCTTCGGCACAGATAGCCGCAACCAGCTCCTCAGTCGAGGGGCAGGAACCACCACCAGCCAGAGACAGGCGCTCCTGCTGGAGACGGCTGCGCACCAGGTCAACTATAAACTGGCGTGGGCAGCTCTCCTGAAGGTGGCTGAGCCGCGCTTCAGAGAGCAGTTTATCCACACTGGGCAGGCCCCGAAATCCGCTGTCCATCTTGCTTAAAGCTATTTTAATATATCTGGAAAGGTTTTCAAAGCCCGCCGCCACCGGGAGCGATGCGACAGTAGCTACATACGTCGCCAACCACCGTTGCCCGCTGGAGCCGGGAATGTTAGAATACGAGGTGAACCTGAAGCCAAACTCTAGTTTACACATTGGGGAGCCGTATGGAGAAAAGAATAAACCCGCGTCTCACGGAAAGCGTGCGCGGGGCTGGCTGAGCTTCTAAGATGGGTCCGGGAGACCTGAACAGAGCGATATGTGACCTGCCCCAGATGGCTGACCCTAACCTGATTCGGGGTCTAGCCAGCCCGGATGATGCCGGCGTCTACAAGATAAGCGATGAGCTGGCTATCATTCAGACTATTGACTTCTTCACACCCATAGTCGATGACCCCTACACCTTCGGGCAGATTGCCGCAGCCAACGCCCTGAGTGATGTCTATGCCATGGGCGGCAAGCCACTGACCGCGATGAATATGGTCTGCTTTCCGGTGAAGTCTATGGACATTGAGGTCCTGAAGACGATACTCAGAGGCGGCGTGGACAAAATACTCGAGGCCGGGGCGCTGCTGGTCGGGGGGCACAGCATCGAGGACGACGAGCTCAAATACGGGCTCTCGGTGACCGGCACCGTGCACCCCAAGCGCCTGGTAACCAACTCCGGGGCTAAGGCCGGGGACAAGCTGATACTCACCAAACCGCTGGGAACCGGCATTATCAGCACGGCGGTAAAAGCGGAGATGGCTGATGCGGAAACCGCCGCCAGGGTAGCCGACTCGATGGCCACCCTGAATAAAAAAGCCGCCGAGCTAATGCAGGAGATAGGAATTCACGCCGCTACCGATGTCACCGGCTTCGGGCTTATCGGCCACACCGTCCAGATGGCGGAGAACAGCCGGGTAGGCGTTACTATCTTTTCGGCTTCGGTCCCCGTCTTCCCGGAAGCCGCCGGGTTCGCCGAGCAGGGCCTGTGTCCCGCCGGTCTGCACCGCAACCGGGAGTTCTACTCCCCCTCGGTCATTATCGATGATAAGGTACCCTCTTACACCCAGGACATCTTCTTCGACCCACAAACCTCAGGGGGGCTGCTAATCTCGCTGGCCCCCAGCAAAGCCAGCCGACTGAAAGACAAGCTAAGACAGGCCGGTATCACAGAGGCAGCAATCATCGGCGAGGTTACTCGCCAGCCAAGGGGAAAGGTTACGGTGAGATAATCTTACTGGTGACCCTCCAGGTCACCCTGCGACTAGCCTCCTCAGCCGGGTTTCCTTGTCTGGATGGCAAGCTCCCCACTGGTCTCGCCACCCCTAGTGTCGACCACGCTAACCGTGACCGTAACGTACTCGCCGCACGTATCGGGGGCACTCCAGATAATCGCCGGACCTTCTCCGGAGATTTCCCCGTCAGTCGCCGACCAGAAGTAGCTTATCACGTCACCGTCGGGGTCAGAAGCGCTACAATTGATATTGGCGCTCCGGCCAAAGATTACCACCGTCTCATCCGTAGTCAGACTATCAATCACCGGTGAATGATTGACCGCTACCTCCAGGGTCAGCCGCCCCGACGCCTCGGCACCCCTGCCGTCGCTTACCGCCACCGTAATCGTATAGGTGCCCAGCGTTAACGGTGCCTCCCAGGTAGTAACCGGGCCGGTCCCGTAGAAGGTGCCACCAGTCGCCGACCAGGAATATGTCAAGTCATCCTCGTCAGCATCCAAAGCCAGACACTCGATAACCACGAACTCGCCGCGATTGGCCCGGGGCCGCTTGGCGCTCAGGCTGTCAATAACCGGAGGCGTATTGGGGGCAACCTCCAGACTGAGTTGCATCTCGGCCTCGCCACCCCCGCCGTCAGCTACCTTGACGCTAACCTGGTAGGTACCCTGAGTATGGGGTGCCGTCCAGACAGCCGTTTGTCCATCCCCGGAAATATCACCCGCGGCTACCGACCATTGATAGCTAAGGTCGTCCCCATCCGGGTCATAGGCAATAACACGAAGCGGGCAGCTTTCCGCCGCACAGAGGTTATCCTTCCCTGCCTCCAGGCTAATGATAACCGGAGCCTTATTGGATAGAGCACAGCCGCCGCCAAGGAGCATAAATAGCGCCAGCGCCGCCAGCCCGAGCCGCCGCAATAGCTTAAGCGAAGGTGATTTCATCAACGTCCTACTCCATATCCGAGATAATTAACGGGGGTCTTTTCCAGAGCACTCTCATCAGGTAACAAGATACGCCTGATTACTCTATACTAAGCTGACTAACCTTGTCAAGAATCTTCGGGCACTCAATATTTGACAACACCCGCCCTATAGAATATATTTATTAGCATAGTAGTAATAAATATCCGCTAGAATCAGTCAGCTATGAATATTTCCACCAGAGGGCGTTACGCGCTGCGGGCTATGCTTGACCTGGCTCTCCAATCGGGAGACGCCCCGACTATGGTCAAGGACATCTCGCGCCGGCAGGAGATATCAGACCTCTACCTTGAGCAGCTATTCAGCCGACTCAAGATAGTCGGCCTGGTAAGGAGCACCCGTGGACCCAAGGGAGGGTTCACCCTCACCAAGCCGCCGTCGCAGATAAGACTGAGCGAGATTATGCAGGCTATGGAGGGGTCAACGGCGCCAGTAGCGTGCGTTGACAACGCCCGGTTCTGTTCCCGCGCCGACTTTTGCATCACCCGCAGGGTATGGACCGAGATGAAAAAGGTGACGGACGAAGTGCTGGAGTCCACCACGCTGAAAGACCTGATGAAACAGGTAGCCGAGCATGAAGTTGAGACATCTGGGGCTTAAATTACAAGAAAAGAGGGTCATGAAAAGGGGAATTCTGAATATCACCTGGCTGTGGCTGGTGCTGGCTCTGGTGCTGCCGGCCACGGCGGTAATGTTGTTTACCGCCAAGCCAGCCGCTGGCTGAGGGTGCAGCGGGTCGTCAGGTCCGACGACCGGGGAACTTACGGTGGACGTCAGCCCCGAGGACAGCGGCGAGGTTGAGATAACCACCTCGGAAATGGATGCCGATATTCCGTGCTCCTACCCCGCTGTCATTACCGTGGATTTCGGGGATAACATCATTATCGAGGCGATACCGTCAGCCGGCTACCACTTCACCGAGTGGACTGGAGGGGGGAAGACTATTGACGAGCATCGTAACCCGATAGAAATGACGTTTAAGGACCCCCTGGACGTCACCGCCAACTTCGCCCCCGATTTTATTGAATTTGCCTCCGAGAACGGGATGCTCAGCGTCAGCATTCCTGCGGAAACTACCGCCCTGGACGGAGGGGATGAGCCACTGACCGGCATTGAATTTGCGGTGGTTAGCAACCCGCCACCCCCCTACCAGGGCAGCGTTATCGAGCCTGCCTACGACCTGGGACCCAGCGGAGCCACCTTCGAGCCACCGGCTACTCTGGCCTGGGCCTACGAGACGACTGCCATTCCGGAGGGGGTAGCTGAAGAGGACCTGGTTATCGCCTACTACGACGAAAACGGCGGCAAGTGGGTAGAGCTGGACTCGGAGGTCGACCCGGAACAGGACCTCATTACCGTCCCCATAGACCACCTGACCACCTTCGCCATGCTCGCTCCGCCGGCCGCCCCATCACCGGTAGTAGAGACAACCTTCACCACCAGTGGCTTCACCATCTCACCCGATGAGGTTAACCCCGGCGAGGAGGTTACCATCAGCGCTCTGGTAACCAACCAGAGCCAGGCCGAGGAGACTCAAAGCGTAACCCTCAAGATAAACGGGGCGATAGCCGAGACTCAAGAGGTAACCCTCGGCGCC
>Ga0307379_10011297_pt1 | contig 11729 bp, 10 predicted proteins | sample UN2MG_FD_202237 | JGI IMG/M metagenome (GOLD analysis project Ga0307379, IMG submission 202237) | Soil microbial communities from Risofladan, Vaasa, Finland - UN-2 | ecosystem: Environmental > Terrestrial > Soil > Coastal area > Acid sulfate soil | place: Finland: Risofladan, Vaasa | collected... | reverse complement strand
ATAAAATCAACCATAAAAGCCTTTTTTATTCTGGTATCCTGAGTAGTAAAGCTGTTTAACCCTGAAGCAAACTGGGAAAAAGTGCTGGAAATGTTATCCAGATGACTTTCAGCCGCCTCTTTAGTTTGGCTAGAAACTACCAACCTTATGACTGTTTCAAATCCTGGTTTGGAGCATTTATTTTCTATCTGCTCAAAACTTTTGGGATCAACGTTATACTTGGCTTTTTCCGGATCTGCCTCAGACTTTTTGGTGCTGGAAATATAGGATTTACCTGTTTCCTGCCATTTTTTTTCTGCCGGCGAGATAATAATTTGAATAACCGCTCCTTCACCTTCCTGCATCTTGGCCAAGGCTGAAGTAAGCGAACTTAAGGGATCGGTCGGCAGGTCCCTGTAAATCTTAGTCGGATAAAAATTATCTGATTTCAATTTCAATGCTTTAAAAGCAACTTTTCCATCTTTTGAAAAAATATTGTACTCATCAACTTTTTTAATTTCAGCGACAGCATAAGCACCGTTAATTTGCTTTTCTACCAAATCACGCAAGTTATGAGACACGCAAATATAAAAACGGATATCTTCTTTTTTGGCAACAATTTCAAAGCTCAGGTGTTCCTGAGATTTAAAGTTATATTTGAAACCGCTTTTTTTAATCGAGTAAAGAGAAGCAAACATTTGCTCGGCGGCATCAATCTTAATCTCATTATCTCTTGGCACGGCTATCTGAAGTAAAGAAAATTTTAAAGATTTTTCTTCTCGACTGTGAAACTTTAACCATAACATGCAAAGATAAACCAGAAGATAAGTACCTGCCAAAGTAACGCCTGCCAAGACAATCAGAAGAAAAATCTGTTCCGACAGGTTACTTAAGCTCTTAATACCAATATTTAGATCAATATTTGCAACTGAATCCATACTACTCCTCTAATTTATTTTTTTTATAGCTGACCCTTTCGGGAAACATCTTGATCAGTCTTAAACACCAAGTTACTAACCACCTTATAGAATTTGTTACCTTTTTTTTCAATCCCAGTTTTATACCTTGGTCGTCCAAAGGCAAAACAATCCTCGGCTGGATGGGTCTGACTGACTCCATCAAAACTTGACCATATTCATCTTCCAAAGGAACGGGCAATTCAATCGCCTCTTCTTTTTTAACTTCAGTCACCCATTCCTTGACTTCAGGTTCAATTTCCCCCTCTTTTTTCTCGACAGCCTTAGGCTCCGCCTCTTTGTAAAACATACCCGCTGTTTCCTTCTGTTCTGCTGGTAAGGCTGAAGAAAGAGTAGGTTCTGATGGAATCTGTTTTTTATCTTGTCCTAAAACAGCATCATCAGGAGGCGGGGTTTGACCAGAAGAAACTGGGCTTTGGGTGTCATTTTGGGGCAGATCAGTACTCATACCAAAATCATATCACAAAACTTCTCTATTTTTAATCTCTAAAACCTCAACTCTCCTATCTCTGATCCTGGTAATTAAACTAAACTTTTGCCAGTCATAGCTAAAGGCTTTTTTAGTCCCAGAAGTTTTAATATCGTTGGTGCAATATCAGTAAGCTCAGCTTGCTCTTTTTTCAGTCTGTTAAATTTTCTGGAAATTAAAATAAACGGTACCGGATTGGTGGTATGAGCGGTAACTATTTCACCGGTTTCGGTCAGCATCTCTTCAGCATTTCCATGGTCAGCCGTAATGATTATCTCAAAATCATGAGCTTTCGCTACCTTAACAATCTCGGTTAAAGCTTTATCCACTGTTTTAATCCCCTTGATCGCTGCCTTCAAATTGCCTGTATGACCAACCATATCGGCATTACAAAGATTGGTAAAAATTACCGGATAACTTATGGCTTTGATATGCTGAATAATCGCTTGGCTAATATCCGGGGTTCTCATTTCCGGTCTTTCATCATGGGTTTTGATATCCGAATAAGAATCAAGCATCACCCGATCTTCCCCTTCAAAAGCTTCTTCCCTTTTGCAGTTCAAAAAAAAGGTTAAATGGCTAAACTTTTCTGTTTCGGTAATTCTTAATTGTCTTAAACCGGCTTTACTGATCACCTCACCCAAGCAGTTTTTAACTTCCTCCGGAGTAAAAGCGACCTTAACTTGATAATCAGGATGATACTGGGTCATGGTTACATAAGCCAAGTTCTTCGGCCCTTTTTCCAAAAATCTTTCCGTTAATTGCCTGGTGCGATCGTTTCTGAAATTAACAAAAACAACCGCATCATCACTGCTAACCGTCCCTTCTTCTCCTTCTTCTACTTCAATAAGGCTTGGCTCGATAAATTCATCAGTAATGCCTTCTTCATAGGCAGCTTTGATTGCCTGGGTAGCGCTCTTATATTTTTTCCCTTTCCCCCGGGTCAAAAGCGTAAATGCTTTGTCAGTCCTATCCCAATTATGGTCCCTATCCATCGCCCAGTACCGACCGCAAATTGAGGCAATTTTCCCCGCACCTAATTTATCAACAAAATCCTGAAGTTCCTGGACATAGCGGAGAGCGCTTTTTGGCAGAACATCCCGACCGTCGGTAAAAACATGAAGATAGATTTTTTTAATCCCATATGTTTTGGCCGCCTTAAGCAGACTATAAACATGTTCCTGATGAGAATGAACTCCACCTGAACTAATCAAACCTTTGATATGAAGGGTAGAATTGTGTTTTCTAACATGCTCAAAAGCCCAAATTATGGCTTTGTTGCGGAAAAATGATTTATCTTCAATTGATTTGTTAATCTTAACTAAGTCCTGAAAAATCACCCGGCCGGCACCGATAGTCATATGGTTGACTTCGGAAGTACCAATCTGGCCTTCAGGCAAACCGACGCTTAAACCAGCTGCTTCCAGTACTGCGTGAGGGTATTTTTTCCAAAAAAAATCAAAATTAGGGGTTTTGGCCAGTTTGATCGCGTTACCTTCTTTTCTTTCACTCAATCCCCAACCATCCAAGATAATCATTAAAATTTTATTTTTCATAAAAGGAATTTTAATTACTGCTATTAACTCCCACAATGAAGTCTATTAAAATTACCACTTGTTTTGATGAATTTTATCGTTTTCAAACTCTTTTTCTGAGTGTTCCGCTAGGCTCTCGGCTGGATAACCAATCGGCATCATACATAAAACCCTGATATTCTTAGGAATCCCTAAAATCTTTCTGACATACTCTTCAGGATTACTCCCATCATCAGCCACACTATCTCTCACTTGAGTAAAACAAGTTCCCAAACCTTGATTAGTTGCTTCCAAATAAATATTTTCCGCCACAATGCTGCAGTCCTCAACCCAATACTGCCAGTCAGGAGAACAAATCACGATCACTAAAGGAGCTTTTTTAATATGCTGTGAGTGAAGCTTCATCGATCCCAGTTTTTCTATCTTTTCCCTGTCTGTGACAACAACGAATTCCCATTTTCTGTCATGTCTGGCGCTAGGGCTAAACATCGCCGCTCGAAAAATTGCTTCGAGTTTCTCTTCCTCAACTAACTTTAATTTATATTTCCTAATACTTCTTCTTTTTTTAATAACGTCTAACATCTTAATTTGTCAACCTAGCTTTTCTTCAATTCTTAGCAACCGGTTGTACTTGGCCACTCTTTCTCCTCTGTCCGGACCGCCAAATTTTGACTGCCAGGAAGTTGTACCAACTACCAAATCGGCAATCATATCATCATTGGTCTCACCGCCGCGGTGAGAAACAACCGTACTAAATCCCGCTTTATCAGAGAGTTTAATGGCTTCAATTGTTTCTGTCACCGTTCCAATCTGGTTAAGTTTGATTAAAACTGAATTAACTGCTTTTTTGTCAATTGCCTTTTTAATTCTTTTTACATTGGTAGTGAGTAAATCGTCTCCCACTACTTGGATTTTATTGCCTACTTTAGAAGTAAAATAAACCCACTCATCCCAATCCTCCTCAGCATGCATGTCTTCTAAAGACCAAATGGGATATTTTTTCGTCCAAGAAATGGTTTTTTCTGTCCATTGACGAGAGGTTAATTTTGTTCCGCCTTCGCTTTTTAAAACATAAAAACCTTCCTCAAAAAACTCCGAAGAAGCGGCATCCAAACCTAAAACTACCTGGTCCGGTAACTTGTAACCGGCTTTTTCCGTTGCCTCCATCATCAGCTGAAAAGCTTCTTCATTGGACTTAATTTCTTTTGGCATAAAAGCACCTTCGTAACCAACCCCGGTAGCATACCCTTTAGCATCAAGGATCTTTTCTAAACAATGAAAGATCTCTACTCCCACCCGTAATCTCTCGCTAAAAGTGGCAAACTTTTCTTTTTTGGGAATGACAAAATATTCCTGAATATCTGTTGACCAATTACCGTGCTTACCGCCTTCCAAAACCAAAATCATCGGCTGGGGAAGAACAAAATTTTTATTACCTTGAAGCTCGCCAAAATATTGATATAAAGGCTTGTCTTGTGATCTGGCCGCGGCTCGGCAAACAGCCATAGAAACAGCAATGATAGCATTACCACCCAACTTAGCTTTGTTCTCTGTTCCATCAGCTTTGATCATCAAGTGATCAATCTTATCCTGATCATAAGCATCTTTACCCACCAAAAGGTCTTTGATTATTGTTTTAACATTTTTTATGGCTTTCAAAACTCCCTTACCTTGATACCTTTTGATGTCACCATCTCTTAATTCCACTGCCTCAGTTATACCAGTAGAAGCGCCGGATGGCACCTGCCCTAAGGCGGTGATACCGTCTTCTAAGGCTACTTCTACTTCTACTGTTGGATGGCCTTTGGAATCTAAAATTTCCCTAGCATAAACATTTTTTATTTTCATATTTTTCCTTTCCTAACTATCTAATCAGCTAATTTACTCAACTTCTTCAACTCTAATTGTATTTGTCTGTCCTGCCACACCCCATTGTTTACCATAAATTACTACTACTCGGTCACCTTGTTCAAGAATCTTTCTGTTTTTTAAATTCAACAAGGCTGCTTTGGTTGATCGCATCTCTCCCTCGGGAAATGTGTAACAAACCGGCTTAACTCCGTAAGACAAACAAAGCTGGTCTCTTATTTGTTTATCTTCACTGACACTAATAATCGGCACCGAAGGCCGAAAACGGGATAAATACCTGGCGGTGGCACCGGTATCGGTAAAAACAATAAAGGCTTTTATGTTTAAGGCTTTAATAAACTCAGACTTATGCTTATTTTGGATTAGCTTATGAGCGGAAAAAGTAATTAATTCGGACAGGCTTTGCGGTTTGAAACTAATCCGTGGCTTTTTGGTTCTATCCTCAATAAAATCAGCGATTCGTTTCATAACCTTAACTGCTTTTAAAGGAAAACGGCCGCCGGCAGTTTCCCCCGAAAGCATCACTGCGTCAGTGCCGTCATAAATCGCATTGGCCACATCAGCTACTTCGGCCCTGGTCGGCCGTGGCTTTTGTATCATTGACTCAAGCATTTGAGTGGCCACAATTACCGGTTTCGCAACTTCGCGGCAACGCTTGACAAACATCTTTTGATAAAAAGGAACTCTTTCCAAAGGGATTTCTATCCCTAAATCGCCCCGAGCTACCATAATGGCATCAGCCTCAGCTAAAATTTCTTCAAAATTATCAATTGCTTGTTTATTTTCAATCTTAGCAACCACCCTGGCTTTCAAACCTTGTGCTTTTATGGCTTTTTTAAGATGAAGCATGTCCTCTCTATTCCTAACAAAGGAATAACCAAAATAGTCAATATCTCTTTTGCCTGGCATGGAAATAAATTGAAGGTCTTTTGCTATTAATGACGGCAAGTCAACATTGACTGCCGGGAAGTTAATACCTTTGTTATTTTTTAAAGGTCCCCCTTCTATTACTTTGGCCGTTACCTTTCCGCTTTTCTTCTCCACTTTGACTACTTTTGTCTCCAAATAACCATCATCAAGGTAAATAGTACTTCCCGGCCTTAAACCTTTAATTGAGTTTAATTCCTTAATCACAATATTTTTTTCATTATTCTGGGGATCTTTCTCTATAAAACAAACCCTCTCATTTTTAACCAGTTCTATTTGTCCGCCTGGAAATGCACCTACTCTTAACTCCGGCCCTTTTAAATCCACTAAGATAGCTATTGTGTGGCCTAATTCTCTGGCTACTTTTCGAACCCTATCAATTCTTTCGCCATGCCATTTTAAATCGCCATGCTTTGTGTTAAAACGAAAAATTGAAACGCCCAACTTGATCATTTCTTTGATGACCGCTTCACTGTCACAAGCTGGTCCCAGCGTAACCACAATTTTGGTTTTAGTCACTTTAGTCCTCCATAAAATATGCTTAACAAATACACATTATAAACGCTTCCCTGCTTTTTTCAACCCTCCCTGAAAAACCGCTCGTTTCCGAAAGAAAAAATTTTGTCTAGATAGGCTTAAATCCGTCTTGGTTTTTTTTACTTTAACCCCAAATTCTTCAAGCATTTTTGTCAATTTTTCCAAAGGCAATCCTAATATATTAGTATAACTGCCCTTAAAGCTTTTGACAAAATCGCATTTTTTATCCTGAATTCCATAAGCGCCGGCCCTGTCTTGAAAAACTTGAGTATCCAAATATTGCTCAATTTCCTTTAAAGAAACCTTCCTGAATTTTACCTTGGTTATCTCGGCTGCCTTTTTTACCTTGTTGTTCTTGACCAAAGCCAAACCGGTAACCACCAGATGAGTTTTGTTTCTCAAGCTGGTCAACATTTTTAGAGCCTCTCTTCTTGTCTCAGGTTTACCCAAAATCTTTCGTCCCAAAACAACAAAAGTATCGGCTCCGATAATCAAAGTGTCTTTTTTATGAAGTCTGCTTTTTACCGCCAGAGCTTTCATTAAAGCCAGCTTTGTTGCCAAAACCTCAGCTTTTTTTATTTTCTTTTTCATCGCCTGCTCATCAACTTGGCTAGCAATGACCTTGATGTCTAACCCCAAATCATGAAGTAATTTTTCCCTCCTTAAAGACGCAGAAGCAAGAATAACTCTCATTAATTTATCCCTTTTATTTTGGTCTGTCTTAATACTTTTTTTATTCCTGTAAGAATATTCTCTAACTCTCTTTCGTTAAAAGGTTGAACCTTTAAAAAATCCGGGTCTAAACAGTTTTGCGGCCGGAACTGTTGCAAAGTCCATTTAAATTCAGTATCTAGGGATTTTAATTGTTTAACCAGCCCGACAAGTTTTTTCCTGGTGTGAATCTTGGGGACAATAGTGGTTCTGAATTCATATTCCAACCCAGATTCCAAAATTATCTTTATTGATTTTTTAATTTTGTAAATTAACGCAGAATTTTTATTTTTAGATTTAAAAACTGTTTTAGCATAATCACCAAAAGCAGTCTTAATGTCCATAGCCACAAAGTCTATTAATTTTTTGTCAATTAATTGTTTTAAAACTTCCGGATTGCTACCATTAGTATCCAGCTTTACTTCTAAACCCATTGCTTTGATTTTTTGACAAAATCCGCATAAATCAGGCTGCAGGGTTGGTTCACCTCCGGTAATGCAAACCCCATCCAATATCTTTTTTCTTTTTTCTAAAAACTCAAAAAAATCTTTTTCCTTAATCGGTTTAATTTTAGACTTTTTGAATAAATCCCAACTGACAAGGTCACGGTTGTGACAATAAGGGCAGCGGAAGTTGCAACCGACAGTAAAAACTGTGCAAGCCACTCTAGAAGGAAAATCAATTAAAGTAGTCTTTTGTAAACCACCTATAATCATTAGTTATTGGTAAAATAGCGTCTAGCGTTTAGTTAATTCAACTAGACGCTGATATCTAGACGCTAGACGCTTAAAAATAATTTATTTCACTTTATACGTTTTTCTCTTATAAAACTCTGCCTCCTTTCCTGGATTCCACTGGCTCACCGGGCGCAAATATCCTACCACACGAGAATAAACTTCACACAAAGTCCGTCTCCTTTTATTCTTCTTCATCTCGCCTCCTTATGATTAATTTAGAATTTATAATTCAGAATTCAGAATTAAATTTAGAATCTAGAATGAAAAATTCTAAATTCTCTTATAGCCTATCTCCTCATCACATTTAGGGCAGTATTTGTGTTCTCCAGCAAGATAGCCATGTTTAGGACAAATAGAAAAGGTCGGGGTTAAGGTAAAATAAGGTAGCTGGTAATTCTCTGCTATTTTTTTAATTAATTTCTTAACCGATCTTATATCAGGAAGCATTTCACCCAAAAATCCATGAAGAACAGTCCCCCCATTATATTTTGTTTGCAGTTCGTCCTGATGGTCTAAAGCTTCAAAAATATCATTAGTATAGTCTACTGGAAGGAAAGTAGAATTAGTATAGAAAGGGGCGGCCTTTTTTCTCTCCGTGTCTTTTTGGTTGGCCACGATAATCCTCGGATACCTTTCTTTATCAATTTTCGCGAAATGATAAGAAGTTCCTTCAGCCGGCGTCGCTTCCAAATTAAAAAGTTGTCCGGTAAATTTTTGATATTGCAAAATTCTTTTTCGCATAAAATCCATTACTTCCAGGGCAAAAACTTTGGCTTCTTGATTAGCGATGCCTTTTCCCAAAAAGTTTTCCAATGCTTCATTCATGCCGATAATACCAATAGTATTAAAATGGTTAGACCAATATTCTCCGGTGCGCTTCTTTACATCAGATAAATAATAGCGGCAATAAGGATAAAGACCTTTTTCCGTAAACTCTTCCACAGTTTTTCTTTTAATTAACAAGGATTCTTTGCAAATTCTTAAAAGCTTATTTAACCTGTTGAAGAAATCCTTTTTGCTTTCGGCCAAAAAGCCAATCCGTGGCAGATTAATCGTCACCACGCCAATGGCACCGGTTAAAGGATTAGCGGCAAATAACCCCCCTCTTTTTCTTAAAACCCGATTATCTAATCTCAAACGGCAATTATGAGTCAATAGGCCGCTAGTCCCAACAGTAAACAAAGGCTTATCATTCTCCACTTCAAAACAATATGCTGTATTATTGCTAATTTCTTCTATAGTTTTTATTTTAACCCATAATTTTTGATTTCTTTTAAACCAAAATTTACCATATCTTTTCCTATTTAGTTGATAAATTAAAACAGCATAATTTGGCTCTGTTCCTAATCTACCATTTCTTTTATCTTTATAAATGCTGGTAGTTGTTCCTAAGGTTGCTGTTAGCATATTTAAGCCTTCTAACATTTTTCTTGAAGAAGTATAGATCCTATTCCTATTACCACCGTCAGTCGCATAATGACCTTCTATTACTCCTTTTCTAAATTCAATACTTGTCCCAAATAGTCTTGCAGTATAATGTTTATCTCTTTCTTTTCCTGTAACAAAATCCTTACAAAGTCCAACTGCTGCCTTTGAATGAATCTTTAAAGTATAAAGTTTTGTATTCTTATAAGTTTTAGTAGCAATGGTTGCCCCAAAGTAATCTCTGGCGATTTTAGTTAATTTTTCAATTGCAAATTTTTTGTTTTCATCTTCTAAGGAAAAAATAACGGTAGTCTCACCATCAAAAGAACCATCACCAGCAAAAGCACCTACGAAGAATCCTAAATCCCTTGTTCCCCCTGAACCTGAAAATGCCTTTAAAGAATAAGGTAGATACATCCCTTTCTTTAGGTACTTACCTTTAAGAATCTGTAGTTTCTTCGCATTACCAGAAGACATAACAAGATTTAGGTGTTCTAATGATTCTTTTATTTCATGACTATTCGCTAAAATTACCTTAATCATTTTCTGATTGTTAAATTTATTAAATTTACCTTTAACAAACCTACCATCAGAAAAAATTTCATATTTTTCTTTACTACTATTACCTTCGTAAATCTGGCGAATCTCACTAAATTCCAAACCCCTTCCTCTTGATGATCTGATAAGTACTTTCTCATCTCCCGCAATGGGGCACATGCTTCGGGCATCTTCAGGTCTCATATCCGAATTCACGTAATTTGCCCAGTAAGGAATGCCATATTTTCTGGTCATTTCAAAGATCGGTTCTAAAACTGGATTTTCCCAATCAAAGTCTTTTGTCACTGAATAGGTAGGAATGGGAAAAGTGAATACCCGACCATGAGCATCACCTTCACTCATCACCTCAGCAAACGCTTTGTTAAACATATCCATTTCTTTCTGAAATTGTTTATATTGAGCTTTGACCGGTTTACCACCAATAATGACTACTTCTTCTCCCACTGTCTTTGGTGGTACAAGATCGATGGTACAATTGGTAAATGGAGTTTGAAATCCGACCCTTGTGGGAACATTCATATTGTAAATAAACTCCTGAATTTCTTGTTTGACTTCCTTGTATGTTAACTTGTCATACCTTATAAATGGAGCAAAATAGGTATCAAAATCAGCCACAGCCACCGCACCGGCTACTTCTCCCTGAAGGGTATAAAAAAAGTTTACCAATTGCCCTAGGGCCGTTGAGAAATGCTTGGGCGGAGCAGAATTTACTTTACCCGGAACCCCGCCAAAACCTCGAGTCAAAAAGTCTTTTAAATCCCAACCAGTACAATAAGGACTAAGAAGCACTAAGTTGTGGATGTGAATATCACCATAAAGATGAGCTTTTCTTATTTCCCGAGTGTAAATTTTATTAAGCCAAAAGTTTGAAGATATTATCGAAGCCACATGATTGTTTAACCCCTGAAGGGAGTAAGTCATATTGGCATTTTCTTTAACTAACCAGCTTTCTTTATCTAAATATTTTTGGATCAACTCATCGGAGTCAACCAAGGAAGAAATGTCGCGCATTTTGGAGTGTAAATCCCGATAGAGAGTATAAGCTTTGTAAGTTTTTTCATGACCCCTCTTTAAAAGAATCCTTTCCACTATATCCTGAACTTGTTCTACCTCGGGAATGATGGTTTGGTTAAAACGCTTTTCCAATTCCTTGACCACTAAACCGGCCAGATACCGTGCCCAGCATCTATCTTCTCCTCCAGCCGCTTTCGCCGCCAACCAAATTGCCCGTTCAATCTTTTTCACCTCAAAAGCAACCATCCGACCATCACGTTTTTTTATTTTTTTAATCTGGCTTTTAGTTTTTGCTCTAGCCACGTTTCCTCCGGTTAAATTTAAAATTTGTAATTCAAAATCAAATTATTTAGTGTGTTACCAACAAAGTATCCTATGACCTAATCTCTTTGATTATCTTTTTAAACTCTTCAACGTCTTTAAATTCCAAAAAAACACTGGCAAATCTTAAATAAGCTACCTGATCCAACTTCTTAAGCCTGGTTAAAACCATCCGACCAATGTCAGAAGTAGAAATCTCGGTTGATTTGCGATTTAAAAGTCTCATCTCAATATCGTCAATGATCGATTCAATCTCTTCCATGTCACAAGGCCGTTTCTCGCAAGCGTGCATTATTCCGTTTCTGATTTTTTCCCGATTAAAATCTTCTTTCTGACCATCTTTTTTAACTACCTTAAGGTCAATTATTTCCACCCGCTCATAGGTAGTAAATCTTTTGCCGCATTTACTACATTCTCTTCTCCGCCTTGTTACCGCTCCATCTTCACTTTCCCGCGATTCTAAAACTGAAGTTTGGCTATGACTGCAATATGGACAAAGCATCCGTTAAGATTAAAATGCAAAGAGTAAAGAGTAAAATTATAGCGGCAAAGCCGGGACAACGCTTTACATCTTTGAATTTTGATCTTTAATTCTTAAATTTCAAGGACACTATTCCTAGTGTCCGTTAAAATAATGAAACACTAACCCTAGTTTGTCAACTATCAATTA
>Ga0307379_10011296_pt1 | contig 11730 bp, 10 predicted proteins | sample UN2MG_FD_202237 | JGI IMG/M metagenome (GOLD analysis project Ga0307379, IMG submission 202237) | Soil microbial communities from Risofladan, Vaasa, Finland - UN-2 | ecosystem: Environmental > Terrestrial > Soil > Coastal area > Acid sulfate soil | place: Finland: Risofladan, Vaasa | collected... | reverse complement strand
CAAACAGCTGGGAGGTTAGCTTAGAAGCAGCTATCCTCTAAGGAGTGCGTAACAGCTCACCAGCCGAGGTTTGCAGCACCGAAAATGGATGGGGCTTAAGCTGACCACCGATACCCCAGGGCTCCGAAAGGAGATCCGGTAGAGGGGCGTTCTGCTTGGGCAGAAGCATCTTTGTGAGAGGGTGTGGACCGGGCAGAAACGAGAATCCTGGTACTAGTAGCAGCATAGTTGGGTGTGAATCCCAACCGCCGAAGGGGCTAGGTTTCCTTGGCAATGTTCGTCAGCCAAGGGTTAGCCGGTCCTAAGATGTGTCCCAATCGGAGCACGTCAAATGGGAAGCAGGTTAATATTCCTGCGCCGTCCAGCCTATGTACTTCGAGTACACCTGACGCTTTTGGATAGATTGAGCGGTGCTGTCGCACCGTCCAAGCATCGAAGCCTATGGAGAGCCGTAATGGCGAGAAGTAGGTGAATATGTGATGGCGGAAGTCAATCGAGTCCAGGAGCCCGTGAAAAAGGCGGCTGGATGTCCGTACCGAGAACCGACACAGGTGCCCCTAGCTGAGTAGGCTCAGGCGTGTCGGGTAAATCCAGCTAAGGGAATTCGGCAAATTAGCCCTGTAACTTCGGGATAAGGGGTGCCTGCTTTGCGAGAAGCAGGTCGCAGTGACAAGGGAAGGCCAACTGTCTAATAACAACATAAGCGACCGCAAGTCCGTAAGGATTAGTACGGTCGCTGACTCCTGCCCAGTGTGGGTATCTGAAAGCCCTTTTCAAGGGGACGAAGGACCTATAAACGGCGGGGGTAACTCTGACCCTCTTAAGGTAGCGTAGTACCTAGCCGCTTAATTGGCGGCTTGCACGAAAGAAGGAATGAGCCTTCTACTGTCCCTAGCTGGAACCCGGTGAACTTTACATCCTGGTGAAAAGTCCAGGGACCCCCAAGGGGAAGCGAAGACCCCGTGGAGCTTTACAGCAGTCTGTCGTTGGGTCACGACTTCGGATGTATAGCGTAGGTAGGAGGCGACGAAGTGTTTTCGCTAGGAAACACAGAGCCACCAATGGAACACTACCCTTTTGGAGTTTTGTCCCTTACTCGCAAGAGAACACCGGCAGGTGGGCTGTTTAGGTGGGGCGCCATACCCTTGAAAAGATATCGAGGGTGCCCTAAAGTTGACTCAGGTGGGTCAGAAATCCACCGTAGAGTGCAAGAGTAAAAGTCAGCCTGATGTGACTTCGCATAGCAGGAAGTCACGGGACGAAAGTCGGGTCTAACGAACCTTTACGGCTCTTTGGTAGGGCCTAAAGACGTCAGAAAAGCTACCCCGGGGATAACGGAGTTGTCTCCAGCGAGAGTCCATATCGACCTGGAGGTTTGCTACTTCGATGTCGGCTCTCTCCATCCTGGCTGTGCATCGGCAGCCAAGGGTAAGACTGTTCGTCTATTAAAGGAGATCGTGAGCTGGGTTTAGACCGTCGTGAGACAGGTCGGTTGCTATCTATTGGGGGTGTTGGAGGTCTGAGGGGAAGCTGCTTTTAGTACGAGAGGAACAAAGCAGCGGCGCCTCTGGTGTACCGGTTGTCCGACAGGGCATTGCCGGGCAGCTACGCGCTAGTGGATAAGAGCTGAAAGCATCTAAGCTCGAAGCCATCCCCAAAAAGAGACTTCCGTTAAGGACATCATTAGAAGAATGGTTTGATAGGGCTGGGGTGTAAGACTCAAGGTGATAAACCGAGATTTTTAGCCCGCAGCTACTAACGTCCGCATCAATAACCTCGCTGGGCCCAGATGAAATCAGAGTTGTAAGTGCGTTGCGCGCCAAGGTGGCGGAGCGGCTACGCGGTTGACTGCAGATCAGCTATACCCCGGTTCAAATCCGGGCCTTGGCTTCCTTGGCCTTTACCTCTCTCTATTTATGAGTTTTCTCTTGTTTGGTACAACCAGAGACTTTGTTAAACATTCAAGCTGATAAAAGCTCTAAGCAGGTTTTGATTTTAGTATGGAGTGTGGCAAACCAGTTTTTAATAAAAATACGCTCAATTAATGCTTTAGTATCGAAAATATTGACGCAGGATACTTAGAATAAGTGGCATGCGAAAGTTTTTTATGTGGCGTTACAATAGATGTATAGCGATCTAATAGTCATCTCGTTTAGCTGCGGTGGAGTGGAAGAAGATGGGAATAAAAGTTTACACAACGGAGATATGCCCAAATTGTAAAAGGGTTAAAGAGTTTTTAGCAGCGGAAGGCGAAGCGTATGAGGAGGTGGATATAACGACGGCGGAAGCGCTGACTGAGTTACGAATGCAGGGTGTTTTTACGCTCGTTACGCCTGTTGTTCAGGTGGGTTCGACTTTTCTGACTGATAATGATTTATTTAACGGCAATGAGTTGCGGAAAGAGAGGATTAAAGAAGTGATAATGGAAGAGGGTGGAGCATGAAAAAAGGTTTTACTGTGGATAATGGCACGGTACAGACGACGCTGGATGGCGTGAAATTGCGATTCCCTAAGGTGCGAACCAGCGATGGGCACATGCTGGAGTGGGATAAGGAAGCGATAGTAAAGCAGCTTCTACGTGAAACGAAATTGAGCGGTGAGTTTTATGGCAGTCCGCCGATAGACGAAGACACGGCGAGGGAGATCGCGAAGGAGGCGGCGAAGCGGATAAGAGTAATGGGGATCTCGCAGCTTTCAGGCGCGTTAGTGCGGGAAATAGTGAACCAGATTTTACTGGAGGAGTATCATATGCAGGAGTGGCGGAATGTTTGTACGCGGGTGGGAACGCCGGTGTATGACGCGCATCTGATTGATATCGGAGAGGGTTTTGAGGCGAATGAGAATGCGAATTTGCAGGATAATGCGGAGACGTCACACAAAAAGAAAGCAGACAAGATTTGTAAGGAGCAATATTTGCTGCTCTTACCGCCGAAGCTCGCGGATGCACATCTTAGTGGCGATTTGCATATCCATGATCTTGAATATTTTGGTACGCGTGGTTTTTGTCAGGACTGGGACCTCCGTTACTTCTTTTATTATGGCCTGATGCCGGACGGTTCAGGGACAAAAGCGTCGGTAGCGGGACCGGCGAAGAAAGCAGAAGTTGCCATTCTGCACGCGGTTAAGATTTTGGGCAGTGCACAGACGAACTTCGCAGGCGGTCAGGGCTTTTTCAATTTCCTTACGTTCATCGCGCCGTATTTAGAGGGGCATTCGTATGAGGAGATCGAGCAGTTGATGCAGATGTTCGTGTATGAAATGACGCAAATGCAAGTTGCACGCGGCGGTCAATTGGTATTCTCGTCGGTTCAGCTCACGCCGGGCATACCGAAGATCTGGAAGGACAAGCCGGTGGTTTATAAGGGCGAGGTATGGAATGGTGAGCACGTACCGCTTCGGACGTACGGCGAGTTTGAGAGAGAGGTACGGTTGGCGTTCAAGGCGCTGATGAACGTTATGCTTCAGGGCGATTATTGGGGTAAGCCGTTCAACTTCCCGAAGCCTGAGATTGCGATAGAGCCTGATTTCCTCAAAGAGGATGTGGCGTTTAATAAGAAGAATCCGGATTTACCGACGTATGAAGAGCTTTATGATTTAGCGTTTGAACTCACGGCGAAGTATGGTACACCGTACTTTGATAATAAGATACCGGAGTACAGAGGGGCTGGCGAGGGGGTTTCATGCTATCAGTGCTGTGCGTACAGTTTCAAGACGTCGCCGGACGATGCGGACTTCAAGGATAAGATGTATTTCCGGAATGGCGAGCACTTCACGATGGGCGGCTGGCAGGTAATAACGCTCAACTGTCCGAGAGCGGCGTACCGGGCGGATGGCGATGATGATAAGCTGATTGCGGAACTGAAACGGCGGATGGACAGTGCCGTGGAAGTGTTGAAGGTGAAGAAGCAATGGATGAAGCAGATCGTTGACGGCGGACGCATGCCGTTTGCGACACAACGACCGAAAGATCCGCACACGGGTGAGAAAGGGTCCATGGCGGTTAATCTCGATGAGCTGGTTTATATCATCGGCGTGGTGGGCATAAATGAGATGGTTCAGTATCATTACGGCAAGCAAATGCACAAAGACAAAGGCGCGTTAAAGCTTGCGGTACGAGCAATGACGGAGATGGAATTGTACGCGAAGGAGTTGTCGGAACGTGAAGGCATGACGATAAGTTTCTCGCGGACGCCGGCAGAGACCGTAGCGCAGCGATTCGCCGTGGCAGACATCTTACAGAAGGAATTTAGGGATAAGGCACTGAGCGTGGTGAAAGGTGATGTTGAGCGTGCGCTCTCTCTTATACACGAGACGCGCAACCTGCCGATTTACTACACGAATGGCACGCACGTGCCGCCGAATGCTGATGTCTCGCTTGCTGAACGGATAAAGATCGAGCACATCTTCTTCCCGATCGTTGATGGCGGGAATATCATGCATATCTTTTTGGGAGAGGGATATCCCGACCCGCGCGGAGTGAAAAGTTTGGCGATGAAGATCGCGGAGAACACGCAGACGGGATATTACGCGTTTACGAAGGATATGACAGTCTGCACGGATTGCGCGCACGTGACGATGGGGTTGATGGAGGAGTGCGAGAAGTGTGACTCTAAGAACCTCGATTACATATCCAGAATCACCGGCTATCTGCAGGCGGTGAGCGGCTGGAACGAGGGCAAGAAGCAGGAATTGATGGATAGGATGCGGTATGGCGGAGTTGAGGTGCGGTGAGTGGATAATTCAACTAAATACCTCTTCTGCGAGTATTATCACTATCGAGATCACTATTAGTATAGCCCCAATCACAATGAGCACTAAAGGCAATAATTTAACCGATTTTTCAGCATCGGAAAAACTACTGTTTTCGGGTATTGAAGGTACGTTTTCTTCTAATATTGATTGCCACTGATATAGTCCCCATCCGATAATTAAACATACCATTCCCACTACTAGAAATATCATCACTTTATCATCCATACAACAACATATTTTCTATTAATACTTAAATCTATCTTCATGTAACCTGAATTTGAAATCCAAAACAACTGCAGGAAATCGGATGCTTTATAGGACTTCTAACGCCTCAAACAATATGGCAAACATTAAAATATACACCCCAATCCTTAGGATATACCCTACAATCTCATCACTCCTAACTCCGAATTGATAGCATCTGCTAATGTTTGCTCCGATAAGATAGATAAACATAGTTTGAAATCCAATTATGATGCTCTTTATAAATCCAACAAAAACATTCGGTAACGTTAAGGTTCCGTAAAAAATTCCAAAAACTAAAGAAAGATATGTTATAACATCACTAAAATCACTAATTTCTTCCAAAAAGCTCTTAAATCCTCGAATCTGAAACGTAACCAAACCTACTATAAACCAGCCACACATCCATAGGATATCTAGAGGTGTCATTTTCCGATTATCAACTTAATTTTCGTTTTATACGTTTAGGACAGGCGATATATGTAATAATACTTCTCGCTTTCTATTGAAAGTGATGCTTACAGAATGAGACTTGATAAACTAACAGTAAAGCCACAAGAGCGCCGCAAGAAGCGAAGAACGTTGCTGATACGTACAATGCGTTGAGATAATTAACTGTTCACTTCTTTCCCCGCCTCCCGCATTTCGACAAATTCTTTCACCACCCTTTTATGTTCCGGGAAAGCTTTTGCTTCACCACTTCTGATATTTTCAATGATTTCATTCAGGATCTTGCTGCTACATCGCCAAGAAATACTACAAACGCATCATATGATTTGATGCCCGAGACATTCTCATTTATCCTTATTTTAAAACTAAACCACATCCACCGCCACTATTCGCTCACCAGCCTTCACCTTCATCAACCGCACACCCTGCGTGTTTCTACCTTGAACGGGAATTTTTTTCACCGCAGTTTTGGTCACCATATTGTCAGAAGTAGCAATCACCAACTCATCATCATTCTTTACTTGCTTGATACACACTACTTTTCCGTTTCGTTCTGCACCTCGAATGCTAATCACGCCTTTTCCACCACGGTGTGTCTCGCGATAAGCATCCAGTTTCGTTCTTTTTCCATAACCTTTCTCCGTTATCGTAACGAGTCTTGAATCACTCAAACTCAAGTCCACAGCCTCTATACTTGCTATCTCATCACCCGGGTCCAATCTCATCCCCCGTACTCCAGATGCATATCTGCCCATCTCCCGCAATTCATCTTCCTGGAACAAGATCGCCTTGCCGTTCTTCGAACTCAGGATTATACCCGTTTGCTCGCCACCGGTTATTAGCGCCACATCGACTAACACATCGTCTTTGCGTCGATCAACCTTAACGGCGACGATACCCGTGATGCGTATAGCCTTCAGATTCGCGAGTGCGCTTCTCTTTACCACACCTCGTTTGGTAGCGAAAACGATAAACGCGTTTTCTATAGCACCATCCACATCCTCTGGTATAGCAAGTGCAGATACAATTTTTTCCTTCTCTTCTATGGCTGCGCTCAGCCCGTGAAGATTCACCAGTGGTTTTCCTTTCGCATGTCGGCTCGTTGGGAGGATTTCGTAGGTCTTCACCTGGTATGCCTTCCCATATTCGGTAAGCAGAATCAGACGTTCCCTTGTAGATGCACGTATGAAATTAACGACAACATCGTCTTCTCGCTTATCTATCACGGCTATTCCCTTTCCACCACGCAACTGCCCTTTAAAAATACTCGCCGATATTCGTTTCACATAATCACGATGTGTTAAAAAGAGGATTACTTCCTCCTCTTCTATAAAATCTCGCTCGCTTAACGTCACCATCTCCTCTATATCTGTCCTTCTCGCATCGCCATACATCTCCTTCAGCTCTATCAGTTCTTCTTTTATAACGCCAAATATGCGGGCTTCACTTCCCAATACCTCCTTTAACCACGTTATTTTTGTTTCAAGCTCTGCCCGTTCGGTCTCTATTTTGTCTCGCTCTAAGGCACTCAATCGCGAAAGCCGCATCTCCAGTATCTCTTTCGCCTGCTCTGCGCTCAGCTCAAATCGCTCGATCAGCGCGGATTGAGCAGTTTTGCTATCGCTTGACGCTTTTATGAGCCTTATCACCTCATCTATGTTTGATATTGCGATGATCAAGCCCTCTAATATGTGTTTCCGTTTCTCTGCACGCTCTAATTCGTAGTGCAGCCTACGGATCGTTACTTCTTTCCTGTGCTTTATGTAGCTCTCAATGAGCTCCTTGAGCGTTAATACGCGTGGCTCGCCATCTATGAGCGCAAGATTGATGACACCAAACGTGGTTTCCAATTGTGTGCGCTTATAAAGCTTGTTTAAAATGATATGGGCATTAGCGCCAGTTCTCAAGGTTATTACAATCCGCATGCCTTTGCGGTCTGATTCGTCTCGTAACCCTGTAATGTTGTCCACCTTGTATTTCCGGACGTATTCCGCAATCTCTTCTATCAGTTTGCTCTTGTTTACCTGATATGGTATCTCCTTTACAATTATTTGCTCTCTTTTAGCCGTTTGTTCTATATCTACCTTTGCTCGTAGCCTTATGCTGCCTCTACCAGTCTCATACGCCCGTTTTATACCATCATAGCCAGAAATGATTCCGCCTGTGGGAAAATCAGGCGCCATTATTATGTGCATCAACTCACCAATACTCACGTCTGGCTCGTCTATCACTCTTATTATGCCCTCCACCACTTCAGTTAAATTATGTGGCGGCATGTTCGTAGCCATACCAACCGCAATACCGGAAGAGCCGTTTATCAAGAGGTTAGGCAACTTTGCGGGTAAAATCTGCGGCTCTTTCATTGTATTATCAAAATTAGGGCTCCAGGTGACGGTATCTTTATCAAGGTCAATCAGCAGCTCTTCAGCTATCTTTGACAGCCTCGCTTCGGTATATCGCATTGCAGCAGCGGAATCTCCGTCTACGCTGCCGAAATTACCCTGGCCGTCTACCAATGGGTATCGGTAAGAAAAATCCTGCGCCATTCTCACCATAGTATCGTAAATGGCAACATCACCGTGAGGATGGAATTTACCCATGACATCTCCCACTATCCTCGCGGATTTCTTATGTGATCTATTATGTGCGACACCAAGCTCATGCATGCCGTATAATATGCGGCGATGTACCGGTTTTAGTCCATCACGAGCGTCAGGAAGGGCTCTTCCTACAATTACACTCATCGCGTAGTCTATATACGAGCTCTTCATCTCGTCTTCAACGCTGACTTCTATGACACGTTCACGCTCCTCAACTTGTTCCTCGTTTAACTCTCGCTCGTTATCATCAATAGCCATATTTAGAATTATAGCGTTGAACGTAATAAAGAGTTACGGTTATGATTGTAACGGATATAAACAGAGTTGATGTGATGACCATAAAATAGAAATGAGAACAAACAGGACGTTAGCAACGAAAAACGCTGTGGGAATCAGAAGGATAGGGATGTCTCAAAACCAACAGCCGGTAAACTTTTATATGGAATAAAGGCGATAATAGTTATTAGATATAATGGATTATGGAGGCTAAAAAAAATGGCCAAAACAATAGGTATAGATGTTGGAACGAGCAATTCGGCTGCGGCTGCATTGATAGGTGGGAAGTCCACGATTATACCAAGTGCTGAAGGGACAAGCCTTGGCGGTAAAGCGTTCCCTTCATATGTTGCGTTTACGAAAGATGGACAGAGGCTGGTTGGCGAACCTGCGAAGAGACAAGCGGTGTCCAATCCAGAAGGCACGATAACGGCAATTAAACGGAAGATGGGAACCGATTATAAGGTGAAGGTTCATGGCAAGGAGTACACGCCGCAGCAGATAACTGCGTTTATGCTTCAGAAGATAAAAAACGATGCAGAAGCATTTTTGGGCGATAAAGTTGACAAAGCGGTCTTAACAGTGCCGGCATACTTCAATGACAATCAGAGGACTGCAACGAAGGACGCAGGTCAGATTGCAGGCTTGGAAGTCGTTAGAATAATTAACGAACCCACTGCTGCAGCACTTGCTTATGGGATTGATAAAACAGAGAAGGAGCAGAAGATTTTGGTATTCGATTTCGGCGGTGGCACACTGGACGTAACGATAATGGAGTTCAGCGAAGGAGTATTTGAGGTTATATCCACGAGTGGTGACACACAACTGGGTGGGACAGATATGGATACTGCAATCGTTGATTATGTATCAGAGCAATTCAAGAAGGAATCGGGGATAGACGTGCGGAATGATAAGATGGCGTTGCAACGGTTACGAGAGGCAGGTGAAAAAGCGAAGATAGAACTATCTAATGTGCTTGAGACCGATATAAACTTGCCTTTCATTACTGCGGATGCCTCGGGACCGAAACATCTCGTCATGAAGCTTACGAGGGCGAAACTAGAGGAACTCGTGAGACCAATCGTAGAAAAATGTAAAGGCTCAATAGAGCTGGTATTAAAGGATGCTAAACTCACCCCGAAAGACATAAACAAAATAATATTCGTTGGTGGACCGACGAGGATGCCGATAGTCCAGAAATTCGTTGAGGATTACGTGGGTGCACAGGGCGAGCGTGGTGTTGATCCGATGGAATGCGTGGCAATGGGTGCTGCAATACAGGCGGGCGTATTAACAGGCGAAGTCAAAGATGTGGTGCTTCTGGATGTCACTCCGCTTTCATTGGGCATTGAGACACTGGGCGGCGTTTTTACCAAATTAATCGAGCGAAATACCACGATACCCACGAAGAAGAGCGAGATATTTTCCACTGCAGCAGATAGTCAAACGAGTGTTGAGATTAATGTGCTCCAAGGTGAGCGCGAATTCGCACGGGATAACACCAGCCTGGGCAGATTTCATCTGATGGGCATTCCGCCAGCGCCACGGGGCGTGCCTCAAATTGACGTGACATTCGATATCGATTCCAATGGCATATTGAATGTCACTGCGAAGGACCTGGGTACGGGAAAGCAACAGGCGATCACGATCACTGCGTCAACCAAACTCTCGCAAACTGAGATAGATAAGATGATGGAGGATGCAAAGCGCTTTGAAGAGGAGGATAAGAGGCGTCGTGAGATTGTGGAAACGAAGAATCAAGCAGAGAGCCTTATTTATACCACCGAAAAGTCTCTCACGGATTTGGCGGATAAGGTCACGAGTGACGAACGAACGAAAATCATGGCGATCATAGAACGGCTAAGAGATACGATAAAGACAGAGGATGTCCATAAGATGCGGGCTGAGATGGAAGAACTGACGCGTGCATTCCATGATATTTCAATGCGTACCTATCAACAAGCAGGAGCGCAGTATCAGCAGCAACAAGCAGGTGGTCCACAGGAAGAACCGCAGCAGGGTCCCGTAGATGCGGAATATAAGGTGGTGGATGAGGAGGAATAAAGGATCGTATAGTCATGATGAAGATGCATGATACACGATACAAGTACAGCCAATAGCCATGGAGGGAACAATCCCGCTACTATCTATAGAGGATTTTGCAAAACCCCCGAAAACATCGAAAAACATCCCAAAAGTATATAAATGATGGAACGGAAAGAGGAGTAAATCAAAATTTTCCTGTAGTTTCCACCTGTTACGAGTCAATCAAAAAAGAAAAAGAAGAGGATGATTGATTATACTCTCACTCATATATCGCCGTGGATAGAGATTCTGATAACTTTACGCTTTTGCTTTCAATAATGTGATTTCCAGCGAAGAGACGTTCATCTTATCTCCCTCTCCCCCTACGAGCTGCTCTGTTCCCATCTTTATGTCCTTCACATCTAATAATCCCTGCATGAACTTATTCCTTACTACCTCTGCAGTATCCACGGCCCGTGAGATCGCTCTGCCTCTTGCTTTGATTAATACCTCGTCACTCAAGCCGTTGTTAAACTGCGTCACTACTGCCAGGACATAACTCATCACTGACTTATTTCCGATATAAATCACGTTGTCATCAGGCATTTTTGCATCACCATGTTATAATGTACACTCAGAGCATATAAGCAAATTTTCTTTCTTAATGGAAAGAACTGCTGAACCAAAAACCCAACGAAGCGGCTATGAAATAAGCTTTGATTACGCTTTCTTTTCAAATTTTTACCGGTAGAAATATTGCGAAGGCTTATCTACTCAGACGTTATAACTACTATTGTGGAGCGTTGTCATAATGTTCGAAACAGATAATCTTTTGGTAAGGGAATATTTCAGGAAAACGATGGGGGAAGACGGGCTGAAGATGATGGAAAATGTCCCAGATAGGGAAATAACCGAAAGCGAGATTGCAGAGCTAAACGATATCAAACTCACTTCTGTAAGAAAAGTTCTCTACAAGTTATATGAGAGCAGGATGGCCGAATACAGGACTGAACGTAATGATGATAGCGGCTGGATCACCTATTGGTGGAGCTTTAATCGCGATAATGTCAAGAAAATGATGGATAAAGAAGCGGATGACGATTTAAATATATTAAGAAAGAAACTTGAATACGAAAGAAGCGGGGAGTTTTACCAATGCCACTGTCAATGTGTCTTATTTGAAGTAGCAGCGGAACAGGACTTCTGGTGTGAGGACTGCGAATCAAAATTCGAACATTTTGATAAAGGGGGTCTAATAAAAGAGTTAGAGGAGCAGATAGAAGAAAGAGCGGGAGAAACCGAGAAGGAAGGGTTAAGGGCGACGGGAAGAAAACAATCAAATAATTCTAAGTTAAAGGCTTATCCAAAGCGCAAATAATTTCAG
>Ga0307379_10011294_pt1 | contig 11731 bp, 14 predicted proteins | sample UN2MG_FD_202237 | JGI IMG/M metagenome (GOLD analysis project Ga0307379, IMG submission 202237) | Soil microbial communities from Risofladan, Vaasa, Finland - UN-2 | ecosystem: Environmental > Terrestrial > Soil > Coastal area > Acid sulfate soil | place: Finland: Risofladan, Vaasa | collected... | reverse complement strand
CGTCAGCTGTCGCCATTTTGAGTTCATGCTCACCATTCACATCGATAGAGAAGTAGTCGCCCTTCCGAATCCAATTCGTCACCGATAAGCTGGCTGCGTCCAGATTGATTGTCGAGCCAGTCTGTGCAGCGCCAGCGACCAAAGGAGTGCCACCGTATGCGCCGCGCCGGGGATTATCGTAAACAGGCACACGCACACGATTTGCCTGTGATCGAAGCGCGGCAGTCAATCCCATCAGTTCAGCGCGACTATCGCCACGCGATTCGTTGAACGTGTACGCGAAATACCAATGCAAACCGCCACGATCAACCGTCTGTTTGGTTCCGCTTAACGGCGATTCGAAAACGCCAGTGTTGCCGCGCAATTCGATTACCACCCAATTCGGCGTAACAGAAAGATTGTAAGTCGTCATACGAACGCACCCCGATCAAAGGCATCTAATATTTCCGCTTTCACTTTTTTGTTGTTGTTTTCGAGAATGGGAACCAACGTCGCGGCAGTTAGTCCACCACCGTCACCGCCGAACGAATTGTTTTGTTCGATGTTGACTGATCCAAGCGGTCGGATTGATCCGCTTGCGCCGGGTGAAAATACTTCCGGGCCGCGCTCGCCGACCATCAATGGTTGAGCGGATCGCGGCCCACCGATTGCAGCGGGTGGACCTAAGCTGCGAAATCCAGCGCCAGCGGTGCTGCCACCGCCACCACCCGCGACACCACCAAACGAGGAAAAAAACGCGGTGAGTATTTTTTGCGCCAACAGGTTCGCGACCATCTTCCGCAACATATCAATGAAACCTTTCAACATTCCTTTCAGACCATCCTCGAACGGATCGAAAAGAAATTCGGAAAGTATGTCCTGCATGTTGCGAAACGCTTCGGATTGAAATTCAGTCATGTTCGAAAATATATCTTTGTTCACTTCCTCAAGTCGTTTCATTTCTGCTAAGTACGCATCCACCGCCTCTTGTGATTGTCGTTGCGCTGTTTCTGGACTCCAAAACGGATTCGTTTCTAAATTATTTCGAATTTCGGCGATGCGAAAATTTAATTCCTCAAGTGGTGTCGCAACTGATCGCGTGGCAGATTCGGCCGCAGCTTTTTGACCTTCCATAATTTTCTTTTGTTCATCAGGGATGCGGTTGTATTCTTTCAGGTAAGCATCGACCGCCATTTGTGCTTCGCGTTGTGCAAGTTCAGGTTCCCACAAACCGTTTGTTGTTAGGTCGTTTCGAATCTCCGCAATTCGGATTTGGAATTGTTCAAGTGGTGTTCGTGTCGCCGCTATCGCTGCATTGAACCGAACTGCTGGATCAACTGGTACACCCATATCACCTTCACTGAGTACGCCGCCAGAAGGTGTCGCCACCTCTCCGCTTTTTTTCAATCGCAATCTTTCTTTGATGATGTCGTTGTATCGTTTCTGAACTTCAGCGAGTTGCGCGGTCAGTCGAATGATTACTGGAAGTTCCTCGATTTCCTTTCCACCAGCAAGGTTCCCGCCTCTCGCTATGTCATCCTTGAACGCGCGCTTTTGTTCATTCAGTCGGCCTTGCGCTTCGTTCATCTGCGCATCGACTAATTTTAATTCTTCGTTCAAATCGGCGAGCGTTAAATTATCCAGATTGCGTTTTACACCAAATATTTCTGCGGCCCATGCTGCCCATTTCGGAATAGAGTTCGTTACTTTCGATGTGAGGTTTTCTATAAACCCGGCAACTTTTGTAATGGCTGGCGACACGCGCGCGGCGATTTGGTTTCCCAAACCGCTGAACGCGGTTTTCATAACCAATATGGCATCATTTGCTTTTTCGATGGCGTTGGTTTGTCTGTCGGTTAATGCGACTCCGAGTTCCTTTACTTTGTTCAGGTACTTATCGATTCCAGCGCTGCCGAGTTCCAGAATGTTTATCAGGTCAACGTTTTTTGATCCGTAGATGTCAGACGCGATGCCGACTTTCAGCGTTGAGTTTTCAACCTTTTCGAGTGCGCCAGTAATTGTTTTGAACTGATCTTCGAGCGATAGGTTTATCAACTCTTTCGTGTTCAATCCCAAACGTTGAAACGCGCGCGCTTGCGTTTGCAATCCATCGTTTGCATCAATGATCGCTTTGGATTGTTTTTTCAGTGACTTCGTAAATGACTCGGTTGAAACACCAGCGATGCCAGCGGCCAGTGACAGCCCGGAAAAAACCGCCTGAGTAGTTCCCAGACTGCGCGCCGTTTTCCGTTGCGTATCGACCAGCGCCAATGATTCCGATGTCAGCTTGGCGAGCGCGCCGATTAGCAATGCTGTTCCGACCGCGGCGACCTTGAACGTGTCGGCAATTGCGGATCCGAAACCACTCGCTGCTTTTTTGGATTTTTTTAACCCGTTCTCAAACTTAGCCGTTTCAGCGGTGATGTTTACCGTTACTGTTGATGCGGTTGCCATGCTGAGTTTCCTTTGCGAGTGCGCGCAAATTCTGCCATGTTTTTTCCGTTGGGTCGATTGCTGCGATGTCGGCTGGCATGAAATCGGAAACCGAATACGGTTGGCGATCCTTGCTGCGCATGATGTTTGATATTAAACAACCAAGAAACGCAGCATCATACGACCACGGAAACATTCTGAAAAACGCAACATATTCAGTGTACTCGCTACTGGAAACGCGCGTTCGTGCTTCGCGAGGAGTGCAGTGGAGTTCACGCGCGATAAACCACCACCACCGATCACGCTCGCCTATTCGTTTTCCGCTTCATCCGAACTGTCGGCATCCATTCCGCTGATCGCGAGAATTTCATTGGCAATTTTCACGACCCAACCGGGTTTTGTTGACTGCTCCAACACTTCAATCGTTTCGAACTTTGGTTCGACCAAACCGATAAACGCGATCCACAACATGGTTTCCCATCGATCACTTTCAGCGCGGCTACTTAATTCAAACCGCTGTCGCCCGGTTAATTCTTGGACGACCACTGAATGATCGCCGATCTGAATTGTTTTCCGTGACAATCCAGAATCGGCGATCAGGTCAGCAAGCGATGCAATTTTTTTGCTTTGTTTTTTTGGCATCATTCAATTCCCGATTATACGAAGGTTACCGCTCCGCTGATTTTGATTCGACCTGTAATGGTGAACACAGTCGATTGCGAAGCATCTTCCGTCCATTCCATTACTTCGCCGACGAAATCGACAGTTTCCAAAGTTGCTCCACCCGCTGGATTGATTCGCTCAATACGAATATTGCGTTGCGTTTGAATCAACACATCGTCGCGCGCCGCGCTTTGACCAACGTCACCGAAGTTACGATTACAAGTAAAGCTAATCGAACCCGGATTCGGAAGATCGCCAAAAAATTCCTTGGCGGTTGAATCCATGTCGGTGTGTTCGATTTCATCCTTTGAAAACTCCGGGCCAGATAGCGCCGTTATGTTTCCGATAATGTCAAAGGTATCAACACCCGGCAAAACGCCCGGCGCTACCCCTTGCCCGATTGATAATACTGACTTCGAAAGTACCTTTGCCATTTCATTGCTCCATTAAACTTCGAACGTTATAGAAAAATCCATTGAGACACGCCGCCTCAATTTGTCGCCGCGCCGTTCTTCTAGCTGACTGACGTTGCTCAAATCAACCATCTGTATTTCAGTGGTCGTCATTGTACCGCGAAAATTTCTGAAAATTCCCAAAAAACTTTCCGCAGCGGTTATTCCGCTGGCGCTGGCATCCGAATAAACATCGAATTGATAAGTAACTGTATCCAGTTTCGCGTCATTCGGTGAATTCATATCGGGCGCTGTTTCGTTTCTCGTAATCAGTTGGAACGTAAGCGCTGGCCATGTTTCGACATCTTGCGGCAAACTCAGGTGATGTATGCCACCGGGAAACAGCGACGAAACGCCGGGTGTGCCGATCATCCAACTGTATAGGTCATTGTGAAGCATGTTTGCGCTTTATCTTTTCCACAGCTTTGCGGATTTCGTTGCCAAGATTATTCACAGCCAGTCGCGACGTTGCTGCAAATGCTGGTCGCATGAATGGTTGAGCGCCACCGTTGAGCGAACCCCATTCGACCAGATGAAAATAATTTAATGATTTGATATTAGTGCCGTGATACGAATTGTAAATCGCCAATGCCTTTTTATGTTTTCGTTTCGGCCCGATCCATAACGTTGTTCGGTGGGCGGTTTCCTTTCGTGTTCCTCGAGACATTGATGCGGCCATCGCATCGGAGTCATACCCTTTTAATCCGGTTGCTTTGGCGTTTGCCTTCGCTGCAAGGAACATCGGTTTCGATGCTGCCATCATTCCACTCCGCAGCGCTTTAAATCCAGCGACAGGGCCAAGTTCGATCAGCAATTTTTCGACGTTCTTTAATCCTTCAACCTTGACGAATTTACTCATTGGATCGCGCCACAAGATTCAGCCGCGTGAACGCGCGCTTCGGATCGTTTATTGGATCGCCGTTAATGTCGAACTCCTGAAGCGTTTCAATAATACGAACTCGATGTTTGGCTGTGATGTTATTCAAGTCGTGCCAGTGACCGAAAGAAACGTGACTGACTTCCGAATTGATTTGGCCGAACTGAACGGATTCGTTTGTGCTGAGTGACCGCAACGAAATGAAAATCGGATCGGATACAGTGTATGTGATGACCTCGCCGCCAGATGCGTCAGCGACACGAACAGGTGTCAGCACCACCGCTTGCTCACGCATTTCACCGATGGGCGCAAGCATTAGTGATGCGGTACGATCCACGGATCGAGCAAGTTTTCGGCAACTTGCAACAGCCCCGATCTACTTCCTGCGTCCACGGTATCCCTGATTGTGAAAAAATCAGCGACCTTAAATCGGATCGCTTGGCAGATGCTTTCCGGTACGTCGTCGCGCGTCGGCCAACCAACTTGATAATCGATCAACACAGCGTTGACCGCATTTGAATCAACACCCGGCCAGCCAGTCGTGGAATTCGGATAAATAAAACACCATTCATCGTCGGTCAAATCTTCCTGATAATCGGTTCCGGGCGCGGCGCTTGTTGGCCCGGTTAGTGTTTGCGGCGCGCCAGCAACGTCGATGTAATCAATATCGTTTATGGCAGACACAAATCCACCCGGCAACAATATTGATTGATCGCGTTTCGCTGCTTCTTTTTTTCGTTGCATACTGCGGCGAATATAAAACCATTGGCCTTGTGGATCGCCTTGTAGTTCCGCTGCGTCGCCGCTTGCTGGAAATCGATCCATCCGAATTCCAACTTGCGTATCGATAAATATTCGGCGCGTGAACTGTTGCGCCCAATCTGTCGCAGCAACAATTAACGATTGAATATAAGTATCTTCGGCGGTGTATGTGATTCGAATATGTGACTTCGCTTCCGACAATGTAATCGGATATTCGGTTGCGGGTGTGATCGTTCGAAGCGCGACAATGGACATGGCTTAACTCGTTTCGCCGCCTTTCTTTCCGGTGGCCTTGGTGCGTTTGGCTGCGGGTTCAGCTTTGACCAGTTCCAAAACTCCAGCGCTGATCAACCCTTCAACTGAATCGTTCATTCGCATCGTTTGAACGGAACCCTTCACACCTGAAATTCCCGGCCCACGCGACGCAATGTAGCTTTTCAAAAATCTAACTTCGATCATTTCGAACTCCAAAGTTGGGGGAGCGACCGAGCGTTGGCCGCTCCCCCGGTTGGAACTAAGCGACAGCGATGTCAGTTACTACTGCATTGACATCGATCAGGTTTGAGTCATAGCGCGCATAACCCATCCAACCGATTTGCAGGAAGTCCATGTAACGCTCGTTAAAGCGGAACATATTCACCCCCAAAATTTCTCGGATGATGAACTCGGACAAATCGCCAAACGCCATGTAATTGCCGCCGATTACAACATTGTCGAACGACTGATCAACAATGTATTTGTAACCGAGCAGCGTCGGACGTGAAAGCGGATCAGCAATCGATCCGGTATTCTGCGGCAGCCACAACGGACGATTCTGCGAATCTAACAAACCTTTCAGAATCTTCAGCGTTGCATCGTTGAACACCCACGTTGCCCGACTGCGATAAGACGGATCAAGCGAATGTTCAAAGTTCAGCAAGTGCGCGTAAGTGAGTCCAGCGCCAACGCTTAGATTGAGTGCGTTGTCAGTCGCAGCAGTAGCCAAACCCGTCGGCTGTGCCGTTCCTGTGCCGTTTGCAAAATACGGCGCAACTGCACGACCCAAACGCTTACCGAGAATGTTCGCAAGATACGATTGCAGATTGACCGCTTCGTCCTGTAGCAACTGAAGCGAAACCCGAATCAGTTTCGAACTGAACATGTAAGCGCTTAAGTTGCGAGCGCCGAACACAGTATCAAGTTCATTGACCTGAGTATTTTCAGCCAACAGTTCGCCAACATTTCCAGTGTCATCGTTTGTCGGGAAAGGAATCGTGTTACCGCTTCCGGTTCTCAGCAAAGTTGGGCCACCGTTTCCACCAGCGTTTGCAGCGCCAAGCAGACCGGAAAAGTCCACCATCCGTTCGGTGATCATTCCAGCAAAACCTTCCGGTACTGTGAACCCACCAGCCGCATCGGTTGCAATGCCTTGTGCGCGCATTTCCATATCGGCTTGGTGTGCAGTCAGTATTCCTCGATCCTCAGCGGTGAGATTTCTACCACGCAGAAAATTTTCATAAGCTGCGTTGTATTCTTTCGTCCCACGATGCTGAATTGCCGTAACAGGCGCGGCGACTTCAGCGGCTTGCTGTGCATGTGCAGGAATTGCCCGACCTTCAGGAACGGCGTGGAGGCGTTCAACTTTTTCGGCAGCGCCGATGCGTTGTTCCGTTTCCTCATAGTCCGCTAGCATCGCGTCCCATGTTTTGCGTTCCTCAGCCGTGAATCCGCGATCCGCTTTCACGGTCGCTTCGTGTAGAGCGCGCATGTCACTCGCGATCTTATTAAGTTTTTCTCGTAATTCTTTAAGCGTCATTTCAAATCTCCAATGTTAAAAGTGTGTTGGAAAATTTGGCCGCAACGGCGTCCGGTATATTTTCCGAGTGAGCAACGGCTCACTTTCCCGGTAATTCTGCACGACGTTCAAAATTTTCAATCTGAACGGCGCGTTTTTTTCTTTCATCCAATTCTGCTTTCGCTTGTGCGGCGAGTTCGCTTTGAATCGACTGCCAATCGTTCATGCTGCGAGCGCCAACAGTCGTATCGCGATACGCTGGGAACGTGACTGGCGAAACGTCAAACAATTCGGCAACCTTTCGGATCGTTCGAATCATTCGGCCTTCTGCATCTTCGTCCCACGAATCATTACCCGGCCCGACGATGAATCCAAAACTGGATTGATCAACGTCACCGCGTTCAATCGGCGCAAGTACCAAATCACGAATCGTTGCCGTGTCTGGCAAGTCAATTTCGTATTCCAATCCTCGATTCGTTTGTTTCAGTCGCACTGTTTTGCTGGTCGTTCGACCGAGAACAAAATTCGCGTCGTGATTGAATAGACCACGGACATCGAGCATGTCGGTATCAGTGAAAGCACCCGGCGCGATCTGTTCGCGGAACCCACCGAGATTTTCGCTGAGTGAATCAAATACCGCAGCAATGCCGCGGATAGTTGCGCCGCCATCTTCGCGCTTCCGAACTTCCACAGTTCCTTGCAGCGAACGTGCTTCGTAATTATCAGGCGTTTTCACTTTCATTTCTGATCCTCAAGTATTTCATTCACCATTTTTGCCACATCGTCGCTTGTCATTCGAACAAATATTTCATCGTCGCTTACTTGCTTCGTCAGTTGCTCGATGCGTTGCGCACAGTATTGCCGAGCATGATCGTTGGAAAGCGCCAAATTTTCAACCAAAAGCGGTTCGTGACTCTGATAAAACTCATTGATTCGACTATCGAACGACTCTTTTCCAGAATATTTTTTGACGATTCGGGCAATCGCAAGCGATTCTTTGTTGGCGAGCCGCGTCGCCGCAGCAATCAAAACCATATAGCTGCGCGACTTTTCTTCTGGTGGGTCTGTTTCGTCCGTCGAATCATCAGTTGCATCGCCTTCAGGTGGATCAGTTTCGGGCGCTGGCGCTGGCTCCGGTGGTTCCTCGCCAACAACTCCGAGGTTCAGCGGAATCAACGGATCGTCCAAACCATCAAGCGGTTTCATATCTTCGAGTGACCGAACTTCGTTGCGTGTGATCCAACCAAATTGAATCGCCTTCGCATATACTTCCGCGCGCGTTTTGATGTCGCCGCGAATCAATGCAGACACGTTGAGTTTGAACTTTAGACCACGGTCGATTTCGCCGGGTTTGAGAAGTTTGCGCGTGTATTCCTGCTCGTGGCGAATGATCCACGGCATCATCGTGTATTGAACGAAGTGCGTTCCCATCATTTCGATATTGTTGAACGTCGCTTGCCCCATCTTGTTCAAAAAGTGGAGCGGCAAACGGAACATGCGCCCGATTTCGTCCACGGAAAACTCTCTCGTTTGCAGGAATTGCGCATCTTCGGGTGGTATCGAGAACGCGGTAAACTTCGCGTCGCCATCCAACACCATCATCGAATGTGCGTTTTCACCGCCCGTTGACCGCTCCAAAGCTGCTTTGATCTTTTCTGGATCGCGTACCTTGCCCGGATATGAAATCAACCCGGAAGGCTTCGCGCCATTCGAAAAGAAACGACCCGCAAAATTTTGTTGAGCGATAGCTGATCCGAGCATTTCGCGTTGCTCGGAAACGATTGACATGCCATCGATACCGTTTCGTGTCAGCGCGGGTATGTGCAAAACATCGGCGCTCGATAACAACGTTCGACCAATGTCTAAAGATGTTTCGAAAAACAATTCTCGGTTGACTACTTTCGAACGTGTTTCAGATGGATTCAGCGGCCACAACTCAACCACGTTGCCGAGCGCGTTTCTAACGATGTATGCGTATGAGTTTCCCCATGTCAGTGTGTGCGCTTGGAGCGTGGATCGAAATGTGATCGGAACCATCATTGAATTCGGCGCGCGAAGTGTTTTCAACGAGGGGTGATTGGTGACGTTATCGCTTGAACCGTCCGGTTTCATTCGAATGAGTTTCAACGGCAATTCAGCAAGCGTGTCGGCGATGGTGTTGACAGCCGACCAAAACGCGACGATCTGAGTGACGTTTTTTTCACTGACTAAAACGCCAGTCGATGTCGGTTGTGCGCCGAACGCATGAACCAACCAGTTCGCCGGGTCGGATAAATTGGACGAAGGATTTTCCAGCGAAGCTCGTTTTTCGAACAGTGAATCAAAAATCATCGCCGCATCGCTCCAATAACTGTCAGCGCCAAGAGTGTCACGCCGCCGAGTATAGCCGCAAATTCCCATCCATAGCGACCATAAACACCAGCGACCATCGCCACAAATCCCGTAATTCCAATCGCATCGTTCATCAAATCACCATCACAGTCGGTTCCGATTCTGCATTTTCGTCCGTCAATAGCCGATTCAAGCCAAGGCAAACGGCAACCGGGCCATCGATTTTGTTTTCGTTGCGCTCTTTTCGCGGATAAATATTGTCCTTGAAGTCATGCTTCACAACCACGTTCGACACCATCCAAGTCATTATAGCGTTCCCGTCGTGGTGAAATCGACCAGCCTTCACAAGTGCTTCCCACCATTTCATTGGCTCAGAAAAATTCAACACTGTTGGGCGCACTTCAACCATGTCTAATCCTTCGTCTTCCAAATGTGCTGCCCACTGTGTCGCGTTGTGACCCGGATCATAGCAAACCTCCTGCAAATCTCTGTCGTCGCGCAACTCGATTACTTCGTCTTCGATTTGATCCATGTCAATAATATTTCCGGGCGTGACTGTTAAAAGTCCACGCCGCTGCCACCCTGAATATTGAGAATTTGATCCGTCGTGAACCGCTTGTTCTGGCAAATAGAAAGTCGGAAAACAAAACACATGCGTTTCGTCATCGATGACGCGCTTATACAATCGAACAACCGCGTTCATGTCGATTTTTGAAGCGAGGTCAACTCCGATCCATAGCATATCGGAAAAGAAATCCGTTTCTTTCATGGTTGGGTCGGCACATTTATCCCATTCACGCATGTTCATCCAAGCCGATTCGGCGTTGCACCAAACATTCAATCGCTTCGTTAGGAAATTATTCATCGATGCTGGCGATTCCTCTGCCTTCTTTGCCAGTCGTTCCATGTCGAACGGGTAAACAGAAATTCCATAATTCGGATTCGCCTTCGGCCACATCTTTCTATTCAATGCGTCATCATCTTTATCGAGCGTGTAAACCATTCCAAAAAACGTTTCATCCTTGATCACGCGCTCGAGAATTTTCACAACATACAGTCGCAACTCGTAACAGATTCCCGCCTTGTTTGTTCCTGCCGTGGTGATGTTCAGCACCAGCGGTTGTGTTCGTGAACCAGTAGCGGTTTCCAATACGTCATAAAGATCGCGTTTTTTGTGCGCGTGTAATTCGTCGTTGATGGCACAGTGAACATTTAGTCCGTCGAGTGTTTCGCCTTGCGAGTGAAGCGGTTCAAATTTCGCTGCGGTGTCTCTTATGGAGATGTTTTTCGCGTTCGTATCAACGCCGAAATGTTGTTTCAGGCCAGCGGCTTTTTCGGCCATCAGCTTTGAGTCGGCCCAAACGATTTTTGCTTGCTTGTGGGTCGTCGCGGCACTGTAGACTTCCGCACCCGCTTCACCATCGGCCATCAACATATACAGGCCAATTCCACTGAGTAATGTGGACTTCGCATTTTTTCTCGCGACTTCCAAATAGACCGTTCGAAATCGTCGGGTGTTCTGCTGCATCATCACATTGCCATCGATGTCAGTGATGGTTTCGCTGCACTTCCATCCGAAAATATTGACCACGACGAAGCATTGCCAATCTTCCAGTTCGAGTAGCAAACCTTTTTTCGCCCACTCGCCTTTTATGTGCGGCAGACATTCCAGAAATTCACACGCGCGGTTCGCTTCGTCGTTGTCCATCCAAAACGGAAACGACTTCGTTCGTTGTTTTTGTAAATCGCGAACGAATCGTTCACACGCGCGTTTGATGTAATCGCAAGCGATCTGTTTGCCAGTGATTACGTCGTCAGCATATCGGGCCGCGCGGCGGTGATGTGTTAAAACTTCGCCCACCGATTTGCGCCTGTATCATCAGCGCTGGCGACCAGCGTTGTTCGTGTTGATGGTGTCATTCCGAACTCGGCCATGATGGATCGACAAACCGATTGGGAATGTTTTAGCTGAGTCCACGACGGATTCCACATCACACCACCGCCCGTCGTTGTCAGCAACTTACCGCGCTTTGAAACGTCTGTCATCGCTTCGTGGTAATTCACCCACTCGCGGCAATATATTTCGAGCGCATCCAAATCAAGTTCGGTCAGCACCTTAATGCGCGCCAGCTTTTCTGTGACCTCATTCCATTTCGCCAACTGCAATGGTGTGAAATCTTTTGGCGCGTCCGGTTTATAAACCTTCATCGGCATCGGTTCGTGAATATTGATCGGTCGATTGCCGGGGTTTCCGTCAATCAGTTTTAACGCGGTTGGTTTTGCTTTTCGACCTTTGGCCATTTCATCACCTCAACTTTGATTATTGTATTTATTCCATCGTTCAACAATGACATCGCAGAGCGATTGATTCGATTGCCACATAACTGATTTCGAGTGTTCGATCTTTTGTTGTTGTTTGCATATACCCGGCCCCCAAAATTGCGGTGAAAAAAATTAACT
>Ga0307379_10011293_pt1 | contig 11731 bp, 7 predicted proteins | sample UN2MG_FD_202237 | JGI IMG/M metagenome (GOLD analysis project Ga0307379, IMG submission 202237) | Soil microbial communities from Risofladan, Vaasa, Finland - UN-2 | ecosystem: Environmental > Terrestrial > Soil > Coastal area > Acid sulfate soil | place: Finland: Risofladan, Vaasa | collected... | reverse complement strand
AGGACAATGGGGCCTTTGGCGACCTCCTGGCCGGCGCCGCGCAGAAGCGGCTGGGCGACCGAGAGGCCGATGTCGGTCGCGTAGCGCGGATTAGGGTCATAGAAGCTGCTGTTGGAGTCCAGCATCGTCCAGCCCTGGGAGAGGGCGACGGAGGCGCCGGTCGGCAGAAGGGAACGGGCGCCGGACTCGAAGTCCCACTGTCTGGCGGAGAGGGTTTCGGTGCCGGCGAGGAACGTGCCGGTGTCCTGGCGGAGCCGGTTGAGGGCGTTGTTGAGGTACCAGGACGGGTCGAAGAGTGCCTCGGCCTCGACGACGGCGGTCCGGGCGATCGCGGGGGCGAACCGGGCGATCTGGATCTTCAGGTTGTTGACGAGCGCCCGGCGCAGGCAACCCTCGAGGGTCACCGCCGCGCCCTCGCCCGAGCGCTCCAGCGGCGACAGAAAACCCTCCGGTCCGCCGGGGGAGGAGGATGGGGGGGCTGGTTCGCCGGCGGGCTTGCCCGCCGTGGCAGCAGGTTCAGCAGGTTCGGCGCGGGGGAGGGAATCAAATCGGCCGGCCGTGCGGGCCAGGGGGGCCTCTTCGAGTGCGGCGGCGTTGTGGGCGTAGGTGTCGCAGACTTTGCTGCCGGCCGCGTCGAGGGCGCGGGCGTTCGATCGGCACCCGGCCAGCAGGATGGCCGCGGCCGCGAGGACGGCTGGCCGCCAGGCACGGTCGAACGGGGTTGGCGCGCAGGTGCGGGACATTCGGGCACCGGGTTTTTCGGATCAGCCCGCGTCCCCCCCGCGGGCCGGATGGTTAACGGAGTATAACTATTGCCGGCTTTTAATCAACCCCGAATTGGAGGGGACGATCGCGGGGGTGCAGCACAAAAAAGTGGCAACCTCCAGGGGTGCCACCGATTGCTTGTCAATCGGTGTGGCTGGTATGCAGCGCACGGTTTGACAAGTAAACCGTGGCACCCTCCGGGCGAAGAGGTGCCACTTTTTTGTGCTGCACCCGATCGCGGCGTCGCGGCCGTGGTCCACGCGTTTGGGGGCGCCTCGCCCGTCACGGCGGCCCGTACAGGCTTCCGCAGAACCGGCGCCACGCGGCCATCGAGCGGGCCAGGTGGTCGCGGGCGTCGCCGCCCAGGCCGTAGCACTGGAGGCCCACCGGGCCCGCGTACCCCAGGTCCTTGAGCATCCGGAGCAGACCGGCCACGTCGAACGTGCCGTCGCCCAGCGGCTGGATCCAGTCGCCCTTGCCCGCGCACACCTCCTCGGCCTTGTCCGCGCCGTGAAGGGTCACGGCCAGGAGGTGCGGCATGGCCGAGGCCAGCAGGGGCCGCAGGTTCTTCTCGTCGTTCTCCTTCAGCCAGTGGCAGAGGTTGAACATGACGCCCACGTTGGGCCGGTCGACCTTCTTCGCGACGCGCAGGGCGTCGGCCACGCGGGCCAGCCAGAAGCCGGCATGCGGGTACAGCGCGACGCGCACGTCCTGCGCGCGGGCCATGTCGGCGATGCGGCCGATGACCTCGGCCGCCCGCGCGTCGCCCGCGGGGTCCGACGGCGGCAGACCGTTGACGAGCAGCGCCAGCATCGTGCCGCGCCCCTTGAGCAGCGGCAGAACCTCCGCCAGCCGCGCATCGTGCGGCGGCTTGCCGGGGGCGATGTCGACGCGCACGTAGATCTGGAACAGCCGGAGGCCGGCCGCGTCGAGCGTCCGCAGCCGCTCCGGAACGTTATCGAGCCAGAGATGCCCGGCGCCGTCGTAGCCCAGTTCCTTCAGCAGCGCGGCCTGCTCGCCGAGGGTCCGCTTGCGGCTGTCGTGCGTGTCCATACAGAGGGCGAACAGCGCGGGGGCGGCGCGCTTCGGTGCGGGCGCTTCCTCCCCGGCCGCGCGGCACACGGTCACGAGCAGGAGGCCGGCGGCCAGGGTCCGGGCAACGGTCTGCCTGTTCATGGTCTCACCCGGCGAAGGGCGCTCGGGCCGGGCCGGTCAACTGCGCCACGGGCGGTCGCGCTTGACGCCGGCCAGAACCTTCTTCGCGATGCCGACGTCCTCGGCGATCTCGAAGTCGAACATGCCCGCCAGGGCGTGGTCGGCGCCGTTCGCAAAAACGTATTGAAATGCGTCATTCGGCGGGATGGCCCCCGCCGCCATCACCTTGAACGCAATCCAGGGCTTCTCGACGGTTTTCATGAACGCGATGACTTCCGGCGGGTTGCTGCACCAGTAGCCCGGGATTTCGGCGGTGGGGCCTTTGATTTCGTCGGGCCTGGGCCCCGTCGGATAGTTGTGGTGATGAAACGTCTTGATATAGAAATCAGCACCGACGTTGGCCTTCTCGCATTCGACCACCACCCGCAGGTCGTGGGCGCCGACGCCGGACGGAACGCCGCGATCCCGGGCGATGCCGACGGCCTCGGCGATCAGGTCCACCCGGCCCTGCGAAATGAGCGCGTCGCCGTGGACGCCCCACAGGTAGATCGCTTCGGTGCCGTCATCCATCAGCCTTGCGACCTGTTCGCTGTAGGCCTCCATGCCGGCTTTCACGGGAGCGGTGGGACAGATGATCCACTGCATTTTGCCGCCGCGCTCCTTGCGATGTTTCTTCAGGATGTTCAGGGCCCACGGAACCGTATGGATGCTCAGGGTGTTGATGCCGTGCGTCTCGGCGAGCGCGAGCGTCTCAAGGATTTTTGCTTCCGTGTTGTAGTGTTCGGCGAGGGTGTAGACGTATTTGAGGTCCCGGCTGTGGGTAAAGTGGGTCAGCAGGTTGCCGCCCAGCAGCAGCCGGCTGACCGACAGTTTGCCGATCTTGCCCGTCGGCAGTCCGTCCTTGGGCGCGGGGGGATTGGCCTGGCCTGCGGGCTTATCGCCCGGACCTTGGGCCAGGACGCGCCCGCCCGCCTGAAGGCCGAACGCCCCGGCGGCGGATGTCAGCAGCGACCCCTTGAGGAAATCGCGACGATTCATTTCAGATCCCACGGCTATTCTCCTTCCTGGTTTCACCATGCGCCACGAGCCCCCCCGAAAAATTTACGGTTCGTGAAGTTAAACCCCTCGCGCGCCCGAGGGTGCTGCCGAATTCCAAACCCCTAACATAATGGGTGGCCCACCCTCAGTCCCGTCACGGGTTGATGGCCTTGCCTTAGGAGTTCAGCATCCTCTGTCGCACGTGCATTTCGCTCCACTGGGTAGGATCATCCTTGATCTTGTCCCACTTCTCAACGGTCATCCAGCCGCGGCCGAAGGGGAGACGGGCATGAGAGCCGTTAAGAGGATGACCGTAATGACGGAGCAGCTCCTCCGGTGTTCTTACCTCCGAACAGGGTTGTGGCATCTGCTTCAGCCAGGCATGGTACTGCTTATCCATTTCTTTTACGATCTCCGCCTGTTTTGCCGAAAGGTCGATCTTCTCAGCAGGATCCTTTTCAATGTTGTAGAGTCGCCAGGTTGTTTCCTTGTCATACTTCACAATCCGCCACTGTTTCCAGCGAGCGGCCTGCACTTTATGGGTATTCCAGAACAATGCCTCGTCGGGGTTCGGCTCTTTCTCGCCCGATAGCAGTGGCAGAAGGTCCTTGCCCTCGCAATGTCCGGGAAGCTTGACTCCAGCGACAGCCGCGGCAGTCGCGTAGAAATCAATCGTGCTGGCCATGCCTCCGTATTCCTTGCCCGCAGGCAATGTGCCGGGGAAGGTCAGCATCGTAGGCATCCGGTAGTATCCTTCCCACTGCGTGTAGGGCGCCGGGTTTTTGCCCCCACGATAGGGATCCGGCCTGCAACCGGCTTGGGGATCTCCGCCGTTGTCACTGCTGAACAGGATAAGCGTATCTTTCTCAATGCCCAACTCGCGCAGCTTCTTCAGGATCAATCCTATCTGGTCATCCAGCGCCAGAAGCGTTGCGCCCAGGTACTGACGTTTCGAGTATTTTCCGCCAGCAGGGTCCGGCCACATCCGTTTCAGATACTTCTCAGGTACCTGCTCATTGGGGATATGCACTGCCAACGGCGTGAAATACATGAAGAAAGGGCGGCCTCTCTTCTTTCCATGACGTTCGAGGAATTCAAGAACATATTGCCCTTCCACCTCAGTAAGATACGATCCATCCACACCAATATAAGAGGCGCCGCCGCCAAAATATTCGGCGCCTTTCACCCGAGGGGGATGCATGCCCATCTCCATAAAGCCACGGTCGAGTGCGCCCTGGTTCCATCTTCCGATGTCCCACTTCAGCGCACCGACGAAGCCGGTCCTATAGCCTGCATCACGCAGTGTCTCGGCCAGGGTCGGCTTGTCATCGGGAATCGGCACACCGCGCGACTGGCCGTACTTTCCAAATCGCTGTGTATACATACCCATCATCAGTCCGCAGCGGCTCGGACAACAGGGCGCATTGATCGTGTAGGCATTCGTCAATTTCACGCCATCCCGGGCAAGGGAGTCGATGTGGGGCGTCGAGAAGTCCGGGCACCCGAACGCACCTACATCACCCAAGGCCAGGTCATCCACGTAAATGATGATAATGTTCGGTCCGCGTCCAGAGACCGCCCCCGCTTCGACTCCCGCGAGAGATGGCAGCAGCCCCAAACCCATGGTCCCCGCACTCACCCTCTTTATAAAACCACGTCGAGTTAACATCCCGAACTCTCCCTCAGCAGGTTGTGGGTGGCGCACATCACCGCCCATTCGCTCTCGCACGCCCGAACGTGCTGCCGAATTCTAAACCGGATCCCCTGCCTACAAATTCACTCGTTCGCCTTATTCATGCCGCGGATTCCTTATGAACAGGCCGCGCCGAAAGAAGCACCATATCGCGATGCCAACATTACCTGGAATTGGAATATAGAAGTGAATGATAGTCCATAACCGCTGCGCTTCCTCTGGAATCATGGGGCGTACCCAGATCATCTTCAAGGGTATTAAAACGAGCCCCGCACCAATACTTGCAACCAGCATCCCAAAGCCATAGGCACGCATCCGAAAAAGCCCCCTTGAAAGAACTGCCATATACGCGGCAGTGGCCAAATGGTATATGATAGCCAATGAGGTGCCCTCGGTAGGGATCACGCCAAGCACAAACCCGCCTTTATCAAGATTCCAAGTCTTGTAAGCGTTCGTCACAGCACCGAGGGTTGCAAGGATACCCAACCACGCGAAAAATCGCACATCCAGGGGCAGCCTGAACCTAGGCTTCACTTGGCCATCACGCTCTGGCATGGTGTTCCTCCCCCCTGTTCACATTAGGTCCGCGCAATACTTCTTTGCCGTCTCCGGACAGCAGAGATAAGATTTTTTCACAACAACTTGCACGGCATGCCTCGGCCTTGGTCGGGCGCTGTTCCACCGCCGCAAGCCGTAGCGCGGGGGTTTATCCCCCGCGCCTTGCTGCGCGGGGCACAAGGCCCCGCGCTACCATTTTTCCTTTTGACCCTTGACGGCCGTTCTCTGCGTTCTCTGCGGTGAAGAACACAGCGTAGTAGTACTGAACCCCTCTGGCGCAAACCGTCTCCCGGACCGCGATCCGGCGGGAAGCGCGAGGCGCGTCAGCCGGCCTGGTAGAGTTTGAGCATGCGGTCGGCCATGTCGGCGACGCGCCGCCGAAGGTCCGCGGGTTTCAGGACCTCGACCTCCGGCCCGTAGCCGAGCACCCACCACGCGATTTCGTCCAGGCCGTCCACCGTGCAGGTGAAGTACACAACCCCGTCGTCGTCCCAGCGGATGCGCTGGGTTTTGTGCCAGTTGACCTCGGCGACGTTCGGGCCGACCAGCGGGCTGAACGCGAGTTCCACCTCGTAGGCCTTCGGGCCTCGCATCATGCGCCACGCGTTGCCGAGATGTTTTTCGAGCGTCAGGCCCTTCGGACGCTTGAACGTTTTGCCGGTGGCCTTGAGTTCCTTAAAGCGTCCGAGTTTGAAGGTGCGGATGTTGCTGTGCTTCGACGAGCGTCCGATGACGTACCACGCGCGCTCGTGGAACATGAGCCAGTAGGGGTCGAGGCGCGTGCGGATCTGTCCGGCCTCGTGGAAGGAGACGTAGACGGCTTCGAGGGCCTGGCGGCGGACGATGGCCCGCTGCGCGAGGTAATACGTCTCCTGGAGGGCGTTGTGGCGTGCGGTGGCGGCGGGCCGGACGGCCATGTGGCGCACCAGGGCCCCGAGGGTGGCCCGGAGGCCGAGGGGCAGGGTGGATTCGATCTTGGCGGCGGCGTCGCGGGCGGGCTGAAAGAAGGGGAGGCGCCCCGTCTTGCCGAGTTCGGAGGCGAGAAGCACCAGGGCCAGGGCCTCTTCGAGGTTCAGGTTGATGGGCGGCAGGAGGCCCGTCTGGTGGATCTGGTAGCCGCCGTCCTTCCGGTCGTAGTAGAACGGGATGCCGGCGGCCTCGATCATGTTGAGGTCGCGGTAGATGGTTCGCCGCGAGACGCTGCACTCGGCGGCGAGTTCGTCGGCGTTGAAAAAGCGTCGGCCTTGCAGGATGGTGATGATCTTCAGGACGCGATGGAGTCGTCCGACGTCCACGGCGGTTCCCTTCATCCCGGTGCGTCTGCGTCGGCCTGGGGCCAGTGGTCCGGCACGTGGTATCGGCGGTCGCCGTTTCGCCGGACCAAGGGGACGCCTGCCTCCACCAGCAGTCGCAGGTCGCGGTAAATCGTCCGCTTGCTCACGCGAAAGTGACCGGCAAGATCCTCCGCACTATAGCACGCGCGCTCCAGAAGCCGCAAGCACTTAATCATGCGGACGATTCGTCCGTTGGGACGCCGTCGGCGGGCTCGACGCAAGGCGAAATCCTCCGGGTTTCGGGACGCCTGAATTGTCGGTTTCGGTCGGCGAAGGCCAAGAGCCCGGGCGTTTCACTATGCCGATGGTATGTCACTGCCGGCCGGCCGGCGCCAGCGAAACGAGGGAATAGGCGCGGCCGGCGCGCGAAGGTATGCTAGTAGGGCGGGGCGGGTCCCCGAAGGAAAGCATCCATGGAAAACGCCGAGGTGGCGGCGGTCTTCGACCAGATCGCCGACATCCTGGAAATCCGGGACGAGAACGCCTTCCGCATCCGCTCGTATCGGAACGCGGCCCGGGCGATCCGCGACCACGCCGAGCGGATGGAAGACCTGGCGGTCGGCGGGGCGGACCTGACCGACTTGCCGGGCATCGGCAAGAGCCTCGCGGAGAAGATCCACGCGATCCTCGCGACGGGGACGTGCCCGACGCTCGAGGACCTGCACAAAGAAATCCCGCCGCACCTGACGGACCTCCTCCGGGTCAAGGGCCTCGGGGCGAAACGGGCGAAACTCCTTTGCGAAAAATTGGGCATCTCGACGCTCGGCGAACTGAAAAAGTATGCCGAGGCGGGCGAAATACGCGACATCGAGGGAATGGGCGAAAAGACCGAGCAGAACATCCTCAAGGGCCTCGCGACGCTTGAGGCCGAGGCCGGGCGCATCAGCATCAAGACCGCCGCCGAGCAGTCGGCGGCGATCGGGCGGCACCTCGACCGCGCGAGGGCCGTCAAGCGATGGGAACCGGCGGGCAGTTTCCGCCGGCGACGCGAGACCATCGGCGACCTGGACATCCTCGTGCTGGCGGCGAACCGCGCGAAGGCCGTCGAACAAATCCTCGCCTACGAGCCGATCGAGGACCGCCTCGCCGTCGGCGAGGAGAAAGTCTCGGTGCGCCTGGCGAGCGGGCTGGAGGTGGATTTTCGGTTTTTCGACGCCGCCGAGTTCGGCGCGGCCATGATGTATTTCACGGGCTCCAAGGCCCATAACATTGCGGTGCGGAAACGGGCGCAGAAACGGAAATGGAAACTCAACGAGTACGGCCTGTTTGCGGGGAAGCGCCGGATCGCCGGCAAGAGCGAGGAGGAAGTCTATAAGAAACTCGGCCTCGCGTGGGTCCCGCCGGAGTTGCGGGAGGACCGCGGTGAAGTGGAGGCGGCCGAGGAGAATCGCTTGCCGGCGCTCATCGAGGAAAAGGATATCCGCGGCGACATGCACATCCACACCGACGCGACCGACGGACGGGCGACCGTCGAAGAGATGGTCGAGGCGGCACGGCGGCGCGGGTACCGGTACCTGGCGATCACGGACCATTCGCAGGCCGTGACGGTGGCGCACGGGCTGACGGCCGAGCGGCTGCGCCGGCACGCGGACCGCGTGCGGGAACTCGCGGGGCGGTTGAAGCACTTCCGGCTCCTCGCGGGCATCGAGGTGGATATTCTGAAGGACGGCCGGCTCGATTTGCCGGAGAAGGTCCTCGAAGGGCTGGACTGGGTCGTCGCGAGCGTGCACAGTAGGTTCGAGATGGACGAGGCGAAGATGACGGAGCGGCTGCTGGCGGCGATCGGGTCGGGTGTTGTGGACTGCATCGGGCATCCGTTCGGCCGGCTCATCGGGAGCCGCGACCCCATCCGCTTCGACGCCGACCGCGTCTTCGAGGCCTGCCGCGAACACGGCGTGTGTCTGGAAATCAATTCGTACCCGGACCGGCTCGATTTGCCGGACATTTATTGCAAGCGGGCGAAGGAGGCGGGCGTTACGATGGCGATTTCGACCGACGCCCACAAGCCGGCGGATTTGGACCTGATGCCTTTCGGCGTGTCGGTGGCGCGGCGCGGCTGGCTGGAGAAGGGGGACGTGCTGAACACGCTGTCGGCGGCGGCACTCCGCAAGCGCCTGAAGAGCCGTGATTAGCCGCGAGCCGAAGGCGAGCGCGGCCGTTGGCTGTTCAGAATGGAAGGCGACGCGATGACCAAGCAGCAGGCCCGCAAGCGTGCGGAGGACCTCCGCCGCCGGATCGAGCGGCACAATTACCGGTATTACGTCCTCGACGACCCGCAAGTTTCAGACGCCGAGTATGACGAACTCATGGCGGGACTGCGGGCCATCGAGGAAGAGCACCCGGACCTGGTGACGGCGGATTCGCCGACGCAGCGCGTGGGCGGCGAGCCGCGCGAAGGCTTCGAAACGATCCGCCACGAGACGCCGATGCGGAGCCTCCTCTCGGTTGCGGACGAGGAGGAGTTGCACCGTTTCGTCGAGACCTGCCGCAAAGAACTCGGGCGTCCCGGCGCGCCGGGACTCGTCGCCGAGCCGAAGTACGACGGCGTCAGCGTCGAACTGGTGTACGAGAAGGGGCTTCTGGAATCGGCAAGCACGCGCGGCGACGGGATGACGGGCGAGGACATTACGGCCAACGTGCGGACCATCCGCCAAGTGCCGCTCACGCTGCACGGCGGGAAAACCAAGGCGCCCGAGCGCCTGGTGGTGCGCGGCGAAGTGTACATGGAGAAGAAGGAGTTCGCGGAGTTCAACCGGCGCCAGGAAGAGGCGGGGCGCAAGACGTTCGCGAACCCGCGGAACGCGGCCGCGGGCAGCCTGAGGCAACTGGACCCGAAGGTGACGGCCGAGCGGCCTTTGCGGATCTTTTTCTGGGAGATGACGCCGGCGTCCAGCGGCCGACCGGAGACGCAGTGGGAGTGCCTCCAGAAGATGCGGGCGCTGGGCCTGAAGACCTGTCCCGAGTCGGCGCGGCTCCAGTCGGCCGACGAGGCCGTCCGCTGGCACCACAAACTGGAAGCGCGGCGCGACGGGTTGGCTTACGAGATCGACGGCTGCGTGTTCAAGGTGGACCGGCTGGCCGACCACGAGGTTCTGGGAGTGCGTGCGGCGAATCCGCGGTGGGCGGTGGCGTACAAGTTCGCCCCGCGCCAGAAGACGACGCGCATCGTCGAAATCAACGCCCAGGTCGGACGGACGGGGGCCATTACGCCCGTTGCCGTCCTGGAGCCGGTCCAACTCGGCGGCGTCACGGTCACCCACGTCAGCCTGCACAACCAGGACGAGATCGACCGCAAGGACATCCGCGTCGGCGACACGGTCCTGGTGGAAAGGGCGGGGGACGTCATTCCGCACGTCGTCCAGACAATCGCGGACAAGCGGCCGCGGGGAACGAAGGCGTACCATTTGCCGAGGAAGTGCCCCGTCTGCGGCGAAGCGGTCGTCAAGCCCGAAGGCGAGGCCATCACGCGATGCGCGAACGCGTCGTGCCCCGCGCAACTGAAGGAACACGTGAAGCACTTCGGCTCGAAGCAGGCGCTGAACATCGACGGCCTGGGTGACAAAGTGGTGGATCAACTCGTGGACGGCCGGCTGGTGCGCGACGTCGCGGACCTCTATGACCTCGCGGTGGGTGAGTTGGCGGATTTGGAGCGGTTGGCTGAGAAGAGCGCGGCGAACCTCGTCGAGGCAATTGCGGGAAGCAAGGGAGCCTCGCTGCCGAGAGTGATCTTCGGCCTGGGGATTCGGCACGTGGGGCGGGCGCTCGCCGAAACGCTGGCCGCAGCGTTCGGGTCTCTGGAGGCCCTCGCGAAGGTGGACGCGGAACGGTTGCTCGAGGTCGAAGACGTCGGGCCGGAGGTGGCCGCAAGCCTCGTCGAGTGGTTTGCAAGCAGCGCGAACCGCGCGCTCGTGGAGAAACTTCGGAGGCACGGCATTGAGCCGAAGATGAAGAAGGCCGCGAGCGGCGGGGGGCGCCTCGCAGGCAAAACGGTCGTCGTCACGGGGGAACTCGCGAGCATGACCCGCGACGAGGCCCAGGAGGCCATTCGCCGGGAAGGCGGCAAGGCGGCCGGCAGCGTCTCGAAAAGCACGGATTACCTGGTGGCCGGCGCGAGCCCAGGCTCGACAAAGATGCGTGCGGCCGAGAAACACGGGACGCCGATTCTCGACGAAGAGGCGTTTCTGAGGCTTCTCGGCAAGCGTTAGCGCGAGGGCTTGCCCTCGCGTGTTGGGTTTGGCGATGTGCGCGGGGCCAAGGCCCCGCGCTACACCTTCGATATTGCATGGCGCGGCGGGTACGAATTACGCGCCTTGGCTACATCTTGTTGTACCCATCCACCTGCGCATACCATATCTGGTATCCCTTTTCGCGTGTTGATGTTTTTCAAGTGACATTCCAAGGTGCGGTGATATAATCGCGGGTTGGAGTGGAACAACTCCGGGGGCACATAGGACGGCATGTCCAAAGGCATTCTAGGTTCGGGTCTTCCGATCGCCCGGTTTTTCGGGATCACGATCCGGGTCCATTGGAGTTGGCTCCTGATCTTCTTCCTGCTGGCGTACAGCCTGGCGACGTATCTCTTGCCGCTGAGCGACTTGGCGGGCGGAGGTCCGTGGTGGGAGGGCAACGAGGACCTTAGCCGGTTCACCGCGTACCAGGCGAGGCATCCCCGCGCGAGCCGCGAAGAGATCGCCGGCGTGCTCGGCCTGCATCTCTGGCCCGAGTGGCATTACTGGATGCTGGCGGCCATCGGGACGGCGGGCCTGTTCGTGTGCGTTCTGGCGCACGAACTGGCACACAGCGTGGTGGCGAAGGCGCACGGGATCGGGGTGGCGGGGATTACGCTGTTCGTATTCGGCGGGGTGTCGCGTTTGCGGGACGAGGCGACGTCGCCCGGAGCGGAGTTCCGGGTCGCCGCCGCCGGACCCCTGATGAGCCTCGCGATCGGCGGGGCGTGCTGGATTCTGTACTTCGTGCTCGGCCGCGGCATCCCGGAGCAGGCGCGGGCGCTCGTGTTCTATTTCGCGTTCATCAACATCATGCTGGCGGTGTTCAACCTGTTGCCGGGGTTTCCCCTGGACGGGGGCCGGATCTTGCGGGCGGTTTTGTGGAAGATTTACGGGAGCATTTATCGAGCGACGGCGATTGCGGCGACGTTCGGGAAAGTTCTCGGCGCGCTCTTCATCGG
>Ga0307379_10011292_pt1 | contig 11732 bp, 12 predicted proteins | sample UN2MG_FD_202237 | JGI IMG/M metagenome (GOLD analysis project Ga0307379, IMG submission 202237) | Soil microbial communities from Risofladan, Vaasa, Finland - UN-2 | ecosystem: Environmental > Terrestrial > Soil > Coastal area > Acid sulfate soil | place: Finland: Risofladan, Vaasa | collected... | reverse complement strand
GCCTCTCGATCCCGATCTCCTGCACGGTAAGCATGTCTCGCCTCCCTGAATAGCCCAGTATCCACGGTAACGGGCGCTCGGCAAATGCTTGCCATCCAGCGCCGCCAGCCCTAACAAATGCCTAACATGCCCTTGTGGTCTTGTCAAGCTCGATTCTCAGAGGTGATAGGCCATATAGCCAGCCAAGGAACACAACCCCGCGCGGATTTGCCGTAAACCTTTGATTTGGCGTACTTATGGTGAAAGCCCCGGGATGCTTGCTTCCGGAGCTTTGCGTTAACTTGTCAGCTGCAAAAAGTCCGCGGATTCCTGTCTGGCTCCCTGGGCGGACGAGGCTCACGTTAATCCGCGGCGGGAAGAAAGTGCTCGAAGTGAAATGACAGCTGGCGGCGGCTGGCCGCACGCGGGGCGGTCGGGAACCGCGCCAGGGTCCAATGTCCCGAAAGAGACGGGCCGGAAGTCCCGGATAAAATGGGGCTTCCGGCCCTTTTCGGTTTCCACGGAGGTGTGGCTAAAAAGTTGTTTCATAACCGCCAAGTGGGGGCGCGGCCTTAGGGGGTGGCGGGTACGGAGACCCGCCACCCTCCAGGTTTTGAAACACCTTCTAATCGGCCTTGATTTCGACGCGCCGGGCCACTTCGGCTTTCAAAAGGGATGTTGACGCTGCCAAAACCCGGGGCAAAGGAGTCGGCAATGCCTGCTGACATGGTCGACATGTGGTCAATAACCGGCCGGCCGACTCACACGGACCAGATATCGCCCCACACGACTCCCTTGCGGAATTTACACGAAAATCTTGACAGCGCCGGCAAGGTAAAACGCTTGACAGACCCCGCCTTTCCGGATTAGGGTAAGCCCGTATGGGTGATGGAGGAGGGCCGGGCCGGCTTGGTCCTAAAGGAGCGTTTCATGAGACGAATGTTGCTGCTCGCCGCGCTGGTGGTTTTGGGGATGCCGGGGCGCGGTTGGGCTCAGCCGCGCGACAGAATCGACGACCTCTACGGCGAGGAAACCATAACGGAAGAGGACCGTCAGCAGATACGGACTTGGCTCCAGGCGCGTGCTGCGAATCTGACTGCGAGCACCGACCCCGAACTGAAGCAGATGGTGGCGGCGCGGCGGGAGATTGTCTCGGCCGGCCGGCCCGGGAGCGGCCGGTCGCAGGCGTTCCTCGAGGTATTCGGCGAGGAGGTGGTCGCGGCTCTGACGGAGGCCGGCAAGAAGGCCGTCAGCCAGGAAGCGCGCCTTAACCTCGTCATGACCGTCGCAGGTCTGGAGGATGTTAATGCCCTCCCCCTTCTGCTCGATGTGTTGACGAAGGACCCGTATGCGGCGTCGCGTTACTGGGCGGCGAAGGGCGTGGCGATGGTCGCCCCCCGGGTGATCGAGAAGGTTCTTCCCGGTGCGGAGCGGCAGATTATTCAGGGGGTGGACAAGGCTTTTGATGCGGAGGCGAGCGGCTTCACCCTGAACTACTTGTTCGAGATTCTGGCCCGGTTCGACCGCGAGGATTCCCACGATGTTCTGGCGACGGGTGCCGCGAGGGTGGCGATGCGATTGAAGGCGTCGGACCCGGCGGTTGCCCGATCGCTTGGCCTGGCGGTGCGCTCGCTGCGGGACGCGTATGCACGCGATGCACGCCCCGAGGCGAAAACGCGCATCCTGACCACCTATGCCCTTCTCTGCGCCTGGATTATGCCACCGGTGGCCGACCCCAACCTGATGGTTTCGGTGAACGCGGCGCTGGAGGCAATCACGAATGAGGGGGTGGGCTTTTCGGCCGGTTTCGACCAAGAGATGCAGAAGATGGCCCTGATGGAGTGGATCGAACGGCTCGTGCGCTTGGGGCGCATTCCGAGGCGCCCTCCGCTGCCGCCCGCGATTGAAAAAGCGGTTGAGGCGGCCAAAGGCGAAACCGCTCCGGAAAAGGCGTCCGGCGCCACAGCGCCCAAGCCCACTTCATAGACAGAGCCTCAACTCGCCCGTGTCCTGTGCGCAGCCCGGGGGCCGCCGCACGTTCTCAACGTGGTTCCTTATGCGCAGGTTCTTCCTACCGCTGGCGTTCGCGGCGTTTCGAGCCGCCCGCGTAAGCGGTCGGTCGGTCGGCGTGGCGAGCGCTGGAAGCGGGTGTGGTAATGGCGAACTTACATTCGCCGCCCGAACGGCGTTTCGAACTCCCCGCGGGGGGCAAACGGAGGGGCGCTGTCATGACCCTGTTGCACGAGTACCAGGAGGGAACCTCGTACCGGCGGGACGTTACTCCCCGAAAGGATCCCGAATGGCGCCGAAGCGTCCCTCCTTACAAATCGTATACTGAGGCGGGGGCCGAAACCGTGGCGCTCGAGCGGCCGCGCAGGCTTCCGAAGGCCGATTTTTGGGAGGTCCTTCGCTCCCGCCGCAGCCGGCGCACGTTCTCCGCCGAGCCGATCTCTCAGGAGACGCTCTTCCTGCTGCTGTGGGCGGCGCAGGGCATCACGGCGGGCGGCCGACCGGCGTTCCGGACGGCGCCGTCGGCCGGGGCGCTATATCCTGTGGAAACCTATGTCTGCGCGGCCAGGGTTGAGGGCGTGGCGCCGGGCGTCTATCACTGGGAACTGCCGGAGGAGCGGCTCGCGCTTGTGGCGGCCCGCGAAGACGTGGCCGAGGTCGCCGCACAGGCCTGTCTGGACCAGGACATGGTGGCCCATGCGCCGGTCACGTTCGTCTGGACGGCCGTGTGGGGCCGAAGCGCACAGAAGTACGGTGACCGGGCGCTGCGGTACGCGTACCTCGACGCCGGCCACCTGGCCGAGAATCTGCACCTGGCGGCCACGGCGCTCGGGCTCGGGGCGTGCATGGTCGGGGCGTTTCTGGACGATGAGATGAACGACCTGGTGGGCGTGGACGGCCGGGCCGAATCCGTTATCTACGCCGCCTGCGCCGGCGTGCCGGTCGCCCCGGCGACCAAGCGCTGATACGACCCAGGGGGAATTTTGGCGGAAGGGCGTCCTGAAATGGTGATGGGCGATAACCGGAGGGTTCGCGCGATGATCATCCCAACCGCAATCATGGGCGGGCTGGCAATCGTTCTGCTTGTCGTCGCCTGGCGAAAAGGCGAATCGCAACACTTCGAGGGGCTGAAGGCTGCCGGCGTCATAACGCTCGAAGTGCTTCCGCTCCTGTTGTGTGCCTTCGTCGTGGCGGGGATGGTTCAGGTCCTCTTGCCGCGCGAAATGATTGCCCGGTGGGTCGGCGCCGAGTCCGGCCTCCGCGGGCTTTTCGTCGGAACCGTGGCGGGAGGCCTGGCGCCGGGCGGGCCTTACGTCAGTCTGCCCATCGCGGCAGCGCTTCTGCGCTCGGGCGCGGGCATCGGCACCATGGTCGCGTTCCTGACCGGGTGGTCTTTGTGGGCGGTTGTCCGACTGCCGATGGAAGTGGGCATTCTGGGTTGGAAGTTCACGCTCGTGCGGCTGGCGTGCACGTTTTTCTTTCCGCCGATTGCCGGATGGCTGGCCCACATCTTCTTTGCGGGCGTCAAGTAGACACGGAGGGCCGCACGAACGGAGTTCAATTTTACGATCTGGTTGAACCGGCGTGCCGGCGGGAGCCGGGCGACGTTACCTTAGATCCGCAAGGGGCACAATCACACAGTATTTGATGGACCGATTTTGTCTCTGCTTGTGCTGGTGTGGCGACGCAGCCACAATTCTCTTGAAATGTCTGAGCGTTAGACGTATCGTGACAGCACCTTGACAGGGGGGTAGTGGCTTTGCTGCTTGGGAGTTGAGGAGCTGCGCTCATGGCAAGGAGAAAAGTGTGTATGATCTACACAGGGGGCACAATTGGCCGTCCGGCCAAGCCCTCGCAGCGCAAATACCAACCCGAGGTTGACATTGACCTCAGCCCCAAGGATTTTTTCAAGAAACTGGACAAACGGGGTCTGGTTGTGGAACGCGGAATTGAGTTGGAGTACGGGGAGCACGTCGGCATATACGACCTCAGCGAGCATCTCCTGCCGAACGATTGGTTGGGGGTTGCCCAAAGCGTTCTGGAAGCAAGGGACAAGGGTGCTGATGGGGTCGTGGTTGCTCACGGTACTGACACAATGGTATGGACTGCTTCTGCGCTGGCATTTCTCCTGTTGGGCTTAGATATTCCGGTTTTGCTTACTGGATCTCAGAAGGCTCTGGCGGAACCGTCCACGGACGCGTTTAAGCATCTTTCGGATGCGGTTTTTGTTGCCAGCCACAAAGAGTTGCGGGGCGTTTTTATCGTCTTTGCAGGCGATGCGCATTCTCATACCCTGGTCCACTTAGGCGTTCGGGTCCAAAAGGACCAACATGCCGATAGTCGCTATGTTTCAGTCCACACCAAGCCCGTTGCGAGGGTGTGTCCCCGGTGGCTGTTTGAGTGGCAGACAAAGCTGAAAATAACTAATCGGGCGCTTCTGAGCGAGAGCGTCAAGTTAAACACCGAGGCGCACCTTGATAGAGACTTGAGACTCTGCCCTGACGTCGCCTTGTTTAAACTTTATCCCGGTTTCCGCCCGGAACTGCTTGCGCAGGCGGCAGAGGGGGGCTTTAAGGCAGTCGTGATCGAAGCGTACAATGGGGGTACGGGCCCCGCGTGTCAGCTGCCAGATCATAAACTGCATAAGGAACATTCCCTATTGGACGTGATTAAATCTCTGACCAACAAGGACATTCCGGTTTTCTTTGTGTCGCAACATAGGGGCAGGGTTACAATGGATGCTTATGGGAGTGCCGTAAGGCTTCGTGGCGCTGGGGCTGTACCTTTGGGAGACATGCTTCCTGAGGCCGCGGTCGCGAAGCTGATGTGGGCGTTGGGCCGCTACCGGGAGGCCGGAAAAGTGAAAGAGATTATGGTTGAGAACTTGTGCGGGGAGGTGACACGGCAATGACCGAATCGAGACGGCTTTGGAAAGTCCGGAAGGCTTTGCATTCGAAGCCCTGCGACATGGCCAGGCTGCTCTTGCAAGCTGTGGCGTTCGTTTTCGCTTTGTTTGCGCGAAACGGCTACCGGCCCGGGCAGTTTTTCTGGTTGTCTAGCACCTTGGTTGCGATCGGCATAGCAATCGCGTTGCTAATGCTGGCTCTTTTCTTCCGTGAGCGGTACGTCATAAAATACACGCTCAACCCGGAGACGGGGACGCTTTACGATGCGAAAGCGGGGTTCGCGAATGTGTCCTTGAGGGTAGATACGCTGAATACGATTTTTGCGTGGGTGTTGAGGATGCAGAGTGAGCTGGGCCCCGGAGGGCCTGAACGGCTATTGTATGAGGCGGGGTGTGACGTTGGCCACGATTTCGCTCACGAGCTAAGAGAATACCTAAAGGGAAAGGGGAAAAGCCCGCGCGACGTTAGGGATCCCTCCAAGCTCCTCAAGCGTGTGCTAGAGTATGATTCCAGTTCAGGCATGGGGCGATTCACCCTTGATAATTGCAGCACGCGTCCAACCATAGACTTGCGGATCGACGTGCTTAGCACTTTTACGGGGCATACACTCGGCGCTTGCGAATTCCTTAAAGGATATATAACGGGCATTTGCAAAACAGTTTTCAATAAGGACGCACTGACAGTGGAGGAGTTGTGCTGCGTGGGTCGGAACACTGCAAGTGATGGGATTTGCAGGTTTCATGTGACCGAGCCCGAAGCACCACCGAAGCCAGGCGCCCGCTAAACCTGCGGGCCTGAGCCTGAGGCGATGCGGCGGAGGCGCTCGATGGTGGCCAGGCGCGCGGGCGTCAGGTTGCGCCGGACCTCGTCGGTCGGCCGGTAAATCTCCAGAAGGAACGTTCCGCCGAAGCCCACGTCCGCCAGCGCCCGGGCCACCGCTTCAAAGTCGATGATGCCCATGCCCGGCAGCAGGTGGGCGTCCTCGTCGCCGAGGTTGTCGTGGAGGTGGACGCCCCACATGCGCGGCCCCATCGTGTGGATGACCTCGACCGGGTCGGAGGCGAGGACGGCGTGCCCGGAGTCGAACGCCAGGCCGAGGTTCGGGCCGGCGATCCGGTCCACGATGCGGCGAAGGGTCCGAGCGTCGCGTCCGAATCGCAGCGGGGGCATATTCTCCAGGAGGAACCGCGCGCCCGCCGCCTCGCCGATGCGCGCCAGTGTCTCGGCGCTCCGAGCAAGGGCATCCGGCCGGAACGGGTCGTCCTCCGTTCGGCCCAGTCCGGCGGGGTGAATGATAATGTCCGTGCACCCCAGGGCCCGGGCATACTGTGCCTCGCCGCGCATGATCTCGAGCGCGGCGCCACGCTCCGCCTCATCCTCCGCCGAGAGGTCGCACGGCGGACCTTCAAAGCCCTCCAGGGCGAAGTACCCGTGCAGGCTGTCCACGGTGAATCCCTCGGCGTTCAGGGTTCGCTGGACATGGTCGGCAGGGTGGTCCTCGGTGTAGTTGCGATAGACCTGGACCCGGCGGGCACGGGCGTGGTGGAGAATTGCAATCTCTTCGCGCAGGTCCCACACTTTGAAGTCGAAGGCGATGACGGCGCCGAGGGGAAGATCGGGCATGTTTAGTCCGATCCGAGTCGCTTTCGGATGTAGTCGGCCCGGGCGACGTCGCGCTCGGATTCGGCCAGTTCCGCCCCGCGGATGTGTTGAATGTGGCCGGGGCGCGTCAGGATGAACAACTCGTTGATGGTTGCGATATCCACGCCCTCGAGGCGTCCCAGATGGACGCCCAGCCGCGCTACCGACAGGAGCATCAGCGTCTCTTCGCTGGAGATCATGCGGGCGTTCGTCAGTAGCCCCCACGAACGGTAAATCTTATCGTCCAGGGCGGTGGGACTCTCGCCGGCGAGCACCTCGCGCGCTTGCTTTTCGTATACGATGATTTGCCCGACGACGGTGTCCAGCGCTTTCAGGATTTCTTCTTCGGTCTTTCCAAGGGAGGCCTGGTTGGAAATCTGATAGAAGTCCCCCGTGGCCTGCGTACCTTCACCGTACAGGCCCCGCACCGCCAGGCGCATCCGCGCCACCGCGCGGAAGACCTTTTCAATCTGCCGCGTCAGCACCAGGCCGGGCAAATGCAGCATGGCGCTGGCGCGCATCCCGGTGCCGACGTTCGTCGGGCACGCCGTCAGGTATCCCAGTTTCGGCGAAAAGGTGTAGGTGAGGCGCTTCTCGATCCGGTCGTCAATCGCGTCCGCCTCGCGCCAGGTGGCCTGCGATTGGAACCCCGAAAGGATGACCTGGAGCCGCAGGTGGTCCTCCTCGTTCACCATGATGGCGATGTGTTGCGTCGGGTCCACCGCGACGCCGCGCGGGCCCTGGCTGGCGGCGAGTTCGTGGCTGATCAGGTGCCGCTCGAATAGGCACCGTCGGTCGATCTCGCTCATCCCGTCCAGTTCGAACCAGGTCAGGCCCCGCCTGCGGGCCGTAGCCTTCGGCGGAGAGCCCCGTTCGGGCGAGACGGTCTCGAAGATGGCATCCTTGAGGTATGCTTCGAGTTCTTCCCGGTCCTGGGGGCTCAGGCGTGAGGAGAACGGCCGGCCGACGACATTTCGCGCCAGCCGCACCCTCGTCGAAAGGACGACGTCGTTTTCCGGCCCCGTCGGCTGGAGCCACTGGCTGGGCGACTTAATCAGCTCGTCAAAGTCCACCGCCGGCTTCCTTTTCTTTGATGAGGTCGCGGACGCGGGCCGCCTCTTCGTATTGCTCGCCTTCGATGGCCTCCTGGAGTTTCCGCCGCAGCCGCATCAGTTCCCGCTGTTCTCCCAGGTCGCCGCCCGCCCGGGCGGGCACCTTACCGGTATGCTCCGTGGCACCGTGGACTTTTTCGAGGATCTCGGCAAGCGGCTCGGCGAAGACCTCATAATCCTGCGGGCAGCCGAGGCGGCCCTGGTTCCGGAACTCCGCGTACGTCAGGCTGCAGTCCGGGCACGTCAGATTCGCTTCCGCACCCGCCGCCTCGTGGGCCTGAAGCAGGCCCGACAGAATGTCCTGCACGTTAATCTGCGCCTTGATGGCGATTCCCTCTTCGCGGGCGCAGTCCTCGCACAGGTGCCGCTCGTGCTTCTCGTTGGCCACGATTTCCGTTAGGTGAACGGTGGCGGGCTGCTTTTTACATCGCTGGCACAGCATCCGTGCCTCCGCTTTGGAACCGCCGCGACCGGGGGGTGGGCCTGCTCAACTACCTTATCGGCAATTTACCTTCCGTTTATGATAGTTCCCGTGGGGTGTTGCGTCAACCGTGCCTGCCGGCTCTCCGTATGGCGCGTACGGGCCGCAGCACCCGGCACGCCACCTATAGCCGTCCCTCCCGATGCGCGCCGATGTACTTCATGCAGTACGGGTCGTCGCCGCGCAGGGCGTTGGCGGCGAGGACGGCGGCGGCCATCCCCGGCTCCAGCGGGTCCAGAATCGCCGCTGTCAGGCCCGCCCCAGCCGCCATTGCCAGGAACATCCGGTTCAAGAGGTGCCGCGCCGGAAGGCCGAACGAGATGTTCGACAGGCCGACGATTGTCCCGGCCCCGCCGCCCTTCGCCTGAATCTCGCGAATCATGTCGAGAACCTGGACGACCTGTTCCGGGTTCGTCGCAAGCGGCCGCACCAGCGGGTCCACAAAGATGTGCTCCCGCGGAACGCCGGCGGCATCGGTCGCCTGGAAGATTCTTTCCAGCGCCCGCCACCGGTCCTCGTTGGAGTTCGGCATCCCGGCGTCGTCCATGGCCAGCACCACGACTTTCGTCCCAAATTCCGAGACGAGCGGCAGCATCTTTTCGAGCCGCTCCGTTTCCCCGCTGATGGAGTTCAGAAGCGCCGACCCCTTCGGCACCCGTTCCAGCCCCGCCCGCGCCGCCTCCGGGTTCGCCGTGTCGATCGCCGGCGGCGTATCGGTCGCCTCGCGGATGGTCTCGACAGCCCAGATCATCAGGTCCCGTTCTTCCTTCGGCGACAGGGCCGTGTTGACGTCGAGAAAATTGGCGCCGGCCTCCACCTGGCGGCGGACCTCGTCCCGGATGAATACCTTGTCGCGCTTCCGAAGCGCTTCGGCGACCGGTTTGCGTGTGGCGTTCAGGCGTTCAGCGACAACCAGCATGTTGCCTCCTATGACATGCCCAAGGAGGACTCAGGCACCTGGAGTCTGCCCTGAGCAAGGTCGAATGGGTCGTGACCCGCCCAAGGTGAGCTGACCCCTTTGGGCTCCCTATCCGCGCCGCTTTTCCCACCGTTCGAGAAACGCGACCTCACCCAGCGTCCGTCCCTCTCGGATCTCGGCCCGCTGGCGATTCTCGAGTTCCAGAATGTCCTGGGCGCGGTTGGCCATCTCGACGACTTTTTCCTTCGGCAGCAGCATCACGCCGTCGGCGTCGCCGACCAGCCAGTCGCCCGGCCGCACCTCCACGCCGCACAGCCTGACCGGCGCGCCGATCTCGCCGAAACCTTTCGGGTGGCCCGCGTGGCTGCAGACGACCTTCGCGTGGGCGGGAAACCCCAGCGTCCGAATCTCGTCCGTGTCCCGTATCCCCCCGTCAACTACGACGCCCGCCAGACCCCTCTGGACGGCGCTTTCGCTGGCTAGTTCGCCCCAGACCGCCGGCGGCACGCCGCCCGCGTCAATCGCGATCACCTGGCCCGGCTCGGCGCGGTCGATAGCCTCGACCGGCTTGGCAAAGTCGCCCGGTGCAGTCCGCACCGTCAGGACCGGCCCGACCAGTTTCGCACCCGGCGTAATCTGCGCCAGGCCCGCCAGACACGGCCGGTGGTGGCTGCCGTGGCTGATGTTCGCCGTTGAGACCCGCATCAGGACCTCGCGCACGTCTTCGGGGCCCGCACGCCGGAAAAGTTCCGTTTTGATGGCCTTGCCGGAGTCGAGCGCCCTGCGGATGTCCTCCGTGGCTTTGGCGGGGTCTTCGGCCTTCGTGATGGCCCCGCCGATGACGACGATGGAGGCACCTGCGGCGGCGGCCTGGGGGGCGGTTTCCGAGTTCAGGCCACCCGCCGCCGCCAGCGGCACGGCCGTCGCCTTCGCCAGACGCTCCAGCAGCGCGAACTCCGATGCCTCGGCGCCGCCCGTCATCTGGATGTCAATCGGGCAGTGGACCCCAAGGAACGCGACGCCCCATTCCCCGAGGCGCGCCGCCAGTTCCTCCGGCTCACCGACGCCGAGCAGGTCCACACCGATTCGGAGGCCGTAACTATTGCCCACCTCGATCGCCTCGCGGATGGTCGATTCGCTGGCGGTCCCGAGGACGATGGCGTAATCGGCCCCGGCTTTCGCCGCCGCTTCCATCTCGATCCGCCCGGCGTCCGCCGTCTTCATGTCGGCCACGATTTTCTTGCCCGGAAACGCCTCGCGCAGCGCCCGAACGGCGTCCAGCCCTTCGCTTTTGATGAGCGGCGTGCCGGCCTCGACCCAGTCCACGCCCTTCGGCACGGCCAGGCGCGCCACCCGGAGCGCGCGCTCCAGGTCCACACAATCGAGCGCCAGTTGCAGCGTTACCCTTGCTTGCGGCGATGCCTTGCCCACGCCTCAGGTCTCCTTCCCGCGTGCATCGGGCCGGTACGTGGCCGCGCAGCGCTCCGACTCCCACGCCGTCACGCCAGCGACGCGAACGCCTTCGGGCAGGCGCTCGGCCACCGCCTCCGAAATCACGCGGGCGATGTTCTCGCTCGACGGATTCAGCCGGTCGAACGGCGGCACCTCGTTCAGGTACCGATGGTCGAACCGGTCCAGGACGTCCGAGAGGATCCGCTTCACTTCGGCGAAATCCAGCAGCATCCCCTCGTCACCCAGCCGCTCGCCCGCCAGGCGAAGGTCCACGCGCCAGTTGTGGCCGTGCAGCCGCTCGCACTTGCCCTGGTACTGGCGCAGGTTATGGGCGGCGCTGAAGTCCGCCTGAACCGACAGTTCGTACGTCATGGTTCCTCTTTGCGGTCGGCCTGGCCGCGCTTTTCCAATCCATGTTCCGGAGCGTCCAGGCTCGCCCCCGTAGGCCATGCACAAGCAGGCATTCTATAGGCGGGCAGGGAGCGGTCAAGGCCATTGTGCCGTCCGGTTTCTCTTGGCGTGACCACGGATTTCGGCATCGAGCGGGTTTCGGGTGGCAGGGCAGGTCGGCCTCGCCACAGAACCTCCGCGACAATGGCGGATGCCGCTGCTTCTGCGGCGCAGCCGCTTTGGAATCGGCTGGGCCGTGCTGCAATGATGGGCTCGACGCGATGATGAGCCTCTTCCCCTGGCCGGTTGTTGGGACCTTGGACGCGGTGTGCTTGACAGGGCGGCGGCGGGGCTTAGAATGGGCCGAACGGAACCAAGATAAGGCCTCCTGCATGGCAGAAACGTCCGGCAAGCCGCAAGGACACGCGGTCGGCATCGACCTCGGCACAACCTTTTCCAGTCTGGCTTACGTGAATGAGTCGGGCAAGCCGATCATCGTGCCGAACGCCGAGGGGGAACTGCTGACCCCGTCGGTCGTGGCGTGGACGAAGAGCGCGATCCTGGTCGGCCGCGACGCGCGGCGGGAGGCGCTGGCGAATCCCTCGCGCGCGGTCCTGCACATCAAGCGCCACATGGGGAACCTGAAGTGGCGCTTCAAGGTGGACGGTGAGACATACACGCCGGAGAGCATCTCGGCGCTGATCCTGCGGAAGTTGAAGCAGGACGCGGAACTTCACATCGGGCCGGTGCGAGAGGCGGTGATCACGGTGCCGGCGTATTTCGACGACATCCGCCGCAAGGCCGCCGAGGACGCGGGGGCAATTGCGGGCCTGGAGGTGGTG
>Ga0307379_10011290_pt1 | contig 11733 bp, 5 predicted proteins | sample UN2MG_FD_202237 | JGI IMG/M metagenome (GOLD analysis project Ga0307379, IMG submission 202237) | Soil microbial communities from Risofladan, Vaasa, Finland - UN-2 | ecosystem: Environmental > Terrestrial > Soil > Coastal area > Acid sulfate soil | place: Finland: Risofladan, Vaasa | collected... | reverse complement strand
GATCCCAGCAATCTGCATTCTTCAACAAAATTGCACAGCATCTCCGTCAAATATGCCAGATTATGTTTTGATATACTGACTTCTATGGAATCACTATCCAAAGCGAGGTCTTGACACACTACTTCTCCAAAGTTCGCAGTCGAACTTACCGCTCGAAATTCACAGGCAAATGGAGCCAACAAGGGCGTGCACTTGTACAATGACACCACAGCGAAGTCCTTCACCATAGACGACCATAAATTGTCAAAGCTTGCATGAATAACTCTCTTGCCCGATGAATCCAAATTCTCAGTACTTTGAAACATGAGAAGAATGCAAAACGATATTTGCATAGCTGAATGTTCTTTACTTTTTTCTTCCACCTCACTTCCATGCAACCGCCTAACACCCCATCCAATTTGCACTACTGCCTCTTTAACGGCCACTTTGACGACAAACATGGACTCTGCTCTTTCAAACCTATTCAGTGTAACACTGGAAACTGTACTACACGTGGGAAGACTTTCATCTGTAGTGGCAAGGGATATTTTGTGAGTAAAAGCGGGAAAGGGACAATCCATTCGGAACGGAATCTACTTGGGTATCTAAAGCCCATTCTTACCTCGGGATTCCGTTATCCTTATCCTTGTACTTCTACTGGTCAAATGTACTCGACGCTCCATCTCTCTCGTCATGATTTTCGTTGACTCTGCTATACGACCGATTGCGATAGAACAATCTGTAAGCATCGTGGGTGTTAACCGGAGAACAACATGACCAAACTGAACATCAAAATCATTGGAATGCTTATTGTCCTGGAGCAAAGTGACTTTAAGGGCAGATTTTCTACCCTCGGTGCTAGATGCTTTGGCCCGTTTTCCACCTTTCTGCCCACCCTCTGACACCGCCGAACAAGTTAAGAATTTGTGGCGCAATTCGTTGCTAGCCTTAAAATGTCGGTTTGCACCACTTCGTCCTTGAGTAATGTTCACATCTCCGACCTCTATGTCGGTTGTTCTTGAATCACCTCGGCTGCACCGTTTGGCTCCGATCTCAGCAACTTGAACCATATACGTCCTTTTTCGCCCTTTCCCACGTTGAGGCTTCGCTTTTCCTTGCAGGTACAGTTCTATACTCTCGACAGAGACCGTGATTTCTTCTTCGGATATGTTGTCAACCGGGTTTATTCTCCCAGTGGCACCATTGTTTGGTACTAATGCTTCTTTCTGCTCCGTTTGCTCACTGCGACGCTGTACTGATAATAGTTCGGCAGCATACCACCTTCCTATTGCCAATGCCAAAACTTCCACGTCGACCAGATTCACAGTAATCGCACTGAATTTCATATGCATATGCCTCGACAGCTCGTACTCAACACCATCTTTTCTTTTCAGAAAGGCGGGGCCTTCACCGCAGCGATCGACCTCGACCGAAAAGTTGAAAGGTGATAAGATTGAAATATCATCCGGTGATGATGGGATATTTCGAGAGGAAGCAAAAACATCGCCATTGGCCTGCCGAAAGTTAGCATACATTCCAGTCGAATTGATTGACCAATGCATATTAGCAAGAAGCTGTGGCTTCCTCAGAGTCATATTAAGACGTCCAGAGTCAATAAATAAAGCACCATCAGATGCAGCTTGCGAGACAGGGAACCAAATCTTTGGGGCATCGATATTGATTTTAATAGACATAGCACGCGGTGATGTTAACGCAATCTGAGCTCTGTGTGCAAGTGGTGTAGCTGCGTTCCTCAACTGAGTTCTAAGAATACTCCTATCTTCTTGCGATTGACTTGGAAAGAACGAGTCCATGAACGCCCGAATGCATCTTGTATTCCATACCAATGTTGCAGCGTGGGCAGATAAATTTACTGACCTCCCCAACGCATTAAAGGAAATCAACAAACGACAAACTACCCCGCGAGGGGGCAAAGGCATATCTTCATCGATCATTTGCGAACAGAATGAATCAAGAAAGTTGTCTTCATCAAAACTACGCAGTTCATTCGGTATGGTAAGCTCTGATGCATCATCCGATATTTTGGCATTGTCACCAGAAGTCGAATCAGACTCGATAGCGATTGCCGGCTCATTGAACGTCATTATCTTGGAAGATTCTCTTTCTATGCAGTCAATGCAATCAATGTTCTGTATGTCGAAGAGAATCGTGGTCCCCTCCATCAGCGAACTCTTCGCCCACAAGCTTGCTTGTACACTACCTTTAAGCACAGGATTACCGTTATGTCTGTCCAATAAAGTAGCCGATATTGATATGCTGTGTCCCCGTATCATTTTTATCATGGGTGGCGATTCTTCAAAGTCTACTTCTTCATCGTCGTCCGGCACCATATCACCAAAATCAAAGTCGTGATTTTGTGCGTTCGAAAACTCGAGATTCATAGTACCTTGGCTCGCAACAGATTGAGCCTGAGACATGTTATCATCTAACACTCTCGCTTTCGGTGGCGAATACACACCACCTCTCTCTTTCCATGGAGAATTCATACCACCTTTACGGGCTATAGTTGGTAGTTTAGGTCCGGGAGATCTAGGGAGGATTGGTTTAGTCGGTGAATTTTCATCATGGGCAACCATGGCTATATACGGCTCCCTTGAGCGACTTCTTCTTCGTCCTGGAGTCCCCCGCCTCGGTGATCTATTACTCACGACGGACTCAGAGTCCATTATAGAATACAGATCTTCCTCTTGATCCCCTTTTGGTTTTCGTTGCCCCCTTTGTCGAGTTGGTGACCGCTGCTGCATTCTCTCTCTCTTTTCTAAAACATTTCGAAGTGCAATAAGATGGAACGCCAATAAAGTTTCAATGGGCAGCACATCTTCCAAATGTAGGAGAATTGCACTTTCTTGATCTTCCAATCCACGCCTCAAGTGCTTCTTTTCAACCAACGCTACGTACTCTGCTCTCTTTGCAATAATTGTCTTGACGTCTCGCCAAGGTCTACTATTCTGACGCGTCACAACACAAGATATCACGTATCTCCACCAGGCTCGAGGAACTTCCGTTGGCCGGCGTGTAGGTCGCTGATGAAGCATTGTATTCAACCGCCCTTGACCAATCATTGTATACTCCAATAAACGACGCTGTCTCAGTTGGTGCGGCCTAAATGAAAGATCGAAATGACATGGCACGACTTCAGCAGAACAAATGCACGTACTGCCGTCGCCATCGAGCGTAAGCGCCAACCTCATCTCCATCGACGTCTCTTTCAACACATAAACATGATCTTTGCTTGGCTTTGATCTTTCTGCTGTCCTTTTGCTACCTGACGATTCTCCCGATTCAAGCAAACCTCGCACGACTTCACCAGGATCTTGATGATATTTCATTTTCAACATGGCTGTCCGTATTATAGTCAACACTTTATGAGGGGTCAATAGCTGATTGGAGTACTTCAATATGGGACATTCGGATAGCAATAATGGCGGACCATCATCCCAATATAAAGCTAAATCGCTCACTTCCAAAACTTTATACCGCTTTTCTGGCGCAACCTCTTTCCCCGCTGCATTTGCCGCATCCCTTATCTGCTTCGCCTTCTTATCAACGGCCCAATCAACATTCTTTCCAGTTTCCCAATTACTATTTGCACTTTTCATCGCCAAACTATCCACCTGGACTCCAAAAGCAAACGCTCGCTTATCGGCATCAAAATGATTTTCTTGAGTCGACGGTGAAGGTGACGGTGACGGCGAACCAAAGTTATTCCACATACGAGTACCTTCATGCAGAGAACCTTCCCTGACTTCACAACGCACATGCACATCGCGAATGGTAAGCTCCATATTCCGAAATATTTTAATCCTCAATTTCGCTCTCCACGCATTTCGCTGCGCATCAGTTAAATCTTTGTCATCCGGTTCATCAGATGTTTCTTCACCTTCATTGGGACTAAAGTCCGATGCTGGACCCAAGGTTGATTGCTCATCCCACACGGAAGTGTTGACACTATCACCACCAGCAACAGTAGAACTACCACCACCATCTCGTCTCCTCCTCTTCCTCTTGGTCTTCTTCTTTTTCGGTTGATTCGGTCGTTTCGGTCCTTCACCGGGTATACGCCACGAAAAGAAATTCCGTTCATATCTGGCCAGAGCCGATCGTTTCACCCGTGTTCTCAGGGTACACTTCGGATCCAACTTGGTCCCCGACCCAAAAACCCTCGTGGCATTCGATGGAAGAAGAGGAACGCAGATCAGTTGCACTCCACTTATTTCAAAAGTAGTCGGTTCCTTCTCGAGCCTTCCCCAGGGAATGTTGGCCCTGAGTTTCTCGGCTGTGCAGGATAAGACTGCGAAGCCGGAGAGACCGACTGCCGATAGAACGTGGGAACCGATTAGGTCTCCGTCCAGTTGCACGTTTTCGAGTTTTAATTTTCCCCGGAGGACGGCGACGGAGAGATTTTCTTGGGATATGTTGATTATGTATTCACCGAGGAATTCCTCCATTAGGCGAGTGATGACCTTCTTCCCCACCATTTTTGTTGTTGTGTCCCAGAGTTAGTGCAAGGATCAAATTGTATGTACTGTTGTATGTCCATTCACGATATTATTGTGGAATAATCTGCTTAGCTAACAAGACCGAATAAGGTTTGTGCTGTCTGTCTCAGGAGGGCTAGGCGGTTGAGGATTGTTCCTCGGGAAGGAATGAGACAGATTTATTAACGTGGGCGAGTTTTGTTTTTGTGTGTTTTCAGCATTGTTCCGATTTATGTGATTACCCTAATGCATCAGGGATAAAACGTCACTTCGCGCAATTCTCCCCAAGCCATTCATCGAGCGAGATACAAGAGCGAGGCTCCATTCCCGTGGATCACACATCCACCATTGACTCGACTCTACCTACTCGTATTCTAAACCTTTCTGACCATGAAGAGAGACTTTGGTATTAATCTATCATTACCGGTAGGCACTTCCAATGTGTTGGAGCAAAGGAGAGCCGAAATCCTACAGAGGAAAAAGAGCAATGATAGCGATAGCGACACTGAGAGCGACGCCCAAGAATCTATCGGAGCATCATCTCATAATTCCAACAAAGAAGAACAAGGACCACAAATCGAAGGCATCGACGACGAAGATCGAGTTATAATGCCATTTTCCCCTCCCGATGGCGATGACGATGACGATGACGATGACGATGATGCATCAGCGAAAAACAGCAATGATGAAAGTTGTTCAACCACTGGATCATCTCAAGAAGGAGATGATCTGGACGATTTGTCGTTGACGCCGCCCCCATCGTTGCCAGTCTTGTTGCTTGATTTGGAAAAACTGTGCGGGTACCAACCTTCTGATATTCAAGAAATTGAAAGGATTACAAAGGATATACGCGAAGCGTTACTGGGCACTTCCGGTTCCAATATTAGTAGCAGTAGCAGTAGCAGTAGCAATGCTGCAGCCGATGAAGACAATGGGCAAGATGCAACTTCTTTGGATTTTGTATCGAGATCGAGGGAACTATTTGAAGCTGGGATTGCACGTCACTGTACAGACAATGTGGATAGCCTGGATGAAAATGATGTACCTCGTGCTATAGTGAATTATCCCGAGTTCGTACCTTTGCATCAGGACGGTTCAGAGGAAACCTCTCTGGTGGCAACAAAATTAATATGGAAGAAAATACTCCATCCGCACAAGATAGAAACTGTGGACAAACTCCTTTCGTTGCTTTCCCGATGCTCGAGGGACTTGATTTGGAAGTATCAAATGATGATGGAGATCAGGCGTTTATCGGCAGAAGAAATACAAAGGAAAGATGAACAGTTTAGGAACAAGCAGGTACGGATATGGAGAAAAGAAACGAGACCCGCCGAACTTGCAAAGTTATACGATGTTCGAGAAACGTTTGAGATTCGGTTGCATTCATCCAGGGAGAAATATGATGCGTATGTGAGGGAAAGAGAGGTTCGCGTTCAAATAGAATTGCGCCGAAGGGCTGAAAATGGAACTGGTACTGGAGGTATTGCAGGCTTGGACTGGGACGCGAACGTTACCTTCGGGTTTGGTGAAGATATTGACGAAGTAGTTAACAAATTGATAGAGGAACGACGTAGTGGTGTTGATAATTTTGCAGAGGACGATCACGATGAGCATGACCACAATGAGCATGATCGTGCCCACGGTAGCGACGTTTCAGATGATGCTGACTCGAGTTCGATAGATGATGGTTCAGCAGGAAGTGAAATGGATTTACCAAAGAGCGATTTTTCGCAACCTGCTCTGGGGTCGGAAGAAATGCCTCTCCCAGCATCATCCCTAACAGATAGAAAGAAGAGACGCGCTGCAGCTGCTGCAAGACGAATGAGAAAGACGCTCCAAGGCGACAAGGAAAAAAACCTTTCCAAGGAATTGCGCATGAAAATTGAGCGAGCGTATGCCGAAGAAGAAGCAGTGAGGCAAATGTTGATTTCAACAGATGAAAAGTTCGCTTTATCAACAGTGATGAATCTAGAAAAGCAATTGCAAAAGGTAGATGACTTGCTCGAGAATTTGCAAGAAGAGGAATGGAAAGAAGAAGAAGAGGGCCTCTTAGACGAGAACTCGTCTGACGAAGACAGTGACAACGATGATGATGAGAATGATCCATCATCCATTCTTGACCAAATATTGGCAATGATTCTCGGCGCCTTGCCTCCAGATAACAAAAGTAGCCCCGCAGAGCATTTTTCTTTCTTGAAAAAGGAACACGAAACAATTGTCAATGGATGGAAGGGCGAATTTGGTAGACTGCCGCGGCTTCATAATGAACCAAAAAGAAAGTCGAAAGCCCCATCGAACAGGGAATACGAAGAAGCCTGGGAGGAAGAGGAACATTTGGAGGCCAAAATGTTGGAGGCCAAAATGAAGAGCATATCCATAGCCCCACCTCCGTCAATGGTATCGCTGAAGCCGGATTTTGGCCCAGCCACCGTGCTAGATGATTGGGAGGATGGTGAAGATGATTTGGATGATTTTTTCCCATCTCCTCCAGAAGAGCCTGCAAGTGCTCCACTAGTGCAAAGAGCAGGCCTACGACCTGGCGGGCGACCGAGGTAGAGGATTGTTACGAAAAGAGGACATCAAGCATTTTTCGTAAAGGTCTCCAAAATACAAGTACGCAAAAAGAGCCACTCATTGTGTCAGGAGGTGTGTTGCGAAATTCCATTTGGTACAGTGGGCCTGAGAATCCATCAATCCCGCGTGAACTCCCTGCACACAAGAAGCGATCTTTTAGGATGGTGCCACCTCTACTGGTACCATCTCGGTGAAAAATCATTCCCACTAGCCAATTTAATGTATTGGCCTGAGAATCCATCAATCCCGCGTGTAGGGGCTCTGAGGACCTCTATTAAAATAAACTGTACACGCTTATACAAATCGTATTTACTTCGGAGGGACTGATGAGACGCAAGATTGAATACTCAGTTGAACCAGAACAAACCCCCCAAGGATCGAATTAGAACCCAAACAGAAGGAGGGTTGATGGAAGACTTCTGGTTCGACTGTTGAGAGCAAGAGCGAAGTATTTGCTTCTCCACTTTTGCAGTGTAGAACTAAAAGTGATAACCTCTCTACCTAACCAACGAAACAATCCTCATGTCTGATTTTGACCCAAACTTTGACCACCTTCGTAATGCAAGGAGATATTCCAACACAATCACAGATCACGATTCCAAGTTTGAAGCGTTTCAAGATTATGTCTTGAACGGAACAAAATCCCCTGTGAGGAATGCTTTCGTCATTCAGTTCGTTTGCCACCCGAACTTTAAGGCGCATCTGAAGACCACCACTTGGTACGCCCTAAACGAAGGTACTGGTGATTTTGAAGTAGCTGTGACCTTGCCTCAAGGATATCGCAGAGCCAACTCTTACAAAAACTTCAAAACAGAGCGTGGGCATGGACACGAGAATGGACTCTATTACGAATTGAATTTGTACTCACAGGACGGCACAAGCAGACACCACGAAACCCGTGTCAAAGGCATCAACTATGTGCGAGATGATGCGCATGATATACACCATGGCACAACCAAAGGACGCCATTGGCTAGCCTGATACATGGGTCGTATGCGAGTAGCGTTTTCAAGGTAATTTATAATTTTAGTTATTACGCAATTACCATACCTCCTTGCTCCATTTATGTAAAGAATCTTGTTTTGTAACATCCACAAAGTAGAAGTGGATGTACCAGGCGTAGTTTCATTTGGATCGCATACTAGTTCCACAAATCTGCTCGACAAGTTGCTTGCACTCGACAACGAATGAGAAAGCCCTTCAACTACCGGTACTGTATCGTACCTACGCGGTATGATCTCAAAATGACTCCGGATCTCAAGGCGTTCACTTTCAATGGAGGCCGTGGGGGATTGAACTAGTGACTAGTGCAGACTTGGAGAAAGAGTGCACGGAGATTGGAATACATACAAAGGAGCTCTCTTTCATCTCTGCCTCCTTCGTTGTAGCTGGGAAAGACGGTACCACTGTCGAAGCTGAAGAGATTCGCGACAACAAGAAGGCGACAACTGTCACATTTGCCTCCCCTGAAGCCATCCCTGCTTCTTCGACCATTACTCGCACTATTAAATACGTTAGATTTGTCAATAATCAAATGACTGGATTCTACAGATCGTCATACACCAACACTCATGGAGCGACCATAAAGCACTCAAGAATCTCTTGAACGATGAGGGTTACACCACTGAAACCGAATACAGCAAGACGAATGAGAAAGACGCTCCAAGGCGACAAGGAAAAAAACCTTTCCAAGGAATTGCGCATGAAAATTGAGCGAGCGTATGCCGAAGAAGAAGCAGTGAGGCAAATGTTGATTTCAACAGATGAAAAGTTCGCTTTATCAACAGTGATGAATCTAGAAAAGCAATTGCAAAAGGTAGATGACTTGCTCGAGAATTTGCAAGAAGAGGAATGGAAAGAAGAAGAAGAGGGCCTCTTAGACGAGAACTCGTCTGACGAAGACAGTGACAACGATGATGATGAGAATGATCCATCATCCATTCTTGACCAAATATTGGCAATGATTCTCGGCGCCTTGCCTCCAGATAACAAAAGTAGCCCCGCAGAGCATTTTTCTTTCTTGAAAAAGGAACACGAAACAATTGTCAATGGATGGAAGGGCGAATTTGGTAGACTGCCGCGGCTTCATAATGAACCAAAAAGAAAGTCGAAAGCCCCATCGAACAGGGAATACGAAGAAGCCTGGGAGGAAGAGGAACATTTGGAGGCCAAAATGTTGGAGGCCAAAATGAAGAGCATATCCATAGCCCCACCTCCGTCAATGGTATCGCTGAAGCCGGATTTTGGCCCAGCCACCGTGCTAGATGATTGGGAGGATGGTGAAGATGATTTGGATGATTTTTTCCCATCTCCTCCAGAAGAGCCTGCAAGTGCTCCACTAGTGCAAAGAGCAGGCCTACGACCTGGCGGGCGACCGAGGTAGAGGATTGTTACGAAAAGAGGACATCAAGCATTTTTCGTAAAGGTCTCCAAAATACAAGTACGCAAAAAGAGCCACTCATTGTGTCAGGAGGTGTGTTGCGAAATTCCATTTGGTACAGTGGGCCTGAGAATCCATCAATCCCGCGTGAACTCCCTGCACACAAGAAGCGATCTTTTAGGATGGTGCCACCTCTACTGGTACCATCTCGGTGAAAAATCATTCCCACTAGCCAATTTAATGTATTGGCCTGAGAATCCATCAATCCCGCGTGTAGGGGCTCTGAGGACCTCTATTAAAATAAACTGTACACGCTTATACAAATCGTATTTACTTCGGAGGGACTGATGAGACGCAAGATTGAATACTCAGTTGAACCAGAACAAACCCCCCAAGGATCGAATTAGAACCCAAACAGAAGGAGGGTTGATGGAAGACTTCTGGTTCGACTGTTGAGAGCAAGAGCGAAGTATTTGCTTCTCCACTTTTGCAGTGTAGAACTAAAAGTGATAACCTCTCTACCTAACCAACGAAACAATCCTCATGTCTGATTTTGACCCAAACTTTGACCACCTTCGTAATGCAAGGAGATATTCCAACACAATCACAGATCACGATTCCAAGTTTGAAGCGTTTCAAGATTATGTCTTGAACGGAACAAAATCCCCTGTGAGGAATGCTTTCGTCATTCAGTTCGTTTGCCACCCGAACTTTAAGGCGCATCTGAAGACCACCACTTGGTACGCCCTAAACGAAGGTACTGGTGATTTTGAAGTAGCTGTGACCTTGCCTCAAGGATATCGCAGAGCCAACTCTTACAAAAACTTCAAAACAGAGCGTGGGCATGGACACGAGAATGGACTCTATTACGAATTGAATTTGTACTCACAGGACGGCACAAGCAGACACCACGAAACCCGTGTCAAAGGCATCAACTATGTGCGAGATGATGCGCATGATATACACCATGGCACAACCAAAGGACGCCATTGGCTAGCCTGATACATGGGTCGTATGCGAGTAGCGTTTTCAAGGTAATTTATAATTTTAGTTATTACGCAATTACCATACCTCCTTGCTCCATTTATGTAAAGAATCTTGTTTTGTAACATCCACAAAGTAGAAGTGGATGTACCAGGCGTAGTTTCATTTGGATCGCATACTAGTTCCACAAATCTGCTCGACAAGTTGCTTGCACTCGACAACGAATGAGAAAGCCCTTCAACTACCGGTACTGTATCGTACCTACGCGGTATGATCTCAAAATGACTCCGGATCTCAAGGCGTTCACTTTCAATGGAGGCCGTGGGGGATTGAACTAGTGACTAGTGCAGACTTGGAGAAAGAGTGCACGGAGATTGGAATACATACAAAGGAGCTCTCTTTCATCTCTGCCTCCTTCGTTGTAGCTGGGAAAGACGGTACCACTGTCGAAGCTGAAGAGATTCGCGACAACAAGAAGGCGACAACTGTCACATTTGCCTCCCCTGAAGCCATCCCTGCTTCTTCGACCATTACTCGCACTATTAAATACGTTAGATTTGTCAATAATCAAATGACTGGATTCTACAGATCGTCATACACCAACACTCATGGAGCGACCATAAAGCACTCAAGAATCTCTTGATGCACGCCGTGCGGTCTCTCACGTCGACGAACCGGCTGCGAAAGCTGTATTCGGTTTCAGTGGTGTAACCCTCATCGTACCTGTTGATTTGACTGCGATCTCCAACATGTGCCTGCAAAGTGCAGCATAAGGTTGGAAGGTGGACGTACAGCTTTGTGAGACGACATATACCTTGATACGCCCGAACTACTTCAACAATGCCGACCTATCGTGTTGCATTCTGTATTGGAGAATTTGATTTGTTCACGCGCAGACCGCGAATGGTGTTCTTGAGAAGGTTCATACCCCGCCTGGTACAGCTTGCTTTGGATTGTGCAATCACATCGTTGGATACTTATGATGGGTTTTCGGACTCCCTTATATCTTCTACCTAAATACACTGGACATGGTTGCGATTCATTCCCTAAGTTTGCTCCTAGTGCCAACTGATCTCTGCCCTCTCTCTTCTTCGGTTGCTTGAGCAATTGGATGAGATAAATAAGAACCACGAAGATGCATTTTTGGCGGCGATCTTTAAAGATCAGATGCGAGGCCGTGTACGTGTACTGTACAAATCGCCATCAAATATAAACAGTATTTGCAACTCTATTACTATTTTATACAGCTGAAGCTGCCGCCAAAGCATCAACAGCACTGAAGTCATGATGTCCAAGGCAAAGAGCAGTGGCCAAAAT